>JADMIO011430617.1_pt1 | contig 15151 bp, 10 predicted proteins | sample 8958161 | NCBI WGS metagenome assembly JADMIO01 (sample SAMN16585339, study PRJNA669376) | soil metagenome | isolation source: Crop rotation soil | place: USA: Cullars Rotation, Alabama | collected 2011 | reverse complement strand
GGCCGCGACTTCAAGTCACGTGAATTCCAAGCTTCGGATCCCACTGTGCTGGAAACGACGCTCCCGTCGTTGTCGATCAGTTCGGCGTGGGCGAAGGCGTCCTCGACCTGCGCCTGCAGGTCGATGTCGATGGTGAGCCTCACGTCCTTGCCGGGGACGGGGTCGGAGTGGCCGAGGACGCCCTCCTCGCCGACCATCCGCACGATCTTCCCCTTGGTCCCCCGCAGCACGCGCTCGCCCAGCGCCTCGACGCCGCCGCGGCCGATCTCGTCGTTCGGCAGGTACTGGCGGACCTCGTTGTCCTTCTCCGGGTCGGTGTCCAGGTCCTCGCGGTTGACGTGCGACACCCGTCCCATCAGGTGGCAGCCGGCCGGGCCGTACGGGTAGTAGCGGTGGGTGCTGGGCCGCAGGACCAGGCCGGGGTAGCGGTCGATGTGCTTGCCCAGGTCGATCTGCGTGTCGGCGTCCACCGCGTGGAGGATCACGTGCGGCTCGTGCTGCTCGAAGATGACGACCGTGAACTTCTCCAGCGGCTTGGCGTCGGGGTCCTGCTCGGTCAGCCACTTCTGCCAGAAGGACTCGTGCCCCTCCGACGCCTTGGCCATGGCGTCGCGGTAGTTGCGATACCAGACGAGCATCCGCCGCATCTCGACCCGCTGGACGACGGATTGGCGGACGTCGTTCACCTGTTCCGGGGTCAGGTGGCCGACCGCCGCCAGCTTGGCCCACATCCGGCCCAGGTCGTCGCGGACGCGGGCGGTCTCCTCCGCGACCAGCGCGTTGCGGCGGCTGCGGGGGGCCTTGAGGTACTCGTCCCGCAGCTTCAACCGCGCGACCGCTTGGTCGCGGACCCAGTTCTCGTCCGGGGGGTCGGTCAGGGCGCGGTAGTCGACGCAGGCGTCGATGCACGCCTCGTCCCGTGCGAGGACCCGGCCCTGGTAGTCGAGGATGCTGCCACGGACGGTCTCGACGAGCTGCGACCGCTTCCGCGTCTCGGCCGCGGCCTTGCGCCACCGCTCCTTCTGCACGACCTGCAACTGTGCGGCGCGCACGACGAGCACGAAGGTAACTGCACACAACAGCCCGAGGAAGATTTTGAGGCGGCGTTCAAACATGACCTGTCCTGCGGGCATCCTGCCCGCCGTGTGTCAGGTGGCTGAAGTCCGGGCGTCCGTGCCCGGAGGGTCGGGCCTGATTAGATCATGACGGGGTGAGGGGGTGAAGGGGTGAGGGGGTGACAAAGACAAAAGATTGGCGGACTCGTCCGCCGTCGCCCCGCCGGCGCCACGTCACCACTCCCTCCGATACGCGCCGTGAAACGCGAAGGCGCGCTTGAAGCGGTGCAACACCCACAGCATCCCCGGCGCCACGAGTGCCGTGTAGACGGCGGAGGCGAACAGCGGGAGGACCGGGCCGCGGACGGGGGGGAGGGAGACGCCGCCTTCGGCCAGCCGCGCGCCCGGCGGGCGGAGACCGCCGTCATCAAGCCGCCGGCTAGCGCCAGGGCGGCGTGGGTGAGCGGGTGGTCGCGGTCGACGACGTGGTGTAGTTCGACGACGAGCATCGCCACCAGCCCGTACGACAGCGCGTACAGACCCGGGGGGTGCTGGCCGAGCAGGTCCTGGAACAAGCCCAGCGAGAAGCACCCCAGCAGGGCCGCGTCCTTCGGCGCGTGCAGGGCGACGAACAGCACGGCCACCAGCACCAGGTTCGGCCGCGCCCCGTGCCAGCTCACGTAATCCCCGAGCCCGACCTGCAGGCCGAGCGTCACGTAGGCGAGGATGAAATAGGGGAGCCAACGCATGTCTTTGAGAGTAGGCAGTAGGCAGAGGGCAGTAGGCAGAACCGATCAAGTCGGGGCGGCTGCGTTTCCTCCGTTCTCTGCCTACCGCATACTGCCTACCGCCTACTGATTCTTCGTCAGCACCATCACCTCCCGCAGCTTCAGCAGATCGGAGGTGGGGGCGATGTGGACCTCGGCGAACAGGGCCCTGTCCTTGTGGGGGACGATCGCAGTCACCCGGCCGATTCGCGTGCCGCGCAGGCGGTTCGGCCAATCCGGGTCGTCCAGGATGACGTAGTCGTTCGGCCGCAGGTCCCACGCCTTCAGGTCAGCGGCCTTGACTTGGCGGACCCGCATCTCCTGCCGGCCCACCCCCTCTACCAGCACCCGCTCCGGCCCCACCCGGAGAATTGCCGTTTCGGTTTTGCCGTCCTGGGTGACCTTCCGCGTCCCGCTAAAGTACGCGGTCACGCGGAAGCCGGGGTTGGTGATGAGTTGGACCTGGCCGCCGGCGACGCCGGACCGCTGGAGGGTGCCGACGATCCCGCCGGGGTAGACGACGTACATCCCGTCCTTCAGCCCTTCGAGGCTGGACCCGGCGACCGCCAGCGACTCGCGGGGGCCGGGGTCGGGCCCGAGCACCTTGACCGGCGTGCAGAGCGGCCGCAGGTCCCCCAGCTTCTCCCGCTCGTTGTTGACGCGCTGCAACTCGTCCAGGTGCTGGCGGAGCCAGATGTTCTCCTGGACGAGCCGGTCGTTCTCCAGCCGGATGGCGTATGCCGGCCGCTCGTCCGGCGGCAACTCCGGCCCCCCGTGCCCCGCCGCCCGCGAGACCAGGGCCTGCGTCGGCCGGGCCACCGGCGCGAACAAGATCTGCAACTGTGGCACGGCCCGGTCGGTGAACCGCGGGGGAATGACGAACGCGCTGAGGGCCGCGAGTGCCATCAGTGCGACGAAAACGTGCTTGAATCGAAACCCGAGCATCCCTGCCTGTAACTGACCTTTTACTGAAGGGGCAGACGTCGCGCCGAAGCACGCACCACGATCGGCACAAATCCTCCGCCACTGCCCTACCCGTCCGTTACACCCGATGAGGCGGCCGGGTTCGATCCGAATCGAAATTGACAATCTGAGATTTCAGATTTCAGATTTCAGATCTCAGATTTCAGATCTCAGATTTCAGATCTCTGACCTGAGATCTCGGATCAGAGGCCTCTAAAACTCGTCGTTGTCGCTCTCCATGGTGTCCTTCCAGAGCTCGAGGTTTTCCAGATAAACGCTCGTGCCCCGGGCGACGCACGTCAGCGGGTCTTCGGCTAGCCGGACTTCCAGCCCCGTCGCGTTCCCGATCACGTTCGGCAGGCCGCGGAGGAGGCTGCTCCCACCCGCCATGGTAATTCCGTTATCGACCAGATCGGCGGCCAACTCAGGTTCGGCCTGCTCCAGGGTCTGGGTGACGGCGTCGATGATGTTCGTCACCGGCTCCTGCAGGGCCTCGCGAATCTCCTCGGCGGTGACGATCGTCTTGCGGGGCAGGCCGCTGATCATGTCCCGCCCCTTGACCTCCATGCTCGGCTCGTGGTCCCCCATCGGCGAGGCCGAGCCGATCTCGATCTTGATCCGCTCGGCCATCTGCTCGCCGATGGCCATGTTATAGGTCTTCTTCATGTGGTTGACGATCGCCTCGTCGAAGTCGTCGCCGGCGGTCCGGACCGACTTGCAGACGCTGATGTCCGCCAGGGAGATGATCGCCACCTCGGTCGTGCCGCCGCCGATGTCCACGATCATGCTCGCGGTCGGCTCGGTCACGGGGAGGCCCGCCCCGATCGCAGCGGCCATCGGCTCCTCGACGAGGTACGTCCGCCGCGCCCCGGCCCGCTCGGCGCTTTGCAGCACGGCCCGCTTCTCGACGGCGGTGATGCCGGAGGGGATGGCGATGACGACCCGCGGGCCGATAAAATGCTTCCGCCCGTGGACGCGGCGGATGAAGTACGAGAGCATCGCCTCGGTCACTTCGAAGTCGCTGATGACCCCGTCCTTCAGCGGGCGGATGGCGGTGATCGAGCCGGGCGTCTTGCCGAGCATCTCCTTGGCGACCAGCCCGACCGCGTTGCCGTCCTGGAGGACACGGTTGGTCCCCTTCTTGACTGCGACCACGCTGGGTTCGTTCAGCACGATCCCCTCGCCCTTGACGCACACGAGCGTGTTGCACGTGCCAAGGTCGATGCCCATGTCGATGCTGAACATGCCCAACAGCGAATCGAAGATCACGCTCAAGACTCCTCAAGGCCCGGGTTGACGCTGGCGGGCGTCGATCGACTCATACACCTCATAGACGCTGATGGGACTCTGGTAGACGCAAGTCCGTTTGGCGGTTAACCCGCTTGACGGCGAGTCCGCCAACCCGCCGGATTCGGCTCGTCTGCCGGGGGAACGCCGCGTGAGGCGGAAGGGGCAGAGCGCGCACGCCTGCGGGGCACACGGCCGGGAGATGTCCTGAGGGAATCAGCCCCATCGCCCGATCCGGCCCCACTCCCTTGGGGACGAACCGGCTCCGATGATCCGACAATGACGCCCGGGTGCGCGGTACAATACAAGTTCCGCCCCGGCACTGCAAATCTAGGGGATATGGCCCTTGCCGCAAAAGCGGCCTGAACAGGAAAGGTGATCGGCACCACACAGGTGCCGGGCGGCTGGTCGAGACAGTGGTCGAGTCTATCCGTTGAGTTCTAGTTTCTCCGGATGCGCATGAAAAGGTCCGGGCCGGCTCGATGCCATCCCGGGCTTGCAGACGCCGTCAGGGACTCCACCCCCTCCAATGGCCCTCGTTGACTCTCCGCGACGGCTCTGCCAGGGTTCCTCCCGTGCTCCATCCTCTCCGGCTCCCTCCGGAACCGCCCCTGACACGTACCCCCGTGCCCTCCCGGTTACCCCCCGAAACGGGCCGGGGCGGCGCAAACCGCCCCGGCCCTTGGACCCGCCAGCGCATCACGCCGGCGGGCTTCACCACACCCCAGTTCCAGCCGCGCCGAACCCCCGGCGCGGCCCAATCCCCGGCCGTTGTCCTAAGTCTCGCCCAGATTCCTGCCCAGATTCCTGCCCAGGTTCCCGTGCGACGTCATGACACTGCCGCTCATCCGATTCGCCAACTCCGTTCATCATTGCCCAAGCCCACGTTCTGGACCATTGCCCTATACAGGTCGGATTGCCCGGATTCCCCACGCGCCTCCTACAATTCGGATTGCCGCGACGGCCCCGTCCCCCGTCGGCGGCCGGGTCGCCGGTTGATTCAAGTCGAGGATTTGCTTGCGTCTGCGACGGGAGCGGGAGACAATTCGGAGCGCCAGCGTGATGCTGCTCCGACCGGCGTGCGTCTCGTCAATTCAGGGATCTGCCGGCGGCGGCTGGGAATCGTGCCGCCACACGGCCTGCCCCTCAGGTCCAGCGGATCCGACACGCGAACGGGGACGAACGGAGGGATGAGTTGCGATGAGCGAGCCCATGCCGACCGCGCCCGCGTCCGATCCGGCGAGCCCCCGGCCCGCCCGCGACCGACTCCGCCTGAAGAACGTGCGGGCCGTCTTCCGCCTCGTGAACGACGTCCGCGAATTGGGCGCCGACCCGCAGAAGTGGCGGCCGCACATGGTCCGCGAGTTGGCCCGGCTGCTGCGGGCCAGCATCGTCGTCTCGTCCGAAGTGCATTTCCGCAAGAACAACCAGACCGCCAAGATGCGCGTCACCGACATCGGTTGGGTCAACGAAGCCGGCAACATCCACCAGATCCATACCGAGCGGGACGACGAGCGGCCCGAGGCATTCTGGCTGACGGCAGGTCCGACGACCGAAGGCCGCGAGTCTGAAGGCGCCGAAGTCAAAGCCGCCGAAGCCACTCAACAGGCGGGCGGTCCGGCGGGCTCCGCCAGTCCGGACGAGCTGGTCCCCGTGAAGCCGACCCGCGACATCTACGGCGGCACGACGTTCATCATGTCGCAGATTGCCCTGCCCCACGCGGGCGCGGTGGACCAGCTCGGCCTGCACCGCGAATGGGGGGACGAGCCGTTCACCCGCGCCGAGCACCGGTTGGTGCGGCTGTTCCACGTCGAGCTGGCGCGGCTCTGGAAGCGGGACGTGCTGCGGCGGGCCAAGGAGCCTACGACCGACCTGCCGCCGCGTCTGGCGCAGACGCTGGACGAGCTGCTGGTCGGCAGCAGCGAGAAGCAAATTGCGCGGAAGCTGGAGCTGAGCCGCCACACGATCCACAACTACGTCAAGGCCCTGCACCAGCGGTTCGGGGTGAGCAGCCGCGGCGAGTTGCTGGCCAAAGCCGGCCAGGTCCTCGCCGACGCCGGCCCCCGGCTGAGCCTCACCCTGCCGCCGCGGGCGTCCCGGCCCAAGCGCAAGGGGAACGGGAACGGCGGCCGGTCGGACCGGTCCGCCGACAGCGCCGGGGCCGGGCGGCGGTCGCGGGCGGGGGGTGCCGGCGGGGGCGATCCGGTGGACGACCTGGACGAGTAACCGGGGATCGGGCGGGACGTGCGTGTTCGCCGCTTGTCCACCCACGGTCCACCCATAGTCCCACTCGAAGGCGGACGGGCCAGCCGTGTCGGCTGCCGTGTCGGCCCGGGTTCCCCCGCCCGCGGCATCCGCGTCACGTCCCGCCGCCGCACCTGAAACTCTGGTTCCCCGCTGGCGTCTACAGGTCAAAGAGCCCCGCACCCCGGTCGGGCGAGCGGCCCGGCGTCGGGGGCGGTGCTACCGGACGTGGCCGATACAGGCTACAGATGTCCATCTTGAACCAAAGGAGGTCACATGAGCATGCGAACCGGCCGAGTTGCCGCCGTCCGAGCCGTCCTGTGGGTTGCGGCGTTGCTCCTCGGGGCCGCCGCGGCGCGGGCCGAGGAGTCGCCTCGCACAATCAACACGAGCGGCGAGTCGGTCGTCTACGTCCGCCCGGACGAGGCGGTCGTCGGCTTCGGGGTCGAGTCGTTCGGCACCACGGTTGAAAAGGCCAAGCAGCAGAACGAGGAGGCGGCGGCCAAGCTGCTCAAGGCCGTCAAGGAGGTCGGGATCGAGGACAAGCACGTCCAGACGGACACGGTCCAGGTGGAGATCCGCTACAACGACGGCGGCCACCCGTCCCGCGGGATCGAGGGGTACTACGCCCGCCGCGCGTATTCGGTGACGCTCAAGGACGTCAAGAAGCTCGAAAAGCTCGTCGACGCGGCGTTGAAGAACGGGGCCAACCAGTTCAGCGGGTTCGAGTACCGCACGAGCGAGCTGCGCAAGCACCGCGACCAGGCGCGGAAGATGGCGGTCGCCGCCGCCCGCGAGAAGGCCGAGGCGCTGGCGTCGGAGCTGGGCTGCCGGGTCGGCGCCCCGCGGACGATCAACGAGGGCGGGTTCGGCTACTTCGGCATGTCCTACCGCTGGGGCGGCAACAGCTTCATGTCGCAGAACTCGATGCAGGTCGCCCCCGGCGGCCCTGAGCCCGGCGGCGAGGAAACCCTTCCCCTGGGCCAGATCGGCATCCGGGCCAACGTTTCGGTCGTCTTCGACCTGGTCCCCGTCGCCGAACCCGCCAAGGCGGCGAAGGCGGAGGCGAAGTAGGTTCTCTGCCCGAAGAGCTGATGAACCACGAAGTCACGAAGGCACGAAGGGAGCAACTGTTCAGCGGGCGGAACGGCAGTACCCCTGCTATGCGGAAGAAAGGTCGTCATCACCGCTGCCGGAATACACCGGGCAGTTGGGGTTCCAGGCGGTGAGGCTGGCGCGGCGCACCGGGAAATGTCATCGAAGCGAAAACAGCCCGACCCTGGCCGCCGCTCCCGGCCTCGCACTCACCCCGGAACGGGGGCGCGAAGCCGGGAGCGGCGGGATCAGGGTCGTCGGTCTGCCGGTCGGCAGTTTCCTCGCGGATCCTACCGGTTCCCCGTCGGCTGGGCGGCCGGCACCGGCCGCACCCCGGCGGGCACGCCCGGCGTGATCGGGGCCGGCGTCACGGGGTTCGGATTAATCGCAGGTCGCGGCGGCCCACCCGCCGCACTTCCGACGGCCGCGGGACCGGTCGCGGCGGCCGGCGCGGTCGCTCCCGCTGGGGTGCCGACGGGCCGCTGGATGTTCAGCCCGCTGCCGGCGGCCATCGGCCCGCGCGCCGGGGCGGCGGTCGGCGGCTTGGCGCCGGGGGCCTTATGGTCCGGCTGGAGCACCAGGGTCATGCGCTTGCCTTCCATCTTGGCGTCACGCTCGACCTTGCTCACCTGCCACAAGTCCTGCTTGATCCGGCGGAAGAGGTTGTAGCCCAGGTCTTGGTGGGCCATTTCCCGGCCCTTGAACCGCAGGGTGAACTGGACCTTGTTCCCTTCTTCCAGGAAGTCCCGGGCCTTGTTGATCTTGATCTCAAGATCGTGGTCGCCGATCCGCACAGTATCGACGTTGAGCATCTTCAGCCGCCCGCCCTTGTTGGCGGCCCGGCTCTTGTCTTCCTTCTTCTGCTGCTGGTAACGCCACTTCCCGTAATCCATGATCTTACAGACGGGCGGGCGGGCGTTCGGCGCGACTTCGACCAGGTCCATCTGCGCCTCGCGCGCCCTACGCAGCGCCTCGGCGGTCGAAACCTGGCCGATTTTCACGTCGTTCTGATCGATGAGGAAGACCGGCGAGATGCGGATCTGCTCGTTGTGGCGGAAGTTCGTAGAAATGGCGTAACTCTCCTGCTTCTAGGCCTCGCCCGGCGGGCACGCGCCCGACTGCGGGCATCCCCTGCTGCTGCTATCCTCTACACCTCTACGGAGGTGATACTACACCTCTACGGAGGTGATAGACCCCGGAGTTTCAAAACCGTTGGGGACCGTCGGGATCGGCCGAATCGTCCAAGCCTTCTCGGCTCCTTCAGGCCGCCCCGTATTAGTACGTTGATTAGACGCCGACCATGCGGCCCTGCCAAACGGAAAATGGAAAATTCCGATCAGGCCGATCCCCGGTCGGTTTCCGATTGACCCCAAACTTGATCCCGAGCCACTCGGGAGCCGCCCGCACCTCCGGTACCTACGCCGCCGCGACGACTTGGGCGGCGCCGCGGGTGCGGACCTCCTGCTGACATCGCTGGATGAACTCGGTGAGCGGAATCTGCCCCTGGTCACCCGCGGTGCGGTGGCGCACGGACACAGCCCGCTTCTGCGCCTCCTGCTCGCCAATAATGAGCATGTAGGGCACTTTTTGCAAGGTGGCGTCTCTGATTTTTGCCCCGATCTTCTCCGACCCGAGGCTCGCCTCGACCCGTACCCCCTCGGCCCGCAGGGCGTCGATCACCTCCTGGGCGTAGGCGTTGTGCTTCTCGCTGATGGTCAGCACCTGTACCTGGACCGGGGCGAGCCACAGCGGGAAGGCCCCGTTGTAGTGCTCGATCAGGATGCCCATGAACCGCTCCATGCTCCCGAAGGGGGCGCGGTGGATCATCACCGGCCGGTGGGGCTTGTTGTCCGACCCAGTGTACTCTAACTTGAACCGCTCGGGGAGGTTATAGTCGAGCTGGACCGTCCCGAGCTGCCACCGCCGGCCGATCACGTCGCGGACCATGAAGTCCACCTTGGGGCCGTAGAAAGCCGCCTCGCCGACGGCCTCGGTGAAGGCGGTCCCCATCCCCTGGAGGACCTCGCGCAACTCGGCCTCGGCCCGGTCCCAGACCTCCGGGGCTCCGACGTACTTGTCGCTGGCCGGGTCACGGAGGCTCAGGCGGATCGACACGTCCTGGAAGCCGAAGGTGTTGAATACGAGCTGGGTCAACTCGATGGTCGAGCGAAACTCTTCCTTCACCTGCTCGTGGGTGCAGAAGATGTGGGCGTCGTCCTGGGTGAAGCCGCGGACGCGGGTCATGCCGTTCAGCTCACCGGTCTTCTCGCTGCGGTAGACGGTCCCGAACTCGGCCAGCCGGATCGGCAAGTCGCGGTAGCTCCGCGGCTCGCTGGAGTAGATCTTGATGTGGTGCGGGCAGTTCATCGGCTTGAGCAGGTACCCCTCCTCGGTGAGGGACAACTGCCGGGCGATGGCGTACCGCCGCACGGGGTCGGCCACGTCCCAGGGGTACTTCTTGGCGTCGATCCCCGCCTTGGCCGCCAGCGCCCGCTCCACCTCCGGGTCGATCGCCTTGCCCCCGTCCCGCCACGCGGCGAGCGCCTTCAGCAGGTCGTACGCCTCGTCCCGGGGGAACATCATCACCGGGAACTGGCTTTCCTCGTAGTACGGGTAGTGGCCCGAGGTCTTGTAGAGGTCGAGCTTGCCGATGTTGGGGGTGAAGACCATCTGGTACTGGCGGCGGAACATCTCCTGGGTCAGGAACTGCTGGAGTTCCATCCGCACCGCCGCCCCCTTGGGCTTCCAGAGGACCAGTCCCGGGCCGACCTGTTCGTCAATGGCGAACAGCCCCAGCTTCTGGCCGATGACGCGGTGGTCGCGCTGCTTGGCTTCTTCCAGTTGCTGGAGGTGCTTGTCGAGTTCCTTCTTGTCGAAGAAGGCGGTCCCGTAGACGCGGGTGAGCTGTTCGCGGCTGCTATCGCCGCGCCAGTAGGCGCCGGCGACGCTCTGGAGCTTGAACGCCTTGATCTTGCCGGTCGAGGGGACGTGCGGGCCGCGGCACAGGTCGGTGAAGTCGCCCTGGCGGTAGATGCTGACGGTCTGCTCGCCGGCGCATTTGAGCTCGTCGATGATCTCGTCTTTGAACCGCTGGCTCTGGTCGTGCAGGACCGACTTCGCTTGGTCCGGCGGCACGTCCTCGCGGCTGAACTTCAGGTCCTGCGAGACGATCTTGCGCATCTCCTCCTCGACCTTGGGCAGGTCCTCGGCGGAGAAGGTGACGCCCTTGGGGAACTCGAAGTCGTAGAAGAAGCCGTTTTCGATGACCGGGCCGATGGTGTACTGGAGGTTGGCCCCGTACAGGTGGCGCAGCGCCTGCGCCAGCACGTGGGCGGTGCTGTGTCGCATGACGAACAGGCCGTCCGGGTCGCGCTCGGTGACGATGGAGACCTCGTGCGAGCCGGTCAGGGGGTGGGACAGGTCCACGAGCTTGCCGTCCACCTTGCCGACGATCGCCGCCTGGGCGAGCCGCTTGCCGATCGATTCGGCGAGTTGGGCGACGGTGGTCCCGTCCGGCACTTCCTTGACGCTCCCGTCGGGTAGTTTGATCGACGCCATGTTCCGCCTGTTGCTTCGTGAAATCCCTTGCAATTCTTCGTCAAAACAAAACCGCCCGGTCCAAAAACCGAGCGGTTAGTGTCGCATCGAGTTGGAGACGACGCAATCACCGCCCGGGATAACCGGTGGTCCGCGTCGTCGTAGTGATAACCGCAAGAATGCTCATCGCGGCGGAACTATAGGTCAGGGAAGCGGGCGCGTCAATCAATTGAGACTCGACTTGGCCGTGTCCTGCCCCTGCCGCAGGGTCTGCCACGTCTTCACGGCCCAGTCTACGTCTTCCGGGTCTTCGAAGAAGAACGTCACGCAGACGGTGCAGCCGCGGGAGGTGACCCAGGTATTCAGGCCCCAGTAGCGGTAGTCGCCCCGCGCCTCGGGCATCAGGTAGGCGTGGCCGATCAGCCCCGGCTCTACCCGGTCGAACGTCTGGCGGACTTGCGCCCGCCGGTCCTCCAGCATCCGGTTCAGCGCCTCTTCCGCCTCAGCGCTGCTGCTCTTGAAGACCGAGGCGTAGATCGTGCGGCCGTTCTTCCACCACGCGACCAAGTCGGTCCCGTCCACCCGGCGGCTGAATCCGGGGTCGAGATCGATGTGCCAGTCGCAGGGGATCGCGAGGGTGGGCATGGTCGTCGGTGAATCCTACGCAACGAAGCGTGGCCGTTGTGACCGTATTCTACGCACCGTCCGGTCCGACGCCGCACTTGCGGAAGAAGTTGGCGGTGATCCGCCGCACCCGCTCGTCGGGGCCGTGCGGGCGGCCGTAGTGCGAATTCGGGCAAATCACCCCCGGCGGGGCCGACAGCCCCATCGCCCAGAAGATGGTGGCGGCGTTAAACACCCAATTCCCCTTGGGGCCCGGGTAGACCGTCGCGGTATAGGTCGCGTCCCTGTCGCCGCTGTTAATCGTTTTTCCCGTGGCGACGACCTCCAAGCCGGGGATGGGGGCGGGGTCTCCGTGGAACTCCCAGCCGACCAGGCCCGGGATCGAGTCGCCGTCCTTCACCCCCGTCCCCTCGAACAGCCAGTGGCGGGCGTCGGAGACGGTCCAGTCGCCCGAGCCGTTGAACGGGCTGACGGTGCGGGCGCCGATGAGGGTGTTCTCGTTGGGCACGTCCTGGCCGTCGAGGTCGAACGGGCCCATTTGCGGCTTCTCGGCCTCCAGCAAGCCGCCGTAGCGACCGGCGCGGTGGAAGATGCGGTCGGGGCGGCCGTCGGTTCCGGGAACGAGCGGCGCGACGAAGCAGCAGGTGTTGCCGGAGAGGAAGGCGGCGCTGACGCCGTCGGCGACGGCCGCCTTGACGTTGCGGAACATCTCCAGGCTCCAGTACTCGTCGTGTCCGACGGAAAGGAACACCTTCGCCCGCCGCAGGCCGGCCGCGTCCCGGTGCGTATCGAGGTTGGAGCAGTAGGTGACGTCGTAGCTGTGCTGCTCCAGCCAGTAGCACAGCGGGTACTCCCAGCAGAGGAACTCGCCGGAGCCCATCGACAGAGGCTGGTCCACGACCTGCGGGTACTTCCCGTACGGCCGGTCGAAACTGACGCGGGTGGTGCCGTTGAGGGAGTGGACCGGCGGGTCGGTGTCGTAGAGTGAGTCGATGGCCGGCCACTTGTTGTACGCCTGCCAGGTGTTGTCGCTGCACTGGAAGAGCAGGTCGGCGTTGCGGTCGTCACGGACGATGAAGACGACGTAGCTCTGGTAGCGGTGGGCGGCGCAGGAGAGCTTGCCCAGGTAGACGCCACTGAGCCAGTCGGCGGGGATCGTCAACTCGGCCGTTTTCGGCCACCGGCACTCGCGCAGGCGGTGTTCGCCGGCCCCAGGGACGGGTTCGGGCGAGACGTCGAACGGGCCGAGGCGGGTCATGAAGCGGCCGCCGGCGCCGCCGTAGTAGCCCATGCGGTACAGGTCGATCGTCACCGCCGTGGCGGGGCCGGCGCTGAGGTGGAAGGCGATCGTTTCACCGGGGCGGATGCTGGTATGGGAGCAGTAGCCCTCGACGAGTTTCGTGCGGTGGGCGTTGCCGCGGTCGGGCTTGACGTAGGTGAGTTGCCAGTCGTCGGTGCCGGGGCGGCGGTTCTCGCGGGCGACGGGGCCGTGAGGATCGGCAGGTGCGGCGGACGTGGCGGTGCCGCCGACGAGCGGGGCCGAGACTCCGGCCGCCACCGCTGCCTTGAGCAGTTCGCGGCGGCCGAGGGTGGCGGAGTCGTCCCGGGGAGTCCGTCTGGGGGCGTTCGCCATTTCGACCTTCTCCGTTACGCCTCCGAGAGGAAATACAGCCCGGAGTATACCTTCAGATCGACGAGGAGCCCCTGTCGGACCTTGTCTTGCAGCCACGACCGGACCCCCGCCACCGGCACCTCGTGCAGGGTGATCTCCTCGGACCCGTCTCCCTCTCCTTTGCCGGTCTTCCGCAGGCCCGTGGCGCGGAACAGCGTGATGATCTCGTCACTCAACCCCGCCGACGCCGCCCCGGCGGCGAGGTAGGTCATCTCGGCGGCTTCGTACCCGGTTTCCTCTAACAGCTCCCTTCGCGCGGCGGACGCCAGCTCTTCCTGCTCCTGCCCGGCGACGTCTCCCGCCAAACCCGCGGGCAACTCAATCACCCGCTTGCCGACGGGGGCGCGGAATTGTTCGACGAGAACGAGCTTGTGGTCGTCGGTCACCGCGACGATCGCCACGATCCCCGACACGCCCTTGCGGGTGGCGTACTCCCACTTCCCCTGCTTCACCAGCCGGATGTACTTGCCGTCGTAGAGGGTCGTCGGTTCGGTGTTCTGGGACATGCTGCCTCTCTGGGTAATCGGGAAGTCGGTTCACCGCAGAGACGCGGAGAGCGCGGGGAATGGGAGCGGAGCGAATCTGCCCACGAATTGACACGAATGAGACACGAATGAAGAAGGAAGCACTGGGCATTCTCTCTCCTTCGTGTGAATTCGTGTCAATTCGTGGGCCATTTCTTTTCTTCCCTCGGCGTCCTCCGCGTCTCCGCGGTGGGCTCGCATTCTATTCTGCCAGGTTGGGCGTCTCCACGCCCTGGTGCAGGTGCAGCCGCGCCTGACGGCCGGCATCGATGCGGATGAGGCGGTCGGGGTGCTGGTACTGGGCCACCAGGTAGCGGGTCAGGTCCACGTGCATCCCTTCCATCGCCCGCAGAAATCCGAGCCGCTCCTGGTTCTTCGCCGCCAGGTGCTGGAGCTCCACCTCGTCGGCCGCGCGCTTCGCCTCCAGCTCACCCGCCCGCGTCGCCTGAGTTTGTCGCAGTTCTTCCTCGTGTGCCAGCCGCTTGAGGCGGTTGGCGTGGTTGAGGTTCTCCTCCTCCATCGCCCGCCGCTGGGCGGCCCGGTCCAGCTCGCGGCGGATCTTGAAATCGGCCAGGTCCTGCGCCTGCGCCTCCGTCTCGGCCTCCAGCCGCAGCCGGGTCCGGGCCTCGATCGCCCCGTCGTGCATCGCCTGGAGCTTATTGCTGGCGTGGTAGCCGCGGTAGGCGACCTTGTTGACCCGGTACCCGATCCGCTCGGCCCGGCCGCAGAGCTGCTTGTAGGTTGCCAGGTCGCTCAGCCCCTCGGTCCGCTCCTTAAACTTCTCGAACGTCAGGGCCGACGTGAAGTCCATCACGTCCGCGCTGGCGGCGTTGATGAAGTCCGCCACCGGGTCGTGGGTGCGGTCGAGCATCCGCTCCAGGTCGGTCAGCTCGAAGAAGATCATCAGCTTGACGACCAGCAGCGCGTCGTCCGCCGTCCGCACGTCCTCGACGTCGTGGTACATCTGGTCGGGGATGACGCGGAGCTTGGTGAACCGCAGGGCGCGGGGCACTTTCTTGCGCGGGTCCGCCGCGGTGGACCCGTGCCAGGAGAATTCGTGCAGCCACTCGTTCGCCGCCGGCATGAACAGCGCCGGCCCGCGGACGACCCGCCGCGCCACGCGGTCGCCCTGGCCCGACGGCCGGCCGTCCGTCGCGCCGGTCGCCCCCCCCTCCTGCGCGTAGACGACCAGGGCCTCGTTGGCGTCGAGCGGGATGGCCTCTTCGACCCGGACCTCCTCGTGCTCGACCGGGTGGAACCAGACCGCCGCCGGCCCGTGCAGGTGCTGGCTGTGGCCGTCCTTGAAGCGGATCACGAGGTACTGGTCGGTCCCGGCGGAGTGGCGGGTAAGGGGCTCGATCGAGCGGCGGGCCAGCAGTAACC
>JADMIO011057186.1_pt1 | contig 15151 bp, 15 predicted proteins | sample 8958161 | NCBI WGS metagenome assembly JADMIO01 (sample SAMN16585339, study PRJNA669376) | soil metagenome | isolation source: Crop rotation soil | place: USA: Cullars Rotation, Alabama | collected 2011 | reverse complement strand
GGCCGCCCTCGGCGGCAGTTGTCTGGCGCCAGGCCGAACTGTCAGTCCCGGCCAGGAGCTGCCATTCGCGAGCGACCGCTATGCAGTAGGCTATTGACGTGAAACCAACCCGCAGGACCCCCGCCATCCTCATCGGTATCGGCATCGCCCTAGCGTTCCTTGCGCTATCGTTGATTTTGAGTTACGAGGCCGGTTGCATTGGTGATGTAAAGGGTGGAGCGCTTGGCGATCCTGTCCGCGCGCTGGACTTTGAGACTTCCGCTATCGGCGTTGGGTGGTGTAGCGTCGCGGTGCTGGCTGTGACAGTGGGCAACGTCTCACGCCGCAAAGTTGCGGCGCAAGCGTTCATTGCCTTCATCGCTGGCGCCGTCGCATTTGCAGCCATCAGCTACCTTGGAGTGACCCTCGAAACCGTCGGCATTCAGTCATGTCTCATGCACGGATGAGCAAACGGCGCTGGCAAACTGGTTACGGCCAGGAGCGGCCGTTCAAGATGGCCCGCTTGCCGGAAGGCTAGACTGTGCGGGCATCCCAAGCAAGCGAAACCGCACGATGTGTGCGAGCGTTGAACGCGGCCACCTGCACATCCGTTGAAAGGTGTTAATCGCGCTTGAAACGGACGCCACTTTGGCAATACAGGTATGAAACAACCTCGCCCAGCGCCGCCGAACGACGCTCCACCGGGAACGCTGCCCCTAAGCGGAGAGGTCGAGTGGTTTTCGGCGTCTCTTCAGGTTTCGTCAGTGAACTTGATTCCCGCCAACGTCACGAATCTTCTCGGCGCGCCACCAACCGAGAGTCAGACAAAGGGTGTTCCGCTCTTGCGCGAAAACGGGTCCATACAAAGGACGCCAAAATTCGGCCGATGGTGCAGGACGATCAAAGCTGCTCAGTCGGACGAGTGGGATATAGCGGAGGTCGTTAGAATGCTCTTTCAAGGGTTGCCAGAGTCTCCGCAAGTATGGGCCGAAGTTGCCAAGGAAGGAAAAATTCGAGTATCGCTGGGGCTTTCAATATCAAGTTCAAGCCAAGACTTTCTATTCGACTGCGAACTCATCCAGCTTCTTGCACGGCGCCACGCATCGGTTTGGTTTGATGTGTATAGAGAGATGGGCAACGATGATTCCGGCGACTAGGCTAATAGCTTACAATTCTAGTCGACCATCAGCGAACGGTCGTGATCGCGCATGCGGATTTGGACAATCGAAAGCATGCGGTGCGCCGCGGCCGTGTACGACTGCTTCTCAGTGTCCAATCCGACAATGCGAACGGCAGCAATGGGTCGATTCGAGCCAGAGAGGCCCAGGCAAACCAGTCGTTCGCGGTCCGGTGTCGTCGAGTGGGGTGCCGGCGGTCCGCTGCACCACGCTTTGCGGACGCTCATGGCGACACCGACCTCCGGACTGGATGTCGGATCATTGGCAATGACCGACCGTTCGCTTTGCGACGGTGAACGGCCCCTGTCGCCGCATAGCAGACTTCGACATTGTCCTGCTATTTCCCGAGACTTCCTTGCCTCCACGCCGGCACCGAGCTCGAGCTGTTCAAGCTTCCTCTGTGGACAGCCTCGGTCAAGGGCGAGCTCGCAGGTGGCTCTCAGGCTCACGAGGAATTTTCCAGATTTGGCTGAATCGCAACTTCATGCATGACCGCATCGGCCAGCTTGCCAATGACCTCCTCAACGCAATGTCCTCCACAGTTGGGTTGTGCGCTCAACAGCGCGGGCGTACGAGTCGAAAGGTGCACATTCCGCGGTATGTCGACTTGATGTTCTGGCTTGAAAGAGCGGTACTGCTGGCACGCCGCAATGTTGTGGCGCATTCGATGGAGATCGATGCCATGCAAAAGTCAGCCAAGCCAGTCTTACGCGCGAAGACCCCGAGGTCTGCGACGACGGCCACCAAGCGCTCGCCAGTGAAAGCCATCAAGACAAAGCGTCAGGTCGCAGCCCATACCGCTGCTTCGCCCGCCGGGAGCACGGGCAACCAACAGACGAGCTCCAAGCAAGCCCAGATCGTTGCCCTGCTCTCGAGCAAGGAAGGCGCCACCATGGCGGCGCTGATCGAGCTGACCGGCTGGCAGGCTCACACGGTACACGGAACGATCAGCGGCGCCCTGCGCAAGAAGCTGAGGTTGAACATCCAGTGCCCGGTCGAAGGAGATCGAGGCCGCGTGTATCGAATCGTCGGTGCGGCGGCATGAGCACCGAATCGACAAGCCTCAAGCTCAATGAGCTGTCGTCGATGTCGCGTCCCGAACTGGCCGAACGGTGGCAATCCACGTTCGGCGTGCCAGCGCCTAAGAGCTGCCAAGCCACGCTCCTTCGGAATGCGCTGGCTTGGGACATCCAGCTGAAAGACCTCAGGGTGACGCTGGGCGCCCGGCAAGCCGACCGCAGTGCGAAAGCGATTCGTCCGGCTCCGTCGACCCTGTCGATGGGCACTCGTCTGCTTCGGGAGTGGCGAGGTCGAACGCATCATGTGAGCGTCGTCGCCGGGGGCTACGAGTACGACGGCAAGACGTGGAAATCCCTCAGCGCTATCGCCCGCGCCATCACCGGCACGCGGTGGTCGGGGCCACTCTTCTTCGGAGTGCGTTTGTGACGATGCTATGCGCTGTCTACGCTCGGAAGTCATCGGAGGAGGGCCTCGAGCAGAGCTTCAACTCCCTCGACGCCCAGCGCGAAGCCTGTGAAGCCTTTGTGCTCAGCCAGAAGGCGCAGGGTTGGAAAGTCGATCGCGCCTACGAAGACGGCGGCTACTCGGGCGGAAACGTCGAGCGGCCGGGACTGCAGCAACTCCTCCAGGACATTCGGTCGCGCCGTATTCGCATCGTGGTCGTCTACAAGGTTGATCGGCTCACGCGTTCTCTGGGGGACTTCGCCAAGCTGGTCGAGCTTTTCGATGCCCACGAGGTGTCGTTCGTGTCGGTGACTCAGCAGTTCAACATCACGACGTCAATGGGTCGGCTGACGCTGAACGTTCTGCTGTCCTTCGCGCAGTTCGAGCGGGAAGTGACCGGCGAGCGCATCCGGGACAAGATCGCCGCTTCGAAGAAGAAGGGCATGTGGATGGGCGGCTTCGCGCCGATGGGCCATGTGCCGCACGAGCGGACTCTCGTGGTTGACGAACCGGAAGCGCAGCGGGTTCGCGAGATCTTCCGGTTGTACCTGGAGCTGCGAAGCGTCTACGCGGTAAAGGCCGAGCTCGATCAACGGGGCTGGAAGACGCCCGCCAAGCAGGGACGACGCATCGGAGGCAACAAGGCGTTCACGCGCGGCCATCTCTACCGGCTGCTGTCCAATCCCGTCTATGTCGGCCGGATCAGCCACAAGAAGGAGAGCTACCCCGGTCAGCACCCTGGCATCGTCGACCTCGCGCTGTTCGAGACTGTGCAGGCTTCGTTGGTCGCAAACGCCCACGACTACGAAGTGCGTTCCGACGCTGCCCAGACGAGCCCGCTAGCCGGGATCGCATTCGACGCTGGAGGTCGTCGCCTGAAGCCAACGCACGCTACAAAGCGCGGGAAGCGATACCGCTACTACTTCAGTTCAGAGGAAAGTGGGAGCCCTGCGTTGCGAATACCTGCGCCGGAGCTCGAAGATGCAGCTGTTCGGACTGCGCTGAAGCTGCTGAACGACGAACGTCGGCTGGTTGATCTGGTGGGCTGCGACAATGTAGCCGTGGTCGGTGCGCGATTGGCGAACGCCCGCGAAGCTGTAACGGCGCTGACCATCGGTAGCGAGGCTGCACGACTTGACGCGCTCAAGCGCTTGGTCGAACGAGTTGACATCACGGCCGACGCCATCCGGGTCCAGTTGGACCGCGATCATTTGGGTTGGGGCGAAGGGGACAGCCTCTGGACCGAACAGCCCGCCAAGCTGAGGCGCAACGGTCCGACGGTCCGTCTCGTGATCCAGGGAGGCGGTCAGAGTCCTCGCAAGCCGGATCCTCGCTTGATCGATCTGCTGGCGAAGGCGCAGCAGTGGTTTGGTCAGCTCAAAACAGGAGCGCGTCCCAGCGTCTTGGCCCTTGCCGAAGAACACGGCATGGCCAGTGCAGAAGTGGTTCGCATCGTCTACCTGGCGTTCTTGGCCCCCGATCTGGTGCAGAAGATCGTCCAAGGCGGGCAGCCGGAGGGCCTGGGCGTCAAGCGTTTGCTGGCGCTCGCCCCGCTACCACCTTGTTGGGCAGAGCAACGAAAGGCGTTGGGTTTCGAACGCTGACGGTGATCGACAACCGGAACGGGACGTGGCAGCGTCCATTCTTTTGCGACCGGCAAGCTGGCTAGCAGCGAGTCGAATTCTCTGTTTGCTTGGTGGCGAACAGTGAGGGTCGCGAAATGCCGAATGGAGAAAGCGCCCCGTGAAGGCAGAGGTCTTGTGGAGAAGCCATCGCCGGAGAAAACCCGACGCGCCTACAGCACCCCGCACCGTGCAGGCGTACCCAAGAAAAAGGCCACCGCAGTGCGGTGGCCATCATATGCTGGCGGAGTGGACGGGACTCGAACCCGCGACCCCCGGCGTGACAGGCCGGGTGGACGCGCGAGCAACGGCGCGGCCTGGCCGCAGATTTCATATTCCAACTACCGGAAAATCGACGTAGCAACGGCGCGGGTTCCGCGGCATGTATTCCAAAGTTTTCGGACCGCCAGAGCACCTTCGTGGTGCGATACATTGCTGCCGTGAGCGCCCTCTCCCGCCCTGCCTGGATCGACGCCTTCACGATGCACCTCAGCGCCCTCGGCGTGCGGGCCGAGCCGACGCAAGTGGCCGAGCTGGCCGCCGAGCTGTGGGAGACGGCAGGCGACGACGACCCGCGCGACGCAGCGCAGGCCTGCCTCGACGAGTGGCCGCCGCACCACGACTGAGACGCGGCGTCGCAAGCAAGACCGCGACGATGCTGGAACTGTCATGTGGTTTGGGCAAGAATGGTGCGTCTAGCACTTGAGGGATTCGAGATGATTCGTCTGTTCAAACTGCTTCCAGCAGTGTTCATCGTCATTGGAGCCTCTGTTCAGGCAACGACGATCGTGGCGACGCCTACCTCCCCTTACACCGTGCCCCCGTTTCAGTTCTACCCAACCTTCACCATCGCCTATACAGATCGAAATCAGGACGGCCTGTTCGAGATTAACGAACTGGATTCGTTCACCGCCAACAGCACGATCGCAGGGTCGGGAGGCGGCATTTATGGGACGGTGTACACGGCCCTCTTCTCGACCCCGGACATCCAGGGGGTCTCGGCTTCAAGCATCCTGCAGCCCAATCCAGCTCCGTCGAACAGCGGGTGCGCAACCGGCTGGTGCATGTCGACGTTGACCTATCGCATCGCATCTACAGACCCGACGGTGCTGAGCTCGTACTCGCGCTTCCTGGTCACGGATTACACCTACGTAGTGAGCGAGACACCGCCCGTTCCGGAGGCGAGCTCGTACATGCTTTCAGCGTTCGGCCTGTTGGTGCTGGCAGCCACGACATTCCGCCGGCGCGCTCAGAGGCACTGATACACGGTTCAAGTTGAGCGCGTCGAAATTCGAACTTTTCCGCGCCGCCCTGGAGGAGCTCTGCCGCCGGCACCACGTCGTGATCGGACCGGCCGACCAGGGCGGCATCGGCGTGCGGGACGCAGTGCAGGGGGTGGAGGTGCCGCTGGACCTGCGGGACTACACCGAGTCGACTCTGCGGTTCATCGCCGCGCAGCCGAAGGCGAAGCCGATCGAGGGGCTGCCCGACCACTTCGAGACCGGGATCGCCGCGCAAGCCTTCCCAGGCTTCGTCGGTCAGGAGCGCACACGCGGCGCAGCTGACCGGCTGGCGTCCCAGCACCCCGGCTCCCGGGTCGTGCCGATCGGGCCGCACCGGTTCATCAGAGGGTATGCAGTCATCGCACCAGCCTCCTGATTGAACCCTGCGCAGACGACCGTTGTTGAAGTGCGCAGCCAACCTGCATACTCGATGGCTTCGAAGATTCACCGTCTGCAAGGACGTCCGAGCGAAATGGCAACAGACCCGAACCGCATGAAGGTTGTTTCTCTCGAGTTCGGCACGCCGCCGTTCCGAAAGCTTGCCAACCTGACCATCGAGTTCGCGGATCGTCTGACCTTGATCGCCGGACACAACGGCATCGGAAAGTCCACCATTCAGGGTCTGGTTGCCAACACGTTCGGCATTCCGAAAGGCGGCCCCAAGAGCTACTTCGGCGAGCCATTCTCCGCAAACATCGAGCGCATCATCTATCTCGCCGTCGAAGAGGTCGATATAGCACAAGAAAATCCAGCAGCCGCGCCGACTGTCGTGGCGGATGTTGGAGGAATCACGGTTCGCAAGCGTTGCGCGATGACCCACCGCACCGAATGGAAGCGCGCTCGCGTCGTCCCCAGAACGATCGACAAGGCCGATGGAGACCCGGTCGGACAAGACGCGAAGGTACCTCTTCCCACGATCTTTCTTGGCATCAAGCGGTTGGCATCGATCGGCGAGGCCGACGAAGGCGAAGTTGCCAGCAGGAAAATCGCTATGCCCAGCGAAGACAGCCAACTCATGAAAGACTTCGTGAGCTCGGTTATTCTTGGGACCGAGGTCACCACTAATGTGACCCATCAAAGCATTAAAGGTTCTAGGAAGAAGACCGTTCAACCCGGCTATTCAAACCACGACGCCCTCGCGATCTCCATGGGTCAAGACAGCCTGGGAAGCATCGCGACTGCATTGGCATCCTTCAATCGCCTCCAGCGCGATCAGGGCGACACCTACTGCGGCGGCCTTCTCGTGATCGATGAACTGGACGTCGGATTTCACCCCCATGCAATCGACCGCTTGGTCATGGCACTGAAAAGGCAAGCCAACCGGCTCAAGCTGCAAATCATTGCCACCACGCATTCGCCTCGGCTCATCGAGGCGGTCCATCCCGAGGGTGGGGGGAACCTTAGGGCGCCCGACAAGGTGGTCTACCTTCTGGACACCCGGCATCCTCGCCTCGCAGGTGACCAGTCACTTAATGCAATTCTCGACGACATGGCACTGCGGCCGGACCTCGAATTACCGAGAGCGAGGAAACCTGTCCTTGGCGTGTACTTTGAGGATCCCGAAGGTGCCCAGTTCTGTGACGCCATCTTTCCAGCGGCTAAACGAAACGCGCTAGGGCGAAGGTTGGGCGTTCAAATCAAGCTCATCCCGCTGGGTGTAGGTGGATCCAACTTGCTCGGCTTGCCCGAGAAAGATCCGCTGTTCAAGGATCGTGTGCTCATCGTCGACGCTGATACGGCAATTCCAAAAAAATCTGCGAAACGCGGAAACGCCGTGAAACTGCCTTGCCACCGAGGCGCCCGCGGAACCGACCGGTCACCGGAGAATGTCATAAAGTTTTTCCTGAGAGCAGTGATCGAAGCACCCAGCGGGCCACTGCACGATGCACTTCGGAGATTCAACGTCTCCAACCCGAGCACCGACAAGGTGTCGAACGCGTTCTTTTCAGACAATTCAAGCGATAGCGCGCAGCGCGACGCAGCCAAAGGGTGGTGGGTCGCTCATTGGGATAGGTTAAAGAGGTGGGGCGTCATAAAGGAGTGGGCCACTTGTCATACTGATGAAACTGCCGCGTTTGTCAGCGCCTTCGAGGAGGCTGCAACGAAGACGGCGAGCCGGATCGTTTGAACCCTGGCCAAGATGCTCGCGCGCTACAGTCAAGCAATCCATGTACTCCAATAAGCTCTTCACCCCCCTGCGCTACCCCGGCGGGAAAGCGCGCTTTGCGCCGCTGATCGCCGATGTGATCAACAGCAACAGGCTGTCCGGCGGACACTATCTTGAACCCTACGCCGGAGGTGCTGGCGTGGCGCTCGTGTTACTCATGGACGGATTGGTTCGCCACATCCACATCAACGATGCCGATCCCGCAGTTGCCGTTTTCTGGCGCGCCGCCGTTCAGGAATCCGCGGAGTTGATTAACCTGGTCGCAAACGAACCGGTAACGATGGATGCTTGGCACTACTGGCGTTCGATTATGCTGGGCGGAACGGACGGCACCCAACTTCAGCGTGGTTTTGCAACGCTCTTTATGAATCGCACGAACCGCTCAGGGATACTCAAAGGTGGCGTTGTGGGCGGCAAGGCGCAAAGTGGCAGCTACAAGCTGGATGCGCGGTTCATGCGCGACGAGCTCTGCCTGCGCCTCGAGCGCATCGGGCGACATGCAGGGGCGATCAGCGTCCATGAAGAGGATGCCCACAAACTCCTACTACGCTGCCATCAGTTCCTTCCTAGCAAGTCTCTGATTTATCTTGATCCGCCCTACTATGTAAAGGGCGCAGGACTTTATCGCAACTTCTACAAACACGAAGATCACGCGCAGATCGCGCGTCTTCTTAGCAATAGCCGATTCCGGCGGCCTTGGATCGTGTCCTACGACAACGCTGTCCAGATCCGAATGATGTACGAATTTGCACGCTCGTTCACCTACGGGCTTCACTACACCGCTCAAAAGCGCTACACCGGCTCGGAGGTCATGTTTTTCAGTGAGCGACTGATGCCGCCAGACGATCCTCAAGGTTTAGAAGCAGCTTGACCCTTCCAGGCTAGCAAGGCGGCGGCATGACAATGCGGAGAGCGATCTCAGTTCGGAAGCGCCATTCCGACCAACGTCGGTGACCGCCCGCTCTTGGCCAACAGCGGCAGCGACGCTGAGAGATCAGCTGCTGAATAAATTTTGCACTAACGACTCGACCGGCGGTGCCGGGGCGCGTGTGATCGCCGGCAGCGGCCCGGCGTCGAACCTCTCGACCGGCGCCAGCTGCAGCAGATCCCTCGCCTCGTCCTGCGTGCCGAGCAGCCACTGCTCGACGTCGGCCATCTCGATCGGCACGACGGACCGCTTGTCCTGCTCGTCCGGCCCGAGGTCCGGCACCGGCTTGTGCATGCGCCGCATGAGCGGGTGCGCGTCCGCGTTGATCGTCAACATGGTGTAACTCTCGTGCACTTCGCCGGTGGCCTTGTCGACCCAGCGCGACCACAGCCCGGCTAGGCCCCACGGCGCGCCGTCAGCGCGGGCGAAGCGCCACCACTGGTTCTTGCCGCTCTCCCAGTTCGGCTCGTCGAAGGTGGCCGCCGGAATGATGCAGCGCTGGCCGCGCTTCCACGGGTCCCGAAAAGTCGCCTTGGACGCCAGTTCCTCGCTGCGGGCGTTGTTGGTCGAGTAGCCGGTCTTCGGCTCCTTGGCGAACCAGGGGATCAGGCCCCACGTGCCGACGACAAGCTCACGGCCACCGGCCTCGGCGGGCCGCACGAAGGGCCCGGGCTTGCGCGGGAACACCTCGCCGCCGAACCAGCGGTCGCCGCGCCCCGGCGCGATCTGCCAGAGGCGCTCGATGTCGGCCTGAGACGCCGAGACGTAGCGGTTACACATCCCCGGAATGTAGCGGGACGTTCGAGACCGGCAGCAACGCGCTCCGGCGCGGCTCGCGAACCTGCGGAGTTTCGGGCATAGGGCCCGCAGCGGGCCGAACCCACCACGCCTGAGGGTAGGCCGTCACGTTCCGCTTGAACGTCAGGTGCACCTCCTCCATGCCGATGATCACCATTCCCTTCGAACTAATGCGGGTCACCCGCGCCGGGTCCAGCGACGGAAGCAGGTGATCCATGCGCTCGGGGTGCACCAGCCAAGCCATGAGCGGCGGGTCGCGCTTGCCTTGATACCAGCCCGGGCGGATCGCGCTCAGGCCAAGCTCACCGCGCACCGGCTGCTCGGCCTGCAGTTGCTCGCGCGCGAGCTTCTGGCCGCGCCTGCGCATGCACACCACGTCGACCAGCACGGCTCAGCTCGCCAGCACGCCCTGCTGCAGCCACCAGGTGGCCGCCTCCTCTGGCGCGCTCTTTCGCAGGCGATCGTCCTCGGCCAGCCTGGCGGCCGTCTCGCGCAGCTCGTCCACCGGGATCGTCGGCCACTGCTGGTGCAGCCGGCCGGCGCACCTGATCTCCCACTCCGTCGCGTCCATTTCCGCCCCTGTTGCCGTTGAAGAACCACTGTACATAAATACAGTCTTTCCCGCCAGATCCCGGGCCCCCTCAGGGGGACGCTTGACAGGTTCGGCGGCGGCAGCTACTCGTGGGGGACGTCGTCGCGAGGGGCGGTCGACGAGCGAGTGACCTTCTGCTGGGGCCGCCGGACCATCGCCACAACGACCGCCGCGCCAAGCAGGGCCCATCCGATCGCGCCCAGCTGGAATGCGATGGCGACGAGGCCGATGAGGGCGCAGAGGCCGGAAGCGATCATGGTTGCGTCTCCGCAAGTTGGGCGCGCACCTGCGCCCGGATGCCCGCCGGCGCCGCCTTGGCGAGCCGCGTGGCCTTGTCCTCGCGCATCTGCCGCACGCGGCGAAGCACCGCCGGCATGTTCAGCTTGATGCGGGTGTCGGGGTTGTCCTCGTTCCACCGCGTCACGGCGTTGCGGGCGTCCTGGACCTTCTCGGCGTCGCGCTCGAACATGGCCTGCGCCATCTGGCCCTGCACCTCGGTCTGGCGCAGCCGCGTCTGGTCGACGGTGGCCTGCACCTGTCGCGTTGCTTCCTGGATGCGGGCGACATTGTTGGGCTGGAAGCCGATCGCCTTCATCAGGGCGTCGGTGCCGTCGGTGTCGATCACCTTGCGCCCGCCCTGGTCGCGGTACATGCCGGTCTGCAGCATGTCGATGGCCTGGACGAGATTGCGGGCGGCCGTGGGCGCGAGGCTGCGGGCGCCGCCGGCGACGTCGCCCGTGACCGCGCTGCCGGCGGCGTTGAAGGCGCGCTTGGCCATGTCGCCGGCCGGGCCGAGGAGCTCCTGCACGTCCTGCGTGTGGTCGGCCTTCTTCGTGAGCAGGCCGGTGCCGGGCACCAGGTTGCCCATGCCCATGCGCCCCGAGAGATCGATCGGCACGCCCGGCAGGCCCGACAGGCCCTTGAGCGCGATGCGCGCACCGTCGTCGCCGAGGATGCCCGCGAAGAACGCTTGCTTCGCGGCCTTGGTCTGGAAGTTGTAGCCCATGTGCTGTAGCAGACCGTCGATCACGTCCTCGACATCGGCCGAGAACGGCAGGCCATCGGCGCCGGACATGAGGAACAGCACGCCGAGCGCCAGCAGCGCAGCCTTCTTGCCCTCGGGGCCGCCGTGCGTCCACATCTGGTGGAGCAGCTCGGTGTAGTTGATGGCGTACTGCTTGAACGTGAAGAGCGTCGCGCCGACCGCGCCGCGCGCCCACTGCGGGCGGTTGCCCTTGTTGTAGGTGAACTGGGTATCGCCGACCGCCTTCGTCGCGAACGCGGCCGGGTCCGGCATGCCCTGCGCGACCGCGGTGCGGTAGGCCGCGATGAAGGTCACGCGCCGGTTGAACTGCTCGGCCACACTGAACACCTTGCCCCAGGCGAGCCCGAGCTTCGACAGCGCGTTGCTGGCGGTCGCCGCCGCGTCGCCGGCCCGGGTGCCGTCGCCTGAGCGGAGCGCGCCCTTGCCGCCGGCCTGGGCCATCAGCTGGTGCACCTCCTGCGGCGCCACGACGCCGTCGACCTCGGCCTGCTTCAACGCCTTCTCAAGCGCCGCGTCGCCGGTCACGCCGCGGGCGGCATCGCGCACCGCGCCAGCCATCATGGCGCCGGCCTGCTTCGCGCCGCCGAACTGCGACAGGTAGGGGAAGGTCACGGCCAGCGGCTGGCTCGCGTTCACGATCGCCGAGGCGACCGACCCACCCAGGTACTGCGCGAACATCAGGCCGCGCAGCGCCTGGGCCTCCTCCTGCGGGTTCTTCACGTAGTCGACCAGCTTCACGGCCATGTCCTTCAGCTGGCCCTGCTGCTGGGGGATGTCGTTGGCCGCCTGGCTCATCTCGCCCATGTGCAGGTTGCTGGCGGTCTGCCGGGCGTTGGAATAGACGAAGCCGGCCAGCACGCGGCCGGCGTCCTCGCTGAAGCCAGCGATGCCCTTGCGCTCGATCAGCCGCTTCATCGCGCTGCGGGTCGTCTTCGTCAGCTTCAGGAACTCCTGGAATGCGCGGTCCGCCGCGGCATCGCCGGTCGCCTCGAGCCCGAGCATGCTGCCGAAGAGTTCGAGCGTCTCGGGCGACACGCCGGCGAAGAGCTTGTAGGCCTGCTGCGACACGGTGCCCGACTGGATGGTGGCGTCCGGGAACTCGCGCGCCATCTGGCGGGCCATCTTCGAGCGCGCCGCGCTGCTCTCGAACATGCCGAAGTAGACGCGCTCGCCGTCGGGGTTTACCACGTCGAGGGTGTACTGGCCGAAGCGGGAGAGCGGCGCGTAGCCGCGCTTCATGAGGTCGTTCGCGCGTTCCGCCTTCTCGACCATCTGGTTGCCGGCGTCGTTGAGCACGTCGGCGCGGGCCGGGTTGGCGGCTGCCGCCGCGAAGAGGTGATCGCGCAGCAGCAGCGCCGCGGCGTCGACCGTCGGGGCGTCCAGCGCCTGCTGCCGCACCGCGGCCACGTCCTCCCCGCCGAAGCGCAGCATGTCGCTCACGGCCATGGACGTCAGGCTCTTGTCGGTGGCAGCCCGGAACTCGCGGTACAGCGCCGCCTGCTCCGGCGTGAGGTGGAAGAGATCGGCGAGCTCGGCGTCGGTGAAGACCACGCCGGCCTTCAGCACCTGGCGCTCGTACCGGCCGACGATGTTGGACTCGAACTGCTCCTGCGGCAGGCCCTGCCACATCTTGAGCACCGGCGCGCTGATGAGCCCGCGCGCGAGCATCTCCTGCGCCTTGTCGGCCGCCGGCATGCTCTCGGCCGCCGCCTGCAGGTCGGCCTGCTTCACCGGCTTGCCGTGGGCGTCGCGCGCCCAGGTGAGCGTGCCTTCGAAGATCGGCGCCGCGATGGCCTTCGTGTCCTCGGCCGAGATCGGCGACTTCATGATGTCGCGCCAGTTCTCGAGCTTCGGCAGCAGCCGCGGCGCAAGATCGGCCGCCTCTGTCGCGTAGGCCGACACGTCGTTGAGGAAGTTCTGCGTCGCGTCGTAGACCCGGCGGAACTCCGGCGAGCGCTCGGCCAGGCCGTGCATCGTGCCGATGGTCTTGTGCCACCAGCCGAGCTTCCCGGACTTGTCGAAGAGGTCGCCGACCAAGTAACCCGCCGGCAGCTTCATGTCCTTCACGTCGTTGACGCCGGCGGCGAGAGCATCGCCGACCGAGCGGCTGAACGCGGGTTCGTCACTGCGGTCGAAAGCGGCACCCGGTGCCGGATCAGCGACGCGCACCGCCGGTTGGGTGTCGGCGAACGCCGGCCGGCCCTGCTGCACGAAGGCCCGGGCCGGCAGGATGTAACTCCGGATGATCTCGTCGTCGGTGAGCTTCATGTCGGCGAAGCCCGGCACGTGCTCGCGCAGCCACGATCGCACCACGGCGACGGCCTTGCGGACCCATCCCAGCCCGGGCGTCTTCTCGGCCATCTCGGCAAGCACCTCCTCCGCGGCCTTGCGCCGGTCGGACTGCTTCTCGAAGTCCAGCCCGTACTCCCTGGCCTTGGTGCGCACCTTACCCGCCTGGAGCACGCTCATGCGGTCGAGAATGGTCCCCAGTTGGGACCCGAAGACGCCGCGCAGGCCGTAGTGGCCGAGGGCCTCGTGCATCAGCGTGTCGACGATCGGCAGCATGCCCTGCAGCTTGTCGGCGATCAAGTAGACGGTGCCGCCATGGAAGAGGCCGCGCACATCGCCCTCGGCGCCCTGGCTCTGCTGCTGGGCATCCTGTGCACGAGCGGCGGCCGGGATGGCCGGGTCATTCATCGACCGGGCCACGACGACCTTCGGGCCGTTGGCCCAGCGCGAGGCGATGTGCTGTGCCAGGTGCTCGACCTCCGCGTGCCGCGCTGCGTCGGCTGGTGCGGCCGGCTCCGCCCGCTTGAACGGCAGGGCGTCGATCTCAGGCTGCGGCGCCGGGGCCGGCTTCTTGCCCCGCTGCATTGCCTTCGCCTTGCGCGCCGCGCGCTCCGCCTGCTCAGCCTCTTCGCGCAGGCGACGCCCTTCGGCCGCGCGGTCGATCGCTTTCTTGGATCCGGCACCGGGCGCCGGTTCTACCCCAGCACCTTCCACGGCTCCGGGTCGCGCAGCGGGAACAGCGTCTGCGGCTCCTCGGCCAGCAGGCGCAGGCGCTCCTTCCGCTTCGACTGGCGCGCCGACGGTTTCGGCTGCGGGTGCCGCGTGTGCGGCCGGCTGTGGTGCGTCCTGCTCATCTCCCCTGCCCTCCGGTGCTTGTTGTTCCTGGGCCGCAAGCGGCGCCGACTTCGCGCCGTCTCGGACCCATGCCTTGAAGTCGGCCATCGGCATGGCCGTGATGCTCTTGCCGCCGGTCCAGTCCTCGGCGTAGTTCGCCTGGTAGGCGTCGCGGGCCTCCTGCTCGCTGCCGAAGCCGATGAGGGCCTTGTGCTCGTCGAAGGCGCCCGCGCCGTTGTCGTGGAACTGGTCTACGACATAGACCGTGCCGTCGTGGTCGGCGGCGGTGCCCGGCTTCACGAACGCATCGACGTGGTCGCCGTCGTTGCCGAGCGTCCCGCGGATGTAGCCGTAATGGTGCTGGAGGGTGTTGCTCCAGGCGGTGCCGTCCTTGTCGACGCCGCTGCGCGTGCTGCCCGCCGGGTTCTCGATAGACAGGTCCAGCCCCGCGATGCTCGCGTGGCCCTTCTGGTAGTTGCCCGCCTCCTTCTGTGCCTGCGTCGGCTCGGGCAGGTCGTTCGTCGGGGACGTGGCTGCGGCGTGCGCCAGGTCGTCGATGGTCGTGCCGCGCGTGCCGGCCGGCTGGACGGTGATCGGCGCAGCGCCCACAGTTGCACTCGGCGATCCGGCACCCGGTGCCGGAATCGAAGATGGCGCCGCTGCCGTGGTCGCCTTCGGCCGCACCACGAGCCCAGCCCTCACGCGGACCAGCTCGTGCGTGTCGGAGCCGGCCTCCTTCAGCGCCCGGCTGGCCGCCATGATGTTGCGGAAGGCGCCGCCGGTCTTGGTCAGGATGTCGCCGGGCTGCGGCTCGCCGACGGGCTCGGGCGGCCGGTCGGCTTCCCGCTGCGCGACCGCTGCGGCGTCCGAGCGCGGGCGCGGCGCGGGAGCCGGAGCCGGAGAAGGCTCGTCAGCGGCGGCCTGCGCCGCCTCGGCCGCCGGCGCCTTGATCTCGGCCTCCTTGTCGGCGGG
>JADMIO011449869.1_pt1 | contig 15154 bp, 16 predicted proteins | sample 8958161 | NCBI WGS metagenome assembly JADMIO01 (sample SAMN16585339, study PRJNA669376) | soil metagenome | isolation source: Crop rotation soil | place: USA: Cullars Rotation, Alabama | collected 2011 | reverse complement strand
GTCATTTCGCGTCCTCTCGACCGTCTCCTATCCCGTCGCAACACAATGCTCATCATGCTCGACCGCTACGACTCAAGCACACCACTCACCGGCTTTCTGGATTGCGTACCGAGCACAAGCCTCTACTTCAAAACCAACCTCCTCAGCTCTGACGAGAGGCGCATTCATAAGAGCCCCGAGGGTAGGGCGTGCCGTTTCAAGCACCTTCCTTATTGGATCGAGTCTGACCGCTATGCCGGTGTTCGTTCGAACAATGAAGAAAAAGACACCGACATCTTTTTCGCGGGCAAAGTCAATTCTCGGGCGCGACGCGCATCGCTGGATTGGCTCAGGGCGATGGAAAAGCTTGGCTACCGGATCAAAATCTACGAAGGACGGCCGCTCGACTTTGACGAGTATCTACAGCTGATGTCTCGCTCATGGCTCACGCTCTCGCCAGAGGGGTGCGGCTATAACGGCTTTAGGCATTATGAAGCGATGCTTGTCGGCTCCATTCCGTTGATCAATCGACCGGAGGAGGACATCCTCAATGACTTCGCCGATGGAGAAAACTGCTTCCTATACTCACTTCAGAAGGGAGACTTAGCGGAGGTCGCGCAGAACGCCCTTCGCGACAAGGATAAACTGCGCCAGATCGCTGAAGCTATGCGTCAGTGGGCTCTTGAGAAACACTCACCCACGAGCGTTGGCCGTTATCTGATCCAGACCGCGACTGCGGCCAGGGAAGAAGTTAGGACGCAGATAGTCGGGTCTCATGAGGAGCCGCTTCTCGCCGCGAAGCCAAGCGGACAAGATGATGGGGAGACCGTCTTCTCTCCATGAAGACACTGCGATAGCCCCACCCGTCTTTCGACGTGTGGTTTGCCGCGCCTTTACTTTTCGATCAGGATTCTGAAGCTACTTATGGCAGGCGTTGGATCGGGGATCTCAGCCAAGTCTTCACGAAAGCTGGTGAGTCGCTTCTCGACACCGCGATAAGGAACAAAGACACGATCCATTGCGTTCGGTAGTTCGCGAGCGGGCTATTAGATTACGGGTTTGGCACCACCAAACTTGGCCTGGGGCAGCACCAGGAGCCCGCTCCATTCCATTTGTGACGCTTGGCGGGGGCACGACTCTGGAGGGCTGTGGCTTAATGAACGACAGGCGGGCTGTCCTTGCCTTCCTGGCCTGAACCGCCGCCCGTCGCACCAGAGAACTGGTCTTGCGGCGCCCATAGGGCTGCTTGGTCTCTCCCGTGTAGCCCGTCGATGTCGAGCGTGACGTAAAGAACCGTCACGACTCCCAAGCAGGCTACAAAGACAAGCACCAGCGACGAGAGATCGTGTATCTTCGTCGCTCCTGGTCTGCGTCCCGGACGCATCATTGCTCTACTCCCTATCCGCTCGCGGTCAACGCACAACTCGCCGAGTTCCGCTCCAAAACAATCATTCACGGAATGACGAGCAAGATTTTTTGGATGTTTAAGACCATTGGCGGTGTGAACTCGCCTAAAGAAGGGAAGACGTAAATCACCCCGAGGGTGTGTCTACCTTAGGCTCGGCTGTGCCCGACTGAGTCGTGCTGAGGAAAAAGACCGCCGCCGAAATCGCAAGCAGCGAGATCCAGTTCTTTCGTCCAGTTCTAAGAGCTGCGGAAAGGAGAACCGGAGCGGCCGATGTTAAGGCGGACAGCACCGCGTCATTATTGAGAAGAGCAAAGAGGCTCGCGAGATTCGGAGCTGCGTCTTCCTCCAGTGCTGGCTCCGGCGCAATCGGCTCTCGCGGAGAGCCCCGCCGCATATAGATGACCAGAGCTATGGCAGCACCGACGATACAAAACGCGATAGCCATGAGCAGGTCGGCTATTTCCGAACCATAAAGACGGCGAAGGGCTGACCAGATGCTTACCGTTACGAAGCCGAACGCGACAACAAAGGGAATTGTGATGACGATCCGGTTGCCGATCTCTCCCACGGCATTATCGACGCTGGCTTCGGCGCGCCGAAAAATCGATGAAAACATAGAGCCTACGCCTTCCATACCGCGCCGAGAACGAATCCGATCACTGCGGCCAACCCAAGCGTGGTCATCGGCTGCTCGTCCAACGACCTGTCGAGTGCCCTAAAAAAGTTATGAGTGACTTGCCGAAGGCTCGCTGCGGCGTCCGGATCCTGCCCAGTCCTATATGCCTCCTCAGCGCCCCTGCCCGTAGCTCGGCTACCAGCTTCGCCTGAAGTATGGACGCTGGATCCCGCGCTTGAGGATTCGGTCGGATTGTATTGTGCCATTGGCCAAGTTCCTTTTGGTGGGAGGCAAGAGCCTGAACCAAGGCTCCTATCAATCGTTCCGCACTGGTTCATCGCGACCGGATCAAACGCCGACCGCTTCGGGCTGCGCTTCGCGGCTAAAAGCCAAGCTCAATGAGGTCTCGAAAGGTCGGGGCAGGCGACAAAAAAATGATGGACGGTTCAGCAACCATTCATGCTGAACGATGTTTCTGGCCATAAATTACTGGAGACCTTCGCCATGAACAAAGCACTTATCAGCGCAGTGCTCGCTGTTACGGCAGCGAGCTTTACAACCTCAATAGCGACAGCGGCCGACCTTGGCGGCGGCTATGTTGAACACGATACCGTCGTCAGGGAACGCGCCCCTGTGGTGGAGCGGGAACGCATCATCGAGCGGCGTTACTATGAACCGGCTTACGACGACGACGTGTACGTGGAAGCGCCCTATCGTAGGCGCGTCGTGATCGGCTACCCGTATTGGGGTCCGCGCTTCCATCACTGGCATCGCCCCTACTGGCACTCTCGCTGGGGCTATGGATACGGACGCTGGTAGGAGCAGCCGCTCGTTCCTGACACTCTGGTGTGGCCGCACGCCTCACACTCGGGCGAGCAGGAACCCACGACCAATTACCAGGATTTATAGGCACGCCGACCAGCAGCCCTCTCGCGCCCCGGATCGTGGATAGCTCTGACGATGCGAGATGGTTGCTCTGGTCGTGCCGGTTGGCCCTTGCGGCTGCCTCCAATGGGCGAGACTGGCAATGTTGAAGCAAGTCGCGGCGCTTTGCGGGATCATGCTGTTGGCCACTCCAGAGGCCTCGGCAGTGAAGTCTGACCAGCCAGAGGTGCCGCTCGGTGATCTGCTGTGTCGTCTTGAAAAAGTAACCGATACCGAAGCTGAGACTTCTTCGCAGAAGCGCGGCATCGCTTGCATCTTCTAACGCGCTTCAACTGGGAATCTCGAACACTACAGCGGGACCTTGACCGTTGTCGGCGCGAATAGCGGATTGAAAAACAATCGGGTGCTCTCTTGGGTTGTCCGGGGCTCACCGGACCTCGATGGTCAACCCGGATCGTTAGAACAACGCTACTCAGATAAATCAGATCGAGAGCCATTCTCCTTGGCTGGTCACGAGCGCCCCAGCCTTAGTCTGCTTGAGTCATCGAAGACTGATCCCAAAAAACGAAAATACATCATCAGAGAGATACAGCTTCGGCTTCAGATAACGGCCGCTTGAGCTTTGATGTTACGCCTCAGAGGGTCGCCAGCTTCTCGCGCAACATCGCCAACGCGCGTTCCTGCGTCCCTTCATCGTTTCCCATTATCATCTCATCGGCCTCACCTCTGGTGAGAAACGGCATTTCAGCAAACGAGCGCACCAAAGATCGCGGCGTGCCGAGAAGCTCGTGCGTTGCTCTCATCAACGCTCCGACTGCGCAAAATGCTATCGCATCCGGGCTGTCCCAGTCGCGCGGCTCCCCCTCCTGGTTGAGCGCCCACACACCTTTTGCCCAACCAGATTTCACCAGTTCAATCGCTCTCTCCACGACCATTCGGTTCAGTGACTTGCTCATACCAGCTCCTTCGAGCTTCTATAATTTAGTTTTACAATCCCGGTGGGGGGCGGAGGTTCCACCTCCACCTCATGGCGCGATTCATAAGCCTCCATATCTATGGCCGGGAACTGAGGCGGCAGATAGGAGCGGGAACAACGCCGCTCAACGACCCTTTAGCTTTGTAGCGTCAGTTGAGTGAGTTCTTGGATGACTGTTGGAAACGTCGTGTGGGTTGATTTCCGTTCGGAAGGATAAAAACGGGATATCCTGTCGTGGAAGGAGAGGAGTCGAGAGGAGGGCACGCGAGTTCTCCAATGATGCGAATGTTGGCGTCACCCCATGGCCAACGAGCGATTGAGCCCTACGCGGGAGGCAAGGGTGATGCCCTCTGGTCTTGCACGAACTTGATCTTCTCGACAGACACGGGGGGCTGGTCCCTGTCATTGAAACGTGAGCACGCGACCATAATCGAACCCGCGCGCCGGGCTCGTGCAGAAATATTTGCCCTTGAGCGCACGCTGTCCGACCTCGTCAACGACGCCTATGGCCTGAGTCCTGAAGAGGTGCAGCTAATGTGGCAAACAGCTCCCCCGCGTATGCCTTTCACGCCAACGGGACTGCTGTAAGGTAGCGTCTTTACGCCGGACCGCAGTCACAAATTCAGGTAAAGTTGTGTTGGCCAAACCATCTACATTTGAGGTGGCACCATGGATAGCGGCGCTGAAGCCATAGCCGTTCTCATTCAAGTTGAATTTGTCGCGCTACGAGGGTTGAGAATGATCTTCGCGCGAGAGGACGATGCGTGCGTTAATGCGGCGGGACTGGCGCTGGGAGCGCCTGAGTCATACTAGCGGGAAAGCGAGTACGGCATTGTTCAAATCATTTTAACCCCCCCGACGACTTCCACGCAGGAACTCCCTACGTCTCCCTGAGCATTGACTTGGGCCATGATGGCGTTCTGAGCGGGTAGAGGCCAAGCTTCAGTCGGAGTGCTGATGTCGATAAATATTTCGCTACAAACTAATCGAGGACCCCATGAAGACAAAACCCCCAAACAGCCTGTTCGATTACGGCCGCTTGAGCTGGTCCAACATATCCCTGCTGATTTTCTGCGACGGATCGGCTCCATCATGAACGTACGCAACGCGGTGGAAGGGCAACCAGACGAAGATGGCAAAAGGCGAGCTGCGGAGGAGAAGTCAAAGAAGCCGCCTAAGTAGTCGGTACAACGCTATATTTTTTCTCCCTCAGGGACTCCCACCCTGCGAATCGTCCTAGCTTCGTCGGTGCGCGACCCCCCTAACGCAACAAAGGCAACTGAAAACGAAAGCTTGTGAACATGAAAAACGAACGACCGAAAGTAGATTACAACCTCTCTTACGAGGGATTGCGCAACCTAAACATGCCACTGAACCAAGTGAACGAACTTAGGATAGCTCATTCGCTAGAACATATAGCTGGTTATCTAGGTGAGATTAATAAGAAGCTTGATAAAGTAATGGAAGACAGGAATTAAGATATCATATGCCTCCCATCTAGCCCTCACCGGGTGGGAGGCTTTTCCTTTAGCGCGGTTGCATGCCCAGAGACGGAATCGAAGCCAAAACAAGATTGCGTGCGCGTGCCGCGCTTGATCGAGCGGCAGCCGGTGCGCAATCACAGATTTGATTTTTGCAGTGTTTGAGCAGGTACAGCAGCGTTAGCAGGTCACGCCGGGAGCATTGAATGCTGGACGACGCCATTGCGGCCCGGCTTGGCTTACTGCGAAGCGGAGTTCGGCACTGGTCAGCTCCGCCTAACGCATGCCGAGTGCGATCTGCCGCCAACGCTCGTTTACGCAACCTTTATCGTGTCCGATCCTTTGAGGCGCGAGAGCCGCGCGTGATAGCCTCGGACCTCAGTGGGAGGGCCGCTGAAGATTCCATGAAGCGCGTCCGCCCAAAGCTCTAAGGCGGTGCGCTTCTCTGCGTCATATTCGTAGCGATTGTAGACGCTGTCTGTGATGCTGCCTTTGCGCTTGCCGTCGTGATTTAACCCGTGATCAGGGTGGTGGCAAAAGCTCCTAACTTCATCAGGGTACCCAGGCTGAAGGTCCTTCACTTTTTCGCTGCCCGCCTCCTTAATGCCTTCCTTGGTCATTCAGAGAGAAGCTCGCCAAAGCTCCGCTTCGAGCTCGCGTCCTTTGGTGTTTCAGCTTTGTCGCTCTTCATCTTTGGCTTCAATGCGCCTGCGAGAACTTGCATGCATTCCAGCCCAAGCGTCGTAAGGTTTCCGCGAAAGCCGTTTGCATCCTCCGTTTCAGCCTCGATATACCCGGCCCGGCGGAGCCACTTAATTGTGTGGCCCGCGATTTGCCGCTTATCAGCATCGCTGACGTTACTGCTGTCGATCTCGACACCCTTCACGACATCTTCGGCCTTGATTTCTTTGGGCAGCGGAAAGTGGTCGTAGAGCTTTCCCAAAATGTACCCCGCATACACTTCGAACATTTCCACGCTACGCATTGTGCAACTCCACTTCTTTCCGAGTCGCCCGAAGGGGCCGCGGATACTTCCTTAGACAAGGATGGCAAGAGCTTCGACATTGCGGGTCGCGGCTGAATGGGACGGTCGCCGCAAGGCGAGTCTCAGCAGCAGTCGCCGCCGGTTGAAGCTCACATAATCTGCTAAAAGGCGACCTTAGGCCCGCAACGAAAGGACATGTCCGCCACTTCGCATCTTATCACATTCGTTGGCCCACCAATTCATCATGCTGACACGCTCGTTCCAAAAGTCAGCGCGAGCATAGGCGCGGCGGACGCTATCCGTATCGGCATGCGCTAATTGGCGCTCGATTGCGTCGGCATTCCAATGGCCGCTTTCATTCAGGATCGAAGATGCAGCTGATCGAAAGCCGTGGCCGGTCATCTCGTCCTTTGTGAAGCCGAGACGGCGCAAGGCAGCGTTGATGGTGTTTTCGCTCATACAGCGTTCCCCAGAGCGAATGGACGGGAACAGGAATTTTCCACGTCCGGTTATTGTGTGTAGGGCGCGCAAGATGGCGACGGCCTGAGGGGCGAGCGGGACTCGATGCGCGCGCTTCATCTTCATTTTCTCGGCCGGAATTGACCAAACGTGGGTCTCAAGATTGAAACCCGCCCACTCGGCCGAGCGCAGCTCTCCAGGGCGAACGAATGTGAGGGCAAGCAATTCGAGAGCGGCCCGCGTCTCGGGTGCGCCCTCGTAGCTTGCGATGGCGCGAAGAAGGCCGCCAAAAGCTTTCGGCTCGACGATAGCAGCACGATGGCTGACAACCGGCGCGCATAGGGCACCCCTAAGGGCAACGGTCGGGTCAGCGGACGCGCGACCCGTGGCAATCGCAAAGCGGAACACTTGTCCAATAGCCCCGCGAAGCTTTTTTGCCGTCTCGTGCTGCCCACGCGCTTCTATAGGACGCAGAACCGCCAGAATGTCTGGCGCTGATATCTCGCTGATCGGCCGCGACCCAAGACCCGCATGTGCACGCCTCATAAACCACTCGAATTTTGCGATGGTGCGGGCGGCCTTGCGCTCTCGGCGTTTCTTTTCCAGAAGCTCGGCGGCAACGTCGGCAAAAGTCTTCGCGCAGCCCGCGCCCGCGTTTTCGGCTCGCCGCTGTTGGTTCGGGTCTATCCCTTGGTTCAAAAGCCGTTTACCGGCATCCCTGCCGCCTCTCGCGTCGCGGAGACCCATTACTGGGTACACACCTAGAGCGAGGGTTTTTTGCAAACCGCCGAAGCGATAGGCCAGACGCCAACGTTTCGCGCCGTCTGGCGTGATCCACAACTGCAAACCACCGCCATCGGAGAGCTTTATGATCTTGGTGCCGGGCTTTGCTGAACGGATTCTGATTTCCGTGAGAGGCATGTTGGTATCTGCTCATTGGTTTAGCGTAAATACCAACAAATATACCAACACTTCTAGGTGGATACCAACAGATGAGCTGGGACGCAGAGAGACGCCCCATCCTCATAAGAGCTTGATGATCCCGCGGTTATTGGATGATCTCGGACGCTGTCGGACGAGACTGTGGTGCCTCAGGAGGGACTCGAACCCCCACACCCTTGCGGATAACAGATTTTGAGTCTGTCGCGTCTACCGTTCCGCCACTGAGGCTTTCGGCCCGAAAGCCGGGCGAAGCGGCGATCTATACCGCCCCCTGTGGCCGCGTCAACGCGCCGAACGCCCTATTTGAGCGTGTGCGTCACCCGGCCCGTCGCGTGGTGGTGCTCGACGACTTCGATCTTGTCGCCAACCTTGATGCCACGCGACTTATACGCGAGCACGCGAACGAGCGGCCCGTTGTCAAGCTTGACAAGCACGTTCTCGCCATCGGCCGAATTGGTTTTCGAAACCAGCGGCTCGATGTCGGTCACGGTGCCGGCGACATTGGTGTTCGATACCTTGAGATCGAGCTCTTCGTAGCCGAATGCGAGGCCAATGGCGGCGGCAACGGCTAGGCCGACGCCCGCATACTTCGCGCGCTCGATCCACAGGGCACGCTCCAGCCGTTTTCGAGTCTCTTCGCGCACGCGCTTGCTTCTCCCCTGTTGGCGCTGCGTGTACCAGACCTGGCCCCAGGGTGTCATCCACTCGGCAATGTCGATCGTGCCAAACAGCGCGGGCCAAGGCTTCAATTGGCCGGTTCCTGTTTTCTTCCTGCCGGCGCCGCTCAGGCAGCCTTCGCGTGCCGATCCACGAGCTTTACGATATCGGCCATGATGTCGTTAAGCTGGAAGTCTTTGGGCGTGTAGACGGCCGCGACGCCCATCGCCTTGAGCGTTTTTGCATCCTCCGGCGGTATGATGCCGCCAACCACGACCGGGATGTCGTCGAGGCCTTCCTTGCGCATGCGCTCCATCACGTCCCTGACGAGCGGCACGTGCGAGCCTGATAGGATGGAGAGCCCCACGACGTGCACAGCCTCGTCTACAGCGGCGCGCACGATCTGCGCTGGCGTCAAGCGGATGCCCTCGTAGACCACTTCCATGCCAGCATCGCGAGCGCGGACCGCGATCTGCTCTGCGCCGTTCGAGTGCCCGTCGAGACCAGGTTTGCCGACCAGAAACTTGATGCGTCGGCCAAGCTTGTCGGACACGGCTTCGACATCGGACCGCACGGCGGCAAGCTGCGCTCCGTCGCGGGCCACGGCGGCTTGCGCAACTCCCGTCGGCGCGCGGTACTCGCCGAAGATCTTGCGCAGCGCAGTGCCCCATTCGCCGGTGGTGACGCCCGCCTTGGCCGCGGCGATCGAGGGTTCCATGATGTTGCGGCCTTCCTTGGCGGCGCGCTCGACTTCCCCCAGAGCCGCGGCGGCCTTCTTTGCATCGCGGTTGTCACGCCAGGCTTTGAGCTTGCCGATCTGCTCGGCTTCGACGGAGGGATCGACGACCATGATCGCACCGCTTCCGCCCGACAGGGGCGAGGGTTCGCTCTCCGTAAATTTGTTAACGCCGACGACGATCAGCTCGCCGGACTCGATCTGCGAAAGCCGGCCCGTGCCGCTTTCGACAAGGCGGCGCTTCATGTAATCGATGGCGGCGACGGCGCCGCCCATTTTTTCGATCGTGGCGAGCTCCGCCTTCGCCTCTTCTTTCAGTGCAGCAACTTTCTTCGCAATCTCGGTCGAGCCGTCAAAAATGTCGCCGTATTCGAGAAGGTCGGTCTCGTAGGCCAGGATCTGCTGCATGCGCAGCGACCACTGCTGGTCCCAGGGACGCGGCAGACCGAGTGCCTCGTTCCATGCCGGCAACTGAACGGCGCGGGCGCGCGCGTTCTTCGACAGCGTCACCGCCAGCATCTCAAGCAGTATCCGGTACACGTTGTTCTCGGCCTGGGGCTCGGTAAGTCCCAGCGAATTCACCTGCACGCCATAGCGGAAAAGCCGGTGCTTCGCGTCGGTCACGCCGTAGCGTTCGCGCGTGATCTCGTCCCAGAGCTCGCCGAATGCGCGCATCTTGCACATTTCAGTGACAAAGCGCATGCCGGCGTTAACGAAGAACGACACGCGTCCGACGACGTTGCCGAATTCAGCTGAGGGCACTTCTCCCGAGGCTTTCACCGTATCGAGGACTGCGATGGCAGTCGCGAGTGCGTAGGCAAGCTCCTGCACCGGCGTCGCGCCTGCCTCCTGCAGGTGATAGGAGCAGACGTTGGTCGGGTTCCACTTCGGCACGTTCTTGGTCGAGAAGACGATCGTATCCTTTATGAGCCGCAGGGACGGCTCGGGAGGGAATACGTACGTGCCGCGCGATAGATATTCCTTGATGATGTCGTTCTGGATGGTGCCTGTCAGCTTTTCGCGCGGCGCGCCCGTTTGGTCTGCGACGGCGATATAGAGCGAAAGCAGCCACGCAGCCGTCGCGTTGATCGTCATCGACGTGTTCATTTGGTCAAGCGGGATGCCGTCGAGCAGCGTCAGCATGTCGCCCAGATGAGAGACAGGGACGCCGACCTTGCCCACCTCGCCCCGCGCCAGCTCGTGATCGGAATCGTAGCCCGTCTGGGTCGGCAGGTCGAAGGCGATCGACAATCCGGTCTGGCCCTTTGCGAGGTTCTTCTTGTAGAGCTCGTTCGATTTCGCGGCGGTCGAATGCCCGGCGTAGGTGCGAAACAGCCAGGGCTTGTCGCGTTCGGGGGCTTTGCCTTTGACGTGGCCTTTAGACGTGCTGTCCGACATCGAAAGGTATGCCTCCCCGGTTCAGGTCGATCACGCAGAGCAGACGGAACGCATACCGTAACCGAATGTCGCAGAAAGGCAAAAACGGCAGTTCGACGCGCTGCGAACCGGAGGCCCGGTGCGCTAGGCAGAGGGCGTTCGTCAGATCTTGCGCCGGCGCGGTGCGGGCGCTACGGCAACAAGTCCGGTGCGGCCGACGACACGATCCATGAAAACCGACCAGAGCCACTTAACCGCCACGACCAGCGCGAGGGCGGCGAGCACGCCGGATGCGCACATCGCCGCAACGTTGGCATCTTTATCGTACGCTAGCGTTATCATCTGGGCGCGATAAAAGAGCGGCGCGAGAACGCCTCCGGCCATCAGGAATGGCAAGGAAACCAATGCCAGCAATGGCACTTGGGCGAGTTCGCGAAGAAACAGGAATACTGCGACGGCAAAGGCTGCGGTCACATAAACGCTGAAGGAGTCGATGTCCTTGATCTGCCAAAGCAGTTCGTCCACGCGAGCTCCTCCTTTAAAGGTGACAAATCGGGCGGCGGCGGTTGCCGATCCTGATTGTAGATCCATCGGGTTAACGACGGCTTGAGCAGCCATCGATGAGCCGCTAAACCCCTTCATTGCAGCGCAAAAACGTGCTTCATACTGCGATCCCTCTGCGCGGGTTCAGGGATGCGCGAACAACAGACGAGCCAAAATGGCCGAGGTCGCGGGGAAAATGGTCGGAGACGCAGTACCTATGTCGATTCAGAACGTGGCGGTAAGGGACAATGCGGTGGAGGCAGCCCTATCTGAGGGCGTCAAAAAAGACCTCTACGAGATTGGTGAGATTCCGCCGCTCGGCCACGTGCCCAAGAACATGTACGCATGGGCAATCCGCAAGGAGCGGGAGGGGCTTCCAGAAACGGCGATGCAGGTCGAGGTGGTGCCGACTTGGCAGCTCGACAGCCATGACGTCCTTGTCCTCGTGATGGCCGCCGGCGTCAACTACAACGGCGTTTGGGCATCGCTCGGAACGCCCGTGTCGATGTTCAACGTCCACAAGAACCCGTACCACATCGCCGGCTCGGATGCGTCCGGCATCGTCTGGGCGGTGGGCTCCAAGGTCAAGCGCTGGAAGGTCGGCGACGAAGTCATTATTCACTGCAATCAGGACGACGGTGACGACGAGGAGTGCAACGGTGGCGATCCGATGTTCTCTCCGAGCCAGCGCATCTGGGGCTACGAGACGCCGGACGGCTCATTCGCGCAATTCTGCCGCGTGCAGGATCGGCAATTGCTCGAGCGACCGAAGCATCTGACGTGGGAAGAAAGCGCCTGCTACACGCTGGTGCTCGCCACAGCTTACCGAATGCTGTTCGGGCATCGGCCGCACGTGCTTCGCCCCGGACATAATGTGCTCGTCTGGGGCGCGTCCGGCGGCCTTGGATCGATGGCCGTGCAGCTCTGCGCAACCTCCGGCGCCAACGCCATTGGCGTCGTCTCGGATGACGATAAGATCGACTTCGTCAAGCAACTCGGCGCCAAGGGCGTGCTGAACCGCAAGAAGTTCAAATGCTGGGGCCAGCTGCCGAAGGTCAACACGCCTGAGTTCAACGAGTGGCTGAAGGAAGCGCGTAAGTTCGGGTCGGCGATCTGGGAGACGACTGGTAAGGGTAACAACGTCGACTGCGTCTTCGAGCATCCCGGCGAATCTACGTTTCCGGTCTCGGTGCTCGTCGTCAAACGCGGCGGCATGGTCGTGATCTGCGCCGGAACGACGGGCTACAATCTGACGATGGATGCCCGGTATCTCTGGATGCATCAGAAGCGCGTGCAGGGGTCGCATTTCGCAAACCTCATGCAGGCGGCGCAGGCCAACAAGCTCGTCATCGAGCGGCGCATCGATCCCTGCATGTCGGAGGTCTTCGCCTGGGAGCAAATACCGAAGGCCCACATGCGCATGTACAGCAACGAACACAAGCCTGGAAACATGGCGGTGCTGGTTTCGGCGCCGACCACGGGTCTCAGGACGCTTGAGGACGTAATCGAGGCGGGCCAGCAGCGGCGGCGCGGCTGATTTCTCCTCAGCTCGGCGAACTCAGGCCGAGGGCCGAGCGCTCGGCTGCCTCCCTGCGTATGCGCTTCATTTCGATGATGCCGCGATTGAATTCTGCGCCGAGCAGAATGGTGATGGCGGTGAACTGGAAGAAGATCAGCGCGATCATCAACTGAGAGAGCCCCGCGTAGAACAGCGAGTAGTTGCTGATGGCCAGATAGTGCGACCAAAGCCCGGCGAGCGCGAGCCAGAGCACAATCGAGAGCGCAATTCCGGGCCACACGTCGGCAATGCGCCGGTGGCCGGCAGCGAGCCAGAGGTGGAACGCAAAAAGCTGCACGGCGATTACCGCGCCAGCTAGCGCATAGCGCACCCAGGGTCCGAGCCAGCTCGAGTCAACGAGTGTCTTGATCCATTCGGATTCGAACTGAGATGCGATGACGGGCGCTACGACGCTCGGGCCGACGACCACGGCCCAGGTCAGCACGAGGGTCGAAATCGCGCTGACGAACACGAAAAACATGCTTAGCAACAGGCAGAGCGGGTACGGTCGTTTCTCCCGGACACGGTAAGCGCCGTTTAACGCCGCGCGCAGCGTCTCGATGGCGCTCGTCGCAAAGAAGAGAGCAAGAAAGCCCGAGAGAGTGAGCAGATCGATACGCCGCGACCCCATCACCGCCTCGACCTGCGGAGCCAATCCCTTGGCAACGGGCTCGGGCAGAATGGCGAAGAGCTGGCCAATCGCGTCCTGGGCGAGTTCACGGCCGCCGAACACGCCGGATAGCGCACCTAGGAAGATGCAGAAGGGGAACAGCGACACAACGAACGAGAACGCCACCGCGCCGGCCATGGCAAAACCCGAATGCTCATAAGTCCGATAGAGCGCCTCGAACAATCGCTGCATGCGCTTCATGAGGGATCGTGGTCTCCTTAGGTGTCTTTGGCCTAGCCGGCTTTGGTGGCGCGGAACCTAGTCACTCGATCGATCGAGGTCCACTCTGCCGCGATCAGGCCGCGATCCCGGCGGTATTTGAGACACAGCCTTCGGCAGACACCGCGTTCCTGAATTTAACGATTTCACCATCGGGAATGATCCGATACGGCCGGGTGCGCGTTGTCGATGCGATTTGCGGCTTTTGAGCGCTCCCGGCCGGGGCCGCTGCAGGTTGCGGTCTGTGGCCGGTCGACTAATCTGCTCGCAATTCGGGAATTCAGCCGACCTATGTGGGCTCGGCTTACCACTTTCTTTCAGGAGAGCTCCATGTCCGTCGCGCCTTTGAAGGCTGGAACCGATATCCTTTCGGCCGGCCCCGAGAAGCTCATCGAACGCTGCGGGGAGGCCGTAATCGCCGCCGATCGCGTACTGCAGGCGGCGAAAGCGGGGGTCCGGATCAAGATCCAAGAAGCGGGCGGTATCGACGAGGCCCAGCATGCGGCGCACGGTCTCGCATGGCTGGCGACGACGGTTGAAGGGTTGAGGCAGCTGCACGACTGGGCGAGCCGACTCAAGGGGGAATCGCGCTTCGGCGAGTTCGAGCAGCTCCTATTGCTTGCCGGTTTTGCCGAATACTCGGCGCAGATCGGCAGTGGCATCCCGATGAGCCAGCTCGAGATCGCACGGGCCGATGCGCTGGGTGTCTCCAAAGCTGATCTGCGCCGGTTTGAGGATTCCGTCTCCGAGCTCGTCGCCGAGGGCGGCTCGGAGGCTGTCAAGGCGCGCCTTGGTGAATTGATCGCAGCGCAGCCGAACGCGATGACGTTCGGCGATACGGGCCTCGACGAGACGCACGCGCAGATTCAGGATCTGATGCGCCGCTTCTGTCTCGATGAGGTCTACCCGCATGCGCATGAATGGCATCTCAAGAACGAATACATTCCGCTTGAGGTGATCGGGAAACTCGCGGAGCTCGGCGTGTTCGGGCTCGCCTTGCCCGAAGAGTTTGGCGGCATGGCGCTCGGCAAGGAATCAATGTGCGTTGCATCGGAAGAGTTGTCGCGCGGCTATATTGGCGTCGGCTCGCTCGGGACGCGCGCCGAGATTGCGGGGGAACTCATTCTCAACAACGGAACGCCGAAGCAGAAAGAGAAATATCTACCGAAAATTGCATCTGGAGAGATGCTGCCGACCGCAGTATTTACGGAGCCAAACACCGGTTCCGATCTCGCCTCCCTCAAGACGCGTGCCGTGAAGCAGGGCGACTTCTACAAGATCACGGGGCAGAAGACGTGGATCACGCACCCGGTGCGCGCAGACATCATGACCGTGCTGACGAGGACCAACTCTAGCGAGCCCGGCTATAAAGGCCTCTCGATGTTCATCGCGGAAAAGCCGCGCGGCACGGACGACGATCCCTTTCCTGCCAAAGGCATGACGGGGGGCGAGATCGAGGTACTCGGCTATCGCGGCATGAAAGAGTACGACATTTCGTTCGACGACTTCGAGGTGCCGGCCGAGAATCTTCTGGGTGAAGTCGAAGGACAGGGCTTCAAACAGCTGATGAATACGTTCGAGGGCGCGCGCATTCAGACGGCAGCACGGGCGGTAGGTGTCGCGCAATGCGCCATGGACCTCGGTCTCAAATACGCGCTCGACC
>JADMIO011020081.1_pt1 | contig 15155 bp, 14 predicted proteins | sample 8958161 | NCBI WGS metagenome assembly JADMIO01 (sample SAMN16585339, study PRJNA669376) | soil metagenome | isolation source: Crop rotation soil | place: USA: Cullars Rotation, Alabama | collected 2011 | reverse complement strand
ATTGGAAGGACGCCCGCCGCAAAGAGCCCTCAAGGCCCGGCGGGTTTTTTTATGAAACCAACAGTTTGATTGCGGATAGCTATGGATCTCGATTTTCAAAAAGCGGATGGATTAATCACCGCCGTAATTCAGGATTACGCCTCCGGCCGCGTGCTGATGGTCGGCTACATGAACGAGGAGTCATTTCGCAAGACCGTGGAGACTGGATTCGCCACGTTCTACAGCCGCTCGCGCAAAAAGTTGTGGCTGAAGGGAGAGAGCTCCGGCCATCGCCTGGTGGTGAAAGAGATCTCCACGGATTGCGACCGCGATGCCGTGCTGGTGCGCGTGGAAGCGCAGGGACCGGGTGTTTGCCACGAAGGTTACGAGAGTTGTTTCTTCCGGCGCCTCGAAAATGGCGCGTGGAAGGTGGTGGACGAACGCAGCTACGATCCGTCGGCAGTCTATGGAGGCGGCCAATGATGCTCAAGCTGGGAATCCCCAAAGGCAGCTTGGAGAACGCCACCATCGATTTATTCCGCCGGGCCGGATTCGTCATCACCACCAGCACCCGTTCCTACTTTCCGGCCATAGACGATCCCGAGATCGAATGCATGCTGATCCGCGCGCAGGAGATGGCGCGCTACGTGGAAGACGGCATCCTGGATGCCGGGCTCACCGGGCGCGACTGGGTGGAGGAAAACGAAGCACAGGTGGTGGCGGTGGCCGATCTCATCTATGCCAAACAGAGCTTCGGCAAGGTGCGGTGGGTGCTGGCCGTCCCGGAGTCTTCCGGCTTCCACACGGTGAAGGACCTGGAAGGCAAGATCATCGCCACGGAACTGGTGGGCGCAACGAAGCGGTATCTTGCGGCGCACGGCGTGCGCGCCAAGGTGGAGTTCAGCTGGGGGGCCACCGAAGTGAAACCGCCCGTGCTGGCCGATGCCATCGTCGAAGTGACGGAAACAGGCTCATCGCTGAAGGCCAACAAGCTCAAAATCATCGACACAGTGATCGAATCGAATACGCAGCTGATTGCCAATCGCGACTCCTGGGAAGACTCCGCCAAGCGGCGCAAGCTGGAAGATATGCGCATGCTGCTCGAAGGAGCGATCAATGCGTTGGGCAAGGTGGGGCTGATGCTCAACGTGCACAAAAATGACCTGGAGAAAGTGCTGGGCGTGTTGCCCGCGCTGAAGCAGCCCACCATTTCCCACTTGAGCGACGAGAACTGGCTGGCGGTGAACACCATTCTCGGTGAATCGGCGGTGCGCGACATTATTCCCCGGCTGAAGCAGGCCGGCGCGCAGGGAATCGTCGAATATCCGCTGAACAAAATTGTCCTGTGATTCGCATACTGCAGAGTCAAGATGTGGAGCGCCTGCTGGCGCGCAAAGCCGTCCGGCTGGGCCAGGCGGAAGCTGTGGTGAAGCCGATTCTCGAAGATGTGCGCCTCCGCGGAGACCGCGCGCTATCGGAATATGCGCGCCGCTTCGACGGATTCGCGGGGCGGGACGTGCGGGTTGCCACCCGCGACCTGGCCGATGCGCGCCGCAAATTAACGCCGGCCTTCCGGCGCGCGGTAACCACCGCGTCTCGCAATATCCGCTCGTTTGCCCGCCGCCAGATGCCGCAGACGTGGATGTCCCGCCAGGATGGGATGCGCCTCGGACAGATCGTGCGGCCGCTCGAGACTGTGGCGGCGTACATACCGGCCGGCCGCTATCCCCTGCCCTCCACGCTGCTCATGACGGTTGTGCCGGCACAGGTGGCGGGCGTGCCGAACATCTGCGTAGCCTCGCCCCGCCGGGTGACCGAAGTTTTGGGCGTGGCGGCAATGCTGGGAGTTCGCCAGGTATTTGAAATGGGCGGCGCGCAGGCGATCGCCGCCTTCGCCTTCGGCACTCGCACCGTTCCCAAGGCCGACCGCATTGTTGGCCCGGGCAATATCTACGTGGCCGCCGCCAAAAAACTTCTGGCCGGCGAAGTGGGGATCGACTTCGTTGCCGGCCCTACCGAGATTCTGTTGATTGCGGCTGAGGGGGATCCGCGCCATTTCGCGGCGGACATGCTGGCGCAGGCCGAGCATGATGTGGATGCCTCTGCGGTTCTGCTCACCACTTCCAAGCGCCTGGCCGCGGCCGTGGCCCGCGAAATCGAACAACAACTGGAGACGCTCCCGACGGCTCCGGTGGCCCGCAAGTCAATCAGCCGCAACTCGGCCATCGTGATGGTGGGCTCGCTCGAAGAAGCCGTGGAGATCGCCAACCGGTTTGCGCCGGAGCATCTCAGCGTGCCGCATGCGCGGTTATTGGCCCGTGTGAGCAACGCCGGCAGTGTTTTCGTGGGGCCCTACAGCCCGGAAGCCGCGGGAGACTACGCTTCCGGCCCCAACCATGTGTTGCCCACCAGCGGCGCCGCGCGACTGCGCGGAGGCCTGGCCGTCACCGACTATCTGAAAGTGATTTCGGTGCAGCAACTGAGCGCTCGGGCGCTCGATCGGCTGGCGCCAGCGATCACCACGCTGGCTCGCGCCGAAGGATTGGAAGCGCATGCAAGATCGGTGGAGGTGAGAGTGGCTGGAAAAGTGGGGCAGGCGGAGCGCCCTCTGGGTTCGCCTGCCAAGCGTGCATTGAGCTCTGCCGGCAGGCGGCATCCCGTGCCCCGCAAGCCCAGGCGCGGAGGCCCTGATGCCCGTTAAGCCTAAGCCGCCTAAGCTGCCGAAAGCGGCCGTCCGGCCCCGCCCCGCCGTGCTTGCCATGGCGCCCTATTCGCCGCCCACCGCCGGACGGAGCGGAAAGCTGCGGCTCGATTTCAACGAGAATACCGTCGGCTGCTCGCCGCGCGTGATCGAGGCCCTGCGCACCGGACTCGACGCCGGTCAGATGGCGGTGTACCCCGAATACGGCGATGCCAAGGAAGCGATTGCCGCGTACTTCCGCGTGCGGCCCGAGCAATTCATTTTCACCAACGGCACCGATGAAGCCATCCAGGTGCTGGTGAATACCTATGTGGACGATGGGCAGGAAGTGGTGCTGCTGAAGCCCTCCTATGCCATGTACCGGTTCTACGCCGAGGTTGCGGGGGCCAAGGTGCGCGAGATCGAATACCCACAGCCGGAGATGGAATTCCCCACGGAAGAAGTGCTGAACGCCATCACGCCTCAAACGCGCGCCGTCATTCTGGCCAATCCCAACAACCCGACCGGAACAGGGGTCTCCTTGCTGATTCTGGAGCGCATCCTGCACCGTGCGCGCCACGCCGTAGTGATGGTGGATGAAGCGTATTACGAATTTTCGGGCGTGACCGCGCTAACCGAAATCGAGCGTGTGCCCAACCTGTTTGTCTGCCGGACGTTCTCGAAGGTTTTCGGGATGGCCGCCATGCGCCTGGGCTGCCTGTTTTCGCACCCGGCCAACGTGGCGTTTCTGCGCAAGGCGCAATCGCCTTACAGCGTGAACTCGCTGGCGGTAGCCGCCGCGCGGGCCGCCGTGGAAGACTCGGGCTATATACAGGAGTATGTGGCGGAAGTTCTGGCTGCGCGCGAGCTACTGTGCGTGGGGCTGGAAAAACTCGGAATCCGCTACGTGCCGAGCTCCGCAAATTTTGTATTGGGCCATTTCGGGAAACGCGCCATCGAGGTCCGCGACGGGCTGCTCGAACAGGCCATCCTGGTGCGCGACCGCAGCTATGAAGCGCCCGGCTGCGTTCGGATCACCGTGGGCACGCGGGAGCAGACGCGCCGGCTGCTGGCGGCGCTGGAAGAGATCTGGAAATCATGACGCGGCCAATGCTGGTTTTCGACATGGATGGAGTGCTGGTCGACGTAACCGAGTCATACCGTGAAACCATCGCGCGCACCGTGGAGCACTTTACCGGCCGGCCGATCGAGCGCCGCGCCATTCAGGAGTACAAGAATCAGGGCGGATTCAACGACGATTGGCGGCTGACGCATCACATCGTCACCACCGCCGGCGTGGATGCGGGGCTCGACCTGGTCACCGCGCGGTTCCAGGAAATTTTTCGCGGCAGCGGCGGGACCGAAGGCTTGATGCTGCGTGAGCGATGGGTGGCGCAGCCCGGCACGCTCGAAAAGTTGAGCCGGGAGTTCCGCTTCGCGGTATTCACGGGCCGGCCAAAAGACGAAGCCCTCATTACGCTGGAACGCTTCGCCGCCGGGCTGGTATTCGATCCCGTGATTGCGATGGAAGACGTAACCGAGCGCAAGCCTGCACCCGAGGGTCTTACGCGGATCCTTGAAACCGTCGAGGCCGGTAAGCTGTACTACATCGGCGACACGGTGGACGATGCCCGCTGCGCCCGCGCTGCCGGCGTGCCGTTTATCGGCGTGGCCGCGCCTTCCAACCCGCTGTATCTCGACTTGGTGTTCCTGTTCCAGGAGGAACACTCCTTTGCCATCGTGGATGACATCAACTACCTGGAGGAGGTCTTCGCGTGATGAGAAAAGCCAGCATCAGGCGCGATACCCGCGAGACCCGCATCGCCGGCTCGCTGGCGATTGAAGGACGGGGACGTTACGAGGTCTCGACGGGCATTCGCTTCTTCGACCACATGCTCGAGCTTTTTACCAAGCACGGTGGTTTCGATATGAAGCTCACGGCCAAAGGCGATCTGGACGTGGACCAGCACCACACTGTGGAAGACGTAGGCATCGTGCTCGGACAACTCTTCTCCAAGGCGCTGGGCGATCGCAAGGGCATCAACCGGGCGGGTTATTTTGTACTTCCGATGGACGAAACCCTGGCCGTGGCGGCCGTCGATCTGGGCGGACGCCCTGCCCTGGTCTACAAAGACCTGGTCAAGGTGCGGCTGGTGGGCGATCTGCAGTCGGAGCTGGTGGAAGACTTCTTCGGCGGCTTCGTGAATCATGCCGGGGCCAACCTCCATGCCAAGGTGCTCTACGGCCGCTCGAATCACCACAAGATCGAAGCGATCTTCAAGTGCTTTGCGCGTGCCATGAAATATGCCTGCTCCACGGACGAGCGCTTGAAAGACCAGCTTCCCTCCACAAAGGGTCTCTTGTGATCGCGATTTTCGATTACGGAGCCGGCAATCTGCGTTCCGTCGAAAACACCCTGGCGGAAATCGGCTGCGAGTATACACTGGTGCGCGATTCCGCCGGCTTGCGCGATGCCGGCCGCATCGTGCTGCCGGGGGTGGGCCACTTCGGGCAAATGATGCGCGCGCTCGATTCCCTCGATGTTCGCGAAACGTTGCTGGAACGCATCCGCGCCGGCGTGCCTTTTCTCGGCATCTGCCTGGGCATGCAGGCGCTGTTCGAACTAAGCGAAGAGGCGCCTGAAGTATGCGGCCTGGCACTTTACTCCGGCACGGTGCGACGCTTTCCGGAGGACGCGCGCGTGCCCCATATGGGATGGAATGAGCTGGATGTGCGTCCGGGCTCGAAACTGATGAGCGGGCTCGCGGGCCGTCCGTTTGTTTATTTCGCCCATAGCTATTACGTGCCCATAGACGAGCATGCCGCCGCTACCTGCTCGTACGGTGTGCCCTATATGGCTGCGCTCGAGAGCGGCAACGTTTTCGGTGTGCAGTTCCATCCGGAGAAATCGGCCGGCATCGGACAGCTCATCGTGCGGAATTTTCTGGAGGCGCAATGCTAGGGAACGCGCGCAGACGACCACAACCGATCGTCCGCGCCGCCGGGCGGGGTCGCGAGTGTTAGCCAAGCGCATCATTCCGTGCCTCGATGTAACGGGCGGGCGGGTCGTCAAGGGTGTCCATTTCGTCAACTTGCGCGATGCCGGAGATCCCGTGGAACTGGCCAACCGCTACAATCGCGACGGCGCCGACGAACTGGTGTTCCTCGACATCACGGCATCGAGCGATGCGCGCGAAATCATGGCCGGAGTAGTGGCCCGCACGGCTCGCCAGGTGTTTATTCCCTTGGCCGTGGGGGGCGGCATCCGTTCGGTTGCCGATGCGCGGCGCATTTTGATGTCGGGCGCAGATAAAGTCTCCGTGAATACGGCCGCGGTGCGGCGCCCCGAGCTGATCAGCGAGCTGAGCGCGGAATTCGGCGCGCAGGCAGTGGTGCTGGCGATCGACGCGCGCCGGCACGGTCCCGGCGGCTGGCACGTCTACACGCGCGGCGGCCGGGATGACGAAGGCACGGACGCGGTGGAATGGGCGGCTCGCGGAGAAGCCCTGGGCGCGGGAGAAATTCTGTTGACCTCAATGGATACCGACGGCGTTCAGGACGGCTTCGACTGCGCTCTCACCCGCGCCGTATCCCGCGCCACCCACATTCCGGTGATCGCCTCGGGCGGCGCCGGAACGCCGGAACATTTTGTCCGCGTGCTGACCGACGGCTGCGCGGATGCAGCGCTGGCAGCATCGATCTTCCATTACGGCACTTTCACTGTGAATCAGCTAAAGGAAGAGCTGGATAAGCGCGGCATCCCAGTGAGGCCGCCAGAATAACGTGGGGCAGGCCGTTTCGCCAGCCGCACTCGGAGCGATCAAATTTGACAGGCGAAAGCGCCTGTCCCACTTAGACGAGGGCTTTGGAATGATTTTTCCTTGTATCGACTTGATGGATGGCAAGGTAGTCCAACTGGTGCAGGGCCGCGAAAAGGCGCTGGAGGGAGACCCGCCCGAAGCCATGCTGCGCAAGTTCGCGGCCTTTCCGGAGATTCAGGTAATCGACCTGGACGCGGCGATGGGCCGCGGCTCTAACGATGATCTGGTGCGCATGCTGGCTTCCCAGGCTGCCATTCGCGCTGGAGGCGGAGTCCGCACCGTGGAGCGCGCGCAAGCACTAGTGGAGCAGGGAGCGCGCAAGGTGATTGTGGGAACTGCGGCATTTTACGGCGGCGGAGTCAACGAGCCCTTTCTCGCCACGCTGCGCGACGCCATCGGCCGCGAGCAGCTGCTGGTAGCAGTGGACTCCAAGGACGGCCATATCGTGGTGAAAGGCTGGCGCGAGTCCACCACCCTGACTGCGGAAGCGGTGCTGGCCTCTTTGGAACCCTATTGCTCCGGCTTTCTATGCACCTACGTGGACAAGGAAGGCATGATGCAGGGCACGGACCTGGAATGGTTCCGGCGCTTGCGGGCGGCCACTTCACTGGAGCTGACCGCCGCCGGCGGCATCACTACTTTGGATGACGTGCGGGCGCTTCTCGCCATGAACGTTCACGCAGCTCTCGGCATGGCGATTTACACGGGCCGCTTGAGCCTGGAAGAGTTGAGCACCCTAGAGCGGCATTGAGGGTGGCACTGCACTCTTGCCTCGCAGGAGTGCGCCACGGCCTCATGACAGCGGAAATTGGGATTGCGGCGGCGGCTGATAAACAACGCTTAGGTGCGGGGTCTCCAAACGGACGTGATCCTGATGCTTGGACGTCAGGCAAGCCTCGAGCATGCCACTGGTAAGCAGCGTGCGGTCCACGGGATAGGAAGCCGCACCGGAAATGAACATCTCTTCGGCCTTGTGCATCAGGCAAGCGGAGTAGTCCACGTTCGGCTCCGGCGTCAAAAGGAATTGCGTGGATTGAATTTCGGAAACGCCGCGTAGCCGTGCGGCGAAGTTGTAGTCCTTGACAGCCCCGTTGAGCATCAACATGGTTGCCTTGAGGCCATCGCGATACTCGATGAAGTAGGCCGCGGGCTGCTTCACCAGCTCGCGCAGCTGCCCCGAGGCCACCAGATCCTGCGTCCGGCCGTCGGTTACCGTCAGGCCGAGCGGGGTATCACTGCGCGAGAGCGCCGCGGTCAGCAACGCTTTCGAGTACCGGCCATCCTCGCCGGCTTTCCAGACGGCATCACCTTCCAGCAGTTGAACCGCTCTCACGCCCGTTTCGCCGCCGCGGCGCCGTTCCACCATGCACTGCAGTCCTTCGAGGGCGTGAAAATCCATGGGGTCAGACGCGCCTTCGCCCACCATCAGCGCTTCCTCGATCACGCATCCCATCGGCAATTCGATGGCCGGAAGGCGCCAGGTGACCGGCACGGACGACCCTGCCAGCATGGGAAAACGCAGGCGCCGCGAGTCTTCCACCATCTTGCGCGCCTTTTCGAAACTGTAGGAAAGGGCCTTGTCGTTGTAGACCGGTACCGCGCGGCCGTCATGCTCGAAAACTTCGACGCATTGTTCGAAGAACTCGTATCGCGGATATTGGATTTGTCCCTTTTCGTTGCGCGGGTAGTTGCCGTGCTCGCCGATGATCAGCACCGCGTCCACCGCCAGCTTGTCACCGCCGCACCGCAGGGCTTCGGCGATGGTGGAATATACCTTGAAGCCGAACTCGCGGGCGCGGCCGGCGCTCAGATCGTTTTCCGGCTTCTGATCCACATAGAGTGACACCACCTGCAGAGCCGGCTTATGCCATACCCCGCCATACGGATAGCCCACCAGAAACCGGTCGCCCATGTGCTGCCCGTGGGAGAGATAGCGATAGAGGGTGGTGACGATGGCCATGCGCTTGGGCTCAGCCGCAGCGGCCACAGCGGCCAGCGTGGTGGATCCAAGGAAACTGCGCCGGGTCAGCATGGTTAGGTTCTCCAGTAGGTGGACTCTTTGGACGGCTGGTAGCGAATTGCCAGATGCGGCGTTTCGTAACGGGTCTGGTCGCGATAAAGGCTCTCCACACCGGCCGCCGTGAGCCCTGTGGTGAGCAAGGTGCGCTCTACCGGATAGACCGCCTTCCCGGTCAAGTACATCTGCTCGCAATGGTGGATGAGCGGGCTGAAGAAGCTGGCCAGGGTGGTCCGGCCGTCGGGCATCGGCAGGTACATTTGCGTGGACCAGGGCTCGCTGCGGCCTTCGAGATAGGCGGCGAAGTTGAAGTCACGCACCAGGCCGTTCATCAGCAGCATGGTGCAGGTGAGGCCGTCGGCGTGCTGATAGCGGTATGCCACCGGATCCTTCACCATTCTCTGCATATCTTCCAGTGACGGGAACAGATGGTTGAAGGTGGGACGAGCCGGAGTCAGCGTGTGGCTGCGGCAAAGCACGGCATCCATCAGCGCCCGCGGCCAGACGCCCTGGCGTAGCGCCTCCCAGAATTTATCACCGCGATACGCCTGCACCCAGCGCACGCCGGTTTCGCCGCCGCGCCGCCGTTCCACCATGCACTGGATGGTTTCGAGTCCATGAAAATCGTAGCTGTCCACCCCGCCATAGCAGATGCAGAGCGCTTCGCGGATGCGCGCGCCCATAGGCATTTCAACCGAGGGTGTACGCCACGTGACCGGCAGGCTGGAGCCGGCCATGAAGGCAAAGCCCATCTGGCGTGAGGTGTCGTACATCTGGCGCGCCCAGTCCCAATTCCACGAAAGATGTTTATCGTTGAAAACCGGCACCGAGCGGCCGCTGTCGCGAAAGACTTTGACCACCTGCTGGAAGAACTCCCAGCGCGGATATTTTGTTTGCCCCTTTTCGTTGCGCGGGTAGCGCCCGTGCTCGCCCACGATCATCACACCATCCACCGCCAGTTTGCTGCCTCCGCCGGTCAGGGCTTCGGCGATGGTTGGATAGATGCGCATGCCGGCATGCCGCGAAGCACGCTCGCGGCTGAGATCGTTGTCGCCGACCTGATCGACATAGAGCGACACCAGGTCCATGGGAGGATAATGGTGCGTGCCGTTCCAACCGTAACCGTCGAGCAGGCGGTCCACGATATGTTGCGCATGTGAGTACTTGAAATAAGTAGTAACGACGGCGGCGAGCTTGGGACGAATAGGATCGCTCATGGCAAGGTATCCGCGCAGCCTCGATTATATGCCAGCCGGTGGCGCACTGGCCGTTGCGCTGGCGGCCGCATGCTGGCTGGCGGCACAAACACCCGGCGGCGGCACGGTGAGCAAGCGCGCACGGATGCTCCACTCGAGCGCCCTGGTGTTCGATGGGCACATCCACGGCGTAGACCGCGAGTTCTACCATGGCGGCGACATCGGCGAACGGAAGGCCGACGGCCAGTTCGACCTGCCGCGCGCGAAAGAGGGCGGCCTGGGCGCGATGTTCTTTACCATTTTCGTCACCGAGGACTACTACCCTGCGCGCCTCGAAACCAAGCAGGCGCTGCGGATGTTGGATTCCGCGCTGGAACAGATCGAACGCAACCGGCGGACGATTGAGCTGGCGCGCACGGCCGGCGATATCGAGCGCATCCACGCCGCCGGGCGTATCGCCGCCGTCCTCGATATCGAAGGCAGTTTCGATCTGGATGGCGACCCCGCTGTGATTCGCCAGATGTACCGCCTCGGCTTGCGTTCGGCGCAGCTTTCCGCTCACAACTGGACCAACAACTACGCGGATTCCTGCTGCTCGCCCGCGAAATGGCACGGACTGAACGACCGCGGGCGGGAAGTGATCCGTGAAATGAATCGCCTGGGCATGGTGATCAATGTCTCGCATGCGTCGGACGACGCCGTCTCAGCGGCCATCGATGCCTCAAGCGACCCGATTGTGGCCACGCACCACGGCCTGCGCGCGGTAAACGACATTCCGCGCAACATGCCGGACTGGCTGGTCAAGAAACTGGCCGCCAAGGGAGGCGTCATCGGTTTCCAGATGGGCAATCAGTTTCACAATCGCAAGGCCTTTGAGTGGGCCAGCACCCACGGCGGCAAGGCATTCTGGGACACCAGCGCGATCCTGCAGCGCGGCACTCAGCTTTCGATTTACGACCTCGACAAGATTGTGGGCCCGCAGTTCCCCATGAAGCCGGTGGATATTCCGCAGGACATCCGTCTCACGGTGGATGATTGGGTAGGGGTCGTAGACCGTGCCATTCAGTTGGCCGGCGAAGACCACGTGTCGCTCGGTTCCGACTTCGACGGCGCTCCCGAACTGCCGCGCGGCATGCGCGACGTTCGCGACCTGCCCATGATCACCGACGCCATGCTGCGGCGGGGTTACTCCGAAGAACGGATCCGCAAATTCCTCGGCGGCAATTTGCTGCGAGTGTTCCGCCAGATTACGGAAAAAGGTCGATAGAAAGCTCTCACCGCGGAGACACGGAGATAACGGAGTTCCCACGGAGCAAGCTCCTAAACGCTTCGACTTGCATGTTAGTGGGGCAGCCACTCCTGGCTGCAGGCCGGCTTCAGACGGCCTTTCCGCGCCAATGAAGAGAGCCGCAGAGAAGCCGCCGGAAGGCGGCTTGCCTGCCCCGCTCTGAAACTTATTTTCTACCGGTGAAATGCGTCGCCTGGGCGCCAGTCGGGGAGTTTGTCCTGATTGGCTATGTCGGTGCCCAGGATGAATCCGAATTGCGCCACTTGGGCGAGAGCGGTGAAATCCCACCCGGGCTGAAATTCGTCGGATGGCTGATGGTAGTGATGCTCGTTATAGTCATCGAACATCTTTTCGCCGTATCCGGCCGGTTTGCCGTAGAATTCGGTGCCCAACTCGACCGAGAAAGCTGGAATGCCCGCATGCGCGAATGAGAAATGGTCGGAGCGGAAGTAGCTTCCCTGCTCCGGGCGCGCATCGGGCTTGATCGCCAGATTCAACCGCTTGGCGGTAGTTTCGGCCAGCGACAAAACGTTGGTCCTCTCCGCTCCGGTAATGACGATCTCTCTGGCTCGTCCCCAGGGGTAGATCGCATCGTAGTTGAGGTCGATGGCCGTCTTGGCCGGCGGATAGAGCGGATGGTGGCCGTAGTATTCCGACCCTCTCAGACCGCCTTCTTCCGCGGTAACGGACAGGAACAGCGCGGAGCGGCGTGGCTTGTGTGGCATCGCGGCCCAGGCGCGGGCCAACTCCAGAATGATTCCGCAACCGGTGGCGTTGTCAACCGCGCCGTTGTAGATGGCGTCGCCGTTGACCGGCTCTCCCACTCCCAAGTGGTCCCAATGCGCGCTGTAGATCACCACTTCGTCCTTCAACTTGGGGTCGCTACCCGGAACGATGGCCGCTACGTTACGCGTGTCGAGCGCACGGATCTTCGAGACCATATGCCCGCGGATTCGGATGCCCAGGTCGATGGGCTTGAAATCCGGTTTGTCAGCGGCCGCCAGCAACTCGTCCACGGTCTTACCGGCCAGCGCCAGCAGTTTGCCACCGGCTTCCTGCGTTACCCACCCGGCGAAGGCTAGCGCCTTCTCGTTGGGCGCAACTTTCACGTAGGGGTTCTCGCGTCCCCAGGAACTACGCACCACGTCCCAGCCATACCCTGCGGTGGGCGTGGTGTGAATGATGATCACGCCCAGGGCTCCGCGGCGGAGCGCTTCCTCGTACTTGTAGGTCCAGCGGCCGTAATAGGTGAGCGCGCGTCCATCGAAGAACTGCGGATCTTTGGAAGTCGGCTCATTAGTGAACAGCACAAGGACTTTGCCGGCGACATTCAAACCCTTATAGTCGTCCCATTTCCATTCCGGCGCGGCAATACCGTGCCCCACGAAGATCGCCGGACCGTCGAAATCGGCGCTGCGCCGCTGCTGCTCGTCGACGCCCACAAAATCGTTCAACCAGCGAAACTCCGCACTCTTGCTTCCGGCGGCAGCCGACAGGCGCGAGCTCGATTCCGTCTCGATGCCCACCAGCGGCACTTTCTGGAAGTACGTGCCGTCGGCGCCGGCGGGCTTAGCGCCCGCCTTGGCGAATTGATCGGCAATGTACTGCGTGGCCAGATCGCCTCCCCTTTGGCCGACACCGCGGCCTTCCAGCGCATCGCTCGATAAATACTTCACATCGTCGCGGATACGCGCAGGAGAAATGGAACCCGGTTGAGCCATCAGCCACAACACCGGCATCACCATTAACCCGATAGACTTAGACATGATATGATGGGCTTATAAAGCCATCAGCTCTCAGCCGTCAGCTTTCCGCCTCGAACTTTCATTATAAATCCGGGGACGTGTGGGAATGGAGAACTGGTCGTTGCGAGCTTTGGCTTACAGCTTGTTTCTGAGAGCTTATTGATGATCCGCAGTTTAACCCATTTACAGGCCCTCGAGGCGGAGAGCATTCACATTTTGCGGGAAGTGGTGGCGGAATTCCAGCGCCCCGTGATGCTCTACTCCATCGGCAAGGATTCTTCGGTGATGGTAAGGCTGGCGCAAAAAGCGTTCCATCCGGGTCCACTCCCGTTTCCCCTGCTGCACATTGACACCACCTACAAGTTCGGCGAAATGATCGAATTTCGCGACCGTTTCTGCGCGGAGATCGGCGCCAAGCTGATTGTCCACACCAACCGCAAAGCCATACAGGACGGCGCCAGTCCATTCCTGCTGGGCACACAAAAATGCTGCGGGCTACTGAAAACCCGCGCCTTGCTGGACGCGCTGGAAGAGGGCGGCTACGACGCGGCGTTCGGCGGAGCGCGGCGTGACGAGGAAAAATCGCGCGCCAAGGAGCGAGTTTACTCGCTGCGCGATTCCTTCGGCCAGTGGAACCCCAAAAATCAACGGCCCGAGCTTTGGAATTTGTTCAACAGCCGGATCGACCGCGGTGAAAACATCCGCGTTTTTCCGCTTTCCAACTGGACCGAGCTGGATGTTTGGAATTACATCTACCAGGAAAATATCCCCATCGTTCCCATGTACTTTGCCAAACTGCGGCCGATGGTGGTGCGCGGCGAGAGCCTGATTCCGACGGAGCACAACATGCCGCTGCTGCCGGGAGAGAAGCCGGAAATGGTGATGTGCCGCATGCGATCGCTCGGCTGTTCGTATTGCACCGGCGCGATCCGCTCGGAAGCCGACACCCTCCCCAAGATCATCGACGAGATGATTCAATTCCGCCGCTCGGAGAGGGAGAATCGAGTGATCGACCACGATCAGGACGGCTCGATGGAGATCAAGAAACGGGAAGGGTACTTCTAAATGGCGGGGATGGGGGATAGGGAACGGGAGACAGGAGAAGGAGCGGCCCTGCGGACCGAGCTATTTGAAACTCAGGAAAAGGACGCGCCCCAAGGGCGGCGCCTTTCCCCATCTCCCAACCCCCATCCCGCATCCCCCGATTCTTCCAGTCCCGAACTACTTCGGTTCACAACCGCCGGGAGCGTGGACGACGGCAAATCTACCCTGATCGGACGGCTGCTTTACGATTCCAAAGGCGTCTATGAGGACCAGGTGGCGTCCATTCGCAAGGCGACGCGCAACCTGACTACCAACGGGCTGGACCTTTCCCTGCTCACCGACGGATTACGCGCCGAACGGGAACAGGGAATCACCATAGACGTTGCGTACCGCTATTTTGCCACCGCGCGCCGCAAGTTTATCATCGCCGACACGCCGGGACATGAGCAGTACACGCGCAACATGGCCACAGGGGCTTCCACAGCCAACCTGGCCATCATCCTGATCGACGCGCGCCACGGCGTGCTGCCGCAGTCACGCCGCCACGCCTTTATTGCTTCGCTGTTGTGTATTCCGCACATCATCGTGGCGGTGAACAAGATGGACCTGATGGAATTTCGCGAGGAGGTGTTCGACAACATCCGGCGCGAATTCCAGGCATTCGCCAACCTGCTGGGAGTCCGCGATGCGCAGTTCATTCCCATTAGCGCGCTGGATGGCGACAACGTCGTGAAGCGCAGCCAGCGGACGCCCTGGTACACCGGGCCCAGCCTGCTGGAACATCTCGAAACCGTTCCCATCTCGAGCGACCGCAATCTGACCGACTTCCGTTTTCCGGTGCAGTTCGTGATCCGGCCGAACCTGGATTTCCGCGGCTTCGCCGGGCAGGTTGCCTCGGGCGTAGTGCGGCGCGGCGACACGATTACGGTGCTGCCTTCCGGGCGGCATAGCCGCGTGGAAGAGATCGTCACCTGGGACGGCAGCCGCGAAGAAGCTTTCGCTCCGATGTCAGTGACGGTGCGCCTCGAGGACGAACTGGATATCAGCCGCGGCGATATGCTGGTAACCGAGGGAAACCTCCCGCATGCCGGGCGCAGGTTCCAGGCCAACCTGGTTTGGATGAACGCCAAGCCGCTCGAGGCGCGCCACGGCTATCTACTCAAGCACACCACGCAAATGCTGCAGGCTCGCATTCGCGAGGTGCGTCACCGCGTGAATATCCGTACGCTGGCGAATGAGCGTGCCGAGACCCTGGAGTTGAACGAGATCGGCCTGGTGGAAGTGGAGACGCACCGTCCGGTGTTCTTCGACCCCTACGTGAAAAACCGCGCCACGGGCAGCTTCATCCTGATCGATTCGCTGAGCAACGAGACTCTCGCGGCGGG
>JADMIO011011176.1_pt1 | contig 15156 bp, 11 predicted proteins | sample 8958161 | NCBI WGS metagenome assembly JADMIO01 (sample SAMN16585339, study PRJNA669376) | soil metagenome | isolation source: Crop rotation soil | place: USA: Cullars Rotation, Alabama | collected 2011 | reverse complement strand
GCTCGTTGAGCGCGATCACGTCCTCGCGTGACAGCTCCGACGGCGGCGCGTGCAAGACGCGCACGGCCTCGTCGAGCGGCACGACGCCGGCGCGCGCGACCACGTGCGCCGGCACGCCGTCGTCGACGTGCGTGCCGATCTTCTCGACCGCGGCCGCGCACGCCGCCTTCAAGCGCGCCGCGGGCACGCCCTGCACGTCGGGATAGCGCGGGATGATCGCGGTCTCGCTCAAGACATCGGGGTTCGCCATCTCCGCGATCGCGCCGCGATGGCGGATCACGCCCGACAAGACGACCTCTTGCCCCGCCGGGAACCGCTTCTCGAGCCCGCCCCAGACGTTGAAGCAGCGCACGATCATCTTCGCGGGCCCGTCGCTGAGCCGCACATCGCCCCACCGCCGCCCGCGCCCGAAGATCATCCGCGCCGAGTCGACGCGCGCGCGGAACGTGACGCGCTCGCCGTCGGGCGCCGCGATGACATCCGCCATGCGCGCGACGTCGCGCGCGTCGTCGTACCGCCGCGGCAAGACCCAGATGAGATCCTCGAGCGTGTCCACGCCGCGCGCGCGCAGCGCTTCGGCGATGGAAGGCCCGATGCCGCGTAGGGTCGTGACGTCCGACGACAGCGAGATTGGGCTTTGGGCTTTGGCCCCCGGGTGCGGAGCACCCGGTTTGGATCGTGGGCTTTGGGCTTCCGGAGACAAAGAACGCGTGGCGCGCTTGGGCGCGGGTGCGGGCTTGGCCGGGTTCGCGGTGATCACCGAGACCGGCGCGGTCGGTGTCGCGCCGGCGAGCGATTGCACGAGGCGCATGCCGCGCGCGACCTCGACGGCCTTGTTGGTCGCGTCGAGGAGATCGAAGCGCGCGAGCGTCGCGCGCCACGATCGGAGCGCCGCGTCGTCGCAGAGCTCGAGCACGCGATCGCAGCCGACGCGCAGCGCGTCGCCGAGCCCGCCGATCTTCGCGACGCCGCGGAAGCCGTCCTGCGCCGCCAAGACCAACGGCCGCCTGAGCGCCTCGAATCGCCGGCGAAGCTCGACGTCCATCGGACCAACGGCTTACCACGCCGCTCCGACTCTCTTCCGGAAGACGGAAGTCGGAGGACGGAAGTCGAACCCACGCTAATCAGGACGATACGTGAACCGGATCTCGTAGTCGCACAGATGGAAGATGTCGCCCTCGTCGATGCGCTTGTTGTCGATGCGCATGCCCTTGTAGTCGATGCCGTTGGTCGACCCGAGGTCCTTGATGTAGAACGTGCCGTTGCGACGGATCACCGCGGCGTGCTTGCGCGAGATGTTGCCGTCCTTGATCGCGAGGTCGCTCGTCTTCGAGCCGCGCCCGATGATGAACTGATCCTTCGTGATCGGATAACGCTGGTTGTTGTAGAGCAGGTAGAGCGTCGCGCCCGACGGCACCGCGACCGGCGGCGGCTGCGTGGTCGGCGCGGGCGCCGGCGCTTGCGCGAACGACGGAGCGGCAACGGCGGGACGCTGCATCGTCGGGCCGGGCCCACCACCGGCGGCGTAGCCGGGCGTCGCCGGCGCGGGACGCCGCGCGGATGCGGGCATCCCCATGTTGCCGCCGGGCGGCGGCTGCGTCGGCGGCGGCGGACGGCGGACTTGGTTCTGCGACGCGGCAGCCCCGAGGGCTGGTGCGCCGACGCCGGGCCCCATCCCGCCCCCGCCCATCGACTGCGCGCTCGGCGCCGGACCCGGCGCGCCCATCGGCGGCGGCTGCGAGCCGACGTTGCCCGAGTTCCCCGACGCGGACTGATAGTTCTTCGAGCGCGCGTAGTACCTCATCGCTTCATTGATGAGGTAGTCGATCGAGCAATCGAAGTCGTTCGCCATCTGCTCGAACGTCTCCCATAGGACGTCGCGGCAGTAGAAATGGCGCATCGTCTTCTTGCTCTGGTCCATCTCTCGAAGACTCCTCGGAGGTCGGCCGCCACGGCGGCAGGCGCAGGCCCAGACTCCCGGGGCCTTCGCGGAGCGTACTATATCATCGGTACGAACGCGCCATTTCGCGAGCGAAAACCGGCGCCTCAGTTAACCGATCACAAGGCTTCGATGGCCTTCGCGACCTCGGCGGCCCGCTGCCCCAGCGTCGGATCCGGCTTCTTGTCCTTGGGATCGACGTCTTCCTGGTCGCCCCAGTACCCCGACACCTTCGTCTTGTCGCCGGTCATCGACTTGATCTTCGGCAGATCGTCCTTGGACTTCATGAGCCCCAGGGTCTCGACGGCGATCCACTTGGACACCCAGCTCGGCGAATCGAGGAGCTTGCGCAGCTCGGCCAGCACCTGATCGCGCGGGGTCATCTTCGACAGCTCCTCCCAGACCGCGCCCGACATCTCGCGGTGGTCGTAGCCGGCGTCGGTGTGCAGCGCCTCGGCGACCGGCGCGATCGCCTTCACGCCGCCGCACTTGAGCGCGTTGTTCGCGCCGGCCCAGCGGCGCTGGCGATCGAGGCTCGGGATCATGCTGACCAACGGATCGAGGCAGAGCGGCATGCCGACCTGTCGGATCAGCGCGACCGCGTCGTTGGTGACGCGCGGCGCGACGCCTTCGTCCTTGGCGAGCTCGGCGAGCGCCGGGATGCTCGGCTCGAGCGGCTTCGAGTCGACGACGTCGAACAGGCCGCCCGGATCGACGTACGCGCGGAACAGGGCCGACACGCAGCGCTCGCGCAGCGTGTTGTCGCCGCGATCCATCTTCGAGATCTCGAGCACGTACTTCACCGCGTCGGGGTTGCCCGACGCCGCCATGCCGAGCAAGAGCTCGTCGCCGATGCGCACGCGCTCGTTGCCCTTGGCCGGCGCGGTGATGATCGCGTTGGCGGCGCTCTTCAGCTTGTCGCCGGCGACCGGCCCGAGCGCGCGGATCACGGTCGCGCCGAGGTTGCGGCCGAGCGTCGCGCGGCCCTCGTAGTAGCCGCTCGTGTACCAATCGAGCAGGTAGTCGTCGATCTGCTTCTTGGTGTCCGGATCGGCGCCCTTGCGGAAGTCGAACAGGAGATCCTTCGCGTTGGTCTGCAGGCCCGAGGGCACGGTGAGCTCGCCCTCGACGCGCGCCATGTCCCAGAGGCGCGGCACCAGCTTGCCGAGCACCGCCTTCTTGCGATCGTCGGACAGCCCGTCGATCGCCTTCTTCACGTCGGTGTCCTTGCCGAGCTTGATCAGGTTGGCGGCGGCGTGCGCCGAGAGATCCGGATCGAGCGAGCCGTCGCCGAGCGCCTTGGCGAGCTTGTCGGGCCCGCGCTCGGTGCGCATCCACTTGTCGAGGTTCTCGTGATTCGTCTTCTCGCACGCGCTGGCGAGCACAACGAGGAACACGAGCGCGATTCGACCCCAAGCCCGATGCGGCATGCGCCGAAGATACTGTGCTAGCGTCGTGCCGCCAATGCGCGCGCTCGGGATCGTGATCGTGGCGATCGCCGCGCCCGCGGCGGCTGCGCCCGGCGACGATCCGGCGACGGGGCGCGAGGTCTTCACCGGCGCGGTGTCGTCCGACGCGACGTCGCTCGTCGGCAATCCGGCCGCGCTCGATCTCGGACGCGAGGGGCTGCACCTGTGGGTCGGCGGGCTCGCGGCGATCGATCAGTACGCGATCACGCTCCAGCAGGAGAGCGCGAGCGGCGCCTTCACCGACGGCCCCGCGGTGAAGGACGTGGTGACGACCACCGGCTGGCAGGCCGCGGTCTACGAGGTGAAGTCCGACTTCGCCGCCGGCGCGATCATCAACATCCCGCCGCCGGATGAATTCATCGCCGATCGCGACGCGCTCCGCTACCACACGCTCGGCGGCCGCGTGCTCGAGAAGACCTACGCCGCGGTCGGCGGATCGATCCGGATCGCCGAGGGCCTGTTCGTCGGCGGCAGCGCCTCGTACACCGGCACGGTGATCGATCTCGCGTTCGCGCGCGACACCGCGCTCGAGAACGGGCGCGGCGACGCGAGCACGACCGGGCTCGAGAACCCGAGCGCGGACGAGATCGTGCGCATCCACGCCGACAAGGAGGACCGCGGCTTCAACCGCATCGCCTTCACGCTCGGCTTCAGCTGGCAGATCACGCCGAAGATCGCGGTCGGCGCCTTCTATCGCGAGCCGCAGGGCTTCGACGGCGACATCACGACGTCGGGCACCGTCGACGTCACGCGCGCGCCGCGCGCCGGCGGCGGCGCGACCGGCGGCCTGTCGGTCGTGTCGTTCGTGCCGGCGCAGACGCTCGAGCTCGGCGCGCGCGCGGAGCTCGTCGCCGGCCTGCACGCGATCGGCGGCCTGCGCTGGGAGGCGACCTCGCGCACGCAGCAGCTCGACGTGCGCATGTTCGGCGCGGGCCTCACCGGCTTCCCCGAGTGGTACCCGCGGCCGCGCGGCTTCCGCGACACGTGGAGCGGCTGGGCCGGCGTCGAGCAGGTCGACGACGGCCAGCGGCTGGTCGTCGGCGCGCGGCTCGGCTTGTCGTCGGGCGCGGTCGCGCAGCAGCGGATCTCGCCGATGCAGGTCGAGGGCTGGAACGCGAGCGGCGCGCTCGGCGCGCAGATCCGCCTCGCCAACGAGGTGTCGCTGGTCGCGAACTACGACGTGCGCTGGTACGTCCCCCAGGACGTCGCGCCGTCGGCGTACGATCCGATCAAGCGCCTCGACTGCATCGACTCGAACTACGATCTGTCCTCGGACGCGTGCCAGGCGGTGCGCGACGGCTACGGCATCGACACCGCGGCCGGCAGCTACGCGCGCTGGCAGCACGTGCTGCGCGTCGGCGTCCGGATCGACTGGGAGTGACATGGCGGCGGCGGCGGACCGATCGATCGTGGTGTACGGCGCGTCGGGCACGCTCGGGCGGTTGGTCGCGCAAGAGCTCGCCGATCGCGGCGCGCGCGTGATCGCGTGCGGGCGCGACGCGGCCCGCGTGCGCGCGGTCGCCGACGAGCTCGCGATCGGCGCGCGGGTCGCGGCGGCGGAGGATCCGGCGGCGCTCGCGAGCGCGTTCGCGGGCGCGCGCGTGGTCGTGTCGTGCGCGGGGCCGTTCGGCGAGATCGGCACCGGCGTGATCGCGGCCGCGATCGACGCGCGCGCGGCGTACGTCGACGCGTGCGGCGAGCAGGGCTTCCTGCGCGACTGCTACGAGCGCTACGAGTCTCGCGCGCGCAAGGCGCAGGTCGCGTGCGTCGGCGGCATGGGCGTCGCGCCGGCGCTCGGAGACTTGGCCGCGGCGTTGGCGGCGGAAGCGGTGACGTCTTCGTTCACGGAAGGATCGATGGTGCGCGGCGCCCTGCCCGCGCGCCTCGCCGAGGACGATCCGCTCGACGAGATCGCGGTGTCGTGGATCCTCGAGGGCGTCGCGGCGGCGCCCGGCGCGCAGCGATCCGGCGTCGCGATGTTCGCCGAGCGCGGCGCGATCTGGCGCGGCGATCGCTGGGATCCGCAGGCGGCCGGCGCGTCGCGCCGCGACGTCAACCCGGGCGCGTCGTTCGGCGGCACGCGCACCGCGATCAGCGCGCCGGGCGGCGAGGTGATCACGATCCCGCGCCACGTCGCCGCGCAGCGCGTGGAGACGTTCGCGTCGTTCGCGCGCGCGGCGTGGGCGATGCGCGCGGCGCAGGTCGCGGCCCGCGCGGCGCCGCTCTTCGGCCTCGCGGCGCGGCTCGCCCGCTCGAACCCGGCGCCGCCGCCGACGGAGCGCGAGCGATCGCGCGCGCGCTTCGCCGTGGTCGCGCAGGCGACGCGTCGCTTCTCGAGCGAAGAGGTGATCGTGCGCGGCGTCGATCTCTACGCGACCGCGGCCGCGATCGTCGCGTGGGGAGCGGTCGCGCTCGCCGCGCGCGAGGCCGGGCCGATCGGCGTGCTCGCGCCGTCGGAGCTGTTCGCGCCGGGGCCCGCGCTCGATGCGCTCGCCGCCGCGGCCGACCTCGAGATCGAGACGAGCTTCGCGCCGCAACCTCACGACGCGTGGTAAACCCACGGTTCATGACGACGTGGACGCTCGACGCCGAAGCACCGCTGGGCCGATCCGGTCCGGTGAAGCGGTTCCGGCTCGACTCGAACGGGCTGCGCTTGATCACGCACGTCGATCGCGCCGCGCCGATCGTCTCGTACCAGACGTGGTTCGGCGTCGGATCGCGCCACGAGTCGCCGGGCAAGACCGGCATGGCGCACCTGTTCGAGCACTTGATGTTCAACCAGACCGAATCGCTCGGGCCGGGCGAGTTCGATCGCGTCGTCGAGCGGACCGGCGGCGAGTCGAACGCGGCGACGTGGGTCGACTGGACCTACTACCGCTTGTCGTTGCCCGCGCGCGATCTCGCGCTCGGCGCGCGGCTCGAAGCGGAGCGGATGACGCGGCTCGTGCTCGATCCGACCACGGTCGAAGCGGAGCGCGACGTCGTCACCAACGAGCGGCGCGAGCGCGTCGAAGACGACGTCGACGGTTGGCTCGACGAGCAATTGATGGCGCTCGCGTTCGAGCACCACCCGTATCGCTGGCCGACGATCGGCTGGATGGAAGACATCCGCGGCCTCGCGCTCGACGACATCCGCGCGTTCTATCGGACCTGGTACGCGCCCAACAACGCGACCCTCGTCGTCGTCGGCGACTTCGACGAGGCCGCGCTGCTCGAGCTGGTCGCGCGCGCGTACGGCGACATCCCGGCGGCGCAGATGCCCGCGCCCGGCGGCGCCCGCGAGCCGGCGCAGCAGGCCGAGCGCTTGTTGCGCGCGCCGAAACCGATCGCGACCGATCGCGTGCTGATGGGCTACAAGGCGCCCGGGCAAGCGCACGCGGACTGGCCCGTGCTCGAGCTGCTCGCGACCGTGCTCGCGGGCTCGCCGTCGGCGCGCCTGCACCGCCGCCTGGTCGTGGAGAAGGAGATCGCGTCGTCGGTCGACGCGCAGCTGACGCCGTTCCGCGATCCGTCGCTGTTCCGGCTGGCGATCACGGTCGCGCGCGGCCATCGCGCCGACACCGCGCTCGCGGCGATCGACGAAGCGATCGCGGAGATCTGCGCGGCGCCGCTGCCGGCGGCCGAGCTCGCGAAGGCCAAGAACCTGGTCGAGACCGACTTCTGGACCAACCTCGCCGACGCCGACGGCAAGGCCGAGGCGCTCGGCCATCACGAGATCGCGCTCGGCGACTTCCGCACGGTGCTCGGGCTCGCCGATGCGCTCGCGGCGGTCAGCTCGGACGATGTGTTGCGGGTCGCGCGGACGTATCTGGAGAAGTCGCAGCGATCGGTCGTGATCGCGGAGCCGGATCCGGACGCGGATGACGACGAAGAGGACGAGGACGACGACGAAGAAGAGCCGGGCACGGGCATGGGCACGGGCATGGGCACGGGGGCTGCGTGAACGGGCCGCGCGGCGCACGCCTGCACGTCGAGCCGTCGCGCGACGCGCCGCTCGTGTGGGTCGATCTCGCGATCGTCGGCGGCGCCGCCGCGGATCCGCTCGGCGTCGAGGGCTTGCACCGGCACGCGGCGTTGCTCGCGCGGCGCGGCGCGGGCGCGCGCGATCGCGCGGCGTTCGACGACGCGCTCGACGGGCTCGGCGCCTCCTTCGACGTCTCGGTCGGGCGCGACTCGGTCGTCTTGTCGGGCCTCGCCTTGACGCGCAACCTCGACGCGCTGATCGAGCTCTACGCCGAGACGCTCGCGCGCCCGCGCTTCGATCAAGACGAGCACGAGCGCTTGCTGCGCGAGACGCCGCAGGTGCTCGACGAGGTCCGCGACGACGACAGCGCGCTCGCGACCCGCTGGTTCGACTATCGCTGCGCGCCCGGTCATCCGTACGGGCGCACGTCGCTCGGCACCGAGGCGTCGCTCGCGAAGATCACGCGCGACGACGCGGTCGCGCTGTGGCGCGCCGAGGCGGTGCCGCAGAACTTGGTGATCGGGATCGCCGGCGACGTCGACGAGGATCGCGCCGCGCGCGTCGCCGAGCGGTTGATCGAAGCGCTGCCGGATCACGCGGCGCCGATCGCGCAGGCGCCGTACGAATCCGCGGCGCCGTCGGGGCGCCGCCTGGTCGTCGTCGACAAGGCCGAGCGCACGCAGGCGCAGCTCCGCCTCGGTCACCTCGGCCCGCGCTGGGGCGACGACGACACGCCGGCGCTGCTCCTGCTCGAGAGCATCTTCGGCGGCATGTTCAGCTCGCGCCTCATGCAAGAGATCCGCGTCAAGCGCGGCTGGAGCTACGGCGCCGGCTGCGCGATCCGCCGCTCGCGCGGGCCGCACTGGATCGAGATGTGGATGGCGACCGCGATCGAGGTGGCGGGCGAGGCGGTGAAGCTGACGCTGGAGCTCTACGCGGATCTCGCGGCGAACGGCGTCACCGACGAGGAGCTCGACTTCGCGCGCAGCTACCTGGTCGGCGCGATGCCGTTCCACCTGGCGACCGCGCGCCAGCGCATGCAGCTCGCGGTGCGCGACGAGACGTTCGGCTTGCCCGCGGGCTACACCGCGTCCTTGCCGGCGAAGCTCGGCGCGCTCGGCGGCGGCGACGTCCGCGCCGCCGCGCGCCGGCACCTGCGCCCCGACGACGTCGTCACCGTCGCGGTGACCACCGCCGCGGTCGCCGCCGACGCGCTCGGCAAGGCGAACGCCGGCCCGCTCACGATCGTCGCCCACGACGCGTATTAGCGGATAAGCTCGATCGCGGGAGGGTTCATGCGAGCACTGCTGTGCGCCGCGATCGTGATCGCCGCTTGTAGCAAGAGCGACAAGAAGCAGCCGCCGTCGGCGGCGAGCGAGGCCTCGAGCAGCGGCCAGTCGTGGATCGCGCGCAAGACGCAGCCGCCGAAGGAGGCGGGCAAGACCGGGCACGAGTGCGGCACGCAGCTCGCGCAGGTCGACGTCAAGGCGCCGCCGCAGACGACCGCGCAGAAGATCGATCCGACGACGATCACGAAGGCGGGCCTGCCGACCCAGGACGTGCAGGGCTTCGCCGGCGTGAAGCAGACCGGCTTCCGCGTCAGCTACTCGGACTCGACCGACGCGACCCACGAGCAGTTCCACCAGATCCTGCAGTCGAACAAGATGTTCGAGGCCGCCGCGCAGGAGCTCAACCAGACGATCCGCCTGCCGACCACCGTCGACATCCAGCTGGTCGACTGCGATCAGGTCAACGCGTTCTACGATCCCGACGCGCACCGCATCATCGTCTGCTACGACCTGCTCGCGTACTTCGTGCAGGTCTTCAAGCCGGTCGCGAAGTCCGACGACGAGCTCGGCACCGCGGTGCTCGGCGCGACCTTGTTCGCCTTCTATCACGAGACCGGCCACGGCCTGATCCACCTGCTCGATCTGCCGACGACCGGGCGCGAGGAAGACGACGCCGATCAGATCGCCACGCTGATCCTCATGAGCGAAGGCGACGACGGCGTCGCGATGGCGCTCAGCGGCGCGTACTGGTTCCAGCTGCAACAGCAGTCCGGCGACGACACGCCGTTCTGGGACGAGCACGGCTTCGGCGGCCAGCGCTTCTACAACATCCTCTGCCTGATCTACGGCAGCGATCCGCAGAAGTACGCCGACTTCGTGTCGTCGGGGAACCTGCCCGAGGATCGCGCGCAGCAGTGCCCGACCGAGTACGCGAAGGTGAAGCACGCGTGGGAGCGGCTGCTCCAGCCGTACCTCACCAACGAGAGCGCGAAGGAGATCGACGTCGCGCCGCCGGTGCCGGTCGACACGCCCGCGCACGCGATCACGTGCGAGCAGGTCGCCGACAAGGCGATCGCGCTGATCGTCGCGCCGCTCGATCCGTCGCAGAAGGAAGCGATCGAGCCCAACCTGCCCTCGTTCCGCGAACAGTTCCTCGCCCAGTGCGCGAAGGAAGACTGGCCGGACAAAGATCGCCAGTGCGTGATGGATGCGACGAGCGTGGACGACGCGTCACGTTGCGGCCAATAGGGCTTTGCCCAAACTCAGAATGACTGCCACGACAGCAGTGCCGTCGCCGTGAACGCGCGGCGATTGTCGAGCAAGAGCGAGGCGTCGAGCTCGGCGCCGAGCGACCACGCGGAGTCGTCGTTGAGCGCGAGCGCCCAGCCGCCGCGCACGGCGGCGCCCAGGCCGACCGTGCTCTCGTCGTTGAGACCTTCTTGATCCTGACCACCGACGGTCGCGAAGCCGAAGCCGGCGCCGAGGAACGCGTTGTCCTCGAGCCACCATTGACCGCCCACCGCCCACAGCGCGTGCGAGCGGATGTGGTTCGTCGTCGACAGCGCCTGCCAACCGGTGTTCGCCGAGAAGCGGAACATCGCCGCGAACGTCGAGCTGACGAACCAGCCGAAGCCGACGTCGATGCCGGAGACGCCGGCGCCGAGGTACTTGCCCGGCTCGACGTTGCCGTCTTGATCGTAGACGCGGGTCGCGCCGAGGCCGCCGCCGAGCTCGATCGTGAACCCTTCGCGCTGCGGCCCGACGAGCACGACGTCGCTCGGCTGCGCACGCGCGGCGGCGCCGAGGAAGACGAGCAGCAGCGGGGCCTTCCGCACGCACCGACGTTAGCACGCGGCGGCGTGACGACCTGGCACAGCGGCGTCGGCGTTCGCAACGATTCGCGACGGTTCGCCGCGTGAGCCCGCGTCGCGCCATGCGCCACGGCGGGCACGCGCGGTGCTATGTCCGGGGCGATGCGCGCCGCGCTCGCCGTGATCCTGATCGCCACCGCCGCGCCGGCGCGCGCCGAAGCGCAGGAGATCCCGCCGCACGCGTCGTTCACGCAGCTCGCGTGGTCGAACGGGTTCGGCGCCGGCTTCTACGACGCGACCCAGCGGCGCGTGAAGGGCTTCCGCGATCACCTCTACGCGAGCGGCGCGCACGAGCTCATGTACGACGCGTACTGGGGCCTGCGCGTCGGCGGTCAGGAGCTGTGGCTGACGTCGCGCCCCGTCGAGGCCGCCGGCTACGACGGCGACAGCGGCATCGCGCAGGTCACGCAGTCGTTCCTCGGCGTGAAGGTGACCGAGCGCTACCTCGCGCCGTACGCCGTCGACGCGCCGGCGCTCGTCATGATCGTCGAGGTCGAGAACACGACGTCGGCCGCGCTCGCGGACTCGAGCCTCTTCGCGATCGACAACGTGCACACCGGCGGCGGCGCCGACGGCTCGCTCGCCGAGACGATCACGTGGCGCGGCGGTGAATACGAAGAGCAGGGCGCGACCGGCGTGATCGTGCACCGCGCCCTGCCCGCGCCGACCACGCACGCGTGCTCGCCGAACAACCCGTACGCGGCGGTCTCGGGCGGCGCGCACATGGTGTCGACCGACGCGAGCGGCACCGTCGACGACGCGGTGCCCGGCTTCGAGTGGAGCCTCGACGGCCTCGCGCCCGGCGAGAAGAAGACGTTCGCGGTCGTGCTCGGCTTCCGCGCCGACGGCGATCGCGCCGCGCTCGACACCGCGCTCGCGCCGCTCGGAGCCGATCCGGCCGCGATCCTCGACGCCGCGCGCGCCGACTGGTCCGCGTTCCAGGCGCGCGCGACGGAGCCCGCGGGCCTCTCGCCCGACGAGCACGCGGTCTATCGCCGCCAGCTCGCGATCCTGCGCATGGGTCAGGTGCGCGAGCCGGGTCGCGGGCACGGCGCGATGGTCGCGTCGCTGCCGCCCGGTCATTGGAACATCGCGTGGGTCCGCGATCAGGCGTACGCGATCTCCGCGCTGGTGCGCGCGGGGCTCTACGCCGAGGCCAAGGACGCGCTCGCGTTCTGGCTCGGCGCGCAAGCGGGCACGTGGGTGTGCTGCGACTCGACCGGCGGGCCGTGGGTCGGCGCCGCGTACGGCATCAGCGTCGTCCGCTACACCGGCGACGGCAGCGAAGAGGCCGACTCCGACGCCGACGGACCGAACGTCGAGTTCGACGGCTTCGGCCTGGCGCTCGGCGCGCTCGACGAGTACGTCGCCGCGTCGGGAGACATGTCGCTCGTCACGAACAACGCGGACCGCGTCTTCGCGAAGACCGCCGACGTGATCGCCGGGCTGGTCGAGCCGGCGACCGGCCTCGTGCGCGCGGACTCGTCGATCTGGGAGACGCACTGGTACAACGGCGGCAAGAAGCACTACGCGTACACCGACGTCGCCGCGGTGCGCGGCCTGCGCGCCGCCGCCGATCTCGCGATGCGCGCCGGGCGCGCGAACGATGCGTCGCGCTACGCGGCGGCGGCGACCGCGATCGCGACCGCGATCGACGCGAAGCTCGTCGATCCGGGCACGCACGCGCTGCGCGGCAACGCCGAGGAGAGCGCGTGGATGGACTCGGCGCCGGTCGAGGCGTTCAACTGGGACGTGCTCGCGGCCGACGGCGACGTCGCGCGCGCGTCGCTCGATCAATGGAAGGCGAACCTGTGGAACGGGCTCGTCGGCCACGGCTACCACCGCAACGACGACGGCGGCTTCTACGACGTGCGCGAGTGGATCGTGATCGATCTGCGGATGGCGACCGCGCTGCGCCGCGCCGGCCGCCCCGACGAGGCCGCGCAGCTGATCGAGTGGATCACGCAGCAGGCGCGCGCCAACGCGGAGCTCATCCCCGAGAACTTCGATCGCACGACGGGCGACTACGCCGGCGAGGTGCCGATGGTCGGCTTCGGCGCGGGCGCGTACGTGACGGCGTTGTGGGAGCGCGGTGGGCAGCCGGTCGGCGGCGACGGCGTGATCGGGCCCGACGCGGGCGACGGCGGCGGCAACCCCGCGCCGAGCGGATGCTGCGACGCGCACGGCGGCGCGAGCGGATCGATCGCGATCGTGATGATCGTGATCGTCTTCAGAACGGGTAGTGCGCGGAGACGCCGCCGCTGACGCCGGCCGCGTGCGCGACGTAGGCGTCGACCTCGAGCCACTGCCCGCGGAGCTCGGCGGCCTTGACGTCGACGTGCGCTTCGCCGCCGATCGTGATCGTGCCGTCGTCGGTCGCCGCCGGGCCGACCAGCACGCCGATCGTCACGCGATCGCTCGGGTGCCAGTCGAGGCCGGCGCCGGCGACCGCTTGCCAGATCGTGTGGACGCCGTCGCCGCCGCGCTCGGTCGCGAGCAACCCCGCGACGCCGGCGACCCACGACACCTGCGACGTGATCGGCCGCGCCGTGCGTAGATCGAAGCCGAGCGTGCGCCGCGCGTCGTCGTCGCGCGCGCCGACGCCCGGGATCAGGATCGGCGCGTGATCATCGTTCGATCCACCTTCGCTCGGCGGATTCGCGCGCGCCACCGACGAGAAGAGGATCACCCACACGAGCATCGATCGCACGCCTCGATGGACCGCGCGCCGGCATCACGCGTTGCCCTCGTGCCGGCCGCTGCCGCGTTATGATGAGGCGTGGGGCACGACGACGAGCGCATCGCCGTCAACGAGCGGCGCGCGCGCGTCGTCTTGCCGGTGATGTTCGCCGTGCACGTCGGCTGGGCGCTCGCGTTCGCGTTCGTGTCGGCGGCGCCCGGCGGGGAGACCGCGTGGCGCAACACGATCGTCGCGATCCACGGCGCCGGCGCGGCGGCGGTCGCCCTGCTCTATCTCCTCGGGCGGCGGCGCGTCGGCGAGCTGATCACGATCTACGGCCTCGCGCTCGGCACCGCGGCGACGATCAACACGCTCCACCACGACTTCGCGCTGACGGCGTGGATGATCGCCGCGGTGCTCGTGCCGGTCGCGGTCTACGTGCGCTGGCCGGTGGTCGCGTTCAGCTACGTCGCGAGCGGCGCGGCCGTGTACGCCGCCGCGTGGTCCGCGACCGGCGAGGCCAGCGCGCGCCTGCGCATGCTGTCGAACGTCACGACCATCGGCGGCGTCGGCTTCGTCTTGTCGCGCATCCTCTACGCCGCGTTCACGCGCGAGGTCACCGCGCGCCGCGCCGTCGAGAAGCTGAACGCCGAGCTCGAGCGGCGGGTCGCGGCGCAGGTCGGCGAGATCGTCGCGAACAGCGAGCGCATCGAGCTGCTCAATCGCCAGCTGTCGCTGCAGGTGCAGGCGCGATCGCAGGAGCTCGCGGCCGCGCTCGGACGCCTGGCCGCGGTCCAACACGGCGAGGACACGCTCAAGCCGGGCGCGGTGATCGCCGATCGCTTCGAGATCGCGCACCTGCTCGGCGTCGGCGGCATGGGCGTCGTGTACGCGGCGTTCGATCGGGTCGCGCGCACCGCGGTCGCGCTCAAGCTCGTGCACGCGCACATCGCGAACGTCGACACCGCGCAACGCTTCCTGCAGGAGGCGAGCGCGGCGGCGTCGCTGTCGCATCCGGCGATCGTGCGCGTCTTGCACGTCGACGTCACCGACGACGGCCGCCTCTACCAGATCCAGGAGCTCGTCGACGGCCGCACGCTCGACGCGTGGACCGAGCTCGATCGCACGCTGCCCGCGCCGATCGTCGCGCGGATCGGCGCGGTGCTCGCCGACGCGCTCGCGGCCGCGCACGCGGAAGACGTCGTGCACCGCGACGTCAAGCCGCAGAACGTGATGCTCACGATGACGGCGCCCGGCTGCCGCCTGCTCGATTTCGGGCTCGCGAAGCTGCGCGGCCAGACGCTGGCCTCGGGGCTGACCGCCGCCGGCACCGTGATCGGCACGCCGCAGTTCCTCGCGCCCGAGCAGATCACGGCGCCCGAGACGGTCGGGGGCGCCGCCGACGTCTACGCGCTCGGGCTCGTGCTCTATCTCTGCCTGGCCGGCCGCTTCCCGTTCGACGCCAGCGCGCCGCTCGAGTGGCTGAACGCGCACACGCAGATCGAGCCGCGCGCGCTCGACGGCGAGACGCCGCGCGCGCTCGCTGCGCTCGTGATGCGCTGCCTCGCCAAGCCGCCCGCCGATCGCCCCGCCGCCCGCGCGCTCGCGACCGAGCTGACCACGATCGCGAACGCGCTCGACGCGCCTCCGCTCGAGCGCTTCGCCGCGATCGAGGACCGCGGCGAGACGCGCAAGCTCGTCACGCCGAGGCCCTGAGCCGTTGGGCTTTGGGCTTTGGGCTTTGGGCTTTGGGCTTTGGGCTTTGGGCTTTCCGGATCAGGGGCAGAAGATGCGCGTCGGCTGATCGGGGCACGCGGGGCAGCCCGTGTACTTGTCCTTGGTGAGGCAGCCGACCGACTGCTTGATCGCCGCGCCGACGATCGAGTCGACTTTCCAGCACAGTGGGATCCGAAGCTTGGAATTCACGTGACTTGAAGTCGCGGC
>JADMIO010941460.1_pt1 | contig 15157 bp, 15 predicted proteins | sample 8958161 | NCBI WGS metagenome assembly JADMIO01 (sample SAMN16585339, study PRJNA669376) | soil metagenome | isolation source: Crop rotation soil | place: USA: Cullars Rotation, Alabama | collected 2011 | reverse complement strand
CGGTGCGCCCGCCGCGCCGGGTTGCTGCCCGCGCTGAGCCGCCGCGCGCATCGCACCAGCGGTAATGTTTGCAGCCGCAGCGCTGGCGGCGGCGCGGGCCGCAGCTGCCTGCACATGATCGCGCTGTGCCGCGTAGTCGTCGCCCATCACCGCGGCGAGGTCGAGCTCGGCGACCTGGGCCGTCTGATACCAGGCGTGGCCGCAGCTCGCGCACTTGAGCGCGCGCCCCTTCCGGCCCAACAATTCGGTGGGCAGTTCAAAGTGCGACGTGCAGTTAGGGCAGGTTATGCGCATTCATTACCCGCAATACACACACCAATCTCATCTTTCTATAGTACGGATGGCGGTGTTAATGGGAGCTAAACACTCGTTTATACAGACCCTTGAACGCCCCCGCAGGCGGACGTAATCGCGTACGAGGAATGGTGTCGTCGATGGCGCTCGCGCGCAAGGCCGATAAAAAGTTTGAGGGCGATACGGTCCGTCTCGAGGGCGTCGGGCTTCGCTACGACGACGGCCCGGAGATTTTCGCCGACCTCTCCCTAGCGATCCCGCAGGGGTCGTTCCACTTCCTCACCGGGCCGTCGGGCGCCGGGAAGACTTCGCTGTTGAGCCTGATGTACCTGGCGCGGCGTCCAACCGCGGGTTCAATCGTCATGTTCGGTGAAGACGTGACCGCGGCCGAGCGGGCGCGGCTGCCGGCATTCCGGCGCAAGCTGGGCGTGGTGTTCCAGGACTTCCGCCTGCTCGAGCACATGAGCGCTTTCGATAACGTCGCGTTGCCCCTGCGGGTGGCCGGCATCGCCGACGCCGTCGTCCAGCGCGACGTGGGCGAACTCCTCAAATGGGTCGGGCTCGAAGGCGAGATGGACAAGCATCCGGCCGTGCTCTCGGGCGGGCAGCAGCAGCGTGTGGCGATCGCCCGCGCCGTCGTCAACCGGCCCAAGTTCATTCTTGCCGACGAGCCGACCGGCAACGTCGACGATGCGATCGCCTTCCGGCTGATGATGCTGTTCGTCGAGATGCACAAGCTCGGCTCGAGCGTCGTCATCGCCACCCATAACCAGGCGCTGGTGAAACGGTTCGCGTTCCCGCGGCTGCATCTCGAGGGCGGAAAGATCGATGTCCTGCCGCCGGCGCAAGCGAAAGCCGCCGACGCCGACGGCGCGCGCGCACCCGCCGCGGCCGGAGTGTGAACGCGATGCTGGGATTGCGCTCCGATCTGCCCCTGCGCGGCGACACCGCGGGCCGGTTTGTTTCGTGGCTCGTGATGGTGTTGGTGTTCATGGCCGCCTTTGCCGTCACGGTGAGCGCCTATGTCGGCGTCCTCCTCGCCGAATGGGACCGCGGTGTCACCGGAACCTTGACCGTACAGATCCCCGCCGGCGTCTCGATGAGCCAGCTCGACGCACAAGTCGCCAAAGCCGTGGATGTGCTGTCGCGCCATCCGGCGGTGGCCCACGCGAACGCGCTGCCGCGCGATAAGGTGATCGCTCTGCTCAAGCCCTGGCTCGGCGACAACGCCGTCGCCGATCTGCCACTGCCGGCGCTGATCGACGTCGAGCTGCGCACCACCATGCCGGACGCAATCGCCGCGGTCTCGGATTCGGTCGCCAAGTCCGTCCCCGGCGCGTTGATCGACGACCATCGGGTCTGGTTGAACCGCGTCGCCGGACTCGCCGAGGGAATTGGCGTGGTCGCCTTAGCCATCGTGGTGCTGGTCACCGCCGCGCTCGGGTTGACGATCGTGTTCGCGACCCGGGCGAGCCTGAAGGAATTCGCGCAAGTGATCGAGGTCCTGCACGTGGTCGGAGCGAAAGACGGCTACGTCGCCGGTCAATTTGCGCGCCGTGCGCTCGCGCAGGCGCTGATCGGCGGCATCGCCGGTCTCGTGCTGTACGCGCCGGCATTCGGTTTGATCGCCTGGCTTGCGAGCCGCGTCGATCCGGAGATCCTGCCGCAGGTGACGCTCCCGCCCGCCCACTGGATCGGACTCGCGGTTTTGCCGCTGGTCGCCGCGCTGCTGGCGATGCTGACCGCCAACATCACCGTCCGGCGCACATTGGCTTCCCGCGTGTAACTGCTCATACTTTCCGCTCGAACCGCCGGCGTTCCGAAGCCGCGCGAAGATTTGCTATAACATCACCATGACGCCACGCCTGGTTCTCAGCACCGTTGCCGGCGGCGTCCTCGGAGTCATCGTTGCATGGCTCGCAGGACTGCTCTGGTTCGCCTCGACCATCCCCTCCGCGGTCGAGGATCCGCACACGCATACCGACGCGATCGTCGTGCTGACCGGCGGCAGCGAGCGGATCGAGACCGGCTTCAAGCTGCTGAGCGACGGCCTCGCCGATCGCTTGTTCGTCTCCGGGGTCGGCGGACAGTTGCGCGCCGGCGATTTGGTTGCGCGCACGCGGGCGCTGCCAGCCGAGCTCGCCGCCAAGGTATCGGTCGGCGGCGAAGCCGCAGATACGCCCGGCAATGCTGTTGAAACCGCGGCCTGGGCGCGCGCGGAGCACGTGGCGTCCATTCGTCTCGTGACCGCCGGTTACCACATGCGCCGCAGTCTGCTCGAGTTCCACGCCGCCATGCCCGGCGTGCAGATCGTGCCGCACGCGGTATTTCCGGCAACCGTCAAAACCGACTGGTGGCGATGGCCGGGGACCACAAGCTTGATCGCGCGCGAGTACACCAAGTTCGTGCTCGCGTGGACACGGCAGAGTTTGGGTCTCGGTCAGCGCACGTTCGCAGGCGCGCCACGACCGCAGCCGGTTACCGTGCCGGTCTGAGCACAACCGTGAACGCTCAACCAGAGACGCGCAGCGTACCGCGCCCAAGCGCCGCAGATTGGCTGCGCTCCTGGGCCTTCGCCGTCGCTTACTTCACGTGGACGACCTTTGTTTGCATCGTCCTGCTGCCCTGCCTTCTGAGTAAGCGCTGGGCCACCATTACACCGCGCATATGGGTGAAGGGTCTTGTCTTCTGGGGTCGTGTTGTCGCGCGCGTGGATTACCGTCTCGAAGGCCTCGAGAATTTGCCGAGCGGGCCCTGCATCGTCGCGAGCGAGCACCAATCCTCTTACGAGACCTACCTGCTGATGGCCGTGCTCAACCGCCCGATCTTCGTGCTCAAACGCGAATTGATGTGGATTCCGTTTGTCGGATGGTACATGCGCCGAAGCGGTATGATCGGGGTCGACCGCGGCGCCGGCGGTTCAGCGATGCGCCAGACATTGCGCGGCGCGAAAGCGGCGTTCGCGCGCGGCCGCCAGCTGATCATCTTCCCGCAGGGCACCCGCACGCCGCGCGGCGTCGTCGTGCCGTACCGCCCCGGCATCGCGGCGCTCTATCTCCACGCCGGAGTGCCGGTCATCCCGGTGGCGCTGAACTCCGGTTACTGCTGGGGCAAGTCTCGGATCCTAAAGCGCCCCGGGATCATCACCTTCCGGTTTCTCCCGGCCTTGCCGCCCGGGCTGGACAAGGATGCGATGCTCACCATGTTGCAGCAGACCATCGAAGACGCCTCGCGCGCCCTCCCCGACCCACCCGGCTAACGCTCAGGCGTTAAAGGCTTTTTCACCGGTCTGCGGAATGTTGGCGGGCCGCGGTGGCGCAGAAGCCGGTTTTGCGGCTATGGTCGAGAACAAAACGAGAAACTTATATCCGAGGAATCCCTGATGGCTCAGGGGACGACCCTTCCGCCGAGCGCGATCTCCCAGCAGATCTGGGACATGAAGTACCGCTTCAAGGACGAAGCCGGCGCGGCAATCGACGCGACCGTTGCCGACACCTGGGCGCGGGTCGCGCGCACGCTGGCAGCGCAGGAAAAGGACCCCGCGCGCTGGGAAGCCCGCTTCCGGGATGCGCTCGCCGATTACCTGTTCCTTCCCGCGGGCCGCATCCTCGCCGGCGCCGGAACCGGACGCAAAGTGACGCTGCATAATTGCTTCGTCATGGGCCCGATCGGCGACGACATGGGATCGATCTTCGCCCATTTGCGCGAAGCGGCGCTGACCATGCAGCAGGGTGGCGGCATCGGCTACGACTTCTCGACGCTGCGCCCGAAGGGCGCGCCGGTGAAAGGTGTGGGCGCGGATGCGTCCGGGCCGCTGTCGTTCATGGACGTCTGGGATTCGATGTGCCGCACGATCATGAGCGCGGGCTCGCGCCGCGGCGCGATGATGGCGACGTTGCGCTGCGATCATCCCGATATCGAGGACTTTGTCACCGCGAAGCAGACGCCGGGCCGTCTCACCATGTTCAACATGTCGGTGCTGGTCACCGATGCATTCATGGCCGCGATGAAGTCCGACGCCGACTGGCCACTCGCCTTCGGCGGGCGGACCTATCGCACCGTCAAAGCGCGCGCGCTGTGGGACAAGATCATGCGCGCGACCTACGATTTCGCCGAGCCGGGCGTGATCTTCATCGATCGTATCAATGCGCGGAACAACCTCCATTACTGCGAAACGATCTCGGCGACCAATCCCTGCGGGGAGCAGCCGCTGCCGCCCTATGGAACCTGCCTGCTCGGGTCGATCAATCTCGCCCGGCTCGTGAAGGATCCGTTCTCGCCGGCGGCCGCGCTCGATCTGGACCGGCTCGCCGAAACCGCCGCGGTCGCGGTGCGGATGCTCGACAACGTGATCGAAGCCTCGAACTACCCGTTGCCGGCCCAACGCGACGAGGCGATCGCCAAACGTCGCATCGGCTTGGGCGTCACCGGCCTCGCCGATGCGCTGATCATGTGCGGCCTGCGTTACGGCGGCCCCGAAGCGGTGGCCACAACGCGCGCCTGGATGCGTGTGTTTCGCGACGCCGCCTATGGCGCTTCGATCGATATCGCCGCCGAGAAGGGCGCTTTCCCGTTGTTCGACCGCGACCAGTATCTCGCCGGCGAAACGATCAAGAGCTTGCCCGAGGCTTTGCGCACGCGCATCGCCAAGCACGGTATCCGCAACGCGCTCGTGACCTCGATCGCGCCGACCGGCACCATCTCTTTGCTCGCCGATAACATCTCATCCGGCCTCGAGCCCGTGTTCAGTTTCGATTTCACGCGCCACGTGATGATGCCCGACGGCAGCCGGCGCCAAGAGCTGGTGAGCGACTACGCTTACCGCCTGTTCCGCACCCTGAACGGCGATGCGCCATTGCCGCCTGCGTTCGTCGACGTCCAGGCGTTGATTCCCGCGGATCATCTGGCGATGCAGGCCGCGGTGCAGGACTATATCGACAGCTCGATCTCCAAGACCATCAACGTCCCGGAAGAATTTCCGTTCGCGTCGTTCGCCGAGGTCTACACCAAGGCCTACGAGATGGGCTGCAAGGGCTGCACCACCTACCGCCCCAGCCCGACCCGCGGCGCCGTCCTCGAGACCAGAAAAACGCCGCCGCCCACGCTCGACGACACGCCGCCGGAAGCGCGCCCCGAAACGCTGCCGGGGCGCACCTACAAACTGCGCTGGCCCGAGAGCGACCATGCGATCTACATCACCGTCAACGACATCCTCGTCGACGATCCGCGCGGCGCCACGCGCCGGCGGCCGTTCGAGGTGTTCATCAACTCGAAGAACATGGAGCACTACGCCTGGACCGTCGCGTTGACGCGGATGATCTCTGCGGTGTTCCGGCGCGGCGGCGAAGTGGGTTTCGTGGTCGAGGAGCTCAAAGCGGTGTTCGATCCGCGCGGCGGCCAATGGATGGCGGGCCGCTACGTGCCTTCGCTGCTGGCCGCAATTGGCGACATCATCGAACGCCACATGATCGACACGGGGTTCCTGCCCGCGGCGCAGTCGCCGAAACGCCGCGGCGCAGCGGCCGAAGCGAAAGTCGTGAGCCTCAAGGAAGCGGCGCGCGAGACCGGCGCGCGGCGGTTGCGCGCATGCCCCAAATGCGGAAACACCACCCTGCTCCGCCAGGAAGACTGCGACAGTTGCACAAGCTGCGGTTACTCGAAGTGCAGTTAGTTCGCGCGCTGTGCCAATTCCGCGTACCCCAATTCGGAAGCGTGCGCCCTCCGATTGACCTCGCGCGACATCGCGACGTCTGTGGATAACTCGGGGATAATGTGGATAACTCCACTACCGAATGAGAACGCGCTGACAATCCTCAAAAATTTTTCCGGCCATTGTCACAATCCCGCAACGTGAAACCCGCTGCATCGGCCGCGGTTTTTTGCGAGAGTTGCGCCCGCGCGGCGGTAGCACAAGGTGCCGCGCAAGCGGGGATGCCATTTCCACTCACCTCACAGGACGGCTGACGAGCGGCGCGGCGATTGCTCCTCCGCGCAGCGCACGGAAACGTCCCCGCAAGCGCGTGAAGGCGCTTACCGTCGCGTCCTCCGCAAAGCCAAAGTGGAGCAAGGCCGTTGCCGTGACATTGTCACCGGCGAGCGGCATTCACGAGATGATGGCCGCGATCATCGGCGGTTGCCGCGATCACTGGCTGGCCAATGTGCCCGCTGCGATCGACGGCCGCGACCCGGAGGGAATTCACCAGGTGCGCGTCGGCTTGCGACGGATGCGTTCGGCGCTGTCGCTGTTCAAGAATCAAATTCCCACCGCTCAACGCGCAGCGCTCAACAAAGAAGCCAAGTGGCTTTTCGGCGAACTCGGCGCCGTGCGCGACCTCGATGTTTTCCTCGGCGCCCTTGCAGACAAGGACGCGGCGATGGCGGCGGTCGCGCGCAAACAACGCGAGCGCGCCCATCGCGCCGCAGCCGCGGCGCTGCAAAGCCTTCGCGCGCGACGCTTCGCCCAGCGTCTCGACATCTGGCTCCAGGGGCACGGCTGGCGCAACGGCGAAGGCGAGGGATCGCCGGCCGAAATCGCGCGCGGCGCTTTGAACCGGCGGCTGCGCAGGATCCGCGACGCCGCAGCCGAGGTTGGCGACCTCAGCGTCGAAGCGCGCCATGAGTTGCGGATTGCTGTCAAGAAAGCGCGTTACGGCCTCGAGTTCTTGAACACACTGTTGCCGGAGAAGCGGGCCCAGCGCTGGACCTCATCCCTGAAGCGGCTCCAGGACTCGCTCGGACATTTGAACGACGTCGATGTTGCGGAACGTACGGTGACGGTGCTGGTGCGCGGCGCCGGCGTAGAGAAAACGCGCGTGGCCCGGGCCGGGCGCAACTTCGTTCGCCGGCAGAAGAAAGCGCTCGCGGCCGCCGAACCTCAGCTGCGCAAAGACTGCGAAAAGCTCGCCGCTCTCCCTCTGCTTTGAGGCGCGAAATCCGATCCACTTGAATCGGATTTCGCCCTGATTCTTTTGAAATAGCGCATTTTCTTCGGCGAACCGGAAGCCCACTTCGCCGGAAAATGCGCGTTATATCATCGCCTGCGCCAAGGGCTCGAGCGGCAGCGCGGTGGTGTACTTGATTTCTTCCATCACGAAGGTCGAGCTGACGTCGTTCAAGGGCACGCGCTTGATCAGGCGCTTGTAGAAGGCGTCGTAGGCTTCCATGTCCTTGACCACCACCCGCAGCAGATAGTCGATATCGCCGGCCATGCGATAGATGGCCGTGATCTCGGGCATATCCTTCACGGCGCGGGCGAACTTCTGCAGCCAAACGTCGTCGTGCTGGTTGGTGCGGATGATGACGAAGACCGTGAGCCCGAGATTGAGGCGCTTGGCGTCCAGCAGCGCGACGCGCGCCTTGATCACACCCGCCTGCTCCATCTTTTGGATGCGCTTCCAGCAGGGCGTCTGCGACAAACCGACCTTGGCGGCGATTTCCGCGATCGATAGCCCGGCATTGGTCTGCAGCAGGCTCAGTATTTTCCGGTCGATAGGATCCATGTTCCGCCTACGTGCGATTGCGCCGATGCGATGTCCGCCCCATATCGCGAGTGAAGCGGCGTAAACCCGAGTCTCGCTGTGGAAGGGAATACCCGTGGCTGGGGGCGCCGTAGAGAATATTCTCCTACCTGAGGTGCCCCCTGTCCAGGGCGGGAGGATTTTTATTCCCTTTGCCGGCCAGCTTTGCTATGGGGCAGGCGACTCGAAGCAGGCTTTGGTTTTGGCCGGTCTGGAATAGAGCTGAGGAGCGGCCGATGGGCTTGCGTGCGACATTGCAATCGATCAAAGACCGCGACCCCGCGGCGCGCTCGCTTCTCGAGATCGCGTTGCTTTATCCCGGCATGCGCGCGCTGTTCTTTTTCCGCATCGCCAACTTCCTTTGGCGGCTGCGCCTGCGCTTCCTGGGCCGCCTGGTCTCGGAGATCGGGCGCTGGCTGTCCGGCATCGAGATTCACCCCGGCGCAACGCTGGGCCAGCGCTTCTTCATCGATCACGGCACCGGCGTGGTCATCGGTGAAACCGCGATCGTCGGCGACGACGTCACGCTCTATCACGGCGTCACGCTGGGCGGCATCGCCACAGCGACGCCCGCGGGCCGGCGCCATCCCACCCTCGAGGACAAGGTCATCGTCGGCGCGGGCGCCCAAGTGCTCGGCCCCATCACCGTCGGTAAAGGCGCTCGTGTCGGCGCCAACGCCGTCGTCGTCAAGGATGTGCCTCCCGGCGTCACAGTCGTCGGTATCCCGGCTCAGATCGCGGTGCCGCGCTCTCAGGCCAAACCCGAAGCGTTCGTTCCCTACGGCTCCCCGTGTGACGATCTCAGCGATCCCACCAACCGCGCGCTCTGCGGCCTTCTGAACGAGGTCGAAGCGCTGCGCCGGCGCATCCTCCAGCTCGAGAACGAGCGGGCGGGTTTTGGCAGCGGCTGGGCTCCCGAAGAGACCCGTCCGAGCAAGAAAGTCTCCTAAGGCTTCTCCACGAGCGGCGGTAATACTGCGGCGCTTGCGGCGCGCCGCATCGCCCCCTATTGCCTGTAGATCAGCTGATCCACGAAGCGCGGGAATCCCTCCGGCGCTCTGAAAGGCGGGCCATGGAGTTCCTACCCCAAGCGGCGGTGTTTTTCGGGGCCGCCGTGCTCATCGTACCGATCTTTCGCCGTTTAGGCCTGGGCGCGGTTCTCGGCTTTCTCGCCGCGGGTACGCTGATCGGACCCTACGCCCTTCGCCTGGTGACCGATGTCGACGCGATCATGCATCTCGGCGAATTCGGCGTCGTGCTGCTGCTGTTCGTCATCGGTCTCGAGCTGCAACCCGCCCGCCTCTGGACCCTGCGCAACGCGGTGTTCGGCCTTGGTGGCGCACAGGTCGCCGTCACCGGTATCATCATCGGCGTGATCGCCGCGTGGGCGGGCCTCGCTCCGCGCGCAGCCGCGGTCGTTGGCGTGAGCCTTGCGTTCTCGTCGACCGCGTTCGTGCTGCAGATGCTCGCCGAGCGCGGCGAGCTGCGGGAGCGCCATGGACGCGCGGCGTTCGCGATCCTCCTATTCCAGGACCTTGCCGCGATCCCCATGCTCGCCGTGGTGCCGCTGCTCGGCGGCGGCTACATCGCCGCCTCGCCGGACGATGTCGCGCTCGCCGTGCTCAAGGTCGTCGGAATGGTCGCCATCGTGGTGGTCGGCGGCAATCTTCTGTTGAGACCCTTGCTGCGTATCGTTGCGCGGACGAAGACGCCGGAGCTGTTCACCGCCTCGGCGCTGCTGATCGTCGCCGGAACGGCGCTGCTCATGAACGCGGTCGGGATCTCGATGGCGTTGGGGGCATTCCTCGCCGGCGTCTTGCTCGCCAATTCGGAATACCGCCACGAACTCCAGGCGGACATCGAGCCGTTCAAAGGGCTTTTGCTCGGCCTCTTCTTCATGTCGGTGGGCATGGGGCTCAATCTCCAGCTGCTGCGCGCCGAGTTCCGCACCATCATCGCCGCCGTCGCGGCTCTGCTGATCGTCAAAGCGGTGGTGCTGTTCGTTGTCGGCAAGCTGTTCGGGATGAAATCCCGCTCCGCCAAGAACCTCGCGCGTGCGCTGCCGCAGGGCGGCGAGTTCGCCTTCGTGATTTTTGCGGCTGCGGGCGCGGTCGGGCTGGTCGACGCGCGGCTTCAACAATTGCTCACCCTGGTCGTCAGCTTGTCGATGGCGGCCACGCCCTTCTTCGTGCTGGCGGAGGAGTTGATGACCCGCGGGTTCGTCACCGAGCCCGAAGCGAAATACGAACTCGCGCCGCTCGACGCGACGCCGGTGATCATCGCGGGCTTCGGCCGTTTCGGCCAGATCATCGGCCGTATCCTGGCGGCGAAGAAAATCCCCTTCACGGCGCTCGACGCCAGCGCCGAACAGGTGGAGTTCGTCCGCTCGTTCGGCGGCGACATCCACTACGGCGACGCCTCGCGCCAGGAGGTGCTGCGCGCCGCTAAAGCGGAGAGGGCGAAGCTGTTCGTGCTCGCGATCGATGACGTCGAGGCCTCGCTGCGCACGGCCGAGACCGTGCGCCGTCACTTCCCCAACCTGACCATCCTTGCGCGCGCCCGGAACCGGCAGCACGCCTACCGGCTGATGGATCTCGGCATCACGATCCTGCAACGCGACACGTTCCTGTCGTCGATTGACCTCGCGCGGCAGGTTCTGGTCGCACTCGGTATGAACAAGGGGCAGGCCGAGCGCACCGTGCATCTCTTCCGGGAGCACGACGAGCGGCGTTTGTTCGAGCATCAGGATTACGCCAACGATCAGGACAAGCTGCGCGCCCTCAGCAAAGCCGCCGCCCGGGAACTCGAAGAGATGTTCACGCGCGATGCCGCCGAGCAGGCGGCCGGCGAGAACCCGGCAGACAGCGGGCGTCAGCAGGCGGCCTGACGCGCCTCAATCGGCCAATTCGGCCGGCGCGGCAACCAGTGTAAGCGACACGGCCGCGGCGAGGATCAGCGCGAACAGCGCAGCCTCGACCGCGATATGCGCGCGCAAACGGCGCGCGGCCGGCGCATCGTCACGGCGAAGCGCCGGCGTCAGCACCATCTTGTTGTGAGCGGCGATCGCAAGCAGCGCGGCGACAAGAATGAGTTTTATCACCAGGCGGACGCCGTAAGCCGAGGCGATGAGCGCCGACGGCGTCAGCAGTTGAACCCAGCCGATCGCGATGCCGCTCAGGACGATCGCCGCGACCCATCCCGCCGCCTGGCGCGAGAAACGCACCATCACCTGCGCCGCGTCGCTGGGCGCAGACACCCGCGCGGTCACGGCGAGCGGCATCAGGGCCGCCAGCCAAAATGCCGCGCCGAGGAGGTGCAGTATGAACGCGATGTCCACGAGCCATCGCGGCGTAAGCGTCGCGGGGTGGCCGGTGGCGAGAAAACTCGCGACCGCGAGTGCGATGCCGGCGGTCAGCGCGGGACGCACACCGGTGTAACCGAGCGCCAACGCCGTCATTGCCGCGATCCCGAGGGCGGCGCTGACAAGCAGCGTCGTCTGAGCGCCGGCCGTCCAGGCTTCGCCGTTCGTCAGCGACGCGAGCGATCCAAGAGCATCGGCGCCACCGAAGCCGATCGCGAGCACATAGGCGATTGCCGCAACCGATCCTGCGATGCGCCCTTGGATCTGCGCTGCCGTACGCGCCGGCGCCGGCAGATCCAGCCAGAGAAGAACCATCGCCGATCCGCTTGCGAGGAGCATCGTCACGTAAAGAAGCCAGCGGTCGAGGGCGACCGCGAGATCCAGCCCTGACGGGATAAGCGGCGCCACGCGGGTTCGCGCGAAGCCCGGGCTCTAGTGAGCGCCGGCTACCGCGAAGGGAAGCGAGCCGGTGACGACATGGGTGTCGTCGCCGGTGACGCGCCAGCTCACGGTGTAGTGGCCGTCGGGAAGCTTCGCCGTCAGCGGCAGGTGCAACGTCTTGCCGTCGCGCTTGAGCGGGCCAACCGCTTTGACCTCATGGCCATCCTGGTCGAGCACCTGCACCGCAGCGACCGCGAGCGCTTCGCTGAACGTGAGCACCACTTCGGTGAGCGGCGTCGAGACCGTCGCGTCCTTGGCGGGCGTGGACTCCTGGAGCTTTGCGTGCGCAAACGCCGGAGCGGCGGTGGCCAGAGCGCCGACCGCGACGAGGATGGCGAACAGGGCGGCGGGGCGGGTCATCGGCAGACTCTCCTTGAAAAGACGATCACGGGATTTCTAGCATATCCATTCTCGCGGAACCGGGCGAGAAACGCCGATTTTGCGAGATATTGCGATGGCTTGCGAGCCGGGACCGCCGGTGTATTATCGGCCTCAGCCTCCGCCACCTGAGGCTTCGCCAAGGTCCCCATCGTCTAGAGGCCTAGGACACCGCCCTCTCACGGCGGCAACCGGGGTTCGAATCCCCGTGGGGACGCCACCACCTGAATTCTCTTTTATCAATGGGCTGATCGTTCAAGCCCCATACGGGATTTGAACGCGGCCTGGGAACTCCTTCGCTTGCGCCGCTGTTAGTGCTGAACTCCGTGCGATCCTCAATGCATGAAGATGTCTGATCCGCAGGACTGGCTGACGCAATGAGGAAAGATACATCCGACCTTAAATTCAATCGGTATGATCCCGTAGGTTGGCGGCGAACCGCGTGTATACGCGGCTTTCAAGTTCTTCAGTCTAAACGCTGACTATGGAAAGCGACGCCATTTTTAAACGAGTCGGCACTGTGTTGCTGATCGTCGGCCTGATCGACATCGCAGTAATGATAGGCTGCATTGTCGCCGGTGTTTCGTATTCCTCCAGCTTGAATATCTTTGCGGTAGTTGCCGGAATTTTCCTATTGCGCGGCAGCTTGCGCGCGGCGTCGGTAGTTCGACGTGCATCTGTTTTCTTACTTGCCGCGTTTTGTTCTGCGCTAGTCGCCGTGCCATTTATGCAGCCGCTAGATCTGACTTTCACTCAAGTCCGACTCAATCTATGGAGCTTCTTTATCGCCGGCATCGTGATGATTCTGATGTTCGGCCTGCTGTTATGGGTTTCCAAAGAGTTGGGGCGACACGAAGTTGACTTAGCCTTTTCAAGGGCGGGCATGACGCCACCAAACACTCGGACCGTAGCAGTGACCGGCGCTGGTTTCGTTATTGCTTTGGCAACGCTCCTTTCGTTCTTCCTGGCCGGTGGCGAATCTATCAAACGGGCGACGCGTCTCGCTGAGCAAGAGGTCGGATCGGGTTATAGATTTCACGTTAGATCGCTGAACGTATCTCTGGGCGCGCACGGAAAAAAGACGAGAGCGACGGTTGTTGGTTGGAATGACAGGGAGATTAGGGATATCCGTGTGGAATGGAGCGAATAGTCGCGCGTCGCGGTGATCGCTATCTTTTCAACACGATCCTTGCGCTCCACGAGTTCACGCTTTCATCACCGATGGGACGCCATCCTGCTTCGCGCCTTCGGCGCTACGCAGGGTTACTCCAGGTCTTCCGATCATAGCGCGGTTGCCGCCCGCACCTTTTCGAACGCGCCAACCTGCATATGCAGGCGGAATGCAGGCCACGAGCTCAGTCATCCAGAAACCCTCGCGCGCAAATGACGCTGCCATTGTGCGCGAACGCCCGCGCCGCGTCCCGGCGCCGGCCCGTGGATACCGGGCATAACAGTGCGAGGTCTGTGCACAAGGTGGAGAAATCGGAGGATTATCGGCTATCGTCGTTTTCGGACCAGCCGCCAGCGGTTTTCTTGTTCGTCGCTGCCAGCACGCCATCCTGCTTCGCGCCCTCGGCGCTACGCTCCCGTGCCGGGCGATATGGCGGATGCGTGTGCACGAGGCTGTTATGGCAACTTCTTTGACCTGCTCACTCACGCAGATAGACTCCGGATGCCACGATACACCTGAGGACAATGGGGGCCGCAAATCGTGCTTGCGCGATCTCGAAAATGGCTGTGGTTAGGTCTCGCTTTCGGCCTCACGCTTTTTCTCTCCTTCTGCGCACTTGTCATTGTGCAGCATGAAAAAACCCCCGCGGTTACGGCGTCTCCTTTTGGCGCCGGAAGCGCAATGCCCGTGTATCCGTTATGGGTCGCGCGAATTTTGCCTCACTTAGGCGTCGCCGACGCCCAGGCCCTTATCGCCTTTACGACTCTGGCGCAGGATCCATGTGAGGGCGCGAATTTGTTGCAGCGCGCCGCGCAGAGACATCAGCTTTTCGCGGAATGGAACTCATCGGCTACTACCTTGTCACCGGGGTTGAAGAAGGCCGGGAGACAGCTGAACGGACGCAGAAAGCATTTCTTTGGCATCTCCATTGGCTGAAAGTCCGTCCTGGCGATCCTGATGACAGCGATAAAATCGCAGCGATGCTGAAGCTGACTCCGGAACAAGAACGGCTCGCGCGCGAAAAGTTTATGACCTGGAATCCGGCAGACGAACCCCCGCCGGAGCCCAAATCTTGCCCCGGCAGGCCATTCAGTTTTTGAACAACTACGGGTCGGATGGGGACTGCCCGATGCTGTCTCTGTATGCTTTGGCTATTTCCGCTCTCGTTGGAGCGTCCTGACCGATCGCTTTTCCCGCCTGGCGCAGCAGCCATCCTCGCAGTACTTCCGGCTGCTGCGTTGGATCGATCCGCGCAATGTGCCTCTGTGCATCTGCAATGTACTTCTGCCGGACAGCGCCGCCACCAGCGTGCCGCGCTTGCATGAGCGCCGTCATCGCATGGGTCGCATGTTGGCCCGCAGCCCGCACGCGTTCGGGCGATATACTGACGGCCACGGCAGGGCCTTCGGCTTTTGCTTGGCTGCTCTTCTTCTGACCACCCACATCGCCGGCGAGCTCATCTGCGATATCGCGCAAACTCTTCGAATTCGATTCCGTCATGTCCAAGTCCTTCCATTGAAGACGTCAGCCAGTGTCCGGAAGAGTGAGCGACTAGGCTAGCCCGCGGGCCTGAGTATCGCGGGGAAAGCGGGCACAAATGGGCCGTTTGCGCTAAGATGTCCCAGATCGGAACGCAGACCTTGGGGGGACATATGCGCGAGCATGACACTGCGGCCAGTCGGCGCCGTTTTCTGAAATACGTCATGGCGAGCCCGCTGCTTCCTCTCGGCCTGCGCGACGCTCACGCCCAGCAGGGCGAGGCGGCGTTCAAGTTCGAGGACCCCATGCAGTGGGCGCCGATCGACACGGGCCGCCTGGTCAGCGCGGCGAACCAAGCGCAGAACGTCTTCGATCTGGAAGTGGTGGCCCACAACAATGTGCCGCCGGCGCATTGGGGCTACCTGACGACCGGAGCCGAAAGCGAAAGCACGCTTCGCGCCAACTTTCCAGCACAGTGGGATCCGAAGCTTGGAATTCACGTGACTTGAAGTCGCG
>JADMIO011053166.1_pt1 | contig 15158 bp, 16 predicted proteins | sample 8958161 | NCBI WGS metagenome assembly JADMIO01 (sample SAMN16585339, study PRJNA669376) | soil metagenome | isolation source: Crop rotation soil | place: USA: Cullars Rotation, Alabama | collected 2011 | reverse complement strand
CGGCACCACGCCGTTGCCGCTGCCGTCGCGCGCGATCGGCAGGGCGGGAGCGGTCGACTGAGCGGCCGGGCGGGAGGCCCCGGTTGGCGGCGTACGGCGGATGCCCATATCGGGCTTGGCGTCGCGCAGCTGGTCGGCGCTCTCGCCCCGCAGGATGGTGACGCCGTGCTGTTGCTGCTGCGCCCCGGCCGGGCCTGTCAGAACGGCGGCCAAGGCTAGTAACAGGAGGGGGGTATATTCTTGTTTCACGCCAGGAATCGTAGGCACGTCAACGCGGCATCACAATGGCAAGTTGCTCACCTTGCCGGGGTGCGGGGCGGGGCCTAGACTGGCCGATTGCTGGAATTCGGGAGGAAGCCATGTTCGCCGGATCGCTCGTTGCGTTGATCACCCCGTTCAAGGGCGGGTCGGTCGACGAAAAGGGATTCGAGAAGTTCGTCGGCTGGCAGATCAAGGAGGGCACCGACGGCCTGGTGCCGTGCGGCACGACGGGCGAATCGCCCACGCTCTCGACCGAGGAGCACAAGCGGGTGATCGACATCTGCATCCAGACGGCCAAGGGCAGCGGCGTGCCGGTGATCGCCGGCACGGGCTCGAATTCGACCGAAGAGGCGATCGAGCTCACGCGGCACGCCAAGAAGGCGGGTGCCGACGCAGCCATGCTGGTCGTGCCCTACTACAACAAGCCGACCCAGGAAGGCCTGTTCCAGCATTTCAAGACGGTGGCCGAAGCGGTCGACATCCCGATCCTGCTGTACAACGTCCCGCCACGCACCGGCGGCGACATGCAGGTCGACACCGTGGTGCGCCTGTCGCAGGTGCGCAACATCATCGGCATCAAGGACGCGAGCTACGACATGGCGCGGCCGACGCTCACCAGGCTGCGCGCGAAGAAGGGCTTCATCCAGCTGTCGGGCGAGGATGCGAGCGCCATGGGCTTCATGGCCCAGGGCGGCGACGGCTGCATTTCGGTGACGGCCAACGTGGCGCCGCGCCTGTGCGCCGACATGCACGACGCCTGGAAGGCGCGCGACCTCGACAAGGTGTTCGAGATCCAGGACCGGCTGATGCCATTGCACAAGGCGCTGTTCGTCGAGACCAGCCCGGCGCCGGTCAAGTACGCCTGCGAGCTGATCGGCCAGGCGAGCGCGAAGCTCCGCCTGCCGCTGGTCGAGTGCACCGACGCCACCAAGAAGCAGGTGCGTGACGCGATGGTGCACGCGGGCCTGATCAACTAGACGGGTTTTCTCTTGGCGAAGAAACCGGAGCTGGGCCGCACCGTGGTGGCCCAGAACCGCAAGGCGCGGCACAACTACTTCATCGAGGAGACCATGGAGGCCGGCATCTCGCTGACCGGCACCGAGGTGAAATCCTTGCGTGGCGGGCGCAGCTCGATCGCCGAATCCTACGTCACCGAGAACGGCGGCGAGGCCTGGCTGGTCAATGCCGACATTCCCGAATACGCCTCCGGCAACCGCTTCAATCACGAGCGCAAGCGGGCGCGCAAGCTGCTGCTGCACAAGCGCCAGATCAACGTGCTGATCGGCGCCATCCAGCGCGAGGGCCGCACAGTCGTGCCGCTGCAGGTCTATTTCAACGAGCAGGGCCGGGCCAAGGTCGAGATCGCGCTGGCCACCGGCAAGCAGGCGCACGACAAGCGCCAATCGATCAAGGAGCGCGATTGGAAGCGTCAGCGCGCCCGGCTGCTGGCACGGCGCTGAGGTCGATGCGGCGGCGGACCTTCGCGGCGACATTGCTGGCCGGACCGATCGCCGCGCGGGCGGAGGATGGCGCGGCGAGAATCGGCTATCTGACGCCGCGCTCGCGCCCGCAACCGCCGGCACGCGACATCTACACCGACGCCTTCCTGCGCGGCATGAGTGTGCTCGGCTACGAGGAGGGCAAGAACCTCGCCATCGATTGGCGCTACGCCGATGGCGATTACCAGCGGCTCGACCCCTTCGCGGCCGGGCTGGTCGCGGCGAACCCGCAGGTCATCGTCGGCTACGGCACAGCGGCGGCGCGGGCGCTCAAGGCGGCGACCACCACGATTCCAATCGTCGTGGTCGCGGCGAGCGACCTCGTCGGCGCCGGCCTCGTGCAGAGCCTCGCGCGCCCGGGCGGCAACATCACCGGGTTGTCGGTGATCGACGTCGACATCAGCGGCAAGCAGCTCGACCTTCTGAAGATCGTCTTGCCGCGGTTGTCGCGCGCAGCCGTTCTGATCAACCCCGGCAACCCGGCCAACCTGCTCGTCCAGCGGCAGCTCGAGCGGAGCGTATCCCGGCTCTCGATCGAGATCGTGCCGGTCGATGCCGAGACGCCCGACGGGATCGACGAGGCCTTCGAATCGGCCGCGCAAAGGGCAACGACTGGCATCGTCGTCGCCGCGGATGCCTTCTTCTCGGGGCAGGGCGCGCGTATCGCCCGCGCGGGCCTGCGCCATCGGCTGGCGACGATCGGCATGTACCAGGATCACGTCGTTGCCGGCTGCCTGATGAGCTACGGCCAAAACGTGGCCGATTTCCATCGCCAGGCCGCGCGCTATGTCGACCGCATCCTGAAGGGCGCCAAGCCTGCCGACCTGCCGGTCGAGCAGCCCACCAAGTTCCAATTCGCCATCAACACCAAGACGGCGACGGCGCTCGGCCTCGATCTGCCGCGCGCGCTGCTCGCCGCGGCCGATCTCGTGGAGTGACGCGCATGCTGCTCAGCGAAGAACAGATCCTGATCCGCGACACGGCCCGCGCCTTCGCGCGCGAGCAGGTGCTGCCGCATGTCCGCGCCTGGGAGGCAGCCGGCGAAATCCCGCGCAGCTTGCTGGCCGAGATGGGCAGGCTAGGCTTCATGGGCATGACGGTCCCCGCCGAATGGGGCGGCGCAGGCGCCGACATGGTCTCCTACGTGCTGGCGCTCGAGGAGATCGCGGCGGCCGACGGCGGCCTGTCGACGGTGATGAGCGTTAACAATTCGCCCGACTGCGCGGCGCTGCTTGCCTACGGCTCGACCGAGCAGAAGGAGAAGTGGCTGAAGCCGTTGGCGCGCGGCGAGATCCTCGGCGCCTTCTGCCTCACCGAGCCGCAGGCAGGATCGGATGCGTCCAACCTCAAGACCCGCGCGGTGCGCAAGGGCAACGGCTGGGTGTTGAACGGGGTGAAGCAGTTCATCACGTCGGGGCGCACCGCCGACATGGCGCTGGTCTTCGCCGTCACCGATCCCGCCTCGGCCAAGCGCGGCATCTCCTGCTTCATCGTGCCGACGAAGACGCCGGGTTATCGCGTCGCATCGGTCGAGAAGAAATTGGGCCAGAAATCGTCGGATACGTGTCAGATCGCCTTCGAGAACTGCCAGGTCGGCGCCGACGCCCTGCTGGGCGAGGAGGGAGAGGGCTACCGGGTGGCGCTGGCCAATCTCTCGGTCGGACGGATCGGAATCGCGGCCCAGGCGGTCGGGATGGCCCGGGCCTCGTTCGAGCTCGCCCGGGCCTATGCCGGCGACCGGGAGGCCTTTGGGACCAAGATCATCAACCACCAGGCCGTGCAATTCCGCCTGGCCGATATGGCCACAAAAGTGACCGTGGCACGGCAGATGGTGCTGCACGCGGCGAGCCTCCGGGATGCCGGCCGGCCATGCCTCACGGAGGCCGCAATGGCCAAGCTTTATGCGTCCGAGATGGCGGAGGAAGTGTGCTCGGGCTCGATCCAGGTCCACGGCGGGTACGGCTATGTCGCCGACTACCTGGCCGAGAAGATCTGGCGCGACGTGCGGGTGTGCCAGATCTACGAGGGCACCAGCGACGTGCAACGGCTTCTGATCGGCCGAGGCTTGGCGGCATTGTGACCCCTGCCGGTCGCTTGTCGCAGGGCGGTGCAACGTGCAAAACTCATGCCGTATGAAACGGGCCGCCCACGGGCGGCCCCAAGGGCAGGGAGCGCGGGGCGGCGGATGAAACACCGTGCGCCGTAAGATTGGGGTGATTGGGGTCCTTGCCGCGGTGCTGAGCATCGCGGCCGGCGTCGCATTGGCCGGCGAGCCGCCTGCTGCCGGTGCGCGCATCATCAAGATGCAGACGGCGTTCAATCCGGGGCTGCCCGGTGCGGGCGAGGGCGTTCGCGCTTTCACCAAGACGCTGAAGCAGACATCAGGCGGGCAGCTCGCGATCAAGATCGTCGAGCCGGGCCGCATCGCGCCCACCAAGGACATGCTGGACGCCATTGTCGCCGGCGACCTGGAGGCAGCCTTCACCTGGGCCGGCTACGCCGTCCCCAAGGCGCCGGTGTTCAGCCTCTTCGGCACGATCCCGTTCGGCCCGGGGCCGAGCGTGATGACGTCCTGGCTGCTCGACGGCGATGGCGGCCGCATTCATCACGATGCGTACGACAAGCTCGGCGTGGCGGGCATTCCCTGCGGCGTGCAGGGCTCGAAGGGCGGTGGATGGTTCCGCGCCGACCTCAACACGCCCGAGGATTTCAAGGGCGTGAAGCTGCGCTACGGCAAGATCTCGGGCGACGTGATCACCAAGATGGGCGCTACGCTGGTGCCGTTGGCGGCCGGCGAATTCTTCTACCAGCTGCAGCAGGGCAAGGTGGATGGCGGCGAGATGTCGACGCCGGCCATGGATGCCGCGCTCGGCTTCGACAAGCTCGGCCTGCCGTACTACCTGCCGGGCTGGCAGCAGCCGTCCGCCGTCATCGACTTCCTGATGCGCAAGGACAAATGGGAGGCGCTGCCGGTCGCCCAACGCGCCCAGATCGAGACCGCCTGCCGGGCCAACATCGCCTGGATGCTGAGCCGCTCGCCGCACACCCAGGCGATGGCCCTGGAGAAGCTGCGCGCCTCCGGTGTCGTCATCAGGCAATGGTCGCCGGCGATCCTCCAGGCGTTCCGCAGCAACGCCGATATCGTGCTGAAGGAGCGCGCCGAGGTCGACGCGGAGTTCGCTGCCGCCTGGGCCAACCAGAAGAAGTTCGTGGCGCAGGGACTGGACTGGCGTTCGATGTCCCGCCTGCCGTAACGGCTGGCTTGCACCTGTGACGAGGTCCGGGCAGTTTGGCCCGGACATGACCGTTCTCGCCTCGCAGATCGATACCCGTTCCGACACCTTCAAGCGCAACGCCGAGGCGATGCGCGGGCTGGTCGCCGACCTCAAGGCCCGCACCGACAAGGTCCGGCTGGGCGGCGGCGAGGACTCGCGCAAGCGCCACGTCGCGCGCGGCAAGCTGCTGCCGCGCGAGCGCGTGCGGGCGCTGCTCGATCCCGGATCGCCGTTCCTCGAGCTGTCGCCGCTCGCCGCGATGGACATGTACGACAACGACGCGCCGGGCTCGGGCGTGATCACCGGCGTCGGCCGGGTAAGCGGCGTCGAATGCGTGATCGTCTGCAACGATGCCACGGTCAAAGGCGGCACCTACTACCCCATGACGGTGAAGAAGCATCTGCGCGCGCAGGACGTGGCGATGGAGAATCGCCTGCCCTGCATCTATCTCGTCGATTCCTGCCGCAATGGCCCGAGGTGTTCCCCGACAAGACCCATTTCGGCCGCATCTTCTACAACCAGGCCAACATGTCGGCGCAGGGTATCCCGCAGATCGCCTGTGTCATGGGCTCCTGCACCGCCGGCGGCGCCTATGTGCCGGCGATGAGCGACGAGACCGTGATCGTGCGCAAGCAGGGCACGATCTTCCTGGCCGGCCCGCCGCTGGTGAAGGCCGCGATCGGCGAGATCGTCAGCGCCGAGGACCTGGGCGGCGCCGACGTCCATGCCCGCACCTCCGGCGTCGCCGATCACTACGCCCACAACGACAGCCATGCGCTCGGCATTGTCCGGCGCATCGTTGCCAACCTGAACTGGAAGAAGCAGCCATCCGCCGCGTTGCTGCCGCCGGTCGAACCGCGTTACGCCGCCGAGGAACTGTACGGCGTGGTGCCGCCCGACAGCCGAACGCCCTACGACATGCGCGAGGTGATCGCGCGGCTGGTCGACAACAGCGAGCTCGACGAGTTCAAGCACCTCTACGGCACGACCATCGTCACCGGCTTCGCCCGGATCTGGGGCCATCCGATCGGCATCGTCGCCAACAACGGCATCCTGTTCAACGAATCGGCGCTCAAGGCCGCGCACTTCATCGAACTGTGCGGCCAGCGCGGCATCCCGCTGCTCTTTCTGCAGAACATCACCGGCTTCATGGTCGGCCGCAAATACGAGGCGGGCGGCATCGCCCGCGACGGCGCCAAGATGGTGACCGCCGTGTCGACCGTCGCCGTGCCGAAATTCACCGTGATCGTCGGCGGCAGCTACGGCGCCGGCAACTACTGGATGTGGCCCTCGGCGCGCATCTCGGTGATGGGCGGCGAGCAGGCGGCCTCGGTGCTGGCCACCGTGCGGCGCGACAACATCGAGGCCAAGGGCGGGCAATGGTCGAAGGAGGAGGAGGCCGCCTTCAAGCAACCGATCCTCGAGCAGTACGACCGCGAGGGGCATCCCTATTACGCCACCGCCCGCCTGTGGGACGACGGCATCCTCGATCCGGTCGACACGCGCATGGCACTGGCGCTCGGTCTCTCTGCGGCCATGAACCAGCCGATCGGCCCGACCAAGTTCGGCGTCTTCCGGATGTGATCGGGATGACCCAGCCGATCCTGACCTCCGTCGAGCACGGCGTCGCCACCCTGCGCCTCACCCGCGGCACCGCGATGAACTCGCTGGATGCCGACACCGCACGGGCGATCAGCGATGCCGTCGAAGGCTTCGCTACCGACCGGGCGGTGCGGGTGCTGGTGCTCGCCGGCGAGGGCAAGGTGTTCTCGGCGGGCGGCGACTTCAACTGGGTGTTGACCTGGCCGGAGCTCGATTCGATCACGCGCCACGCCGGCGCCGACGCCATGATGGGCGCGATCCAGGCGGTCTATGATTTTCCCAAGCCCTCGATCGCCCGGGTGCACGGCGCGGCGGTCGGCGGCGGCGTCGGCTTGATGCTGGCCTGCGACTTCGCCGTCGCCGCCTCCTCGGCACGCTTCGGCCTGACCTCGGTGCGCAACGGCCTGCTCGCGGCGATCGCCATCCCGGTGCTGATCGAGGCGGTCGGCCCGCGCATGGCGCGCCAGCTCCTGATGCACGGCGGCATCTTCGACGCCGCCACCGCGCTGCGCATCGGTCTGGTCGACCAGGTCGTCGAAGCCGAGGCGCTCGATGCCACCGTCGCGGCGCTGGCCGGCGAGCTGAAGCTCGGCGCGCCGTCGGTCCAGACGCTGATCAAGAAGCTGGTCACCCAGATCGATGCCCTGCCGCACGGCTCGGTGGCCGCCGGCATCCTGGGCGAGCACGTCGCCAACCAGTCCGTCACCGAGGACGCGATCGAAGGCATGAGTGCCTTTCTCGACAAGCGCAAGCCGAAATGGGCCGTCTGATGTTCACCAAGATCCTGATCGCCAACCGCGGCGAGATCGCCTGCCGCGTCATCAAGACGGCCCGCCGCATGGGCATCAAGACGGTCGCGGTGTTCTCCGATGCCGACCGCGGCGCGCGGCATGTCGCGATGGCCGACGAGGCGGTTCATATCGGCGGCTCGCCGGCGCGCGAGAGCTACCTGGTGGTCGACAGGATCCTCGATGCGGCCAAGCGGACGGGCGCGCAGGCGATCCATCCGGGCTACGGCTTCCTGTCGGAGAATGCGGGCTTTGCGGAGGCCTGCGAGCAGGCGGGCGTCATCTTCGTCGGTCCGCCGCCTTCGGCGATCCGTGCCATGGGCTCCAAGAGCGAGGCCAAGAAGATCATGGAAAAGGCCCGGGTGCCGCTGGTGCCGGGCTATCACGGCGACGACCAGACGCCGGAGCTGCTGGCGAAGGAGGCCGAGCGGATCGGCTTCCCGGTGCTGATCAAGGCCTCGGCCGGCGGCGGCGGCAAGGGCATGCGGGTGGTCGAGGCGGCGGCGAAGTTCGCCGACGCGCTGGCCGGCGCCAAGCGCGAGGCCAAGGCCTCGTTCGCCGACGATCACGTGCTTGTCGAAAAGTACCTGACGCGGCCGCGCCACATCGAGATCCAGGTCTTCGCCGACAGCCATGGCGATTGCCTCTATCTGTTCGAGCGCGACTGCTCGATCCAGCGCCGCCACCAGAAGGTGATCGAGGAGGCCCCGGCCCCGGGCATGGACCCGGCGCGGCGCCGGCAGATGGGCGAGGCCGCGGTCGCGGCGGCAAAGGCGATCGGCTATGTCGGCGCCGGCACCGTCGAGTTCATCGCCAACCAGGACGGCAGCTTCTACTTCATGGAGATGAACACCCGCCTGCAGGTCGAGCATCCGGTGACCGAGATGATCACCGGCCAGGACCTGGTGGAATGGCAGCTCGTCGTCGCGGCGGGCGGCAAGATGCCGCTCACCCAGGAGCAGCTTCGCATCGACGGCCATGCCGTCGAGGTCCGGCTCTATGCCGAGGATCCCAACCGCAATTTCCTGCCGTCGACCGGCACCCTGGTGCACCTGCGCCTGCCGCAGGAGGGGCCGCATGTGCGGGTCGACACCGGCGTGCGCGAAGGCGACACGGTGACGCCGTTCTACGATCCGATGATCGCCAAGGTGATCGTGCACGACCGCGACCGGACCTCGGCGATGCGGCGCATGGCGGCGCTGATGGGCGAGACCGAGGTGGTCGGCGTCACGACCAATGCGGCGCTCCTGAAGGCGCTGTGCTCGCATCCGGCGTTCGTCGGCGGCGAGGTCGATACCGGCTTCATCGAGCGTCATCGCGACGCGCTGTTTGCCAAGGCCGGCCAGGTCGGCGACCGGGCGATCGCCGTGGCGACCCTCGCGCGCGTATCGGAATGGGCGCCAAAGTCGAACGACCCGTGGGACCAGAAGAACGGTTTCCGGCTGCTCGAGGTCGGTCACGACGAGGTGCGCTGGAAGGACGATGAGCGCGAGGTCGCGGTGATCGTCCGCCGTCCGCGCGATGGCGTGCTGCGTCTGGAGCTGCCCGGCGGTCCGGTCGAGGCGAGCGTGCAGCGGGCGGAGGAGGGCCGGCTGGCGATCCGGCTGGGCAGCGAAACCTTCACCGCCGCCGTCGTAAAGCGCCAGGCGAATGACGGCATCGACTACACGCTGTTCGCCGACGGCGGCAGCCATCGCCTGCGCCTGGTCGACCCGCTCGACGTCACGCAGTACGAGGCGGTGGCAGCCGGCGAAGGCGCGGTGCGTGCGCCGCTGCCGGGCAAGATCATCGACCTCAGGGTCAAGACCGGCGACACGGTGAGCCGCGGCCAGCCGCTGCTGGTGCTCGAGGCGATGAAGATGGAGCACACGCTCGCGGCTCCGGCCGACGGCACGATCAAGAGCGTGCGCTATGGCGTCGGCGAGCAGGTGCCCGAAGGGGCCGAGCTGGTCGAGTTCGAATGACTGATCTCCTGGGCGCCTGGCGCCTGGCGCCTGGAGAGCTGGTCGTTCGTCTATGACGACGGCCGGCCCGCCGAATTCCCGATGGGGCCGGACGCCAAGGGCTACATCCTCTACACGCCGGGCGGACAGGTCAGCGCCACCATCATGCGCGCCGATGCGAGCGAATGCTTCGCCTACGCCGGCCGCTACGAGATCGCGGGCGGCACGGTCTTTCATTCGATCGAGCTTTCGACCAATCCGGCCCTGATCGGCCTCCGCTCGACGCGGCACATCGAGTTCGAGGGCGACCGGCTCACCCTCTCCGGCCCTGACTTCCTGCCGGGCACCCGGCGCCGTCAGCGGATCGTCTGGCGCCGGGCCGCCGGATCGACCTAAGCTGTCCCCAAAGAGGGGGAGGACAAAGTGACCATTTCCATCCATCGGCGCGCCGCTTTGCGGGCGTCTCTCGCTGGCGCCGCGGCTCTGGCCGCGCCTGTCGTGGTACGCGCCCAGGAGCCGCTCGACACTGCCAAGATCCTGATCGGCTTCCCGCCCGGCGGCAGCTCCGACGTCGCGGCGCGTCATCTCGCCGACAAGCTGACGCCGTCCTATGCGCGCAACGTCATCGTCGACAACCGGCCCGGCGCCGCCGGCCGGATCGCGATCGATGCGCTGAAGTCGGCGCCGCCCGACGGTCGCACCCTGCTGCTGACGCCGGCCTCGACCATCACGATCTACGCCGCCGTTTACAAGAAGCTCTCCTACAATCCGATGACCGATCTGATGCCGGTGTCGCTGGCCTGCACCTTCGTGCATGGCTTCGCCGTCGGTCCCGCGGTGCCGGCCGAGATCAGGAACCTGGCGCAATACGCCGCCTGGGCGAAGGCCAATCCAGCCAAGTCGAGCTGCGGCAATCCGGGTGAGGGCTCGTTCCCGCATTTCCTGACGATGATGCTGGCACGCGGGCTCGACGCGCCGATCCAGCCGGTTCCCTATCGCGGTGGCGCGCCGGCGCTGGTCGATTTGGGGGCGGGGCAGCTCGCGGCGCTGCTGCTGCCTGACGGCTCCTTCCTGCCTTTTGCCAACGACGGTCGCGCCCGCGTGCTGGCGACCAGCGGCGAGAAGCGCTCGCCGTTCTTTCCCGACGCCGGCACCTTCGCCGAGCAGGGCGTCAAGGACCTCGTCGTTACGGAATGGTTCGGCCTGTTCGCGCCGCCGGCCACGCCGTCGGCTGCGATCGACCGCGCCTCCCAGGCGATCAGCCGGGCGTTGGAGGACAAGAAACTCGGCGAGGTCTACGCCCAGAACGGCATGGTGCCCGGCGGCAGCACGCCGCAGCAGCTTGCGGCGATGATCAAGGCCGATTCGGAGATCTGGACGCCGCGCATCAAGGCGACAGGATTTCAGCCGATCGAGTAGCTAGCGCCTGCCGCGGCTCAGCAGGGCATTGAGCAGGATAGCGCCGAAGGTGGCGGTGCCGATGCCGCCCATCGCGAACTCGCCGAATTTCAAGGTGAAGTCGCCGGTGCCCAGCACGAGGGTGATGGCGGCGACCAGCATGTTTCGGCTGTCGGAGAAGTCGACCTTGTTGTCGACCCAGATGCGGGCGCCGGCCACCGAGATCAGGCCGAAGACGACGATGCTGACGCCGCCCATGACCGCCGTCGGGATCGTGTGGATCAGCGCGCCGAACTTGGGCGAAAGGCCGAGCAGGACGGCGAACAGCCCGGCGACGACGAACAGCGCCGTCGAATAGATTCGGGTGGCGGCCATCACGCCGATGTTCTCGGCGTAGGTGGTCGTGCCGCTGCCGCCAACCGAACCCGAGACTACGGTCGCGACGGCATCGCCCAGGAAGGCACGGCCGATATAGGGATCCATGTCGCGCCCGGTCGTGGCGGCGACTGCTTTCAAATGGCCGAGATTCTCGGCCACCAGGATCAGCGCGACCGGCGCGATCAGGACGATCGCCCGGGTGTCGAATACAGGTGCGGTGAAGTTCGGGATGCCGAGCCAGCCGGCGTTGGCAAGCGCCGTCCCGTCGATCGGCTTGCCGAGTCTCAGGCCGTTGGCGAGGACGGCGTAGATCACGGTCGCTGCGACCAACCCGACCACGATCAGAAGGCGGCGCACCATGCCGCGGGTGAAGACGGCCACCAGCGCGATCAGCACGAAGGTCACCGCCTCCATCCAGGCGTCGAACTGGGTCGGCGCCATGCTCTTCACCGGAATCGAGGCGAGGTTGAGGCCGATCACCGCGACCACAGATCCGGTCACGACCGGCGGCATCAGCTGCTCGATCCAGCGCGTGCCACTCGCCATGACGGCAAGCGCGATCAGCGCATAGACGAGGCCGCAGGCGATGATGCCGCCCAGCGCCACGGCCACATTGGCGTTCGGTCCGGTGCCGCCATAGCCGGTCGCGACGATCACCACCGAGATGAAGGCGAAGGAGGAGCCGACGAAGCTCGGCACCTTGCCGCCGGTGACGGCGAAGAAGATGAGTGTGCCGACGCCGGTCATCAGCACGCAGACGTTGGAATCGAAGCCCATCAGGATCGGGCACAGCACGTTGGCGCCAAACATCGCCACCACGTGCTGCAGGCCGAGGGCGATGGTCTGCGGCCACGGCAGGCGCTCGTCCGGCGCGACGACGGTGCCGTCCGCGGCGGGCCTCAATTTCCAGAGCATGCGTCCTCCCTCGGGGAAGGCTAGTGCGCCTGGGGCTTCAACGGAAGACGGGATCCGGGACGGGCGCCTCGCGGCAGTCTGTGCGGGACAAACCGGCACCTGTATATTTCATGCACGATTTGAGCGCGCAGCGTAGGGAGTCATCGACCAGGAGATAGTGGAGGCGACACATGCCTGGCGTCATGGACCTCATCTGGCCCAATGCGTTCGTCGTCCAGTCGATCCACGTCGTCGCCCGGCTCGGCATCGCCGATGTTCTCGAAGCGGAGCCTCTGACGGCCGACCAACTCGCCGACCGGGTGCAGGCTCACGCGCCGTCGCTCAAGCGCCTTCTCCGGGCGCTGGCGACCCTTGGGGTCTTCGCCGAGGATTCCGAGGGCCGCTTCAGCCACACGGAGCTCAGCAAGACGCTGCGCACCGACGACCCCGGCTCGGTCCGGGCCTGGGCGCTGATGCTGGGCGCGCACTTCGTCTGGCGGCCGCTGGGTGACCTCTATGAGTCCGTCCGGACAGGGACGGGAGGATTCAGCAGGCTATACGGCGAGCGATTCTTCGAATGGACTAGGACCCATCCGGAGGATGGCGCGATCTTCAACGCCGCGATGACGTCCGGATCGACGAACGCGGCAACCGCGCTGCTCGCAGCCTACGACTTCTCCCGCTTTGAATGCGTCGTCGACGTCGGCGGCGGTCACGGCGCATTGCTTGCGAGCATTCTCGCTGCAAACCCGAACGCGCGCGGAATTCTGTACGATCTTCCCAATGTCGTGGTTGGCGCGGAGAGGCTGAGAATGGGCGAGATCGCGCAACGCTGCGAGATCGTCGGCGGTGACTTCTTCAAGACCGTGCCAGCCGGGGGAGACGCCTATCTCCTCAGTCGGGTCATCCACGATTGGGCCGATGATGCTGCGCTGACCATTCTCGGCCATTGTCGTCGCGCGATACCGCCGGACGGCCGCCTGCTGCTTGTCGAAGGACTCTCGAAACCGCCCAACGAACCTGATCCGAACAAGTTCCTGGACGTATGGTTCATCGGCGGCGGTGGCGGCGAACGGACCGAGGCGGAGTATCGAGCCCTGCTCCGCCTCGGTGGATTTTCGCTCGAGCGTGTCGTGCCGACCGTGGGCTCCACCGCGGTGCTCGACAGCCGTCCCGTTTGAGGAAGCCTACTGCAGGAACTTCAGGTACTGGCCGACGAAGTCGCAGCCGACGTCCTTCGAATAGGCGTCGATCAGCTTCCTGGTGATCGGTCCCGGAGTCTTGCCGTCGGCCACCGGCGCGCCGTTGAAGCTCCTGACCGGCAAAATGCAGAGGCTGGTCGAGGTGAGGAACATCTCCTCGGCGTTGGCCGCGTCGAACAGGTCGATGTCGCCTGCGGTGCAGTCGATGCCGAGCTTCTTGGCGCAGTCGATCGTCATCTGGCGCGACACGCCGGGCAGCACGTAGCGTTCGGACGGCGTGAACAGCGCGCCCTCGCGCACGATGAAGATGTTGGAGCCCAGCCCCTCCGCCAGGTTGCCGTGCTCGTCGAGCAGGATCGCCCAGGCGTCTGGATTGAGCGCCTTCACCGGCTTCTCGGCCATGATCATGTTGAGATAGTTGTGCGTCTTGGCGCGCGGGCTCAGCATCGACGGCGCGGTGCGGCGCGTCGTCGTGGTGATGACCTCGGCGCCGTCGCGGTAGAGCTTGGCGCGCTTGGCGAGCGGCAGCGGCAGCACCTCGATCACCACGTTCGGACCGGTATGGTCCCAACCCTCGTCGCCCACCGCGTCCACGCCGCGGCTGACCCGCTGGCCGACCCACCAGTCGCCGACCGCGGGCCGCAGGTGCTCGTTGCGGGCCACCACCTCCTCGCTGTTCGCCACCATCTCCTTGGGCGAAAGGCCGGGATCGATCTGCAGGTAGCGCAGCGAGCGGTAGAACCGGTCGATATGCTCCTTCAGCCGGAACGGCGCCCCCTCGAAGGTGCGGGTCATGTCGAAGGCGCCATCGCCGTACTTCCAGCTGCGGTCGCGGAACGGAATCATGACCTGGTTTTCCGGCATGAACTTGCCGTTAAACCAGGCGATGCGTTGGTTGCTGAGCTGCTGGGCCATTTTCGTTTCCTTTCGGTTAGGCAAAGGCTAATGCGTCGGCGGGCGACGGGGAAGGGCGACGCCGGCGCCTGATGTCGACCGGCCGTGCCGGAGCGATATTGCCCGCGGCATCGGCGAGACCGGCGATGTAGGTCAGGGCGTCGCCGATATCGCCCTCCATCTCGCGCCGGGCCGTGGCGCCATCGTGCGCCTGCAGCGCTCTGACGATACGCAGCCGCCGCTCGGGGCCGCGCGGCGAGGCGATGAAGTCCGGATAGAGAAGGTTCATGTAAGGGCCGGTCTGCAGCCAGAGCCCTTCGATCACGCGCAGCAACGTCGGCTGGTTGGCAATGGCATAAAGCGTGAAATGGAACTCCCGGATCTTCTGCCGGTCCGCCACCGTGTCGCCGCGCGTCCGCACGGCCATGAGCTCGGCCGCAATGCGCCGAAGGCTCGCGGCCTGCTCGCGCGTCGTCAGCAGGGCGGCCTTCTCGGTGGCGAGTCCCTCGACGGCAAGACGGATGTCGCGCAGCTCGAGGATCTTGTCGCGAGTCATCAATGGAACGCGGACCGAACGGTTCGGTCGCATCTCGAAGGCGCCCTCGGCGACCAGGCGGCGGATCGCCTCTCGGACCGGCGTCAGGCTGACGCCGAGCGAGCCGGCGATGAAGCGGAAGGATAGCTTTTGCCCCGGCGCGAAGCGGCCGGCCGTCAGCGCGTCGCGCAGGGAATCGTACACCTGCGATCGCAGAGACGTGTCGGCGGGCGGCGTCGGTGCCATGGGCTGCAGCATAGCTGAGCCGATCCAGATTTGTGATCACAAATTTAGATTGCCCGGAGACTAGCGGCGGGGCATCGTCCTTGCCGGGTGAGGACCATGCGCAGCTACGCCAAGTCGATCGCACTCTACGAACGAACCAGGAAGAGCCTCGCCGGCGGCGTCAGCAGCAACGTGCGCTACGCCGAGACTCCCTTTCCAGCACAGTGGGATCCGAAGCTTGGAATTCACGTGACTTGAAGTCGC
>JADMIO011113620.1_pt1 | contig 15159 bp, 11 predicted proteins | sample 8958161 | NCBI WGS metagenome assembly JADMIO01 (sample SAMN16585339, study PRJNA669376) | soil metagenome | isolation source: Crop rotation soil | place: USA: Cullars Rotation, Alabama | collected 2011 | reverse complement strand
TTAAATCGGGGTTATTCAAGTAAGGACGCAGTTCCAGTCTCAGCAAATGTTTTCCCGGTGTCAGAACTTGGTCGCCGCCATCGAAAAGAAAGCGTCTCCAGGTTGCCCCGGCATCCGGGTTGGCTGAATTGAGAAACGCCAACCCAAAAGTCGTTTCGGTGTTTTTGCTTTCCTGCGGGACCGTGGCTGGATGCAAATTCGCTTGATAGACCAACGCGCCGTCAACAACAAAAGAAAGTTGAAAGTTACCCTGTTTCCCAAGTTGATCTGCGGTTAGCTGGGGCGCAAGCACATGCAGATAGTTCGTGAGCGAATTGCTCATGAACCCCCTGAAACTAAGATCCGCTTTTTCGTTCAGCTCAATCATCTGCAAGAAATCGGTCTCCTTGAGGCTCTCGACGGGGACAGCTTTTGCGGTGAAGACGATCTTTCCAAGATTCGCTTGATGAAGGGGGCCTTTGATGCCTTCATTCTTCACGATATCCGTCTGAGCGAAACCGCAACCGCAAAGCACCAGGACGAGTATCCAACTGGCGCACACAATCATCGATCGACGTACTTTCATTTGAAATCCTCTCGTAAGAACAAAACGGAATCAGTGCTTCTCAGGCTTCATCTCCCACAGCACATTGACGATCACCCAGCGTCCATTCCATTTCGCGACTTGCAGATAGTCGATCCAGTCGGAAGCAACAACTTTTACGCTCGCGGCATTCTCAAAGACGTCGAGAATCGTCACCTCCTTCATCTGTTTTTCTTTCGGAATTTGTTTGCCATAGCCCGCGCGTGTCCCCTGAACAAGCGCCATCGCGCCCATTTGGCCCAAACTGCTGCGGTTGTTCTTTGGATCCGTACGAACAATTCGTTTGGCCAGCTCTGGATGCAGCGCGCGCTCCATGCGCTCCGCGTTTCCTTCATACCAACCTTCGATATAGTCGAGGGCGGTTTGACGAATGGCGGCCCTGTTCGCATCGTTATCTTGCGCACGCACGCCGCCGACAAGGACCATCACCAGCACAAAGGCGAAAAGCAGAAATCTTTTTTTCATGATCGTTTTCCTTTTAGAATTAGATTTTTAGGTTAGATTACTCAGACTCAGGAATCGAATAGTCTCGCGACTGTTCAGGTTTTTGACCGAGAATGGCGTTTGATAGGTACTAAGCCATCCTGAGCAAAGCCGACGCTACAAGTCGCGACCAGCCGTAAGGCACAGTCCATTTCGCCCGCAGCATAGCGTTGGGTTTGTTTCGAACCAAACGATTTTGTAGCGAATGAGGGGAATAGGTGGGCGAACTGGCAAAAACGCGAGGTGAAAGTAGCTCGTCGAGGTAAGTGTTCCCGCGGTCCCCTGCGCTTAAACCGGGCTTTATGCCATCGCCCGCTGCGCGGACTGTTTACATGAGGCAATGGCGTTTCAAATACAACGTTGCCCTGGTGAATGGCGAACCCTATCCTCGCACAATCCGCTCAAACTCTTCCGGCTGCGGTTCGAAGATGCCAGTGTGGGTAGTGCTTTCGTGCGACTGGTCGCCGGAGAAGATGCCCTGCACGCGCATCTTGAACTCATCCGGATTCGAAGCGTTGTGAATCGCCTCTTCGTAAGTGATCTGGCGCGCCTGCAGCAACTGGAACAGCGACTGATCAAAAGTCTGCATGCCATACTGCGAAGCGCCGTTGGCAATCGCATCGCGAATCAGTGAACTTTTTTCTTCGTTAACGATGTAATCGCGAATCAATCCGGTTGAGACCATCACCTCAACGGCGGGCACGCGGCCTGAGCCCTTGGCGGCGCGCACCAGGCGCATGGAAATTACCGCCTTCAAAATCCCGGCGAGCTGAATGCGAACTGACTTCTGTTGATGAGAAGGAAATGACGAGACCACGCGCATGATCGTTTCCGTGGCATCGAGCGTGTGCAAAGTCGAAAGCACCAGGTGACCCGTTTCCGCGGCCGTGAGCGCGGTTTCAATAGTTTCGAAGTCACGCATTTCACCGACCAGGATCACGTCCGGATCCTGACGCAGCGCGCCGCGAAGCGCTTCCGCGAATGATCGCGTGTCGACATCAACTTCACGCTGGGTAACAAATGCCTGCTTATCGCGATGCAGGAACTCGATCGGATCTTCAATGGTGACGATGTGGCCTGACCGCGTGGTGTTAATCCGATCGATCATGGCCGCCAGGGTCGTTGATTTACCCGAGCCCGTGGCCCCGGTAACCAGAATCAGACCCCGTCGCTCTTCGGCAATCCGATCAATCACGGCCGGCAGACCCAGCGCCGCGGTGTTCTTGCTCTGATCCGGAATGACGCGGAGCACGATGCTCACCGTGCCGCGCTGCTGAAAAATGTTGGCCCGAAAACGGCCGAGGCCTTTGACGCTGTACGCGATGTCGACTTCAGAAACTTCCTTGAGTTTTTGCTTCTGCCGGTTTGACATCATCGAGAACGCCATATCGAGAGTGTCCTCAGGCGACAGACGCGCCGCGTCCGCGATCGGATGCAACTCGCCGCCAATGCGCATCACGGGAAATGATCCGGCTTTCACATGAAGGTCAGAAGCAAAATGAGCAATCGCGGTGACGAGCAGATCGTCAATCTTTACAGCCATAAAGACACATCAATCCTTGCCGAGTGGTTACTGCAAAATTTTCCGGAGAGGTAATGGGCAAGAACCGGGACTGAATCGGTCAGGCATTTCGCCTTGGAGAGACCAAAAACACTATAGCGGGTTGGTCGAAAAGGCGTCAACGATTTTCGTTTTGCGGCCAATTTCCGCACAAATGCGGTTGACCTCAGGTGACTCTTGTCGGATAGTTCGTCAGTTATTTTCATACTGTTCAGGGGCAAACATATTCAACTTTTATGCGGTTCCGTCGAATCGGAGTGGCTTTCGGTGTGCTGCTGATTGGTTTATGTCCGGATTCGCGGGCGCAGCAGATTGTCTTGCCTCATGCCGATAACCAGTCATGGAGCGACGTTCAACTCGCAGTCCCACTAAACAAGAAGACTGAGCTGGTATTTTTGGGGGTGCTCCGGATTGGCCGCGACTTCAGCCACCCAGTCAACGAGCGGGTGGGCGTCGGCGTATCAAGAAAAATCGGAAAATACCTGACGGTGTTTCCGTTTTATCAACACATCGCTTCCCAGCCGACCAGCATTACCCATAGCACCGAGGAACGAATCACGCTGGAAACTACCGGCAAGTTTCCCCTTGGGCGTTTCGTCCTCAGCGATCGCAACCGGCTCGAATTTCATTTTCGGACGCCACGTTTGCATTTCAATGAATACCGCAATCGGCTGCAGATCGCACATCCGATCAAGATCGATCATTTTGAAGTCGAAGGCTTTGTTGCGGATGAGATCTTCTATGACTCAGTTCTCGAAAGGTGGTTCCGGAATCGTTTCTCGATCGGCGTCGGAAAGAAGATCAATCGTCATTTCACGCTCGAACTCTATTACCTTAGACAAAACGACGGTTTCGCGCGTCCCGGCGATATTAACGCGCTGGGCAGCGCTTTTAAGTTCCGTTTGTAACGCTTGAATTCCTGAATGATTTCAGCTTCGGTCAAATGTCCGAGAAACTTTAGTTTGTCGCCAGGCTTCGACAAGCTAAAGCTTGTCGGACACCGAACTGAACAGTACCAATTCCTGGCGCGCTTTCGCTATCGGGCGTGATATATTGCCTCACTCAAAAGGGCCGTCTAAACCGATCCAGAAATCCATCCGCTCACGCAGGTGACCGACATGATTGGGCATGAAACAGCTCGCGCCGAACCTGTGCAATGGGCCAAGGTCATTGACCATACCCGTTGCATCGGTTGTCACGCGTGTACGACGGCCTGCAAATCGGAAAACGTCGTGCCCATCGGCGTCACCCGCACATACGTCAAGCACGTCGACGTCGGCGTCTTTCCCCAGGTGCGCCGCGCTCACCAGGTAACGCGTTGTAATCAGTGCGCACATGCGCCGTGCGTGACGGCGTGCCCCACCGCGGCCATGTTCAAGCGCGCCGACGGCATTGTGGATTTCGACAAATCGATCTGCATCGGATGTAAAGCGTGCATGGCGGCTTGTCCCTACGATGCCATCTTCATCAATCCCGAAGATCATTCAGCCGAAAAATGTAATTTCTGCGCGCATCGCATCGACGTTGGTTTAGAGCCGGCGTGCGTGGTGGTTTGCCCCACACAGGCAATTCTGATCGGAGACATGAACGATCAGACTTCCTACGTGGCCCAGATCGTAAATCGCGAAGCAGTAAATGTGCGCCGGCCTGAGAAAGAGACGCTGCCCAAACTCTTCTACAAAGGCGCGCACCAGGCGACGCTCGATCCGCTTGCCGCGCGACGTCCGGAAGCAGGACTGTTCATGTGGAGCGAACAGCAGCAGGGTCACGAACAAGTCGTGTCCGGCAATCCGACTTACGGCAACACGTCGGCCGCGGCCTTGTTGAGTTACGACGTGGCCCACACGATTCCCTGGGACTGGCGCGTGAGTTTGTATACGTGGACGAAAGGGATCGCGAGTGGGGTGTATCTGCTCGCGGCGGTTCTCCAGTTCTTTGGCTTGATCTCTTTCTTTGGCGCGCTGTGGCTTTGGGTCACGCCGGTCGTGTCCGGAGCGTTTTTGGGTTTGACCGGACTGCTTTTGATCTGGGACCTGGAACATCCGGAACGCTTTTACATGATATTTACGAAGCGACAGTGGAAAAGCTGGTTGGTCAAAGGGGCCTTCATAATTTTCGGCTATTCGCTGGTGCTGCTGCTACATTTCATTGCCAGCATATCGATCGCTATCAGTTCGTCCGCGAGTGTGAATGTTTTGCAGCCGACGCTCCTGATGTCTTCGCTTCAGTCGGTGTTGACGCTGGCCGGTGTCCCTTTAGCGACTCTAACCGCAGTTTACACCGCTTACTTGTTTGCCCAGGCAAAGGCCCGTGACCTTTGGCAGAATCCGCTCTTGCCGCCACACCTTATGTGTCAGTCAGTATTACTTGGCGCTGCCGTACTGCTGCCGTTCGCACTTTACCTTCGGAGTCCGGGTGCGCTTTCGGGAGTGTCGCCGTTGCTTTGGACAATCGCCATAACCAGCTTGATTCATGTATTGATGGTTTGGGGCGAGGTCTCGCTAACTCACCCAACCTCACATGCGCGTGTCGCCGTTTGGGAAATGACGCGTGGCAGATATCGCGGATTTTTTTGGTCGGGCTTGCTTTTAAGCGCCATCGGCGGGCTCGTGCCGTGGATTGTTTTGCTGAGCTGGTTTTCGTTTGCTGAGCCGGCGCCACAGCTGCCCGCGATTATTGGAATCGCGAGTGTCCCATTTGTTCTCGTTGGCCTGTTGTTGCATGAACACGCTTACGTTCAAGCCGGGCAGTCAGTACCGCTGGCTTAATAATCGGAATAATCAATGATTCTCGAAATCTGAAGGAGCAAACAGATGAACATTAATACCCGAAAGATGAGCAGCCTCATCGCCTTGTTTCTACTGGTCGCAGTCGTGTGGGCCTGTAATAAGAGTGGCGGCGGCAAGGAAACGGAGAAAGCTAACAAGCTGGTCAGCGAAGGTAATGCCGCGGTAGAGGAAGCCAAGAAAGCCGTGACCGACGCGGAGGCGAAGAAAGCGAAGATGATGGCCACGCCACTTTCGCGCCTGGCTGAAGCACGCGTGATCGCGGCATCGGCAATCGTCGACTACGACAAAGCGAATGAGAAAGCGAAGGAAGCCGCGTCAAAGTATGACGAGGCCAGCCGCCTGCAAATCAACGAGAAGTTCAAGGAGTATCTAATTCTCAAAACAAAGGAATATAACAAGCGCGCGGAATTGGTGGCCGCGGCCAAAGACACGCCGCAGGCTTTGATTGAGAGCGCCGATCGCCGGAGCTTCGCCAACCGCGTCACTTCGAACAACGCGAAGGTCGACGCGCTGGGCAAAGAAGCAACCGCGCTGAGCGATCAAGCCGACAAGTTAGTGAAAGACAATCCAAATATTTTCAAGGATTGATGGAGAAGTACTAGCGGCAGCGAGCTATGGAGTGCGCCGACCTGTCGGCGCTTTGGTCGCTGCGTCCGCACGCAAGAGCGGTGACAGGTCACCGCACTCCAAAACCAACACATGGTTGAACGATTAGAGTGGATCAAGCGTCAATTCTCTTTCGAGCTGCCGCTCGGCATGTACGGCAACGTGGTCGAACGCGTGCGCGGCACGCCGGCGCGGCTCGAAGATTTGACGCGTGAACTCTCAAAAGAAATCCTGACGCGGCGCGATGGCGACAAGTGGTCGATTCAGGAGCAAGCGGGTCATCTGCTCGATCTCGAGGAACTCGGCATTCATCGCCTGGACGATTTCGAGGCCGGACGCGATGCCCTCGTGGCGGCGGACATGGCTAATCAAAAAACCCACGAGGCAAACCATAACGCGAACTCGATCGAAAACATTCTCGCCGCGTTTCGTTACCAGCGCATGGAATTTGTCCACCGTCTCGACGGATACGCCGAAGCTTTTGTGCAACGAACTGCTTTGCATCCGCGGCTTAATCAACGGATTCGTGTTATCGATCTCGTCTTCTTTATCGCCGAGCACGACGATCATCACCTGGCGCGGATTTCAGAGTTGAAGAGATTATTCGTCTCATGACCTTGTACCCCGGCCCTTCCCGCATCCATCTCTCAGCCTTTCCGCCAAAGGAGCGGTGGGATGATTGGACTGAGCTTGATTCCCAGGCTTGGCCGAGCCGAAAGGAACGTCACTATCAGTTAGTTCCGACGACCTGCTTCAATTGCGAGTCAGCCTGCGGCCTGCTCGCTTACATCGACAAAGATACAAACAAGATTCAGAAGTTCGAAGGCAATCCTGAGAATCCGGGTTCGCGCGGACGAAACTGCGCCAAGGGCCCAGCCACACTCAATCAAATCAACGATCCGGATCGAATTCTTTATCCGCTCAAGCGCGTGGGCAAACGCGGCGCAGGAAATTGGGAGCGCGTTACCTGGGACGCAGTGCTCGACGATCTCGCCGGGCGGATCCGCAACGCGATCGTCGAAGATCGCCGCAACGAAATCATGTATCACGTCGGGCGTCCCGGCGAAGATGGATTCACCGAACGCATTCTCGCGGCGTGGGGCGTCGACGGTCACAACTCGCACACAAACATTTGCTCGTCAGGCGCGCGCGAGGGCTATCAACTGTGGATGGGTCTCGATCGGCCCAGCCCCGATCATGCCAACGCGAAAGTCATTCTGCTGATCAGTGCGCACCTCGAATCGGGTCATTACTTCAATCCGCACGCCCAGCGCGTAATCGACGGCAAGGCCGGCGGCGCCAAGCTGATTGTTTTTGACACGCGACTGTCAAACACCGCCACACACGCGGACCATTTCATCTCGCCATATCCCGGATCGGAAGCTGCCATTCTTTTATCTATCGCGAACTACCTTATTCAAAACAATCTTTACAATCGCGAGTTCGTGCGCAAGTGGTGGAACTGGCAGGAATATCTGGAACAGAGATCAGAGGTCGGGGGGCAGAGGTCAGAGGCTGGGAATCAGAGGTCAGAAGACAATGCGTCGCCGCGTAGCGACGAGATGTTTATAGAGAATCAGCAGGATTCTATAAAGATTTCGCGCCTATGGCGCGAAGACGATGCGGACGACGACGTCCGCGCTCCCAGCAAGGGCGAGCTCAACACCTTCGATGAATTCGAACGCACTCTCAAAGCTCTCTACGCTCAATACACATTCAACTTCGCTTCCCAGGAATCCGGCGTTGATGCCAAAACGATCGAAGCGATCGCGAAAGTAGTTGCTACGGCGGGCACTCAGCTGAGCAGTCACAACTGGCGCAGCGTGACGTCCGGAGTTAGTCACGGCTGGTCCTGTGCGCGCGCGCTTTTTATGCTCAACGCTCTGCTGGGTGCAGTCGCTACCGAAGGCGGAGTCTTTCCCAACGCCTGGAATAAGTTTGTGCCTAAGCCGATTCACACACCACCGCACCCGAAGATGTGGGGTGAAATAAATTGGCCACAGGAATTTCCGCTCTCGATGCACGAGATGTCGTTCCTGCTTCCTCATCTTCTAAAAGACGGGCGTGGCCACCTCGATGTTTATTTCACGCGTGTTTACAACCCGGTGTGGACCAATCCCGACGGCTTCGCGTGGATCGAAGCTCTGACCGATGAAAGCGCGATTGGTTGTCATGTGGCGTTGACTCCGGTGTGGAACGAGACTTCTTATTTTGCCGATTACATTTTGCCGATGGGCATGGGGCCGGAACGTCACGACATTCATTCTTACGAAACGCATGATGCACAGTGGCTCGGCTTTCGCCAGCCGGTGATGCGCGCGGCGCGGCAACGCAATGGCGACGAAGTGAACGATACTCGGGAGGTAAATCCCGGAGAGGTCTGGGAAGAAAACGAGTTCTGGATGGAATTGACCTGGCGCATCGACACCGACGGAAAGTTGGGCATTCGCCAGTTTGTCGAATCGAAACAGAAGCCAGGCACGCGTCTGAGTGTGGACGAGTACTACGGCTGGATGTTTGAAAATTCGGTGCCGGGCTTAGCCGAAAAAGCCGCGGAAGAAAAATTAAACCCGCTGGAGTTCATGCGCCGTTATGGTTCTTTTGAAATCAAAAAGAAAGTCGGCGCCATGTACGACGAGGACGTGCCGGCTGAAGAACTCAGCGACATTCGTGAAGACAGGTTTGGACGAGTGTTCACCAACTCACCGAAACCGCCGTCGCCAAACGTCGTGCCGGTGCCGAGCCCCGACGGTGACAAAGATGGAAGGCGCCTGGTGGGAGTAAAGGTCGATGGCACGATCAAACGCGGCTTTCCCACGCCCAGTGGCCGGCTGGAGTTCTTTTCCCGCACTCTCTCAGATTGGGGCTGGCCGGAGTGCGCGATTCCGACTTACATCGTCAGCCACGTTCATCCCGAAAACCTGGAACCTGATCAGACAATTCTGATCTCGACGTTTCGCCTGCCCATTCAGATTCACACGCGCAGCGCCAACGCGAAGTGGCTCAACGAAATCGCGCACACCAATCCGCTGTGGCTGCACACCAGTCACGCAGCGAAGCTCGGCGTGCGCACCGGTGATCTGGTGCGGGTGGAAACTGAGATTGGTTATTTTGTGGTGCGCGCGTGGGTGACGGAAGGTATCAAGCCGGGCATCGTCGCCTGCAGTCATCACATGGGCCGATGGAAAGTTCACGAGCAAGGCGAGAAGCAAATGATGGCCACCGTCTCGCTGAACCATCAAGGCAGCAAGTGGCATTTGAAACGTGAGCAGGGTGTCGCGCCCTACCCCTCGGACGATGCGGATACGCAACGGATTTGGTGGAATGATGTCGGCGTACATCAAAACCTGACTTTCCCGGTCCATCCCGATCCGATTTCCGGAATGCATTGCTGGCATCAGGCGGTACGAGTGCGCAAGGCCGAGGTGACCGACGACTACGGTGATATTCACGTGGACACGGCCAAGTCACGCGAGGTTTATAAACGCTGGCTGGCTGAGACACGACCCGCCGATCGATATTCACCCAATGGCGAGCGCCGCCCGTACTGGATGCTGCGGCCTTTGAAACCAGCGCGCGAGTTTTATAAGTTGCCGGAGAAGTGATTTTTTGAAGCTTTTCTTATCAGGGTGTAGGGTTTCGCCTGCCGCGCTTTGATTGCGCCCAGACGCAAAATTTGGAGTGCGCCGAGCTGTCGGCGCTTTGGTCGCTGCGACCTGCGAAAGCGGTGACAGGTCACCGCACTCCAGGAAACACAGCGAGACATGAAAACATTTTTTCGATTCATTACCCCGGTCGCACTGCTCGCTTCGCTGCAAACGTTTTCGTCAGGGCAAAAGACTCAGCCGCCCCCTTTTGAAAAATATCCGGCCGACGTCTACGCCGGGAAACCGGCGCCGCTAAATCTGCGCAGTCATCGCCTCGCCCGCATGTTTCGCACCAGTATTCGCGAACAGCTGCGCGAAGAAGGAATCAATTTCGCCGGCCACTACACCGTCGCGGTGATGGGTTGTGGCACCGGCTGTTCGATTACAGCAATCGTTGACGCGCGTGACGGGCGGGCTTTCTTTCCCCGGGTGTTCGAAGGCTGGACCAGCGAGATTGGTGACTATACTTTTGCTGAAGGCGAAGACATTCGCACCTTCAAAGCCAACAGCCGCTTATTAAAGGTGATTGGCCGCCCGCGGCTTGGCGCCGAGGAACGTTGGGGGCCGAGCGGCATTTATTATTACGAATGGAAAAATAACCAGCTGCGGCAAGTTCATTTCACAGCCGCGGGCTCGTATCCCGAAGCCGATCGCCCATAACGCCCTGGCGCCGGCGTCCCGCCCGTGAAATCACGCCCAAGATGCGCGTGCCACAGCTCTTAACTTGTGATAGATTTCCCGCGACGAGCCAGGGAATTTCCCCGCATTTTGCATCCTGGAGTCTTTGCGAGAGTAATTCTTGCGCAAAGACCAAAGCCGTAAAGACCACCATGTATTTCAAACAGTTCTATTTAAACTGTCTCGCTCATGCTTCTTACCTGATCGGTTCGGAGGGTGAAGCGGCAATCGTCGACCCGCAGCGTGACGTCGAGCAGTACCTTACCGAAGCGGAAACCCACGGCTTCAAGATCAAATATGTCATCGAGACGCATCTGCACGCAGATTTCGTGAGCGGCCATCGCGAGCTGGCGGCACGCACCGGTGCGGAAATCGTTTTCGGCAAAAAGGCAGGAGTCAGCTTTCCACATCGTGCCGTCACGGACGGAGAAGAGCTAAGCATCGGCCAGGTCCGCCTGCGAATTCTTGAGACGCCCGGACATACACCGGAAAGCATTTGCATTCTCGTGACCGATACTGAGGACGCAGCCGCGGGCCAAAAGATACTGACGGGTGACACGCTATTCATCGGGGACGTGGGACGTCCCGATCTGGCCGGCGGCAAAGGATTCACGCCCGAGATGATGGCGGGAATGATGTACGACACGCTTCATGAAAAGCTCTTGAACCTTCCGGACGAAACCGAAGTCTATCCCGCACACGGCGCCGGATCGATGTGCGGCAAGAACCTTTCTTCCGAAACATCATCGACTATCGGCCAACAACGAAAATTTAATTACGCGTTACAGCCGATGACGAAGGAACAATTTGTCGCGATGATGTTAACTGACTTGTCTGAGGCGCCGGGCTACTTCTCGAAAGATGCCGAGATCAATAAGGCCGGCGCGACTGCTTTGGATCGATTGCCTCCGCCACGCGCCCTGTCCCCGGCTGAGCTTAAAAACCTGGCCGACCAAGGGCATGTCATTCTTGACGTGCGGGCGGCCGGCGAATTCGGCGCCGGCCACGTGCCGGGATCGCTCAACATTGGGCTCGGTGGTCAGTTTGCCAGCTGGGCAGGCAGTTTGATTTCCTTCGATGCGCCCATCGTTCTGGTCGCAGAGTCGGATGAGAAGGTCAGCGAAGCACAGGTGCGCCTGGCGCGCGTGGGTTTGGACAAGGTGAAAGGCTATTTGGCCGGTGGGATCGAGATGTGGAAGCAGTCCGGCGAGAAACTCGCAGGCATAATGCAGATCAGTGTGGCTGAATTGAAAAAGATGATCGAAGCTCAGCCCGCTCTTCAGTTAATCGACGTGCGGCGGCCGGCAGAATACAAGAGCGGACATGCGCCGGGCGCGGTCCCCGCGCCTTTGATAGATTTGCGGAAGGTGCTGCCGCGGATGATTTTGAATCCATCACAACCGACTGCGGTCATTTGTGCGGGCGGCTATCGTTCCAGCGCAGCGACCAGCATTCTCGAGCAATTTGGTTTCGCGAACCTGACGAATGTAACTGGCGGCACTAAAGCCTGGATCGACGCCGGGTACGAACTCGAAACCTAGTCAGACATGACCCACAAACTCTTTCCGCGTAAATCAGCTGCTCATTTAACGGTCTTCATTCTTTTCCTGCTGGGCGTTTCGACGCCGGCGCAAAGCGAAAAACCGGCGTCAGCGGAAGCTACTGTCACGATCGACGTGATGGTTACCAATCGCGAAGACCGCGCGGTTGAGGATGTGCGCAAAGAAGATTTACAAGTGATGGAAAACGGCGCGTCGCAAACCGTCACGCAATTTGCCCGTGACGAACGTCCGCTCACGGTGGGATTTGTGATCGACGCGTCCGGCTCGGTGCGTCGCATTCTTTCCCAGCTGATTGACTCGACCAAATTGGCCGCAGACGGAATGCGTGAAGGCGACCAGGGATTTGTGGCCCGCTTTGTGGATCGCGACATCTTTCAAATCAAGGAGCATATGACTGATGATCGCGAGGCGATTGCCGACACGCTCGATGACATTTACGTCGAAGGTGGCCAGACAGCCGTCCACGACGCTGTCGATAAGGCCCTGAAATATTTCGAAGACAATCAGAGCGGCGCACCAGACTCGCGCCGGCAAGTCCTCATTCTGGTGACCGACGGTGAAGATCGCGCCAGTCGCCTGAAGGATTCAAAAGAGTTGCTCGCTCACCTGCGGCAAACACAAGTGCAAGTTTTTGTGCTGGCGCTCACAAAGTTTTCCAGCCTGCAATCTTCCGCCAAGAAAGCCACTGAACTGCTGAACGACTTAGCAGATGAAAGCGGAGGGCGCGCCTTCTTTCCTGACAGCGTGGGCGGCCTGCCCAATGCAGCGCGCGAAATCGCTCTAAGCCTGCACACGCAGTTTCTGGTTGGTTATTCTTCTGCTAACAAATCGCCCGGCGAACGCAGGATGCAGGCGAAATGGATCGGCCGCATTGATCAGGGAGCTCGCAAAGTCATCACCAAACCGGTACTGACCCTGAAGTGAGACACGACCATGAATCAAAACCCAAAGCCTGCTACCGCGCGTCGTGATTTTCTTTCACTGGCAGGCAAGACCCTTGGACTCGCCGCGTTATCTTCAGCGTCAATCGGTTCCCTGCTTCGCGAAGTAGAGGGAGCGACTCGCGCAGTCGCCCATCTTTCCCCCGCGCAGGCTGCGATGGATGAAGACTACTGGTCCACCATTCAGAGCGCCTTTTCGGTCACGCGCGGAATTATCAATTTGAATAATGGCGGCGTTTGTCCGAGCCCGCGCATCGTCACCGAAGCGCTGGTGCGCTATATCTGGCAGCAGGAAGACGCCACGGCCTACACGATGTGGCAAATTCTCGAGCCACAGTCGGAAACAATTCGTACCGGACTAGCTGAGTTGTTCGGTTGTGATCGCGAAGAGATTGCCATCACGCGAGGAGCTTCGGAAGGACTCGAGACATTGCTTCTCGGTCTCGATCTCAAATCCGGGGATGAGGTGCTCACCACCACGCAGGACTATCCGCGCATGCTCACCACCATTCGGCAACGCGAGCAGCGTGAAGGCATTAAGCTGAACCTAATCAGGATTCCCATTCCGCCGAAGAACATCAACGAAATAACTTCGGCGTTCGCGCAAGCGATCACGGCGCGGACTCGCCTAATCCAAATCGCGCACCAGATTAATCTCACCGGTCAGATCACTCCGGTGAAGGCAGTTTGCGAAATGGCGCGCGCCCGCGGAGTGGAAACGGTCGTCGATGGCGCGCATTCGTTTGCACAGTTTTATTTCACGCAACCGGACCTGGGTTGCGATTACTTTGCCACCTCCTTGCACAAGTGGCTCTATGCGCCGAAAGGGACCGGGTTGCTTTACGTGCGCCGCGAGAAAATCGCCAAGGTCTGGCCGCTGTTTCCTGCTGATGAGAAACAGAAGAACGACATTCGCAAGTTTGAAGAAATCGGCACTCACTCGGCCGCGCCCAAACTGGCCATCGGCGAAGCGATGCTGTTCCACCATGGCGTTGGCGGAAAACGCAAAGAAGCGCGCTTGCGCTATCTCTCGCGCTACTGGATGGACAAACTTAAGGACATTCCTAAGGTTCGTTTCAATACTTCATTTGATCCGGCGCAGATGTGCGCCATTGCCAATGTGCAGATTGAAGGAGTCGATCCGGTAAAGATTGGAAGTTATTTGTTTGATAAGCATCGCATCTTCACGACACCCATCGTTCACGAAGAGTTTCAGGGAGTGCGCATCACGCCGAACCTGTATACAACCCTGCCTGAGTTGGACAGATTCTGTGGCGTGATGGCCACGATTGCCCGAAAGGGCCTGCCCGCGTAAATCTACAAAAATTGTTTTAGCCGCGGATGAGCGCGGATTGACCTCAACCATTAAGGTTTCGAATCCGTATGGATCCGCGCAAATCCTCGGCTGGATCAGTACTGATTAGCCGCCGGCTTTTTCGCTTCCGCGCGGGCGCGCAACGCGGCGGACGAGCGCCGTTTTACTCGCACCTTACGCCTCTTCCGGTTCGACTCGGCCGGCGTATTGAATACCGGCAGATTAACTATAGAGCGCCTGATCACAAACGGGGCTGCGCCGTTCGGACCTGAGCCGTTCATAGACTTGGTCGGCACTAATGGATTCGGTTTTGGCTTCTTCGCCGCCGGACTGATGGCCAGCGCCCCGCGCTTGAGGTTTATCATCTTGCGCGGCGCCGACTTCACTTTTGCCGGGTCGGTGTTTACTCGCTTCTTGGCGTTTTCTGGGCTTCCTGTGATCGGCGATGCCGGAAATGCCTCGACGTAAACAAAGAAGCGATAGTCCCCGGCAACATCCACGTTGAGCAGAAACTGGATATCGAGTGTTTGCCCGGGAAAGATGACGGTTTCAGCGAGATTCGCATGCGCGCTTGAATTCAACCCGCCACCCAATGGCTGTTCCGGCTGAATGTGATCACTGTTCGGATCTAATTCCAGAATCGTCCCCCGAATGACGACTGTGCGCGCCTGACTGTTCGTGAAAGTCTCAGCATCGTCGGATGTCATCAGACGTAGCTGCGCGCGGCCTCCCGGATTCGGGCTGTTAAGCGTGGGGATCTCGATAACGCGAAAACTGACATAATCAAATGCGTCGTTGGTATTGTTAGTGATGCTGCGACGAATCGACAGCGTGCCGCCGTCGCCCGAACCTGTGCGCACGCGATTCGGCGTTGCGTGAGGATCGTTCGCCGGTTCCACGTACGAATTCGGCCACTGGGCATTGCTGTAAGTCGTCGGGCTGGTCAACGATTTTGGCCCAGGCGCGCCCAGTACCGGCGGTGTGGTTATGCCGG
>JADMIO010361766.1_pt1 | contig 15159 bp, 10 predicted proteins | sample 8958161 | NCBI WGS metagenome assembly JADMIO01 (sample SAMN16585339, study PRJNA669376) | soil metagenome | isolation source: Crop rotation soil | place: USA: Cullars Rotation, Alabama | collected 2011 | reverse complement strand
GCCGCGACTTCAAGTCACGTGAATTCCAAGCTTCGGATCCCACTGTGCTGGAAAGCCTTGACGTCGTACACGGTGTGCATGATCGGGTGCGACAGCGGGACGTCGAACATCGGGTACTGGCCCGGCGGCAGGACGCGCGCGATCTCCTCCGCCCAGTTGTCCCACGCCGCCGAGCCCCAGAAGTCGTCGGCCCACAGAAAGCCGCCCTTCAGCAGGTAGTCGCGCAGGCCGGCGATCTCGGACTCGGTGAAGCGAAGCCGCTCGACGTTCTCGATGAAGAGCGCGGGGCAGCGGAAGAGCGTCGGGTCGTCCAGCCGGACGACGACGTGGTGCGGCTGATTGTCGGGGCCGAACTTCACGTCGACGCGCGTCAGCTCGGCCAGCCGCACGGAGAAGTTGTTGTCGGCGCCGGGATAGTCGGTCGCCCAGCCGCCGCCGTAGCCGCTGCCGAAAAACGCGCGGCAGTAGAGGAACCGCCCGTCGAAATCGCCGAGCGCCGCGAAGCGGGGCGCGACGCGGCCGAATCGGCCGTCGCCGACCCAGATCCGCTGCGCGCGCGCCAGCGACGCCCACACCAGCATCACGCCGAGTGCCGCGCCCACGAGCCGGCGACGCGTGGTCATGCCTGCCCGCTAGCTTAGCGGCCCCCGACGAGGCATACAACCACGGCCGGCGCTGATCGCTCGGCTGAAGCCTCGCGCTCCGACGATTTTCGGTCGGCTAAAGCCTCGCGCTCCGGTTGCTGTGGCTGAAGCCTCGCGCTCCGACGCTTTGGCTGAAGCCTCGCGCCGACAGCGCCTGCGATGACGCCCGCGCGCCGACGACCGCCGGCGCTCGCCGGAGCGCGAGGCTTCAGCCGAGCGTCACGGCCTACGTGTCGGCGCGCAGCGCCTGCAGCGGATCGATCCGCGACGCGCGCATCGACGGCAGCAGGCACGCCAGCGCGGCGACGATGGTGAAGAGGACCGTGACCGCGCCGTAGAGCAGCGGATCGATCGGCTTGACGTCGAAGAGCAGCGTTTGAATCAGCCGCGCCGCCGCCGCCGCGCCGGCCAGCCCGATCACCAGGCCGACGGCGACCAGCTGCAGCCCGTTGCGCATGACCAGGCCGATCACCTGCCCCGGCCGCGCGCCGAGCGCCATGCGGATGCCGATCTCCGCCGTGCGCTGCGATACCGCGTACGCCAGCACCGAATACAGGCCGACCGCCGCCAGCACCAGCGCCACCGCCGCGAAGATCGTCGTCAGCGACGCGACGATGCGCTGGACGCCGAGGCTCTGCGAGATGATGGTCTCGACCGTGGCGAAGAACGAAATCGGCTGGTCCTTGTCGACCGCGGCGACCGCCGTGCGCAAGGCCGACTGGAGCGCCGCGGCGTCGCCGCTGGTGCGCGCCACCAGCGACATGCCGGGCCGCCCCAGCTGGCGCATCGGATAGTAGATCTCGTCCGGCGCCGGCACGTTCAGCCCGTTGGTCTTGACGTCGCGGATGACGCCGACGATCTCGGCGCGGACCTCGGCGTCGCGCCCGCGCAGCATGACCTTCCCGAGCGCCGACTCGCCGGGGAACAGCCGCCGCGCCAGCGATTCGTTGATGATGCAGACGCCGGCCCCGCCCTCGCGGTCCTGCGCGGTGAAGCCGCGGCCGGCGGCGAAGCCGATCCGCATCAGCGTGAAGTAATCGTCGCTGACGATCGCCAGGTTGGCCAGCGGCCGCTGCGGCAGCGGCAGCACCGGGCGGCCGGCGACGCCGTACGGCATCCGCGGGTTGAAGCCGGACATCGGCAGGCCGATCACCGCGGCGGCGTGGGTGACGCCGGGCGTCGCGCGCAGCCGCTCGACCGCGTCGGCGAAGAACTGCGCCTGCTTTTCCGGCGTGCCGTAGCGCGTCGCCGGCACGCCGACGAACGCCGCGGCGGTGCCGGCGGGATCGAATCCCGGCGGCGTGCGCAGCAGCTTGAGGAAGCTCGCCAGCAGCAGGCTGGATCCGACGAGCAGGACGACCGACAGCGCCACCTCGCAGACGATCAGCGTGGCGCGGAAGCGCCCGCCGCGCTCGCCCGACGAGCCGCGGGCGCTGTCCTTGAGCGTCTCGACCAGCGCCGCGCGCGACGCGTGCAGCGCCGGCGCGAAGCCGACCAAAAGCGCCGTCGCCAGCGTGATGCCGGCGGTGAAGCCGAGGGCGCGCCAGTTCAACGTCAGCACCGCGTTCGGCGGCAGCTGCGTGCCGAGCAGCGACTGAATCGCCGACAGCGACCAGAGCGCCAGCAGCAGCCCGAGCGCGCCGGCGGCGATCGAGAAGATCAGGCTCTCGACCAGGAACTGCCGGACGACCTGCGCCCGCGACGCGCCGATCGCCTGGCGCACCGCGATCTCGCGCTGCCGCGCGGTGAGGCGGCCGAGGAAGAGCGACGCGACGTTGGCGCAGGCGATGAGCAGCACGAAGCCGACCGCCGCGAGCAGGGTGTAGAAGGTCGGCTCGAGGTTGCCGACCAGGGCCGCGACGAACAGCAGCGGCTCGCTCAGGTTGTTGGCGTCGAGCTTGGTGGCGAAGCGCTCCTTGTAGCTGCGGCTGATCGCGGCGAGGTCCTCGCGCGCCTGCGCCAGCGACACGCCCGGCTTCAGCCGCGCGATCGGCTGCGCGTAGCCGGATCCGGCGAGCACCTGCGCGGCGGTGAGGCCGCCGACTTCGAACACCCGCGGCGCGAACACCTGCACCTGCGAGTACGGCGGGCTGAGCCGCGGCGGCATCACGCCAACCACCTGCCACGGCTGGCCGTTGAGCACGATCGTCTCGCCGACCAGCGTCGGCCGTCCGCCGAACCGCGTCCGCCACAGCTCGTGGCTGATGATGCAGACGGCCGGCCCGTTCGGCTCGTCCTCGTCGGCGGTGAAATTGCGCCCGGCGCTCGGCAGCACGCCGAGCGTCGGCAGGAACGTCGCGCTGATCCGCAGGCTGCTCAACTGCTCCGGATCGCCGTTGCCGGTCAGCGTGAAGTTGTCGAACGACGAGATCCCGATCGAGTCGAACGACCGGGCGTGGGCGCGGATCTCCTGGTAGCGCGGCCACGACACCGCCGGCGCGTTGAACCCGAGCTGCGGGTTGTTGGTCCAGATCGCGACCAGCGACCGCGGCTGCGGAATCGTCACCGGGTTGAGCACCAGGCGGTCGTAGACCGAGAACAGCGCCGTGTTGGCGCCGATGCCGACCGCAATCGTCAGGATGGCGACAATCGAGAAGCCAGGGCTCTTCCACAACGCGCGCAGAGCGCTCTTGAAATCGGCCATGCGGCTGAGCAACCGACGTACCGCGCCAAACGCGCTGCGATCAACGAATTAGCGGCTTCTTCCGGCGGTGGCTGACCGGCCGTGGGACCGGCGTGTTCGCTTGCGAACGGTGGCGGACGCGCGCCGGTACCTGCGCGCATCGCCATCCCGGCGGACCGGGAAGCCATGATTTGACAATCGTTTACAACAGGTCGAGCGGCGCCATCCGGCGCCCCCGTGCGGTATCATGACGCGGATCGTGTTGATGAAGCGGGCGTTCCTCGCGCTCGGCGTGCTCGCGGTGTCCGCGGGCGGTCCTCGGCTGACTGCCGAAGGGCCGGCGCCGATCCGGCCGATGGCCGCCCACCAGCCGGCGGCCGCCGCGGCGCCGTCGGTCGAATCGGCGCAGGCGGTCATCACCCGCACCTGCGTCGGCTGTCACAACGACCGCACCCGCAGCGGCGAGATCTCGCTGCAGTCCTTCGACCTCGCCCGCGCCGACCAGCATCTCGACATCGTCGAGAAGATGATCCGCAAGCTGCGCGCCGGGCAGATGCCGCCGCCGGGCAGCCGGCGCCCCGACGAAGCGGTGCTGTCGGGGCTGGCGGAGCTTCTCGAGGCGCGCGCCGACGCCCACGGCGCCGAACCGCTGCCGGGGCGGCGCACGTTCCAGCGGCTCAATCGCGCCGAGTACGCGCGGTCGATTCACGACCTGCTGGCGCTCGACGTCAACGCCGGCGACTTCCTGCCGCTCGACGCCAAGAGCGCCAACTTCGACAACATCGCCGACGCGCAGCTGCTGTCGCCGACGCTGATGCAGGGCTACCTGACGGCGGCGGCGGAGATCAGCCGGCTGGCGGTCGGCGACGCGGCGGCGACGGCGCGCGAGGCGACCTACCCGGTCTCGCGGTGGACCTCGCAGCGCGAGCACGTCGAGGGCGCGCCCTACGGCACCCGCGGCGGCTTGTCCGTCGTCCACACCTTTCCCGCCGACGGCGAGTACCGCCTGCGCGTGTCGTTCTTCCACGAGACGACCGGCGCGCTCTACGGCAACGGCCGCGCCGCGCTGCACACCGCGGCGGCGCCCGAGCAGATCGAGATCTCGATCGACGGCGCCCGCGCCGCGCTCCTCGACATCGACCGGTGGATGACGACGTCGGATCCGGACGGCGTCAACCTGCGCACCGACCCGATCGCGATCACCGCGGGACCGCATCGGGTCTCGGCGGCGTTCATCCGCCGCTTCGAGGGGCCGGTGCAGGATCTGATTGCGCCGCTCGACTGGTCGATCGCCAGCACCAGCATCGCCGACGCCTACGGCTTCACCACGCTGCCGCACCTGCGCGACATGGCGATCACCGGGCCGCTGACGACCAGCGGGGTGTCGGAGACGCCGAGCCGCCGCAAGATCTTCACCTGCCGTCCGGGCGCGCCGGCGCGCGGCGGGCAGGAGATGGTGTGCGCGCGCGAAATCGTCGCGCGCCTGGCGTCGCAGGCGTTCCGCCGCGCCGCGGGCGAGCGCGACCTGAACGCGTTGATGGCGCTGTACAGGAAGGGCGAGGCCGACGGCGGGTTCGAGTCGGGCATCCGCATGGCGCTCGAGGGGATCCTGGCCAGCCCGCGCTTCGTCTTCCGCTTCGAGGAGCCGCCGGCGGCGGTCCGCGCCGGCGAGACCTACGCGATCAGCGACCTCGATCTCGCCTCGCGCCTGTCGTTCTTCCTCTGGGCGACGGGCCCGGACGAGGAACTGCTGCGGCTGGCGGAGAAGAACCGCCTGTCGGCGCCGGCGACGCTCGAGCAGCAGGTGCGGCGCATGCTCGCCGACCGCCGCGCCGACGTCCTCGCCTCGCGCTTCGCCGCGCAGTGGCTGCGGCTGCAGGATCTCGACAAGATCAACCCCGACGTGCGCGTCTACCCGGACTTCGACGATCAGATGAAGTCGTCGATGCTCGCCGAAACCGAGCGCTTCTTCCGCTACATCGTCCGCGAGGATCGGCCGATCCTCGAGCTCTTCTCCGCCGACTACACCTTCGTCGACGAACGGCTGGCGCGCCACTACGGCATGCCGGGCGTGGTCGGCGGCGAGCTGCGCAAGGTGCAGTACCCGGACGGGTCGCGCCGCGGGCTGCTCGGGCACGGCAGCATCCTGACGCTGACGTCGCACGCCGATCGCACCTCGCCGGTGCTGCGCGGCAAGTGGGTGCTCGAGGTCCTGCTCGGCACGCCGCCGCCGCCGCCGCCGCCGAACGTCCCCGATCTCGAAGCGACCGCCGAGGCGGAGGATGGCCGGCTGCGCACGGTGCGGCAGCGGCTCGAACAGCACCGCGCCAACCCGGCGTGCGCGTCGTGCCACCGGATGATCGATCCGATCGGGCTGTCGCTCGAGAACTTCGACGTCACCGGCGCGTGGCGGATCAAGGACAACGGCGCGCCGGTCGACGCGGCGAGCACGTTCTACGACGGCACGCCGCTGACCGGCCCCGCGGATCTGCAGCGGGCGCTCGACGGCCGTTCGCCGGCGCTGGTGCGGACCTTCACCGAAAATCTCATGACCTTCGCGCTGGGCCGTCGGCTCGAGTACACCGACATGCCGACCGTTCGCGCGATCGTGCGTCAGGCGCACGGCGCCGGCGACACGATGTCGGCGTTCGTGCTGGGAATCGTCAAGAGTCCGGCGTTCAGGATGAAGAGCGCGGACGTCGACACAGAGGCGGGACGGGCTGGAGCGGCCGGCAAGGCTGGAGCCCGGTAGGAGACTTCGCATGTCGTTCATCTCTGGCAAGCACATTCCGCGGCGGACGGTTCTGCGCGGGCTCGGCGCGACCGTCGCGCTGCCGTTCCTCGACGCGATGGTCCCGGCCCGGTCGCTGTGGAGCCGGACGGCGAGGGCGGCCTCGCTCGATCGGACGCGCCTGGTCTGCATCGAGATGGTGCACGGCGCGGCCGGCAGCAACGACTGGGGCGCGAAGCAGCACCTGTGGTCGCCGGCGGCCACCGGCCGCGACTTCGACCTCTCGCCGAGCGCGCTGGCGCCGCTCGACCCGTACCGCCAGTACCTGACCATCGTCAGCGACACCGACGTGCGCGGCGCCGAGGCGATCACGCAGCCGGAGATCGGCGGCGATCACTTCCGCTCGAGCGCCGTGTTCCTCACCCAGACGCACCCGAAGCAGACGGAGAGCTCTGACGTCCGCGCCGGCATCTCGCTCGACCAGATCTACGCGCAGCGGTTCGGCCAGGACACCCCGATTCCGTCGATGCAGCTGTGCATCGAGAACGTCGACCAGGCGGGCGGCTGCGCCTACGGCTACTCGTGCGTCTACACCGACATGATCAGCTGGGCGTCGCCGACCGAGCCGCTGCCGATGATCCGCGATCCGCGGATGGCGTTCGACCAGCTGTTCGGCGCCGGCGGCTCGGCGAAGGAACGCGGGTCGCGGCGGCGGGCGACCAGCAGCGTCCTCGACTACGTCACCGCGCAGGTCGCGGATCTCAATCGCCGGCTCGACGCCAGCGATCGCAAGCGCATGGAGCGCTATCTGGACGACGTGCGCGAGATCGAGCGCCGCATCCAGCAGGTCGAGGCGCGCAACGCCAGCGGCGACGCGCGCGAGCTGCCGGCGGCGCCGGCCGGCGTTCCCGATTCCTTCGACGAGCACGTCAAGCTGATGTTCGACCTGCAGGCGCTGGCGTTCCAGGCCGACGTCACCCGCGTGTTCTCGTTCAAGATGGGGCGCGACGCGTCCAGCCGCGTCTACCCGGAGAGCGGCGTGTCGAAGGGCTTCCACCCCTCGTCCCATCACGGCAACCGCCCGGCGAACATCACCGAGTTCGGCCAGATCAACCGCTATCACGTCAGCCTGCTGCCGTACTTCCTGCAGAAGCTCGAGTCGATCCAGGAGGCCGACGCCTCGCTGCTCGACAAGAGCCTGATCGTCTACGGATCGCCGATGGGCGACGGCAACATCCACAACCACAAGCGGTGTCCGCTGGTCGTGCTCGGCGGGGCCAACGGCCAGCTGGCGGGGAACGCCCACCTGCGGGCGCCGGCCGGGACGCCGATGGCCAACGTGATGCTGACGCTGATGCACAAGGTCGGGCTGAACGACATCGCGCAGTTCGGTGATTCGACTGGAGAATTTGCGCTGTGATCAGACGGTCTCTGACGTCCCTCGGTCTCGCGCTCATCGTCGCGCTGGCATGCGGCGTCGCGCCGATCGCGCGCGCCGGCGTGTCGCCGATCGCCGACGCGGCGATGCAGGCGGACGTCGCCGCCGTGCGCGCGCTCATCGGTCAGGGCGCGGACGTGAACGCCGCCGAAGGCGACGGCATGACGGCGCTGCACTGGGCCGCCGAGCGCGGCAGCCAGGAGCTGGCGACGGTGCTGCTCCGCGCCGGCGCGGACCCGCGCGCCGAGACGCGCATCGGCCGGCACACGCCGCTGCACGTCGCGGCGAAGAACGGCAACCCGGCGGTCGTCCGCCTGCTCGTCGACGCCGGCGCCGACGTGCGCGCGCTGACCACGACCGGCGCCGCGCCGCTGCACTTCGCGGCGGCGTCGGGCAACGCCGAGGCGGTCGCCATCCTCCTCGACAAGGGCGCCGACGTGAACGTCCGCGAGCCGCAGTGGGGCCAGACGCCGCTGATGTTCGCCGCCGCGGCGGGCCGGACCGCGGTCGTGCGGTCGCTCCTGGCGCGCGGCGCCGACATGCGCGCGACCGCGACCGTCGTCGACATCAGCGAGCGCAACCGCCGCGACGGCGCCGAGAGCCGCGAGCGCAACGCGCGCGTCGCCGCCATCCAGCGCCAGCTCGCGGCGGCGAAGGCGGCGGCCGGCGGCGGATCGGCGCCGGCGGCGGCACGCGGGCGGGGACGCGGCGACGACGCCGGCAACGAGCCCGAGCCGCTCGGCTACGCCGACCTGGTCGGCGCACAGGGCGGCCTGACGGCGCTGCTGCTGGCGGCGCGCGAGGGCTTCGAGGACACCGTGTTCGCGCTCGTCGACGCCGGCGCCGACATCAACCAGGTCAGCGCCGCGGATCGCACCAGCCCGCTGCTCATCGCCGCGATCAACGGCCACTTCGACGTCGCCATGCGGCTGGTCGAGCGCGGCGCCGACGTCCGCCTGGCGAGCGACGCCGGCGCGACGCCGCTCTACGGCGTCCTGAACATGCAGTGGGCGCCCAAGGCGCGCCACCCGCAGCCGGCGAAGTACATGCAGCAGAAGATCGGCTACCTCGAGCTGGCCGAGGCGATCCTGAAGCGCGGCGCCGATCCCAACGCGCGCCTGCGCAAGTCGCTGTGGTACACCACCTACAACCGCGATCTGCTCAGCGTCGATCGCACCGGCTCGACGCCGTTCTGGTGGGCCGCCTACACGCTGGACGTGCCGGCGATGCGGCTGCTCCTCAGGTACGGCGCCGATCCCAACATCCCGACCGCGAAGGTACCGGAGCGCTACGAAGAGGGCGGTCCCGATCCGAACGCGCCGGATCGCTCCGGCGTGCCGCCGATTCCCTGGTACGGCCCGGCGGTCGCGCCGATCCACGCCGCGTCGGGCGTCGGTTACGGCCTCGGCTTCGCCGGCAACACCCATCGTCACGTCCCCGACGGCTGGGTGCCGGCGGTCAGGTTCCTCGTCGAAGAGCTCGGCGCCGACGTCAACGCCCGCGATCATAACGGCTACACGCCGCTCCACCACGCCGCGTCGCGCGGCGACAACGAGCTGATCAAGTACCTCGTATCCAAGGGCGCGGACCCGAAAGCGGTCGCGCGCAGCGGGCAGACGACGGTGGACATGGCGAACGGGCCGGTGCAGCGCGTGCAGCCGTTCCCGGAGACGATCGCGCTCCTCGAGAGCCTCGGCGCGAAGAACAATCACCGCTGCGTCAGCTGCTAGCGTGTGAAATTTCAGACTTCACACTTCAGACTTCAGACTTTCGCGTCGCTCCTGCTTCTGACCGCGCTGTCGCCCGCGGCGCCCGCGTCGGGGCAGCGCTCGCCGGTGCAGGTTGGCTGGTGCGCCCCGCTCAAGGACGTCGCCAGCGCGAAGGCGCTCGGGTTCGCCTACATCGAGCTCAGCACCACGGAGATCGCCACGCTCTCCGACGCCGACTTCGAGACCGCGCTCGAGCGCGTCAAGGCGATCGGCCTGCCGACGCCGGTGACCAACCTGTTCCTGCCGGCGACGCTCAAGGTCACCGGCCCGCAGATCGATCCCGGGCAGCAGATGCGCTACGTCACGACGGCGTTCTCGCGCCTGTCGCGGCTCGGCACGCGCATCGTCGTCTTCGGCAGCGGCGGGGCGCGGCGCGTGCCCGACGGCTTTCCGCAGGACGAGGCGTTCAGGCAGTTGGTGGCGTTCGGCAAGCGGATCGCGCCGGAAGCCCGGAAGCATGGGATCACGGTCGCGATCGAGCCGCTGCGGCGGCAGGAGACCAACATCGTCAACTCGGTCGCCGAGGGTCTCGAGCTGGTCGACGCCATCGACGATCCCGGCTTCCGGCTGATGATCGATTTCTATCATCTGGCGAGCGAGCGCGAGGACGCCGCGATCATCGTCCGCGCGCGCGACCGCCTCGTCCACCTGCACGTGGCGAACCCGCAGGGCCGCGTCTTCCCGCAGGCGTGGGACGAATTCGACTACGCGCCGTTCTTCGCCAGTCTCCGGCGGATCGGCTACGCCGGGCGTATCAGCGTGGAAGCGTCGGCCAAGGATCTGCCGGCCGAGGCGCCGAAGGCGATCGCGCTCCTGGAGCGCGGGTTCGAGCGGTAGCGGCCGGTTTGGCGCGGGCGCCTCGCGCTGGCCGACCAATGGCTGCTGCAGATGCCCCATTTGTCGCGCCATCGGCTGACTTTTCCGCGAGCCCTGCGCACTATCTCCAGTCTTTACGGCCGTTTACAGGAGACTCCACGCGGACGCGCTCTTGCTCTGGCCTCCCCGGACATGTTGTTTTTTCCAGGGAGACAGAAGATGCGCGGTGCTTTGCGTCGGTTCGCGGTGGCAACAGGGTTGGTGCTGGCGGCGGCGACGGCGTCGCAGGCCAGCACGCTCGGTCTCGATGTGACGTCGGATACTCAGCAATTCGCGCCGGGAGCGTTCACAAATATCGGCTGGCAATTCCAGGTGAACGCGCCGATCACGATCGACGGGCTGGGCCTGTTCGACGTGGGCCCAACCGGCCTCAGCGAAACGCACCAGGTCGGACTGTGGACCGACGGCGGCGTGCTGCTGGCGTCGGCGACCGTTACCAGCGGCAGCACGTCGGTGGCGTCGGCGTCGAACGCCGGTGACTGGCTCTTCGAGAGCATTGCGCCGATCGTGCTCTTGCCGGGAACCTACGTGACCGGCGGGTTCTTTGCGACCAGCCTCGACTTGGTGATGGCGAACGCCACGATCACGACCGATGCGGCAATCACGTTCCTCGCCTCGCGCGCATCGGGCGAGCCCGCGTTCGTGAGGCCGGGCATTTACGGCCTGGTCGAGCCGGGCGTGTTCGCGGCGAACATCCGCGTCGCCGAGGCGCCGGCCGCCGTGCCCGAGCCCGCGTCGCTGCTGCTCTTCGGCTCCGGCCTTGCCACGCTCGCCGCTCGTCGTCGTCGTCGCGCCGCGAAGTAGATCAGCGCTGGCTCGTCGGTCGGCGCGTCGGCTGCCAGGCCGGCGTGCCGTCCTCCCACTGGTTGTCGGTGAGCTGTTCGACGTTCGTGCCGTCGTAGCGCATGACGAACAGCTCGCCGTACGGCTGCGGCGCGTCGGTGTAGGTCATCTCGTCCTTGAATCCCATCCGCGACGAGGCAAAGACGATGTGCTCGCCGTCGGGCGACCAGCCCTGATGGGCGTCGTTGCCACGCGCGCTGGTGAGGCGCTTCACGCCGGTGCCGTCGGGCTTGATCGTCCAGATCTCGTAGTTGGCGTCGGCCAGCCGCGAGAACATGATCAGGTCGCCGCGCGGTGACCACAGCGGGAAGTTGTCGTAGCCGTCGGTCAACGTTGCGACTGCCCTGGTCTCCAGGTTCATGATCCGCAGACCTTCACCTTCAGGTCCGAACGTCCGGTAGACGAAGCGCTTGCCGTCGGGCGACATCGAGGGGAAGCCGTTGTTGTTCGGCCCGGTCGTCACCTCGCGGTAGCCGCTGCCGTCGGCGCGGATGGTCGCGATCTGCGCGCCGGCGTCGAGGCGGTCGCCCTTGTTCAGGAGCAGCCCGCTGAAGCCGTTGAAGAACAGGTTGAAGGTGCCGGTGCCGAAGATGATGCTGGCGCCGTCGGGCGACCACTGCGGCGCGAGGACGTTGCTCTTCGGGTTCTGGTAGATCACCTCGAACTTGTCGCTGCCGCTGGCGGCGACGGCGACGCTCGATCCGAACGCGGATCCGGCCGGCGGCCGGCCGGTCATGACGAAGCGATCCCCGGACGGGTTGAACGACGGCAGGATGCCGGTCAGGGTCAGCTCGTAGCCGGCGAGCCGGCTGAAGGTCTTGCGCCAGGTGGTCACCGGCGCCGCCATGCGCTTGTGGAACGCGACGCGCGTGCCGTCGGGCGACCACGCCGCGGATCGGATGTCGCCTTTCGGTCCGCTGCGGCCGTCGGCGTAGTAGATGCCGGCCGGTCCGGCGCTGTCCTTGCGGATGTAGCCGACGGTGGCGCCGACGAACGACGGGTTGAACTTGACGCCGGCGCTCGACGGCACGTCGGCGGATTTGCCGGTGGCGATGTCGAACGACACCAGCCGCGTGTCGTTGCCCGGCTCGGGGCTCGGACGGCGATTCGCGAGGGTCTGCTCGGCGGTCATGCAGTACGCGATGACGCGGGCGCTGTCGGCCGACCACTTCGGGCTGCCGCAGAAATTCCCGTGCGGCGTGATCTGCTTCACCCCGCCGCCGTCGGCGCGCATCACGTAGAGATCGACGAGCTGCAGGTGTTCCCACCGTCCGCGCGCGAAGGGCAGCGCGGTGCTGGCGCGATCCGAGGCGAACGCGATCCACTTGCCGTCCGGCGACCACGACGGCCGGAAGTCGCCGCCGGTGCCGGACGTCAGCGCCCTGGCGCGCCGGGTCTGCAGATCGAGCGTCCACAGGTGACCGATGCCGCCCTGGCGCGAGCTGACGAAGACGAGATGTTTGCCGTCGGGCGAGAACGCCGCCTGATCGTCGTATCCCGGATCGTCGGTCAGCCGCTCGAGGCCGGCGCCGTCCGGCGTGACGCGAAACAGATCGGCGGAGCCTTCGCGGTCGGAAGTGAACACGATCGCCGATCCGTCCGGCGACCAGACCGGGTCGTAGTCGATGTCGCGCACAGCGAGCAGCGGCCGCTCGTTGGTGCCGTCGGCGGCCGCGACGTAGAGGCCGATCTGCCCCGCGTTGGGGAACACGCGTGCATAGACGATCTTCTGGGGATCGGAGCCGGCGGCGGCCAGCGCCGCGATCGCGGCGGCGAGGACGAATGTGCGCATGCGCGCATTCTACGCCGCTTCGGGCTCCGGCTGGGCTAAGCTCTCGCCGGACGTGACCTGACATGCTTGCACGCACGCTGACCGTCCTCGCGCTCGTCGTCCAGTCGGCGGCGCCGCGCAACGATCTGCCGCAGCCCTATCGAACGGCTCGCGACTGGGGCGAGCTGCCGGCGGGGGTGAAGTGGGCCGCGGTGACCGCCATCGAGCCGGCGCCGGACGGCACCATCTACGTGATCCACCGCTGCTTCGCGAACTCGTGCGCCGGCCGGCAGGAAGCCCCGATCCTCAAATACGACGCCGCCGGGAAACTGCTCGAGACGTGGGGCGCTGGGATGTTCGTCTTCCCGCATGGCGCCACCGTGGACCGAGACGGCCACCTGTGGGTTGCCGACGCCCGCGGCGAGAACGGGAAGGGCCATCAGGTGTTCGAGTTCGATCCGCACGGCAAGGTGCTGATGACGCTCGGAAAGGCGGGTGTCTCGGGATCGGGGCCCGATCTCTTCGATCAGCCGACGGACGTCGCGGTGGCGTCAAACGGCGACATCTTCGTCACCGACAGCCATCGCAACGGCGTCAACAACCGCGTGGTGAAGTTCAGGCGCGACGGCACGTTCGTCAAGGAGTGGGGACGAAAGGGCTCGGGTCGCGGCGAGTTCAGCGAGCCGCACACCATCGCCATCGATTCGCGCGGCCGGCTGCTGGTCGGCGATCGCGAGAACAACCGCATCCAGATCTTCGATCAGGACGGCCGCTTCATCGACGAGTGGCGGCAGTTCGGCCGTCCCAGCGGAATCGCCATCGCCGGCGACGACACGATCTACGTCGCCGACTCCGAATCCGGTCCGGATACCGGCGCGCACGAGCTGCCGGGAATCAAGAAGGGCATCCGCATCGGCAGCGCCCGGGACGGCCGGGTCACGGCGTTCATCGAGGACATGGAGTCGACCGCGCCGGATCATTCGGGCGCCGAGGGCGTCGGCGTCGACGCCCAGGGCCACGTCTACGGCGGCGTCGTCCGCCGCCAAATGCTCGAACGACACACACGGAGTCGCTGAGACTTCAAACTTCAGAGTTCAAGGAACGATGGCGAGCGCGCGCAGCGGCGCGCCGCTGCCGCCCTTGATCTTCATCGGCAGCGCGACGACGAACGCGCCGGTCGGCGGCAGGCGGTCGAGCGCCGTCAGGTTCTCGAACGCCGGGATGTCGTGGCCGTAGAGGATCTGGTGCGATTCGTACTGCGTCGATTGGCCGTAGTCGATGCTGGCCGTATCGAGGCCGATCGCCTTGATGCGGCGCGACCCGGCCAGCCACGTCGCCGCGTCGGGATGGAGGCCGGGGAAGTGCAGCCGCGCCACCGCCGCCTCGCCGCGCTCGGCGGTGCCGAGATAGCGCGCGGCGTCGGGCCAGAACTTCGCGAACCCGGTGCGAATCAGCACGATCGCGCCACCCGGAATCTCGCCGTTGGCACGCTCCCACGCCGCGAAGTCGTCTTTCGTCACGCGGTAGTCGGGCTGTGACGCGCATGCCGCCGTGACGTCGATCACCACGGCCGCGCCGACCAGGCGATCGAGCGGAATCTGATCCACCGACGCGTGTCCTTTGGCAAAATGCACCGGCGCGTCGATGTGCGTGCCGCCGTGCTCGGAGGTCGCGAAGTTGTTGGCGGCGTAGTAATAGCCCTGCGCGGTCATGCCGTCGGCGACTTTTTCCAGCCTGAACGGCTCGGCGGTCGGCCAGTAGACCGTCTGCTCGCCGTAGTCGTGGGACAGGTCGACCAGCGTGCCGGCCGGCCAGCGCGCCACGCTCGGCGGCGCCGCCGAACAGGCCGCGGCCGCGACGACGAGCGCGGCGATGGCTGCCGATTTCATAGGTTCCTCCTCGACAACGTAGTAGGTTACCCGTAAACCTCCTGATGACCGACCAACTTCGCCGCACCCTCACCCTGCGCGATCTGATTTTCATCGTCGTCGGCACGGTCATCGGCTCCGGCATCTTCCTGACGCCCGGCGCGGTGGTCCGCGAATCCGGTTCTGGAGGCCTGGCGCTCATCGTCTGGGTGGTCGGCGGCGTGCTGTCGCTGCTCGGAGCGCTGACCTTCGCCGAGCTCGGCGCGTCGAACCCCGATTCCGGCGGGATGTACGCCTACCTCAAGGACGCGTTCGGGTCGCTGATCGCCTTTCTCTACGGCTGGACGATGTTCCTGGTGATCGGCGCCGGATCGCTGGCGACGCTCGCCGCCGCGTTCCCTCGGTACGTGAGCGTCTTCACGCCGCTGTCGCCGGCCGGCGCGAGCGCAGTCAGCGTGCTGATGATCGCGCTGGTGACGGTGCTGAACGTCCGCGGCACGCGCCAGAGTGCGAACATCCAGGGCATCGCCACGACGCTGAACTTTCCAGCACATTGGGATCCTAAGCTTAGAATTCCACGTGGACAAGTTGTCGCG
>JADMIO011827229.1_pt1 | contig 15160 bp, 13 predicted proteins | sample 8958161 | NCBI WGS metagenome assembly JADMIO01 (sample SAMN16585339, study PRJNA669376) | soil metagenome | isolation source: Crop rotation soil | place: USA: Cullars Rotation, Alabama | collected 2011 | reverse complement strand
CTTTCCCGGCGGCGGGCGCTGCGGCCTTCGGCGGATCCGCGGCGAGGGCGACGGCGGCGGCGCCGGCGGCGATGACGACGGCGGACACAATCATCTTCGTGGTCTTCATGGGTAGACTCCTTTTCGCCCGCGACCCTCGGTCAAATCGCCACGCAATGTCAACGCAAAGTCAGGCACGGCACAACGTAACGGTTAAAGAAACGTAAATGGCACTCGAAGACGATCTCCAGAACCTGATCGAAAAGCGCCGCGAGATCGATCGCGCGTTGCTCGAGCGCCACGCCGTCGAGATGGCGGTGCTCTTCACCGACATCGTCGGGTCGACGGCGTACTTCGAGCAGCGCGGCGACATCGAGGGTCTCGCGCTCGTGCATCGCCACAACGATCTGTTGTTTCCGGTGGTGAAGCAGCACGACGGCCGCGTCGTGAAGACGATCGGCGACTCGATCATGGCCGTGTTCGCCGATGCCAGGAAGGGCGCCGACTGCGCCGTCGCGTTGCAAGAGAAGCTCGCGAAGGAGACGGGGACGGCGGCGGTCGAGCGTATTCGCATTCGCGTCGGCGTTCACTTTGGTCGCGTGCTGAAAGACGGCGACGACGTCTTCGGCGACACCGTCAACACCGCCGCCCGCGTCGCCAGCGCCGCCGACGGCGACGAGGTGTTGTTGTCGCAAGCGCTCGTCGACGCGCTGCCCGCGGGCGCGCGCCCCGCCATGGTGCCGCGTCGCCCGCTGTCGGCGAAAGGGAAGTCGGCGCCGGTGTCGGTCGTCGCGGTCGCGTGGCGCGCCGAGGACAAAGCCAATGCGGAGGCGGTGGCGCCGAAGTCGCAAGAGCTGTTCTTGATCGAGATCCATCGCGGGCCCACCGGCTTGCGCGTGGCGGCGATGGACGGCGAAGCCGAGCGCGGCACGGTGAAGGCGTACGCCGACGTCGAGCTCACCCCGGCCGAGATCGAGAAGCTCGCCGAGCCGTTCGCCGTCCTCGCGCACGACGGCGGGCAGGGCGCGTACATGCAGTCGCTCATCGACAAGGGCCGCACGCTGTTTCAGCGCGCGCTGCCCGAGCGCGTGCAGAAGCGGATCATGGAGACGCCGCGACGCACGGTGCGGCTGCACGTCGAGGACACTCTCGTGCACGCGCCGTGGGAGCTCTTGCACGACGGCACCGACTTTCTCGGCTGTCGCTTCAGCGTCGGCCGCATGGTGATGGCCAAGGCCGATGCCGCGCCGCCGCCGGCGTTCACCACCGCCAACGAGATCGTGATCGTCGCCGATCCGTGCGGCGATCTTCCGCACGCGGCCGAAGAGGGCCGCGTCGTCGAGAAGCTGTTCTCGTCGGCGGTGCCGGGGCGCGTGGTGCACGCGAGCGGCAAGGTCGGCAAGGCGCAATTCCTCGAGCTCGTGACACGCGCGCGCGTGTTTCACTTCGCGGGTCACAGCGTGCCGAACGGCTTCGTCGTCGACGGCGGCATCGTCACCGAGCAAGAGGTGGCGGCGGCGCTCGCGATGAGCGCGCCTTTGTTGATGTTCGCGAACGGCTGCCACGCGTCGACGCGCGACAAGTGGGAGCACGGGTCGCTCGCGCAATCCCTTCTGCTCGCCGGTGTGCGCCACACGTTGGCGCCGCTGTGGTCGGTGCCGGACGCCGACGCGCTCTCGTTCGCGCTGCGCTTCTACGAGAGTGCTTTGCAAGGCGTTCCCTTCGGCGAGTGCGCGCGCCGCGCCCGCAAAGCGATCGCGCAGACGCACGCCTCGCCGCTCTCGTTCGCGGGCTACGTGCTCTACGGCGACCCGCGCGCGACGCTGCCGGCCGACGACGCCAAGCTCCCCTCCACGGGGCGCACGCGCTCCGGCGATTTCCCCGTCGCCAACATCTCGCCCCCACGCCCCTCGACGCCGGCGCCGATCACGACGCGCGCCTCTCGCGAGGAGACCACGACGCAGCCGACGATGTCGGTGCCCGTCGCGCCGCCTCCGTCCCCTACGGCGCCGCCGCCTTCGACATCGCGCGCGTCTTCGTCGCCGTCGCCTTCCTCCGGATCTCCACTGGTCTTGGGGGCGGTCGGCGGCCTCCTCGTCGGTGTCATCGCGGTCGTGGTGCTCGTGACGAAGCCGTGGGCGCCGTCGAATGTGCAGCCGGTGACGACGCCGCCGAGCGCGGTGATCGCGACGGGTCCGACGACGGGCGAGTCCGCGGCGAACGTGAAGGTCGATCACACCGGGCCGGTGCGCGTCAGCGTGATGCCGTTCAAGGCGACGGGCGCCGATCCGACTCTCGACTATCTCAAGCAAGGGCTCAGCGAGGTCGTCGTCACGGAGCTCGCGCAGTCGCAAGGGGTGAAGCTGATCGAGCGCGGGCAGATCGACGTCGACATCGGCGAGGTCGAGTTCTCGCAGACCAAGTACGTCGATCCGGCCACGCGCGCGCAGCTCGGCAAGATCAACGGCGCCGAGATCGTGATCCTCGGCAGCTATCAAGTCGCCGGCGCGGACATGCGCTTCACCGCGCGGTTCGTGAACGTGGAGAGCGGCGAAGTGTTGGCGGCGGCGAAGGCGGACGGTCCCAAGGACGACGTGTTCGGGCTGCAGGACAAGCTCAGCGTCGACGTCAAAAAGGTCATGGCCGACGTCGCCAAGAGGATGCGCACATGATCGCGTTGGTGTTGATGCTGGCGGCGGCGGATCCCGCGATCGACACGTCGCGGCTCGCGGTCATGCCGTTCAAGAACCTGAACGCGGATCCGCAGCTCGACTGGCTGCGCCTCGGCGTCGCCGAGACGATGATCAACGACTTGCGCGGCGCGCGAAAGAACGTCGTCGAGCGCGACCAGCTCGATAAGGCGCTCGCCGAGCTCGCGCTGCAGAAGACGAACGGCAACGAGGAATCCACGGCGGCGGCGGCGGGCAAGCTCGTCGGCGCCACCCACGTCGTCGTCGGCGGGTTCCAGAGGGCCGGCCAGCAAGTGCGCATCACCGCGCGCCTCGTCACCGTGGAGACCGGCGTCGTCGACGGCAGCGCCAAAGTGACCGGCGACCTCACCGGCATCTTCGCGTTGCAGGACAGCGTCGTCACGCAGCTCTTGAAGTTGCCGGCGCCGAAGCGCAACAAACCGGCGAACCCGCAGAAGACGCTCGCGGCGTACAAGGCCTACGCGCAGTCGCTGCAGGACGCGAGCGACGTCGACCGCATCGAGCACTTGCGCAGCGCGCTCGATCTCGATCCCGACTTCCACTACGCGCTCTACGACATGCGCGCGCTCGAGAGCCGCCTCGATCGCTACCAGAAGAAGGCGCGCGTGATCGTCGACGAGAAGACGGAGAAGGCGCTCGCGATCGTGGGTGATGCGAAGGCGACGCCGCAAGATCGCAACATGCAGGCGATGCAGGCGATGACGATGCTGATGCAGCAGTACCGGTACCAGGCGATGCTCGACGTAGCGACCGACGTCGCCAACATGGACATCCCGGCGCCCACGCCGCCCATGGTGAGCGCCAAAGAGGTCGCCGGCTTCTTCATCTTCACCGCGCTCGTGCAGCTGAAGCGGACCGATCTCGCGCTTCAATACGGCGAGCAATTCATCGCGCGGTATCCCGGATCGATGTACGTGCAGGGCGTCGACATCCAGATGCGCGCCATCATCGACCAGGCGCATCGGCACGAGAAGACGCTGAAAGACGGCGAGCGCGACATCGCCGCCTTCGAGCTCGAGCAGCGCAACCGGAAGAAAGAGCCGACGGCCATCGACGCCAGAAACGACTCGTTTCGCGCGTGCACCTTGCGCATGTGGGCGGAGAAGTGGGCCGAGGCCGTGGAGGTCTGCAAGACCTTCGCCGACGACTACAAAGCCGCCGACGACGCCGACGACAAGGTCAAATGGGCGCATTTCGACCTGATGCGGGCCTGGTCCGAGCTCGGCCGCTTCGACGAGGCGCGCGACGAGTCCAAACGAATCCTCGACGCCTGGCCCGACTGGGCCCACACCAACAGCGTCGACATGATCGCCAAGTTCTACCCGCAGCCGTGAACCCTCCATGACGGTACGGCCCGTCACGACGTGACAAAACTCGCAGCGCGACGCGTTATCGGGTGATAATGCCCGTCGCCATGTTTAGAAATGTCGTCGTCGCCGTCGTCGTGATCGCCGGCAGCACCATCGCCGCGCTGCCCGCCGCCGCGCAGAACGTGAAGGCGCACAAGGCCGCCGCTGAGCGCGCCATCGTCAAAGAGCGCTGGTGCGAGGCGGTGTTCCTCTACGCGGAGCTCGACAAGGTCGACGCGAATCCCGAGTGGGCGCTGCAGGCGGCCGACGCCGCGCAGTTCGCCGACGATCGGGCGAAGGCGTTGTCGCTCTACAAGAGCGCGCTCGCGCGCGCCCCCAAGCATCCGCGCGCGCGCGCCATGGAAGCGTCGATCGCGGCGCTCGAGAAGCTCATCGAAAAGAGCGGCAACGGCACCGCGTGCACGGCGCCGCGCGCCGAGTGCGGCAACGGCGTCATCGAGTCGGGCGAGACGTGCGACGACGGCAACGTGCAAAGCGGCGACACGTGCCCCGCCACGTGCACGGGCGGAAAGCCGGTCCCTGTCACGCCCACCAAGACCACGCCGACGCCGCCGCCGGTCGTGACGCCGCCGCCACCGCCCGTCGTGACGCCGCCGCCGCCGCCGGTGACCACGCCGCCGCCGTCGTCGTCGGGCGGGGGCAACGAGCTGTGCACGCTGCAGAAGCCGCTCAAGATGTTCAGCAAGGGTGAGTGGAAGAACCTGGAGTTCGGCGCCACCATCAACATCAAGTCGCGCGGGCCGCAGTGGACCATGGTCGAGACCACGAGCGGTGACGGCAAGATCGCGTCGAGCACCATGGACGGCGCGTGCTCGTCGGCCACGTCGCCCGTGAAGACGGAGTCCACGCCGGTGAAGACGGAGTCCACGCCGCCGCCGCCTCCTCCTCCTCCGCCGCCGCCCACGGACACCACGCCTCCGCCGCCGCCGCCGACGGACACGCACGTCGACGATCACGTCAGCGATCCGCACGCCAACGATCACGTCAGCGATCCGCACGCCAACGATCACCGCGACGATCACGCGAACGATCGCCGCGACGATCGACACGACATCGCGCCGCTCGAGCGCGAGCACGGCGATCACGAGCCCGGCGGCGAGAAGGCCGAGCCCAAGAAGGGCGGCGGCGGTCTCGGCGGTTGGATCACGCTCGGCGTCGGCACCGCGCTCGCCGCGGGCGGCACGGCCGCCGGCGTGTGGGGTGCGCTGCCGTACTTCGACTACGTGCGCCTGTGTCGCGGCTCGTTCGGGAGCACGCAGTGCCCCGAGCTCGCCAACGACGGCAAGCTCGCCACCGACTACACCAAGAAGTCGAGCGATCAGGATCGCGCCAAGGTCGCCGACGACGCGCGCGATCTGCGCTTGAAGGTGAACAACGCGGCCGACGCGTGGGACGGCACCGGCGGCAACGGCACCGGCATCCCCACGGGTCGCGTGGTGTTCGCCGTCGGCAGCGGCGTCGGCGGCGTGGGCGTCGCACTGATGGTCACCGGCCTCATCTGGGGCATCGCGGGCGGCGGGTCGGCGGAGCCCACCGAAGAAGACGAGCACGACGGGGGTCGCCGATGAACGCCACCTCCTCCGTGCGATCCGTGCTGCTCGTCGCCGCCGCCGTCGTCGTCGTCGGCGCGCTCACGAGCGCCTGCCAGCTCGCCGCGCAGCGCGGCAACGTCGGCCTCGAGTGCGACAAGGCCGGCGACTGCGACGACCCCGACCTCGGCTGCGTCGTCACCGACGACACCAACCCCGCGTCGCAGAAGGTCTGCATGCCGCCGCCCAACGACTGGCAGTGCAAGGGCAAGTTCTTTGGCGACGGCGCCTGCGACTGCGGCTGCGGCTTCCTCGACAGCGACTGTCCGTCGTTGTTGTCGTCGTCGTGCGCGCAAGACGGCAACAACTGCCCCGTGGGGCAGAACCCCGTCGCGGACAACAACATCGAGTGCAATTGACCGGGTTGCCGTGACGACGTCACCGCGTGACGGATCTCACCGGGGGCGCCCTTTCATTCTGCGGCTCCGTCGACGACAACGCGCGACATGATCATCCGTCTCGCCCTCGTTGCCGTCGTTGCGATCGCGTTTGCTCCGGCGTGCGGGCTCTTGTCGTCCACCGAGTGCAGCGTCGACGACGACTGCCACGGCACCAAGGTCTGCTCGAACGACGGCCTGTGCGTCGAGTGCAACGGCGACGAAGACTGCGACCCGCGCGAGACGTGCAGCGACAACGTGTGCGAGCGCGGCGGCGTTGAGGGCGAGGGCGAAGAGGGCGAGGGCGAGGGCGAAGGCGAAGGCGAGCCCGGCGAAGGCGAGGGCGAGCCCGGTGAAGGCGAGGGCGAAGGCGAGGGCGAGGGCGAGGGCGAGCCCGGCTCCTGCAACGACGCGTGCGACTGCAACGTCGGCGAGTCGTGCGTGAACCACGTGTGCGCCCCGTTCGTCGGCTTCTGCAGCGGCGACGCCGATTGCCCGCGCGCGGATCAGCAGTGCACGCCGCAAGCGTGCGCGGTCTTCGAGTGCGTCGCCGCCGGCCCCGGTGAAGGCGAAGGCGAGGGCGAGGGCGAAGGCGAGGGCGAGGGCGAACCGCCGCCGCCGCCGGGCCCCGACACGCTCGTCGCCACGCTCACCTGGGACTCCACGAGCGCCGACATCGACATGCACATCACGAGGAAGAGCGCGTCGGCGCAATTCTGCATCGACGGCACGTCTTCGTCCGTCACCGCCGCCGGCCCCGTCTCCGTCCTGTGCGACAACGCGGCGCCGCTCGACTGCAACTACCTCAGTTGCGAATTCGATCCGCGCCCCGACTGGGACGGCAACGGCAACGGCACGAGCGTCGGCGATCCGCTGCTCGTCCACGACGACACGAGCGGCCTCGGCCCGGAAGAGACCGATGTGAACACATTGGCCGACGGCGAATACCTCGTCGGCGCCACGATCTTCAGCAACGGCGGCGGCGCCGTCCCGAACACCACGGTGTCGCTCGCGCTCACGCTCGGCGGCACGCCGATCTACACCGACAACGCCACGCCGTTCGACGGCGTCACCGTCAAGTGGATCGACCTCGCCGTGATCGAGCGCGTGAACGGCAACGTGTGCGTCGAGGATCTGACCGACGGCAGCAACACCGATGATTGTGGAGTGACACCGTGAAGATCCCGAGCCTCATCGCTGCCGTTGTCGTCGTCGGCGGCGCCGGCGCCGCGTGCGATCTCATCAGCGGCAAGGAGTGCAGCGTCGACGACGACTGCCACGGCAGCAAGGTGTGCTCCGAGAGCGGCACCTGCGTCGAGTGCAACGGCGACGACGACTGCGACCCGCGCGAGACGTGCGTCGACGAAGTGTGCGAGCGCGGCGGCGCCGGTGAAGGCGAGGGCGAAGGCGAAGGCGAGGGCGAGGGCGAAGGCGAGGGCGAGGGCGACGTCGGCGAAGGGGAAGGCGACGTCGGCGAAGGCGAAGGCGAAGGCGAGGGCGATCCAGGCGACGCGCAGCTCGTCGTCACGCTCACGTGGACCAACGACAACGACCTCGATCTGCACGCGAGCAAGGGCTCGCCGTTTTGCGTGGCGACGTCGGGGACCACCGCGGGCACGCTCGCGAACCTCGGGCCGTTCTCGGAGAGCTGCGCGTCAGCGCCCGTCGACTGCAACTACTCGAACTGCCACTCGGGCAGCTTCGGCACAAGCACCGTCGAGTGGGACGGCGTGAGCGGCACGCCGACGGCGGGCGATCCGATCCTCGAGCAGGACGCGATCAACGGCGGCACCACGAGCGCGCCCGCCGTCGAGATCCTCGACGTGCAGCAGCCGACGGTCGGCACGTACTTGATCGGCATCGTGGAGTACAACGACAGCGCCACCACGCCGGTGACGCCCACGAGCGCCGTCGTCGACGTGAAGAGCCGCGGCTCGACCGTCCAGCACATCACCGTCAGCGTGACCGCCGTCGGCGAATGGCACGACGTCGCGATGGTCCACGTCACGAGCCCCACGAGCGTGTGCGTCGCCAACGTCACCGACGGCGTCGACGAGTGCGACTGACGTGCGCTAGAACGCGCAGATGAACAAGATCTTCGCCGACGCCGACGCCGCCCTCTTCGACGTGAAGGACGGCGCGCGCCTCATGTTCGGCGGCTTCGGCCTCTCGGGGAACGCCGAGAACTGCATCGCGGCGATCGCCAAGAAGGGCACCAAAGACCTCACGATCATCTCGAACAACTGCGGCAACCAACGCCAGGGGCTCGCGGTGCTGCTGCAGCAGAAGCAGGTGAAGAAGTTCATCGGCAGCTATGTCGGCGGCAACCCGGATCTCGAAGAGCTGATGCTCGCCGGCGCGATCGACGTGGAGCTGTCGCCGCAGGGCACGTTCGCCGAGCGCATTCGCGCGGGCGGCGCCGGCATCGGCGGCTTCTACACGCCCACGGGCGTGGGCACGATCATCGCCGAAGGCAAAGACGAAAAGATCCTCGACGGCCGCCGCATGATCCTCGAGACCGCGCTCACCGCCGACTTCGCCTTCATTCGCGCCAAGACCGCCGACAAGTACGGCAACCTTCGCTTCTATCGAACCTCGCGCAATTTCTCGCCTATGATGGCGACGGCGGCCAAGGTCACCATCGTCGAGGCTGAAGAGATCGTCGAGCGCGGGGCGATCGACCCCGACGACGTCCACCTCCCCGGCTTGTTCGTGCAGCGCATCTTCCGCGGGACGTCGCACAAGAACGTCATCGAGCAGCGCACCGTGCGAAAGCGCGCGGGCTGACAACAGCTGACCGCTGCGACATCGAGATCGCACTCCGGTGAAATCCCCGCGCGCAGAAGACGGCGCCGTCGCATTTCGCCGGAGTGACGTCGACGGCGCGAATCTTGCGAGTGGTCGGCGCAATATGTGGCGCCTGGCATTTCGATCCATTTCATTGGTACCGCTCACGATTTCAGCGTGGATGGTGCTCGGCGGCTGCGCGGTGGCCGAGGGTGAAGGCGAAGGTGAGGGCGAGGGCGAAGGTGAAGGCGAATCAGGTCCCGCGTTCGACGACACCTTCGCCATCTTCAGCGGCGGCCGCTGCGACGGCTGCCACAACGCCGACAGCTTCCAGGGCAACCTCGATCTCTCCACGCGCGACGAAGCCTACGCGGAGCTCGTCGGCGTGGTCGCGAGCGGGCCGTTCTGCGGGCAAGCGCCGCACACGCGCGTCGTCGCCGGCGACGCCGACGCAAGCCTCCTCTACCAGAAGGTGACGTTCGTGATGGACTGCGGCCTCGGCATGCCCGAGCACGAAGGCCCCGGCCCGCCGGGCGGCGGCGCCGAGCCGCTCACCGACGACGAGCTCACGATCTTGCGCGACTGGATCAACGGCGGCGCCGCCGATCACTGACCGGCGCGGCTCCATCGGATCGCTCGCGTGCACCTCGGATCATCGGACCGCGGGAGCGCCATCGGCAAGCGGCAAGCGGGCGGCGGGCCATCGGCAAGCGGCAAGCGGGCGGCGGGCCATCGGTCCTGCGGATCGCTCAGCGAACTTCGACGACGATCGAGTCGGCGTCGGGGCCGGGGATGCCGACGCAGGCCATGGCGTTCCGATCGGTGATGTCCATGACGAGGGCGCCGCAGGTGGCGACGTCGTGGGGGTTCGTGGGGTTCTGCTTCAAGCCGACGGGCGCGAGGGCGTCGAAGACACCGCGGAGATCCTGCGGCAGCGTCTTCTTCACCATCTCGCCGAGCGTGGCGTAGCGCTGGAGCGTGGTGGAGCCCGGCAAGATGCGGCACGTGTCGATCATGTCGCTGTCGACGCAGTGGTTGGTGTGGAAGTACGGGCCGCGTCCGCCTTCGCGAATCACTTTCTTTTTCGTGCCGCTCGTCTCGATGCCGAAGACGTCGGTGTCGTCGGCGACGATGTAGTGGCGACCGCTGCCGATGTTGGAGTTGATGATCAGATCGCGCATGGCCTTGGCGGTGGGCTCGCGCAACGCGCGCCGCACGAGCGCGGGCCAGACGACGCCGACGACGGCGTCGACGCTGTTCAAGTTGTTTATCGTGAGCGCGGTGCCCCACGACGTCATGCCCGTCATGCCGAGGCAGCCGGTGATGCTGAAGCAGAGCGTGTGGCCCATCTTCGGAATGCCGGCGGCGTTCACCTGCGGCGACGGCGGCACCGACGGCACTTTGATCAACAATGCGAACGGCTCGGCGGAGCCGTGCATGTCCCACGTCTGACCGAGGATGCGGTGCTTGCCCTCGGCGAGAAACAGCGCCGAACAGCCGCCCGGATCGGCAGGCGCGCTGTCGAGGCGTTGCAGATCGGCGAGGCGCAGATCGCGCAGGTCGGTGTAGTGGTTGACGACGACGATCTGCTCGGGTTTCAGGCGGGCGCCGCGCGCGATGCCGCAGAGCTCGTCGTAGAGCGCGCGATCGAATTTCTCGAGGACGGGGAGGTGGTGGCGCGCGAGCGCGAGCACGTTCTCCTCGGTGCCGAGGTCGGTCTTCGACAGAGTGAGGCCGAGGCGGATGTCGTAGATGGCGCGGACGTCGGCGCGAAAGCTCTCGCCGTGTTGCTCGCCCCACTTCGCGGGGTCGGTGCCGTGCAGCTCGAGGGTGCGGATCGTGGTCATGCCGGAGGTCTATCGTCGTGCTAGCGTCCAGTCACCTGGGAGCTATCCATGACGACGCCGACCGCCCTTGCCATTTCACTCCTCCGCGAGCACGCCGACAGCAGCGCCCGCGCCTCCGTCGCCCTGATCCGCACGCTGCGGAAGAGCTATGACCGCATCCCCGACGCCGACCTCCACAAGTCCGTCAAGGGCACGCTCCTCGCCGTCGCCGACTACCTCGAGAAGAGCGACGACAAGCCCGTCATCGCCCTCGTCGAAGGCATCATCCTCTCGCGCAAGGAGAGCGGGCTCGAGCCGCTCGACTTCGCCGTCATGTCGCACTGCTACATGCCGCCGCTGCGCCACCACTTCACGCAGCACGCGCCGAGCGTCGCCGACGGCCTCGCCGCCTTCGACATCGTCGAGTCAATCTCGTTGCCGCTCATGGAGCGCCTCTTGCGCGTCGCCGTGCAGCCGCGCGAAGGCAGCCCGTTCCTCACCGCCCTCCACGTGCGCGACATCGTGTTGCGCTCGATGAAGGCCTGATGAGCGATCTCAACTTCGACAAGGTGGAGCCGCCGCCCGCCGCCGACGCGGCGTCGTCGTCGCCGCAGCAACCGCTCGCGTGCGTCGTGTGCAAGCGCGCGGTGCAGGGCAGCTACTTCGAGATCAACGGCAAGATCGTCGACGCCAATTGCAAAGCGCGCGTCGAGGCGTCGCGCACATCGGGTTCGCCGTCGCAGCGCTTCCTCGTCGCCGGGGCGCTCGGGCTCGGCGCCGCCATCGTCGGCGGCATCGGCTACGGCGCGTTCACGCTCGCCACCGGATGGAACATCGGCATCATCGCCATCGCCGTCGGCTGGTTCGTGGGCCTGGCCGTGCGCAAGGGCTCGGGGATGCGCGGCGGTCGCGGCTATCAGTTCCTCGCGGCCGCGCTCACGTACCTCGCCGTCGGCGGCGGATCGGTGCCCATCCTCATGGGCAAAGACGGCAACCTCGTCGTCGCCGTGATGTTCATGTTCGTCGGCCCCATCCTCGAGCCGATCATGTCGTTCCCGAGCGGGCTCATCGGCCTCGCCATCACGTTCTTCGGCATCTCACAGGCGTGGCGCATGAACGCCACACCCGCGTGGGACGTGAAGGGCCCGTTCTCCGTCGCTGACGCCGCGGCGAGCCCCGTCGCGGCTCCGTGACGACGTGACCAACGGCGGCGTTCCCTGTCCGAGCTGTGGGCGCGTGAACGCGCCGTCGCTGCTCGCGTGTCCGGCGTGCGGCGCGCTCGTGAACAAGGAGCGGCTGACGGCGCTCGCGCAGGCGGCCACGTCGGCGAGCGATCCGAGCGTCGCGCTCGCGAAGTGGCGCGAGGCGCTCGAGCTCCTGCCGCCGACCTCGGGCCAAGCCATCGAGATCGGCAAGCGCATCGAAGTGCTCTCGTCGGGGATCGCGTCGATGCCGTCGATGCCGTCGTCGTCGTCGTCGTCGTCGCCGGCGTCGCCGCCGGGGAATGCGAAGGCGTCGGCGCCCGGCGCGAGCGCGGAAAAGAAGCGCGGGCTCGCGGGCCTCGCGAGCGCGGCCGCGCTCGCGGTGTGGAAGCTCAAGTGGCTGCTGGCGTTCCTCGTCGGCAACGGCAAGATCGCGCTGCTCGGCCTCACCAAGGTGTCGACGTTGTTGTCGATGGGCGCCACGGTCCTCATCTACACCGGCATCTACGGGTGGAAGTTCGCGCTCGGCTTCGTCTTGTGCATCTACATCCACGAGATGGGGCACGTGATCGTGCTCCGCCGCTTCGGCATCAAGGCCGACGCGCCGATCTTCATCCCCGGGCTCGGCGCGTTCGTGCGCTCGCGACAGAAGTTCACCAACGAGCGCGAAGACGCCATCGTGGGGCTCGCGGGTCCCGTCGCCGGCGCCGTCGCCGCGCTCGCGTGCGCGCTCTTGTGGTTCGCGTTGCCGAAGCTCGGCGCTTCGATCGACGGCGCGTCCGTCGACAGCGCGGCCGCGTGGTCGCACGCCGGCAACTTCTTCGGCGCGCTCGCGCGCGTGGGCGCGTGGTTGAACCTCTTCAATCTGTTGCCGTTCTGGCAGCTCGACGGCGGCCGCGCCTTTCGCGCGCTCGATCGCACGCAGCAGTTGTTGTGCGCCGCCGCCATCGGCGCGCTCGTCGTCGTCACCGGCGAGGGCATCCTCGTGTTGTTGCTGATCGGCGCGGTCGTGCGCGCGTTCAGCCCGCGCATCGCGGCGTCGCCCGAGACCACCACGCGCAAGCACTGGCCCACCTTCGCCGCATACGTGGCGCTCTTGCTCGTGTTGAGCCCGCTCGCCGCGATCAAGATCGGCCACGGCGACGACGGCGGCGGCGACGGCGCAGCGTCGACGAACGCCGGCGCGGACGACGACAGCGCGCCCGCCGACAACGACGGCGCGCCCGCAGACAAGAAGACCGAGTGACGATGCGATGGCGCGCTTCGCGACCACGCGCTGGACGCTGATCGAAGAGGCGGCGTCGTCGTCGACGTCGCCGGAGGCGCGGGCGGCGCTCGGCGAGCTGTGCAAGCTCTATTGGTATCCGCTGTATGCGTTCGTGCGGCGCGCGTATCCGAGGCACAGCGCCGACGACGCCGCCGACGCCACGCAGGAATTCTTCGCCATGATCCTCGCGCGCGACGATCTCGGCGGCGTGGATCGCAAGCGAGGACGTTTCCGCTCGTGGTTGCTCGCGAGCATGCGGCACTTTCTCGCGAACGAGCACGACAAGCGCACGGCGCAGAAGCGCGGCGGCGGTGCTGCGCACGTGTCGCTCGACGCCGTCGCGTTCGTGGATCGCGGCGAGGCCGAGGCGCGCTTTGCGCGCGAGCCCGCCGTGGACCAGCTCGACGCCGAGAAGCTCTACGCGCGCCGCTTCGCGCTCGTGGCGGTGAAGCGGGCCACGGCCAAGCTGCGCGCAGAATTCGCCGGCGACGACGTCGAGAAGCAGCGTTTGTTCGACGCCGTGAAGGGCGCGCTCGTCGGCGAGCCGCCCGACGGCGGCTACGCGGCGCTCGCGCAGACGCTCGGCACGACGGCCGGTGCCTTGCGCACGCAGGCGAGCCGCTTGCGTGAGCTCTTGCGCGCGGAGGTCGCGGAGACGCTCGCCGTCGACGCCGACGTCGATCAAGAGATCGCCGAGCTGTTGGAGTCGCTCGGGTGAGAGGCGACACGGAGCGCATCGCGTGCCCCATCTGCGGCTTCGAGCTCGACGGCGACGAAGAGCCGTGCGCGCGTTGCCTCATGCGCGGCGTGTTGAGCGCGTCGTCGTCGTGGTCGTCGTCGCCGTCGAAAAAGATCGCGTTGCCGCAGCGCTTCGGCGGCTACGAGCTCGTGGCGGAGCTCGGGCGCGGCGGGATGGGCGTCGTCTATCGCGCGCGCGACGTCGACGGCGATCGCGACGTGGCGATCAAGCTGTTGAAGAGCGCCGACGCCGACGAGAAGGAGCTCGCGCGCTTTCGCGACGAGGCGCAGAAGGCGGCGCGCCTCAAGCACGAGGGGATCGTGCGCGTCCTCGATGTGGGCGAGGTCGACGGTCGCGCGTATTACGCGATGGAGCTCGTCGATGGCGCGAGCCTCGACAAGAAGATCGAGGAATACGCGGGCAAGCCGGAGGCGTCGGCGCAGTTGATGGCATCTGTGGCGCGCGCGATCCATCACGCGCATCAGAACTTCGTGCTCCACCGCGACATCAAGCCCGCGAACATCTTGATCGACAAGAGCGGCGCGCCGCACGTCGTCGACTTCGGCGTGGCGCGCCGGCTCGACGCCGACAAGACGCGCACCGGCGACGTCGTCGGCACCGTGCATTACATGGCGCCCGAGCAGGTCGACGCCCCCGCCGACGTCAACATCGCCGCCGACGTCTACGCCCTCGGCGCCGTCCTGTACGAGCTCCTCTGCGGCGTGCCGCCGTTCGACGGGCCGAGCATCGCGGCGATCATCGCCGACTTGCGCGAGCGCGATCCGAAGAAGCCGAGCGCGGTGATCGCCGAGCGCGGCACGGACGCGACGACGACGACGCCACGGAGAGCCGCGCCGATCGATCGCGACCTCGAGACGATCGTGATGAAGTGTCTGCGCAAGAACGCCGCGGACCGCTATGCGAGCGCGGCGAGCGTGGCGCACGATCTCGAACGCTGGCTGCGCGACGAGCCGATCGCCGCGCGTCCGGCGTCGATGAGCGAACGCGTCGCGCGCTTTGCTCGCCGTCATCGCGCCGTCACACTCGTCGCCACAAGCGCCGCGCTCGTGGTGGTGTCGTTGTTGGTGGCGTCGGTGGCGGTGGCGCGCGCGCAAGAGCGCGAATTGCGCGACGACGTCGTCGCCGCCGACGCCGCCGCTGCGCGCGCGTTGTCGGGCGCCGTGCTGTTCGAGCTGCGCTCACTTGCCGATCGGTTGCGCGAGGTCGCGCGCGATCCGCGCACGGTCGACGTCGCGCTCGCGGCGAACGTGTGCGCGAGCGGCACGGCGACGCCGACGAGCACGACGGGAAAG
>JADMIO010820059.1_pt1 | contig 15160 bp, 14 predicted proteins | sample 8958161 | NCBI WGS metagenome assembly JADMIO01 (sample SAMN16585339, study PRJNA669376) | soil metagenome | isolation source: Crop rotation soil | place: USA: Cullars Rotation, Alabama | collected 2011 | reverse complement strand
CCGAACGTCGCCGTCAAGGCGACCGGCGCGCCGCATTATTCGACGCAAGGCTACCCCTTCCGCAATATCCAGGACGGGCTGCATCGCATCTTCGACGCGTTCGGACCCAAGCGCTTCTTCTGGGGCACCGACATCACGCGCATGCCGTGCAGCTACCGGCAATGCGTCACGTTCTTCACTGAGGAATTATCCTGGCTCAGGGGAGTGGATCTCAAGGACGTCATGGGCCGCGCGCTATGCGAATGGATCGGCTGGAATTACAAATTCCGTTGAATGTGGCTGGTCTTAATCCATATGCGCTGTTGCATTGGGGGCTTGCGCCCGTGACCGTTCGAAGTTGGAACTGCTCATACTATCGAGCGTTTGTCGTCGGCCCGCGGCTGCGCTAGCCTGATTGCGTGACGCAGGATGAGATTGGCCCGCCAATGAACCTCCTCGATCCGCAAGGCCCGATCGCCGCGGCCAACAAGACGATTCTGATCGATTCGATCGCGATCATGCTCGCGATCGTGGTGCCGACGATCATCGCGACGCTGGCCTGCGCCTACTGGTTTCGGCAATCCAATACGCGCGCACAATACCTTCCCGACTTCGCATATTCCGGCCGCATCGAGCTCGTGGTCTGGTCGATCCCGACATTGACGATCATCCTGCTCGGCGGCGTCGCCTGGATCGGCTCGCACCGGCTCGACCCGGCCGCGCCGGTGGCGGGGACCGGAAGTCCGGTCCGCATCCAGGTCGTCTCGCTGGATTGGAAATGGCTGTTCATCTATCCGGACCAGCGCGTCGCGTCAGTCAATTCGCTCACCGTTCCAGTCGGCGCGCCGCTGCAATTCGAGCTGACGTCGGGCAGCGTGTGGAACGTGTTTTTCGTACCGCAGCTCGGCAGCATGATCTACACCATGAACGGCATGGTGACGCGGCTCAACCTGCGCGCCGACAATGAAGGCACGATTCAGGGATTGTCGGCGCATTTCAGCGGCGACGGTTTTCCGCAGATGATGTTCGACGTGCATGTGATCTCGCCGCTGGAATTTCCCAACTGGGTTTCCAGGACGGCGAGTTCAGGCGCCGTGCTGAACACCGACAGTTACCAGCAACTCGCGCGACAGAGCGTGGAGACCGGCAAGCCGGTTTATCGGCTCGAGGAGCCGCGCCTGTTCGAATTTGTCGCCACTCAGCACATTCCGCCGGCACCGGGACCGGTGCTCAAGACACAATCCGCGCAGTCCTACCTCGAGAAGCAAGATGCTCGGTAAACTCGACTTCTCCGCCATACCGATCGATGAGCCGATTCCGCTGGTGGCGGCGGGCATCGTGCTCGTGATCATCCTGGCGGTCCTGATCTGGGCGGCTGTAAAGGGCTATTTTCCCTACATCTGGCGCGAATGGATCACCAGCGTCGATCACAAGAGGATCGGCGTGATGTATGTGCTGCTTGCGCTCGTGATGCTGCTCCGCGGCGGCATCGATGCGATCATGATGCGGACGCAGCTGGCGGTCGCATTTCGTTCCGACGGCTTTTTCCCGCCGGAGCATTACAATCAGATCTTCTCCGCGCACGGCACCATCATGATCTTCTTCGTGGGCATGCCGTTCGTGATCGGCTTGATGAATTTCGTGGTGCCGCTGCAGCTTGGCGTGCGCGACGTGGCTTTTCCGACCCTCAACTCCGTCGGCTTCTGGCTGACGGCGACTGCCGCGCTCTTGATCAACATCTCGCTTGTGATCGGCGAATTCGCGCGAACCGGCTGGCTCGCCTTTCCTCCGCTCTCGGAATTGGCCTATTCGCCGGGTGTCGGTGTCGATTACTACGCCTGGTCGCTGCAAATCTCCGGCGTGGGGACGCTGGTCGCCGGCATCAACCTGGTGACAACGGTTCTGAAGCTGCGCACCCGCGGCATGACCTATTTGCGCATGCCGATATTCTGCTGGACGACGCTGGCCTCCAATCTGCTGATCATCGCTGCGTTTCCGATCCTGACGGCGACGCTCGCGATGCTGCTGCTCGACCGCTACCTCGGTTTCCATTTCTTCACCAACGAGGGCGGCGGCAACTCCATGATGTTCATGAACCTGATCTGGGCCTGGGGTCATCCCGAGGTCTACATCCTGGCGCTGCCGGCCTTCGGCATCTTCTCCGAGGTCGTCGCGACGTTTTCCGGCAAGTCGCTGTTCGGCTATCGCTCGATGGTGCTCGCCACGATGGCGATCTGCCTCATCTCCTTCATGGTCTGGCTGCATCATTTCTTCACCATGGGCGCGGGACCCAACGTCAATGCCATCTTCGGCATCGCCAGCATGATCATCGCGGTACCGACGGGTGTGAAGATCTACAACTGGCTGTTCACGATGTATGGCGGACGCATCCGCTTCACCACGCCCATGATGTGGACGGCCGGTTTCATGGTGACATTCGTCATCGGCGGGCTCACCGGCGTCCTGGTCGCCGTGCCGCCCGCGGACTTCCTGCTGCACAACAGCCTGTTCCTGGTCGCGCATTTCCACAACGTCATCATCGGCGCGGTGCTGTTCGGCGCCTTCGCCGGCTACGCCTACTGGTTTCCGAAAGCGTTCGGCTTTCGCCTGCATGAGGGCTGGGGCATCGCCGCGTTCTGGTTCACCTTCGTCGGCTTCTACGTGACCTTCATTCCGCTCTATGCAGCCGGCATGCTCGGCATGACGCGGCGCCTGCAGCATTACGACGTGCCGGAATGGCGTCCCTGGATGATTGCCGCGAGCATCGGCACGATCCTGCTCACGATCGGAGTGCTTTGCCAGATCCTCCAACTTGTCGTCAGCATTCGCCGCCGCGCCGAGTTGCGCGACGCGACCGGCGATCCCTGGAACGGCCGATCGCTGGAATGGGCCACCGCTTCGCCGCCGCCCGTCTTCAATTTCGCCGTTATGCCCAATGTGAACGGAGAGGATGCCTATTGGGAGATCAAGGCCAAAGCCAAGCAGCAGGAGCTGGAGCTGCGCGAGCCCGACTATCGGGATATCGAGATGCCGCGCAATTCTCCGACGGGATTCGTCTGCGCGTTCTTTGCGACCGTGATGGGATTTGCGCTGATCTGGCACATCTGGTGGATGGTGGCGCTCGGCTTCGTCGGGGCGTTTGCGACCTTCGTCGGCTTCGCCTGGCGCGATCATGATGAATATTTGATCCCGGCGGACGAGGTCGCCCGGATCGATCGCGCCAATCTGGCCGAGCGGCGTGCCGCCACGGATCTCGCGGAGGGGGGCCGGGCTTGACTGATACGACCTTGCCATATGCCGCGCATGGCGATCCGCATCATCTGCGTACGATGGAGCACGAAGGTCCGGCCTCCAAGCGGATCGTGACCGCCTACGGGTTCTGGATATTCCTGCTCTCCGACATCGTGATGTTCTCCTGCTTCTTTGCGAGCTACGGCGTGCTGTTGCGGCAGACCGCGGGCGGTCCAAGCGGCTCGGAACTGTTCGAGCTGAAGAATGTCGCCGCCGAAACTGCGCTTCTGCTGCTGTCGAGTTTCACCTGCGGACTGGCGAGCATCGCCGCCGACGTGCGCAATGCGCGCTGGTACCAGCTTGCGATGGCGGCGACCGGCCTTTTGGGGCTCGGCTTCCTCGCGCTGGAGGCGCGGGAATTTGCAGACCTCGTCGCGCGCGGCGCGGGGCCCACGCGCAGCGCTTTCCTGTCGGCTTTCTTCACCCTGGTCGGCTGTCACGGCCTGCACGTGTCCGCCGGCATCCTCTGGCTTCTGACCATGATGGCGCAGGTTTATGCCAAGGGCTTTCGCGCGGATATCTGTCGGCGGCTGCTTTGCTTTGCGCTGTTCTGGCATGCGCTCGACATCATCTGGGTCGCGATCTTTTCCGTGGTCTACCTCCTGGGAAGCGGCACATGAGCGAGCAACAGGTCCACGATTTCCATGAGCACCATGACCTCGCGCCCGGCGATGAGGAAGAAGTCCGCATCGGCCCGCGGCTGGCCGGCTATGTCATCGGATTGGGGCTGGCGATCCTGCTCACCGCCACCTCGTTCTTCGTGGCGGGCACCAACCTCGTATGGGAGCCCAGCATTCCCGTCGCTCTCGTCGTGTTGGCGATCGCGCAGATGGGCGTGCATGTGGTGTTCTTCCTGCACATCACCACCGGTCCGGACAACACCAACAACGTGATGGCGCTCGCCTTCGGTCTACTCATCGTGTTTCTGGTCGTCGGCGGCTCGCTCTGGATCATGAGCAACATGAACCACAACATGATGCCGATGGAGCAGATCATGCCGATGCCGCGCTAAAGCGCGATGACTTTTGGATGGATCGAGATCGCGCTTTAGCTTCTTGTCTTCACGAAAAGGGCGGCTGCCGTGCCGCCCTTTTCGCTGCCTGACCTGCGGATGACCTCACTGACAGGGATGCATGCGTCCGTCGCTGCCCTTGAACCTGGTGCCGGGCCGGCAGGCGAAGCCGCTGGTGGGGCCATAGGGGTCGTAAGCGTAGCTGCCGTAATAGGGCCGGTGATAAGGTCCGCCGAACGGCGCGGTCGCGATGGCGCCCGCGGTTCCGATCGCAGCCCCGGCGACGCCCGCAGCCGCGCCCACCGCCGCACCGGCTGTATTCGCGGCTGCGCCGACGGGACCACGATGATAGCAGCGATGGGTGTCGCAATAGTTCCGGGCCATGGCGGGCGCGGCCATGGCGGTGGCGATCACCGCGGTCGCAGCGACGAGTTTAAGGCTCTTCATGAGCTTCCTCCTGGGTTGATGACGCCGCTCAACCTGCCGTGAAAGATGAAAGTTCCCGCCGTCGCGCTCACAGCAAGGTGAGTGTCGGGTCCTTCCCGGCCCTAAGCTATTTGGAACCATCTCGAACTATTCGGAACGGTTGCGTCCGGTACGCTTGTTCAGCGGCGGAGTGGGCGCGCGGCGGAGCGCCTCGGGCAGGAACTCTTCTTTTGAATCGGCGGAGGGCTCGGCGCGGACGTCTGCCGCCCACTGCTCGCGCTCATGCGGCGTCGTGTTGTCCTTGTTCCGGTACTTCACGTCGACGCCGCGGACGGGATCGTTCACGCCGTGCTGGCTGATTTTACTCTCGGTCATGATGTGCTCCTTCGGCTGGAGCTGTCTCATTTGAGAACAGCCGTCGAGACCTGTCGTTCCGCTCGACGGAGCATCGGAACTCCTCGCGGTCTCGGTCACGATCGCGTGCATGTCCCTTGGAACAATAGCCTCAGGTGGCATTTGTCCTACAATCAACGCGCGCGGGCAGGACAAGACAGTGCCGGTATTTCGATATTTCGCTTATGTGGGTTGCGTTCTCGTCGCGTTGTTGCTCGTCGCGAACTGGATTTGGCCAGCCGAGACCAAGACGGCGGATTCAAACGCGCCATCGCCTCAGGCAGTTGCCGCCGAGTCTCCCTTCGAACAGACGATCCGCATTCAGTCCGCGCGCCGCTGGCCGGAGAAGATCGTGTTCGATACCAGCCAGCCGACCATTGTACCGCCGCCTGCGCCTCACGTCGCGGCCGCGCCTCCGCCGCCCGCGCCGGTCGTGGCCGCCAACTCTCCGCTCGACGCGCGCGCCCAATTGAAGCCGGCGCCGCCCGCGAAGCGGCAGGCGAGGGCGCGGCACCCAGCTTCTCGGCCGGACTTCTACAACCCGCGACCTGACGGCTGGCACGACCCCTGGCGTGATCCTTGGCGCCAACATTCCAACGCCTTTGCCTTGGCGGGGCCGACGGGGCCTTCCTGGCAGTTCGGCAGGTGGTAGCGTCGCGTAGCCGGGCCTATTTGCTTGCAGCCGCGGGTGCGGCCTTGGGTGCAGCTTTGGGCGGCCTGCAATTGTAGGCGCGCCGGAAGCCCGCGGCCTGCGCGTCGTCCTCTGTGCAGAACCAACGGTCCGGCCGGGGCAGGCCGGCATAGCTGCGGCAGCCTTGCAGATGATAGATCCCGATGTGGCCGGTGAAGCGGGCGCGGGCGGCGAGCTTGCCCTTGATCGGGCAGGACGGAGGTTGCGCGAAGTTTTCGGGGAAGAGTACGGCGCGGATTTCCTTGGCGCGATCGGGCCGGCATGCGCCGCCGCTCAACGCGCCATCCTTCTTGCCGAGCCTGAAATCCTGGGGTGCCGCGAAGCACCCCTTCCAGAGGCCGATCTTGTCGGCCTTGGCGGCAGCCGCCTCGTCCTTCGCATGAAGCTTCAGCGCCGGTTCGGCGCTGATCGCAAAGCCGAGCTTGACGAGCTGCTGGTTCAGGCTGGCGGTTTCGCCTTCGGCGCTGCAGATGCCGATGTGACGCCTGCTGGTGGTCTTGTCCGGGCCGAGATCGTCGCAGTGAACGGGCCGGCCCTTGATCAGCTTTGCGAGCTGGTCGCGCGCGTCGACACCGCAGCTCCACGGATCGGCCTGATCGTCGATACAGGCCTGATCAAGCTCGGGCGCGTCGATGCCATCGAGCCGGTAAGTGATATCGCCGAGCTGGATGGTGTGGCCATCGCGAACGATGGCGTCTGCGGCGAACGCGGGGCTCGCGAATAAGTGGGCAGCGAGGAGGGAGAGAAGCGGGAGAAAACGCATGTGCCTTTGGGGTCGGTCCAACCAATGAATGCCAGTTCTCTAGCACATTCGGGTATACGATATCCAACTCGTCATGCCCGGGCTTGACCCGACTGCGGATCGAGCCAGGCCATGACGAATGAAGTTGCTATCCCAACCTCAGCTCGCTGTAGCCATTCGCCGCGACTTCGTCGCAACGGGCGCGATAGGCCGGCGCGCTGCCCGAGTAGCGTGCGACGATCCTGACATTCTTGCCCTCGACATTCCTGTTGATGCCGGTCATCCAGGAATCGACCTCGTTGGAGAGGAGGCCGACGCCCAGCGTCTTGACGTGGTCGGTCCAGGACTCCACGCCCGCGGGCGTCGCTTCGAGACGCGTCAATCCCTTGTCGCGCGCGAAGAGCATCAACCCGGTCACCCAATCGACGCTGTACTCGATGCTACGCGGTATGTTGCCGAGCGCGGTATGCGGTCCCATCAGCATCAACATGTTCGGAAACTGATGCACCATCAGGCCGAGATATGTTTCGGGTCCCGACTTCCATTTGTCCTTCAGCCTGACACCGTCGGTGCCCCTGAAATCGATCTTGTCGAACGAGCCGGTGATGGCGTCGAAACCGGTCGCGAAGATGATGATGTCGAACTTGTAGTCCTTGTCGCTGGTCTTGATGCCCGCGCTCGTGAGGCGTTCGATCGGCGTCTCCTTGATGTCCACCAGCTCGACATTTTCGCGGTTATAGACCTCGTAATAATGCGTCTCGAGCGGCAGGCGGCGCGTCCCGAAGCCGTGGTTTTTCGGGATCAGCTTCTCGGCGGTCGTGGGGTCCTTGACGCGCTGGCGGATCTTTCGCGCGACGAAATCGCTGATGGTGGCGTTTGCCTGGCGGTCGATCAGGATATCCCTGAAATTGCCTTGCCAGATGCCGAAGCCGCGCTCGCCATAGAGCTTTTCATAGAAGGCTTCGCGTTCCTCGTCCGACACTTCGAACGCGCCGCGCGGATCTGGCGTGTGGATGAAGCAGGCGAAGGTCTCCTTGCATCGGGCGAACAGCTCGCCATAGCCGGCCTTGATCTGCTTTTGTGTCTCGGCGTCGATCTTGCCGTTGTGAAGGGGCGCGCACCAGTTCGGCGTGCGCTGGAACACGGTGAGGTGGCCGACCTCACCCGCGATGGTCTGGATAGTCTGCACGCCGGTCGCGCCGGTGCCGATCACGGCAACGCGTTTGCCTTTGAAGTCGACCTCCTCCTTGGGCCAGCGCGCGGTGTGAAAGCTTTGGCCCTGGAAGCTGTCGAGGCCTTCGATCCGCGGCAGGGTCGGCGTCGACAACGGCCCGATCGCGGTGATCAGGAAGCGCGCGGAGTGGCGGCTGCCGTCCTCCAGCGTGATGCTCCAGCTTCGCGTGGTCTCATCATAGACCGCTGCGGTGACGCGGCTTCGAAACTGGATATCGCGGCGCAAATCGAATTTGTCTGCGACATATTTGCAGTAGCGCAGCGTTTCCGGCTGGCCGGCAAAATGTTCGGACCATTCCCATTCCTCGAGGAGCTCCCTGGAGAAGGAATAGCCGTAGGAATAGCTCTCCGAATCGAAGCGCGCGCCGGGGTAACGATTCCAGTACCAGGTGCCGCCAACCTCGGTGCCGGCCTCGAACACGCGCGCGTTCAGACCGAGCTCCCGCGCCCGGTAGAGCTGATACATCCCCGAAAGGCCGGCGCCGATGATGATGGCGTCGAAATCGAGACCGGATGTTGACCCTGGCGGCGAGGCGGACACCTGATTTTTCCCCGAAATCCGATTTTAACTGACGGACAAGGCTAGCCGGTCTTCCGTGTCCGAACAAACCCTGCATCCATGCGTGAGCGATGTGCAGGGTTGCGTGTTCTTACGGCCTTTGACTAGCTGGTATCACTCGCCTTATCGTCGCAGGCGCGGGGTTACGGGAGACAGCGGCGAAAAGGGAAAAAGATGGTGCAAGCGCTGCAAAAGCGGCTCGTTTCAATCGATGTCAGCGATCCCCAGATCTATCAGGACGACACCTGGCGGCCGCTGTTTGCCCAGTTGCGCCGCGACGATCCCGTGCATTATTGCGAGTCCTCGGCCTATGGTCCCTATTGGTCGGTGACGCGTTACGACGACATTTTTACCGTCGAGCTCGACCACGAGACGTATTCGTCGGCCAATGAACTCGGCGGCATTCAGGTCGCCGATCCGCCGAGCGGGCAGGAGCGCCCCAATTTCATTCGCATGGACCCGCCCGGCCATACCGCGCAGCGTCGCACCGTTGCGCCGATCGTGGCGCCCTCCAACCTCGCCAATTTCGAGAAGCTGATCCGCGAACGCACCTCCGCCGTGCTCGACGCCCTGCCGAGGAACGAGATCTTCGACTGGACCGAGCGCGTCTCGATCGACCTCACCAACATGATGCTGGCGACGCTGTTCGACTTTCCCTGGGAAGACCGGATGAAGCTCTCCTGGTGGTCGGATGTCGCGATCGCCAATGTCAGATCGCCCGAGGCGGTCGTGCATTCCGAGGAAGAGCGCTCCGCCGAGCTCATCAACATGGGCGGCTATTTCCGGCAATTGTGGAACGCGCGGATCAAGGCGCCGCCGAGCTTCGACCTGATTTCGATGATGGCGCATTCGGAAGCGACGCGAAACATGGACGCGGGCGAGTTCATCGGAAACCTCGGACTGATGATCGTGGGCGGCAACGATACGACGCGCAATTCCATGAGCGCCGGATTGCTCGCGCTTTGTGAGAATCCGGAGCAGTTCGAGCTGGTCCGTGCGCGCCGCGAGCTGATCCCCAATCTCGTGTCCGAGATCATCAGATATCACACGCCGGTGCTGCATATGCGGCGCACCGCGCGGCGTGATGTCGAACTCTGCGGCCGAAAGATCGCCAAAGGCGACAAGGTCGTGATGTGGTACATTTCCGGCAATCGTGACGAGGACAAGATCGAGCGCGCCGGTGAATTCATCATCGATCGGCCGAAGGTGAGACAGCATCTATCCTTCGGCGCCGGCATCCATCGCTGTGTCGGCGACCGGCTCGCCGAGCAGCAATTGCGCATTCTCTGGGAGGAGATCCTCAATCGCGATCTGCGCTTCGAGGTCGCCGGTCCCGTGAAGCGCCTGTATTCCAATTTCATCCGCGGGATTCGCGCGATGCCGGTGAGGATGGTGAGTTGATGAGGTCGTCATTGCGAGCGAAGCGAAGCAATCCATGCCGCCGCTTGCGGAGAGATGGATTGCTTCGTCGCTTTCGCTCCTCGCAATGACGGAGAAGGCGGAAACAAGGGAGTGAAATGAACAAACCCGTAGACGTCCTGATCGTCGGCGCCGGCGCGTCCGGCGCTGCCGTGGCCTGGTCGTTGGCCGAGACCAGGATGCATATCGTCTGTCTCGACCAGGGCGGCTGGATGAAGCAGTCGGAATATCCGAGCACGGGCCGGGACTGGGAGGCGAAGTTCTACGGCGAGTGGTCGACCAGCCCGAACATCCGCGGCCGGCCGGAAGACTATCCGATCAACGACGACGACTCGCCGATCAAGGTTGTGAACTTCAACGGCGTCGGCGGCTCGACCATCATGTACACCGCGCACTGGCCGCGGCTGCATCCGTCCGACTTCAAGGTGAAGACGCTCGACGGCGTCGCCGACGACTGGCCGATCGACTACGATGCGCTGACGCCGTTCTTCGAGGAGAACGACCGGATGATGGGCGTCTCCGGCCTGTCCGGCGACCCGTTGTCGCCGCTGACCCATCCGCCGATGCCGCCGCAGCCGCTCGGCCTCTCCGGGCCGCTGATCGCCAAGGCCATGAACAAGCTCGGCTGGCACTGGTGGCCGTCGGATACGACGGTGGCGACGACGGACTATGAGGGCAGGGCGCGCTGCATCAATCTCGGCCATTGCACGCCGGCCTGCGCGCAGGGCGCAAAAGCCTCGACCGACATCACCTACTGGCCGCACGCGATCCGCGCCGGGGTCGAGCTGCGCACGCATTGCCGGGTGCGCGAGATCACCACCAATGAAGATGGCATGGCCTCGGGCGTCGTCTATTATGACAAGGACGGCGTCGAGCAGTTTCAGGCGGCCGAAGTCGTCATCCTTGCCTGCAACGGCGTCGGCACGCCGCGCCTGCTGCTCAACTCCGTCTCCGGAAAATTTCCGAACGGGCTCGCCAATTCGTCGGGGCTGGTCGGCAAGAACCTGATGTTCCATCCCTATGCGCAGATCTATGGCTTCGTGAAGGAGCCGACCGACTCCAACCGCGCGCCGCCGACCTGCCTGTGGAGCAAGGAGTTCTACGACACCGATCTCTCGCGCGGCTTCGTCCGCGGCTACGGCATCCAGTTCGGCCGCGGTGCCGGGACGGTGTTCGAGGCTGTCGTGAGCGAGCAAAAGGGCATTCTGCCCTGGGGCGCGGATCACCACCGCGTCTTTCGCAGGCTGAACGGCCATCGGATGCACGTCTCCGCGATCTGCGAGGATCTGCCGGAGGAGCATAATCGCGTCACGCTCGATCCGGTCCTGAAGGACAGCCACGGCATTCCTTCGCCAAAGATCGACTACACGATCTCTGAGAACAGCCGGAGGATGATGGAGCATGGGCTGGCGCGCGGCCGCGAGATTCTGGAGGCCGCCGGCGCCACCGATATCTGTCTCAATTCGCCGATCCCCTGGGGCGGCTGGCATCTGCTCGGCACCGCGCGCATGGGAATCGATCCCGCGCGCTCCGTCGTCAACGAATGGGGTCGCTCGCACGATGTGAAGAATCTTTTCATCGTCGACGGCAGCATTTTCGTCACCTCCGGCGGCGTCAATCCGACGTCCACCATCCAGGCGCTTGCGCTTTACATCGCCGATCAGATGAAGCAGCGGCTGGCCAATCTGTTCGGTTGAGGATCAAAAATGATTGTCGAAAAATCTCTCACCTCGGCGCAACGCGACGATTTGCGCGTCGTCGCAGGCATGATGATTCCACCGAGCGATGAGTACAAGGTGCCGGGTGCCGATGATGCCGCCATTCAGGGCGACATTCTCGCAACGCTTGGCCGCGACACCAAAATGGTGGCCGCCGCGCTCGATCATATCGCGCGGCTTGCAGGCAAGCCGCTCGAAGCGCTGGACGAGGCCAAACGCTGGGCGCTCGTGACGGAATTTCGGACCAGCGGCGGCGCGCCGGCCGCAACGCTCGCCCGCGTCATCCTGCAATGCTGCTATCGCGACGACCGCGTGCTGCGCTCGCTGGGGCAGGAGCTGCGCGCGCCCTTTCCGAAGGGACATGTGCTGCCGGACGGCGACTGGTCGCTGCTTGATCCCGTGAAGGCGCGGCCGCGGAATCTGCGCGGCGCGACCTGAATTGTCGGGCGCTCTGCAAATTCGTCGTGATCGGCATGACCCAGGCCAGCTTCGTAGCCGGGTGAGCGCAGCGACACGCATGTCGCTCGGCTCATGCGGGCGACGAGCCTAGCCATTCGGGCAGGCTGACCGAAAGGCTTGCGAGTTCTCCGCGTCATAACCATCTGACAGGCCCAAAGGAATTCGTGCCATGTTGGATTTCACCTCAGATGTCGCCGCCGACGGCCGGTCCGCGGCTGCGATCGATCCCGCAGATGTCAACGACCAGCCGCTGCTGGATGCCTATTCCAACGCCGTGATCGACGTGACCGAACGTGTCGGGCCGGCGGTGGTGCGCGTCGAGACCGGACCGAAGCTGCGCAGCGCGCGTGAGCGAAGCGGGCTCGGCTCGGGCATCGTCATTTCGCCTGACGGGCTGGTGCTGACCAACAGCCATGTCGTGGGCTCGGCCAAGGAAATCCGCCTGCGCGATATCGAGGGGTTTGTCAGCGACGCGCACGTGCTCGGCGTTGATCCCGACACCGACCTCGCGCTCCTGCGCGCCGATGGCGCGCGCGAACTGCGCTATGCGGCGCTCGGCAATTCCAAGCGGTTGCGGCGCGGCCAGCTCGTGGTCGCGATCGGCAATCCGCTGGGATTTGAATCGACGGTCACCGCCGGGGTGGTGTCGGCGCTCGGCCGATCGATCCGCTCGGTCTCGGGCCGCATGATCGAGGACGTGATCCAGACTGACGCCGCGCTCAACCCCGGAAATTCCGGTGGCGCGCTGGTGGCGTCGAACGCCGAGGTGATCGGCATCAATACCGCGATCATCAACGGCGCGCAGGGCATCTGCTTTGCGGTGGCGAGCAACACCGCGCAATTCGTGCTGTCGGAGATCATCCGCCATGGCTATGTCCGCCGTGCCTATATCGGCGTCGCCGGCCAGACCGCGCCGGTGCCGCGGCGACACGCTGTCGTGGCCGGTGTCGAGAACAAGATGGGTGCGCTCCTGATGAACATCGAGCCGGATGGACCTGCGGCGGAGGCAGGCTTGTTGCCGGGCGACGTCGTGATCCGGCTGGACGGCCTTGAAATCAACGGCGTCGACGACCTGATCCGCGTGCTCGACCATGAGCGCATCGGCCGTGCGCTCTCGATGGACGTGCTGCGGCTCGGCAGGCTGCGCGCGATCGACATCCATCCGGTGGAGCGAAAGCGGGTGGGGCGGTAAAACCGTCATTGCGAGCGAAGCGAAGCAATCCATCTCGTCACTTGTGGAGACGTGGATTGCTTGTGCGCCAGGCGAAGCTGGCGCGATCCAGCCGGTGGAAGTCCGGCTCGGGTAGGCCGTAGCGGGCGCCCGCTAGTGAGTGTTGCGTAGTCGCCGGCGACGGCGGGTGCGAAGCGTACACAACGATGCTGTGGGGTGGGCTATTGAGCCGCGAAAGACATAAACTCGCAGAGGCCGAGGCGGTAAGCAACGTCGAAGGCAACATGTGCGGCGCCGCTATGCGAGGCGCTGACGCTCTGCCGTGGTCGAAGACCCCATCACGCAGCAAGGGATCGCGTCGGAACCTGGGAGGTCCCGCGTTCGACCGTTGGGCACATTGCCCCCAAGGTCCGCATCGGAAAGGTGAGGAGCCGTCGCCGATGATGCACGAACGCGGGACGTCGGGCCCAGTCATAGTAGCTGTGAAGCCGACGAACAAGGCGGAGCGATCCGCTGCGGAGTTGGTGGAGCGAAGGGCTGGGGCCAAGGGGAATGCTGAGCAGCAAAGCACGTTCCGGACTCCGAGCCGGTCAGATGTGATAGCGCTGCGCCGGATACCGAACGCTGCAATCTGCAGCGTGCCGGTCATTACCCGAGGTGGGAGCCGTATGCGGGAAAGCCGCACGTACGGATCTGTGCGGGGGGCGCTCAGCAATGAGCGTCCCTACCGCGACCGTCGGCTCGCTCCTCGCAATGACAAAAAGCTATTCCGCCGCTGCCGCGAATCTCGCGTTCTCCAGATCGGCCTCCAGCCGCGCCTTTTCTGCCGCCGCCTTCCTGATGTTTTCTTCCTTGATGTGGCCGTAGCCGCGGATGATTTCGGGGATGCGGGCGAGCTTTGCTAGGAGCGGGATCTGTGCGAGCTTCAGCGCGACCGTGCGCTGATCGATCATCGCGAAATAATCCTCGACCAGCTTCCTTTCGGTCCTGCGCTCCCCAGTGCGACCGAACGGATCGAAAGCGGTGCCGCGCAGGAATTTCAGCTTGGCGAGCAAACCGAAGGCGCGCAGCATCCAGCCACCATACTCCTTCTTCATCAGCCGGCCAGATGTGTCGCGCTTCGCAAAGATCGGCGGCGCGAGGTAGAAATTGAGCTTGAAGTCGCCGTCGAACTTGTCCGAGATCTTCTTCGCAAAGCTGCCGTCGGTGTAAAGACGCGCGACCTCGTACTCGTCCTTGTAGGCCATCAGCTTGAACAGGTTCTTCGCGACCGCCTCGGTCAATTCGGTGGAGGCGGGGCTTGCCGCGCTCTCGGCCTTGCGCACCTTGTCGACGCCAGCGAGATAGCGGTCGGCATAGGCCTTGTCCTGATAGTTGGTGAGGAAATCGGCGCGCAGCGCGATCTGCTCGTCGAGCGTCTTCACCGGCGTACTGGCGCGGGTGCGGAATTGCAGCACGCTGCGAATGCGCGACATATCGTGGGCGGCGAGCCGTCCCCAGGTGAAGGCCTGCTTGTTCATCTCGATTGCGGCACCATTGATCTCGATGGCGCGGAGCAGCGCATCGAGCGAGAGCGGGATCGCGCCCTTTTGGAAGGCGAAGCCGAGCATGAAGGGATTGGTGGCGATCGAATCGCCCATCAGCGTGGCGGCAATCCCGGTGGCGTCGATGATCTCGAGATTGCGCTCGCCGATGGCGTCGCGCAGCGTGGTCTGCATCGCGCCCAACTCGAAGTCGATGTCGGGGTTCTGCACGAAGCTCGCGGTCGGCTGCAGGTCGGCATTGACGAACGCGCGAGTTACGCCGCGGTCGACGCGGCTGAGCGCGGTCGTTCCGGCGGAGACCACCATGTCGCAGCCGAGGATGAGGTCGGCGCCGCCATTGGTGATGCGGACAGTGGAGAGGTCCTCAGGCTTCGCGGCAATGCGCACATGGCTCATGACCGCGCCGTTCTTTTGCGACAGGCCGGTGAAGTCGAGCGCCGAGCAGCCCTTGCCGTCGACATGCGCGGCCATGCCGAGCAGCGCGCCCACGGTGATGACGCCGGTGCCACCGATCCCGGGAAAG
>JADMIO010647581.1_pt1 | contig 15160 bp, 8 predicted proteins | sample 8958161 | NCBI WGS metagenome assembly JADMIO01 (sample SAMN16585339, study PRJNA669376) | soil metagenome | isolation source: Crop rotation soil | place: USA: Cullars Rotation, Alabama | collected 2011 | reverse complement strand
AGTCAGCATTTTGATGAGCATTTTAGTATTGGTCTAGTTATCAATGCATTCTTGTTGAGAACTATAGGAATGCCGTTAAAGTGATCAGATGTATGCGAGGTGGACCTGCTATAGTGGCAGTGTCTCTAGGGATGAGAGCGAGAGAGAGAGAGAGAGAGAGAGAGAAAGAGAAAGAGAAAGAGAGAGAGAGAGAAAGAACGAAGACAGTGATGCTAGTTCAGAACTTTCGACAGAGCAATTTCTACTGGAGTATTCATTTAGAAGCCGCTGACTTTCAATAATAGAAATGAAATAAGCCTGTGCGTTTAGTATAGGCCTAAGGTTACATGCCAGTCTAGATATTATCGAAACTTACGTTTGCTTTAAAAGAGTTATTGGTATTTTAGCTTCAAGGATTATGTAATATAAATTCGACTTGAAATTAAGATACTTTTGAGGCTCCAAGGTTCTATCATTTTGAATGGGACCAGTTTAACTTCACGTTTATTTCTAGATATTAAGCGCGTTTATTCTCAGTTATTAGACTAGTCGTGTTAATTCTTACCTATTAAACTAGTTGAACTACTTTTTGTAGTTTTGCTAGAGCACTATCACTAGTAGTAGGATACTGCTGGAGAAATACTACCTCGGCTCAAGTCTCAGGGCTCACCCGTCACTGATATGGCCTTCGGCCCGCGAAACTGACATTAAATTCGGTCACTTAATAAATAGCAACAGTACTGAATACCGAACGAAGGAGAACAATGAGTTTCCTTGAATATTTGGTAAAGATCGAAAGAAAGCGATGCAGAGGAAGACAAAGAATTACCTGTACAAATAGGCTCAGTGATTGGATGAAAACTATGAAATCGAACAGATAAGAGTTGCGTGGGAACGTAGAAAAGTGGTATACCATGACCTCCTACTTCCGGACCGGTTAGAGAATTCGAAAGACTAAAGAAGAAGCTCTAACCTTATAAGGTAATCTGAGAAAAAATTGCGAAGTTAAAATATTGTCCTTATAAATAGATAACCCGAAAAGAAGTACTAGAGAAACCATGAAAAGTAAAGTATATAGTAACTTTAGACAAAAGAGAAAGGTATTTCTTAACTTTTTTCTAGCCTTAGTACTGTAAGACTATAATTATATTCCCTGTTGATTAGCCTAGGCGATAGCACACATGCCTGTTAAGCAGGGACTGCGGGCTCAGTTTTCGGCCGCATCCGTCTCTGACAATATTTTGTGATGCAGAAACAGACGCTAACCCTAGTTAAGCTACTCTGATGGCCGAATTTCAGTAGACAATTATAATTGTCTGATTACATTCTAGTACGTCTTCGTCGCTCAGTTGTTAACACGTCGGCCTCTTTCATGAAAGTCCGGATTCGATTTCCGGTCGAGTCAACCAGAGAGTAAAATCTCGGAGGTACAACGGGACAACCAAGCCCTCCTTCCCTTCGTGAGTCGGTGAATTAGTAGCAATTAGTATGTAGTGAGTGTCTGCTACAGAAGATTTTGAAGGTAGACACAGGTCTGGCGTATGGTCCTACGGGATCGAAAGTGGGGCTGGCGACCTTGCCGCTAGATTAATGACAATTGTCACCTGTGCGCTGCAAGCGCTAATTTGATCAGCTCCGAACCTAGGGGTCAATTCTGACCTATGATGTCCTTTACCTTGACTTCAAATACATAATGGATGGTATATACACTTGTGGAAATTATACAATAAACGAACATGACTGTATATTTTAATTACGCTTTAGTAAAATTTCAAACATTAAAATTTCAAGAATGACATATAATTTACGTATGATAATATAGCTGGCAAATTTTTAGTATTTAACTAGATAATTTATCAATTATAAAGAAATTCGAATAGACGCTAAGCTCAAAAAATACCGCTATCATGGTTCGCTGTGGAATAACTTCTAACTTTCTCTTATGGATTAGAATTACAACTACTTTCGCTCTACACAGATATTCTGAATATTTCTCTTCATCCAGTGAACTCGATATCAAAACGGGTAAGTTCTATATACCATTTTAAATCATTTAGGAACCGTACTCAGCTACGGGGTCTGCAGGATCCAGCCAGTGGCTAGTCTAGGAAATTTTGAAAGGGGCCATGCTACAGTACTGAAGCGACGAGGGCGAGGGAGACCTCGGGGTCAAAGATAAGCAAAATCGTATATTTTTGATAGCAAATCTCAGATCTATGGAGGGGGCCGGGCCCCTGCAGAGCCCTCCCCCCCCCCCAAATCCGTTTCTGGGTCCAGTCATCTCACTAGCATCGGCGATCCCCTTCATTGCTATTGGTTTGGTGTCCAAGAAGCTGGACTGCTATTATTGGGGATGTAACCAGAATTTGGCAAGGGGCTTTCCATGCTATCTTAGATGACAAAAATCGAAATTTAGCTTTATCTAGCCATAATACTAACACGAACCCTAAGCCCAACCCTGGCCGTAGCCCTATGAAGCTAATTCTAGCCCTACGAAACTAATTCTAGCCTTACAAATGACAATTTTCTCACTTTCATTAAATATTAAAGTTTTCATATCAACGTTGCGAATGCGAATAAAAATGAGTTAAAATTATATTGCAAAGCAAACTATACATATTTAGGTTTTGTAAACAAACATTCAAGGAAAAATGTTAGAAGTATGAATAAAAAATGACGCTAGTGAGTATCGAAGTTACGACTATACGACTGGCAGCCTGGTCGTCTACACCACTCGGCCATCAATCGTCCCTAGCAAACTTTGCTTACACAAAAGCTTATAAGCAATATAGCACGCGTGACGTCACTCAATCGATATATAATACGTCTAGTACCATACTCTATCTCTCAATGGTCATATGCCAAATTTCGGTTACATCCCTAATAAATGTACACAGGAGAGAAATTTATTAATATATGCTGCTACGTAGGCCTATACATTGTCAACTTATTTGGGCACCAAATGGCTCAAATGTTATCTATCGTGGGCTATCAACTGGATGGTGTTACGGCAAAATGGACCAAGCCACAAAATGAGAAGTAATATTTTATTCTTCATTAAAATCAAAACTATAAACTTAGTGCTGTAAATTATTTTTCTAATATTATAGAATATATTTCATGTTATAAATAGTGAAAAACGTTTCAATAAATTCATTTAAATTTGTAAGATTCAAAAAAATAAGACACCTTTTTGTCTAAAATTTACACGTGGCTTGGTCCAATTTGCCGTAACACCATCCAATTAGAAAGAGAGATTTAGGTCTACTTAAAATGTAAGCTCTCTGTAAAAGTGAATTATAAATAATAATAAAATACAAATTTGAGAATGAGTGAAAGAAGTAGAAGAAGTGAAAAGCCGATGGAGACACAGAGAACGAGAAACGGATAGAAAGAGAAGAGAAAAAAGTAAATGAGGTCAGGGATTAATAAAGCACTGTAACACAGCTGTCAATCAATGATCAATGACCAATCGACGAAGATTTAACGCCCGGTTCCTCATCCGAAGGCGATGTCAGGGACGTCTCAAGCGATCTATACAATTACTGGCATTTTCACACCACCTCAACATAACTACATATGAACAGATCGAAGAGAAAGCGAGACCCAAAACAGTACAAGTCCGTTATCCAAGGCAAGAGAGTCTAGTCCGTTCAAGTTGCCTATGGCGGGAAGAGATAAGTTTTGAGCTAGTCCTGGAAGTATAATGCATGGACAAGATCGAAGATCTTGTGGCAAAGAATTTCGTAGTTTTGGAACAGCAAACTTAAATGAGCGTCTGCTTATGGAAGATCGAATTAACTAATCACTACAAAACTATAACCACGTGACCCGCGTCTTCATATGGCCTCCTTGAAGCAGTTACGGAATAACAGATACTCCATTCCTGGACAGGTATAAAAGATAAATACCTAAAACTGTAGAAAGACTTATGGATATAAGTCTTTCGCTGTTAAAAAAATTTTGGCAGCTGAAATTAGGAGTTCAGAAAGTTCTCTCTTGTTTAGACAATGCCTATGCATAGGCCTAGAGGTTTTACGTGTAGCCTACTCAGGCACTTCCAGAGGTTCCGGGGTATTCTACCTTTTAGGCAAGATCGATAACAAATACTTGTACCATCCCTCTTCCTTAGAGCATTTTACTGCGATCCTCGCTTACTAGTGATATTGCATTTTGGTTTCAATCTACCGCCTAGTACCGCATTTGATTAATTCAACTAGGGGCACAAAGCAGAGAAATAAAGTCTGACTGCAATACAAAGTACTTTACTTTTTCTTGCCTTTGTTTGCTTATCAGAGTACATTAACATATATGCAAATAATCATTATCGACAAATAAACAAAATAGGAAATTAGTTATCAGAAGAGCCTAGACGCTGGTAGCTTAACCTAAGAAAACTACATCATGACAACCACAGTCAATTTGGCTAGATTTAAACATTTATTTAATTTTTAAACTTTGTTCAAATTATATATTCGCATCATTTTTATCAAAATTTTCTAATATTATCAAATTTTCGAAAAAAAAAATAATTTTTTATATTTAATAAAGTGTATCATTCCAGAGCATCTCTAGACTTTACGAGGTTACTTAATACATGTACACAATTATCATATACATAAAAGGTTATACGTCATACGAACAATACAAACTTAATTTTAAAAGGCTGTAAGCTAAGGTTAACGTCTGTTTCCGTACCACAAAGATACTGTCAGAGACGGTCCGGCTGGGATTCGAACGCGTAGCCTCCTACTTATCAGGCTACCAACTCGGCCATCCAACCGGTACATATAATAAATATAAATCCAGGATAGAACTTAATGCCTGTCAAATAGAGTACCGTACAAAGGAAGTTAAATGAAATTTGATAGATAAAATCAGTGGTCTATATTATAAAAAATTTATGAAAAGGATGCATGAAAAGGTGAGTTTCAATTCCTTCTTGATAGTCAACAGACTGAGAATTTACTCTCAAAAGTAACAGGAAGATCATTCAATAGTCTACGACCTGCTATTGGAAAGGACTTTTCACCGTGAAAGACTTATCTAAATTTCGGAACAGCAAGCATCCCAGATTCAACAGAAGGTAGATTTTTGTCTTGAATAGTGAACTTGAATTTAGAAAGGTATAAAGAAATCAGTCAAATTCGTAGGTGCAAGATCATTAAGGTATTTGAAAGTGATTGGGCACGACTCAAATTCAATAAGCTCAGGAGCTTTCAGCCAGTGTAGTTGATGTAACATTAGGGTAGCAGAATCGTATGGTTTAGCACGAAGAATTAGTCTAGCGGCGGCACTCTGTATCTTTTGCAGCCTATCAAGGACAGATTATGTAAATGAGAGAAAAATTCTTTTGCAGTAGTTCAATCTCGAGAAAATAATGGCAAGGACCAGAATCTCAGTGGCAGTATCAAACAGTGTCCAATACTCCATACCTGACGCATCTGAAAGAAAGAAGTCAAATGTCTGGAGTGCTGCTCAAAGGCAGACCAGAATGCAAGATAATACCAAGATTACCTACTTTGTCGGAAATTGTAACTTGTGCATCAACGAGTAAGATAGAAGTAACCTTAGTTTTATCAAGTTGAGGTTGGAAGCCAAATGTAAAAATCTCAGTTTGGACGCACGTAGCGCGAGCTTATTATTATTCATTTCTCGAATTTTATTATTCATGGCTCGAGTTTTAGCCAGAGCCTACCAATATCACTTGGGTTGAAGCGCAAATACCTCTGGTTATCATAGGCGTGTAAATGGCCTAATTGACTATTCTTCTCAATAATCTTCTCAATAATGGGTAGATTATCAATGGTACAGAGCGCAAAGAGAAGAGGGCCGAGAACCTATCCTTAAAGAACACCACATGCCAATGACGAAATATTAGACAGTACACCGCCAGGAGAGACTACTTGAGTACGATCTTGCAAGTATAAGCAGAACCAATTAAGAGCAATGCCACATAAACCAAAAGATTGATTAAATCTCGTTAACATGACTTCATGATTAACAGTATCAGATGCTGCACTAAGGTCAAGCATCAAAAGATGAGTGAACTGACCTTTATCTACAGCCATGCATATAGTAAAAGTTACGTTTAGAAGAGCTAAATGGAAAAGAAAAACGTATAAACAGACTGACCGTCAGGTAAAAGATGGTTTACATTCAAATAAAAGATGGGTTTTGCAGAAATAACACGTTCGATGAGTTAAGAAAGGAAAGGAAGATTAGAGATTGAAATAATATTAGAGATTATACCTATTTCCTAAATCAGTTATATAGATTTTTCGATATTGCGCTATGAATTTCTAGTCACTGATGGAGATTTCGGGGGCAAAATATTGAGGTTAAATCTAAATTCTATATAGCCTTTAACACTGGAACGTTGTTACGCCAACAACGCAAAAAGCTTTACCATTTAATTAAGTCAATCTTAGCTCTAGGCCTAATATATAGTATGCTACTTTTAATCAATCGATCAATAAGTGCATTTATAAAATGCCGCTCTATGCAAAGGCCGCAGCAGCTCTGGCATGAACAATGAAGGGTCAAATGGCCTCGCAGACAAAGGCCACAATTTTTTTGACAATGACGATTTCTATAGCAGTGTCATAACCGGAACCGATCTTCGAGACTGCTTTACAAGCTCCTATTGGGGTTTTTTTTACTCTTGCATTATACTATCTTAATTCGCATATTAAGCAAATTTGTAAGTTTTTTCATCTCCATGATTAATCATACCTATGCCGTACACAGCGCCAATTGGCAGCTAGCTTATCAGATATATGATAAACCTTCCAGGGACCCTGGGGGATATCCATTTTTTGTCGATTGACCTGGGGTTTGAAGCCATGTCCCTTGCTTCCGAGGCAATCACGCTATCCGTTCGGCCATATCCCCATCCCCCAATTCCTCCAATTGGAGTGACAGTCTTAGTTGGAGTGACTTAAGCTGATGATGCCTCTGATTGTTAAAACGACGTTAGCTTTAGTCTTGAAGCTATTCCCCTTATGAAGCATTACAGTACCGCACAATTGTAAATGTATAACGTGCAGGCCCATTGACCCGTCGTATTATTGGCAATAACGTCGAACATTATTAGAATATTTGGTAATAATTTGATTATTATAACTCAGTAGAGTCAGCGTTCAGTAGCAACCCATGTTGACTGGATTTTTATTAGGATTCGTGGTATATGCCAGTGTTTCTTAATCTTTTGAGACTCGCGGACCACTTAATGATTTTGAATCTCCGCCGCGGATCACTAATAAAAAGTGTGCTACCGATGCGCTAAAAATGTTTAGGCTATTGAAGCGTAAATCATTAAACTTTAGCAAGGTTAGTGTAAAAACTGTACACATAGTACTATAACTATGCTCTGTCGAAGTATTGACGTTGAGAACATTCAGAATCGAATTATTTCATATATTTCATATTGAATAAATATTAAGTTGATCTCGCGGACCGCCTGGCAGATGGCCGCGGAACACCAGTGATCCGCGGACCACCCGTGGTCCTCCGGCTACAGGTTGAGAATCGTTGGTATAAGCTACTCTCTGTATGATATCTATGGACATTTTCATTTATTCTGGTTATATGCGTTTTACCCTTTGAGATGGATGACACATAAGAGGTTACATTATGAACCAATGTTCCTTAAATATTGTCATTTTGGTATTTTTACGGAGTATTTACACTGTGTTCAAAAAAAATCGATACCCCTAAGTTTTTTGGATTATCTACCCAGGTAATAATTTGTTATCTTTGATATTTAGCATACATCAACAGGGGTCTATGTGGAAATTATATTGAAAATTCTACGAGAATTGGACGCATATTTGCAGTGATATAGCATTTTGCGCGTGGCTGGTAGTAAGTCACGATCTCCCACTATGAGAAACCAGCGTGTTTATATGCTTACTGTATACTGCGCATGATAATAATAAGCCGTTTAAAGCTATCGGGGGAGGGGGGGAGGGGGGGTTTGTTTATTTTTGGCTCTGAAAAGAGCCGTTTTTATTGTTTCTTTTGATTGCTATTTGGATCTAAGCTTACATCATATGCTCAAAATGTCCTCCCTCAGCGCGAATAAAGGCACGAAGACGCTGGCGCTACTGCTTGATTGATAATTGTCTGAACAAACTGTGCCCACTCTTCAACGAGACGTCTCGTCAGATGGTCCACTTCATGAATCCTCACACGATACAGTCGTTGCTGAAGCAGTCCCCAATCTTGTAAAAAAAATCAGGCTTGGCGGCGATAGAGAGATTTTAATCTGGTTTATACGACGTGAGTCGTTAACTCCAGCCTGGAAACGCTATCACTGAGGGGGGTCACATAAAATAATTAATAATTTCGTCAACTTCGGCGCGATCCTGCTCAAATTTGGAGGATATATTGCAAACTGGATCTAGTTCCACATAAATAAAAATGGCTTACTCACCTTACAATTTGCGAAAGTTATTGTTCATATCGTTGGGGTATCGTTTTTTTTAACACAGTGTATTTTAGACCCTATTTAATTTAATTTCTCCTCTCTCTCTCTCTCTAGTATGCTACCAAATGGAAAGTCCAAGTTACATATTCTTAGTCTGCTATCATACACATCAATGATTAATGAACACTCCAATGACCAATAAGTTGTCTCCATCAGAAAGGCCTTATTATGCCTTTACGATCCCACATGTCGATGATGATTTCTATTTTTGGGAACGGCACTTGTTCATTTTGTTCCGCTTCTAACACAAAAATTGCCAGAAGAAGCATGAAAACTAGCAGGCTAACTACTATTAGCTAGTTCAGAATTTTAGTTCTACTTATGATTTCTTCATATTGATATGTCACAGCACTGCAATAATATGTGATCAGTTAATTTGGTCAATCGATGGCTTGCTCATAATATACCAGCAGCAGTAAAATGTTTGTAATCAACTCTCTTTTGGAAGTGCTATTTGCCAGAGATCAGGATAGATGGTATAGGCAGTTCCTAAAAACTCATTTATTTCCTCCTCTAAAAACTCATTTATTTCCTCCTTAGATCTGATTTTCAGATTCTCTTGACCTGGCTAATGGACTGCACTGTTTTGGATCTCGCTCTCTCTTCGGTCAATGCATTTGCAAGTGGTTCTGGTGATATAGAACTACTTGCAGTCGCATATTCCGCTTGAGACGTCCCTGACATCGCCTTCGGGTGAGGAACCGGACGTTAAATCTTCATTGTATTGTATTGTATTGTATTCATGGTCTTACTAAAAAGGCTAAAGCTAAAGTCGAGTTTAACGTCAGTTTCATCTCTCGAAACATCATCAGTGACGGGCGAGCCTTGGATCCGAACCCCGCAACTGCTGATCCGCAGTCGGAAACCTAATCGTGCCACTCCTGCCAGTGGCACAGCTAGTGGCACGAACGGTTCCAACCCCTCCCATTAAGTACTTCCTGCTCGTTTAAATGAACCGTAAGAAACGCTAATGCCACTACATAGCTAGTAAAATCACCCTTCCTACTTTTAGTATCGGTTCCTCAAGCCCCTCCCCCTCTATGGGCCAAAACTGTGTACGAATTTAACAATTTAAAAGCGGGAGGGATAGACAAAATTTCCTCAAAACCTTTATACAAAATTGATTTTAAGTTGGCCCCTAAGCACCTTTAAAGTGAGTAAGAGAGGGTCTAACAAAATTTCCACAAAACTTTCTAAAAAATTTGTTTCAAACTTACCCCGAAGCACTTAAAAAATAAGAAGGTTGGACTTTTAAGAGCATGGTTCCAACCTCCTCCCCCAACCCGTAGTTCGCAGCCAGAACCAAAGATCCCTCAGAACTCTAATTCTCGATGGCAGCTCTTTCATGAGCGACATAGATGCGACATTTGTTTCACGACTGATAATAGATTTCATCGAACGATTTTCCATCGATATTTCCTGCTCCAGGTTTCTGGAATCTCTCCACTAGCGGGTCATTCCAGCCAATGAGTTTGCGCGAAACAGATAACATGAGCCAATACGAGGGTCGGTTAGATGCTAGATGGGTGTAGATTAGAACAGGAAACGGATTGTGGAGAAACTGATTAAGATGCTACGGATGTCACACGACGGTCTGATGTTGAAGTCGATAAACAGTAGATGTTTTATTAGTGAAACTGGTCGTTGTTTTCGGGTTTCCTCCTCCCTAAATAGATCTGGTTCCTCGCCACGTGTCTGAGAGGTGTGGGATTGAAGACCGTTGGGGATGGAGCACCCCTTAAACAGATATGACTAACTCTGATATAGCGAGTGTAAATAGATATAGTCTTTCGACACATGCGTGGGGTGCAAAAGTAGGGGTGCCTCCCCCTGAAGCTTGAACGCTGTTTTCGTTCGTCTCATCTCCATAAATTAATATGCGTGGAGGCTCGTCACGGTCACTTGTAGAGGGGTGTAAGTTCATGGAGGGGGAGATGGGAGATGATAGCACCTGGGTAGATATGGGGGTGTCATGTAAATTGCTTGCATGCTCTATTGATAGTTATATAATTCGATGTACGGAAATTTTTCATAAAGCTTAAAGGCACAGGTTAACGTTGATTTCGCGGGCCAAAGGCATTGGCCTACGTGATGGACGGGTCAGGGATCGAGCAGCATATGTATGAGCGGCGGTGGCCTGTGTTAACCAATTCACCACACGGATTAGCTAGGTCTAAAGTTTAAACCCTTGGTCAAAACCGTAAAATACCCAAGTTTAAAGCGTAAACCTGTAGTCAAGCAATAAGAATCGCAGAAAGACAAAAATAGAAGTGGGAGTGAAAACACCGCGTTGAAGTGAAAGCAGACAAATTGCGTTGATATAAATATGCAGCTGTTGATAGAAAAAATTCACGTGTTTTCAAATCAATTTATTTATTATGTTTTTAAAAATTTATTTATTACTTGATTCTTTAGTTGTATTATTGAATGACTAATTGATTGATTATTTAATTACTTAATCGACTGATTAGTTTATAGATCTATCGATCCATCGATTAGGCCATCGAATAATCGATCGCTAGACTGATTGATGATCGATTGAGTGATTGAACGTTTGCTCAAACAATTAATCGACTGATTGATAAAGATTGCAATTTTTACCTGGCGGAATACTTAAAGAGTAAATCTGTTGTAAAAAAAATATAAGGAAGGAAGGGCTCAAAATAATAATAGTGGGAGTGAAAAAGACCGAGTTGTAGTGGAATCGGACAGATGTCGTTGATATAAATAGATAGCTGTTGCATCGCGAGTGGAATTGTTAAGTTGGAGTAAATTCTCTTTCCGCTTATTCAGGACGATCAAGTTGCGATTGTGGAAACGCAAGCTGTACGCTGTAATCTTTGTTTTAAGAGTTGAGACGTTGTCTGAACTTGTCATTAGCACTGAAAGTGTCATTAGCACTTTTCTTTCTTTTTATTTTTTTCTTCGGTTTTTAAATTTTACGCCCACTACATATTGAAAATATAAGGCATCTATGAATTCCATCGCCTTTGGCGTTGCGTTGCCTACAAGACTCGTAGCTTTAATTTTAAGAATTTTGGTACGGTAATTAGAATTTGATAGTATACACAGATTTCCTAAAATGTTAGCGCGATATATTGCTGTAACTGCAAGCATGCAACGTTAGACGAAAATCGCGGCCTCATATTTATGGCGGCCTAGGCCAGTATTTGTAGGCCTTCAGTGGCGGATCCAGGAAATTTGAGGGGAAGAGACAAGGGTACTAAATCGAGGGCGAGGAGGCCAGCCCTCCAAATATGAGAAAACTCTGATTGTAAGGGCCATGGCAAACCGGCCCACATAAATCCGCTCCTGTATGCAGAGATGGGCAAAATACATCAGTTGGTGTAATTTCGATACAAATTACAAATTACTGGAGAAAATGTAATTTCGATACAAAATACCAATTACTGGTATGTTTTGTAATTTAGATACAAATTACAATTGTATTTTCAAATTACAATTTACAATTACAAATTACAATTCGTCATCACTTTGCTGTTATTAAGTTGTTACATAACAAAGTGTCAGCAATTATTCAAATATGAAGTATTGTAAATGAACTGAAGTATCATTTAATTAAAGCTTGTTAGTAGTTTATAAGATAATTATTAACCTATAGTGCAATTTGGTATACTAGTACAAAATTTGCTATATATTCGAATAATACAATACCAGTTCATACTCTGTATTTGCACAATTCTACAATTGTGCAAATATTGAATATGCAGTCATAATGCAGTAATGCAGATAATTAGTAATCATTATGAATAAGTAAGCGATAAGAGTCTAATAGTTTGTCTATCCTTAAACTAGCAGTGAAAATTCCACTGTTTAATTAGCAGTCTACATAGGTTTACTTAGTCAGTTAGTTGAAGTTACCAGATGAAGAAAATCCGGTTACCTTCATAAAAAGAAGTTTTTCAAACAACTCATCTGATAAATGTCGTCGTTTTTGCCTGGTGATCATGCCTTCAAAACTGAAGAGACGTTCAACAGGTGCGGAAGAAGGGAGGATTACATTGAACCGTATGAAAACTTCTTTACCAAAGAGCCTACTGCTCTAACATGTTGATATCTTTCGCACCATCTTCAAAATAGCGAAGGATTTGCAATTCGCTTTTGTTGTTCGGCAGTGTGGTCTGTGCGGACGATATATTTGGTATTGACAAGCAAGAAGAAGGTTCTTCTCTCATATATTTGAAGCCAAACAAATCGTCGTCTTCTTCTTCACTTGATCTTTCGGCAGGAAAAAGGCATTGCTTCCAATAGTACTTGGTCAGTGGCACTTACAAACAGTTGCTGACATCGTATGTGTTCGTCAAAAATTTGTTTGGTACTATCGCATCTTGAAGTATGGATGCGTTATGGTTGCCAGAATTGCCTCATTTGCTTCTGGTTTCAGTTCGAGAAGTTGAAAAACCTTCGCTTGAAGCCGTCTATGGCAGCCTGCAGGAGTGGAAGGCAATGCCGAAGATCCCTCGCTTCCAAAGCTTTTAACTTGGTTTGCGTGGCAAACAGAGTTGGAAGTAGCTCACCATAGAAGCAGGACTTCTGTCCTTGCAACCCATCCAAGCAGACTGTAATTTGTTTCAGAGTTTTATGATATTCTGCGAGGAATTCCAATTCAATTTTCTTGAATAACGAAAGGCCAACGGGAATGCATCAGCTGGGCTAATGTATCTCTAACGCCTAGTGTCAGACTTCAGTAAGGGGTCGTTCAAGTATTATATAACGCAGTCAGGTGGGTGGGTGGGAGTCGATTTTGTTAGAAGGTGTTATGAGGGTGGGTGGGTGAGTAAGAGATTTTGTTATATAACAAAAATTTCCGGAGGAAAAATTATTTTAATTGCATTTTTGGGGTGGTCTAGCTTTTGCTTGTTATATAACATATAGGTGGGTGGGTTCGACATTTGTTATATACTGTTATAGGGGTGGGTGGGTGGATCAAAAAACACCATTTTCAGCGTTATATAATACTTGAACGACCCCTAACCAATAAGTCAAACGGCAGAAATTCACCGAATGAATTATGCGTGCAGTACGCCTCATTTAAGTCATTTCATTCATTTAGTTACATACATGTAATTAAATTTCTCACTTGTAATTTGTAATTTGAAAGTAACATTTAAATTACAAAATACATAAAAAATTGTAATTTCGTTACAAATTACCAATTACTTTCAGGACTGTAATTTCGATACCAATTACAAATTACAAATGTAACGAAATTACGTATTTCAATTACCAGTAATTTCGTTACTGCCCAACTCTGCCTGTATGCCTCATAAGCTTTAGTCACCAGTTAGTTTATTATAGCCGATGCATTTCTTTTGCACGATCTAATTATAACTCCGCTAAATTTAATATGCAAGTAAATACGTTGTATTGAACTTGGCTAATTTAGCTGTCAGTCTCCTCTTGAGTATTGACTGCAAGTTTTAAAGAAGACTGGCCGTTACTGTAGTGTAGTATTCTAGTCTCGGGTTTCGGTTGCTTTGTCTCGCGTTATATAATCCAGTGGTTAGGTTGACCAAGCTCAATCCATCATAACGCTTCTTTCACACATTGTTATACAGGCCTATAGCTCATATATAAACTGTCACGCATTCACTATTTCACACACATGTGCTCGGTTAATGCTATCAAGAATTCTGAATTTTTGAAGTATTTCGCAAAGGCGAATGTTCTTACTAATATAGCAGAAATATTTTTGTGGAAAAGACATTACTCGAATATAACAAAGCCCAATTTTTTAATCATTTTGTTTATTTTAAGTTCAAGTTGTCTGCAGCGACAGAGCAAGCATTTTGTTTGTTGTACAAAATTAACTATCATTAGAGGAGGAAAATTATCTTCTATTAAATTCATTTATCAATTGCACGTAATACTGTACCGGAATCTAGTTTGATTCCGGTGAACTAACTTAATAGCTGCACTTGTTCGTAGGAGGAAACTAAAGCAGATATTGTAGAAAGCACCGGAAAACTACCAAAGTACAGAATTTTCTTGTCGAAGACTCGACACAGGGGTGCTGTGCAAGAAACTGCTTCTATTTATAAATTACTTTTTATTATTGCTTATTCAAAAGCAGACAACGTCAACGACCACTGTGGATATGAGAAGTTCACGGCTCGATGTCATCGGGACGAAATCATTCTGATACGTCATGCACTGTATGGGCGCATGCAGGCCGGCAGGTTCTTTCAACTAATTAATTAAAATAATTAGTTCAATTATTCTGAAAAAATTTGCTAAAATATCTGTCCAAGGATCATATTTTTACTGGTGTACTGTTTACCTTAAGCGTGCAATAGCAGAACCCTAACTGTGCTTGTTGCTTATGCAAAAGATCGGGTAAATGCAGTGTCCGAATTACCGGGGGGGTTGGGGGGGTTGAACCCCCCCAGTTATTTTTTCAACCCCTCCAGTCTCAGTGATTTCTAGACCTCCGGGGGGGGGTCGGCTAAACCCCCCCAGAGAATTATTAGAACTCCTTGACCCCCCACTGCGACAGATTTATCGTGCGTAACCCCCCCGGTGGTCGATAAATCTGTGTAATTACTGTATCGAGCGACAAAATATTTCGTAAGCTGTATTTGTTGCACACTATTGGTGTAAGAAATAGGCATATTAATTAACATTCGCAGACGGAAAATAAGCCTTCAATTTTTTTCTGTCAGCACCCCC
>JADMIO011683338.1_pt1 | contig 15162 bp, 10 predicted proteins | sample 8958161 | NCBI WGS metagenome assembly JADMIO01 (sample SAMN16585339, study PRJNA669376) | soil metagenome | isolation source: Crop rotation soil | place: USA: Cullars Rotation, Alabama | collected 2011 | reverse complement strand
CCTTAGCCGACTAGTCATCCTCCCACCGGCGCAAGGCCGGTGGTGGCGGTCGCTTTGCTGAGAGTCTCCTCAGCCGACTAGTCATCTTCCCACCGGCGCAAGGCCGGTGGTGGAATTCACTCTGAAGTGAAAGAACCACACGCTGAACCGGAAACCCGAACCTATCCTCCTTGCCGCAACGCCTTCTCACAGATAACATTCCGCTGGTGCCAAAAAAAGAATCTTTAGTTGAAAGGATACTCAAGAATGAATCTTAAGAAGCTCGCACTTTGCGCAGCAATGATCTGCGTAATCACCACGGTCTCAGGTGCACAAGGCGGCCGCGGTACAGCGGAGGCAACCATCAAGGGAAAAAAGATCACGATTGATTACGGTCGTCCCCCACACGGAAACCACAGCGTCACCGAGCTTAAGGTTGGCGATGTATGGCGGCTTGGAATGAATCAGGCGACGAAGATCGAGACGGCGGCCGATCTCGGAGTCGGGAAGACCACAGTCAAAGCTGGTAGCTACACTCTCTGGGTCAAACGAACCGGAGAGAATACCTGGACGTTAGCATTCCATCCTAAGACCGAAAACAACGGTAAACCGCTTTGGGGTGCTCCTCCTCAGACTTCTGGTTTTGTAGCCGAGACTCCTCTCAAGCTGTCAAAGGCCTCGAATTCAGAAGATCTGGTGACCATTTCTCTCGCCGATGCGAAGGGAAAGGCAGCTTTCAAGGTCCAATGGGGAACCGATGTACTGACCGGTTCGTTTGACGTTAAGTAATCAACGAAACTTAGCTGTCGCTCGTATCAAAACTAAGAAGGCTGCTCTCATCGAGCAGCCTTCTTTATTTGTCAGATTGATTCAGCCACTCACCGTTGAGCGCCGGTAGATGCTCGTTCGGTGGTCAGCTTCTGGTTGTCGATCGTGAAATCGAAGAAGGCGTTCATCATTTCATCCCAGGTCTGCTCCCCAAATCGAACCTCTCGATTAGGATCCGGATTCCGCGAGTTCTTCGTAGAATTGTCGAAGTGCGCGATCGCTTCGATCCTGGTCCCTTTTGGCACCGCGAGCGGAGCCGCCGGGTAGTAGTAAACCTGCCAACCGAAATCATATCGAGGCACCGACAACAGGATTTCTGAACGCCCGTCTGGATAGATCGCACGATAGACGATGTCCTTCCCGCGCAAATGCATGTGAGGCATCATACTGATAATGTGCGAGTCCTCTTCGAAGTCATATGAAGCTTTGACTTCGTAATTTGCATTGTTTGGTGGAATCGTGAACCTTACGTCAAATGCCGCCTTGCTGTTGACGATTTTGTCGACCGGTCCCTTTGCGAAGATCAACCCAACTATCGAGCGGTCCTTGGTCTCTGTTCCGTTCGGTGTGTAGTGCATTTGAAAGACGAGCTGTGATCCGGCCTTGATCAACTTTGCCTGACCTGGCTTTGCAAGGAACGGAGTCTGACCCGGTGACAGCGCTCCCAGAATTCCGTCGGCAATGTTGAAGTTCTTCGTCTGTCCGCGTTGACGGTTCGGCTCGCCGGGCTCGCGCACCATCATAACGATGTGATGCACGACCGAGAGATTTCCGGCGCGAGCTTCGAGAGCCTGAATGTACCGGTCCTCTTTGAAGTTCGTCGGCACCGAGAAATATTGATAGGGCACCGCGCCTTCGGCCGGCACCGTGTATTCAGTCGGCATCTGGAAAACGATGTCGGGTTCGCCAATCTGCCATCCGCTGGCAAACTTCGGCATGGGCGGCAGGTCTTTGGCGTTTCCTTCAGCGGCCCCGTTGTCGACCCAAGCGACGACGGTATCGATCTCCTTTTGCGAGAGCCGGCGGTCGTTCTCCCATTTGCCGTAGTGAGGATCGGGATGCCAGGGCGGCATCTCACGATTGGTTATCTTCTCGCGAATGGATTTCGCCCAAGGGCGAACTTCCTTGTAAGTAATCAGAGACATCGGAGCGATCTCACCCGCTCGATGGCAGCCGACACAGCTCTTGTAGAGAATCGGCGCGACGTCTTTGTTAAACGTCAACGACGCCTTACTGTCGCCGCTGACCGCGTGCAATCCGATCGCAAGGGATGCGCCGCAGCACGCGATAGCGAGCATGACCAATCGTGTTTTTTTCATGGGAGACTCCGAATTTTTCGCCAATAGCGTCGACGGAAAGAAGCCGTCGAATTAACCCGATCCACTGTTGATGGGCTCGATTCTATGAGTTAAAAGGTTCCGAGTCAATGGATAAGAGGGTCAGCGTTAGGGTCCCAAGATCGGGAGCAGCGATCGTTGGACCGGCAGCGAAGTGAGCATATCGGGCAACTACCACCCCATATGGAGCAGCAGGCGTTCTGTTCGTTCGGCACAGTCCCTTGAAAAAATTAGAGAAGTCAGTTTTTTGTGAGCTGGCACCCGAGTTGCCCGCTTAACAGAAAACTCCAAACAAGAGGTGATGAAATGTCAAAGAGAATTCCAGCTCTACTCCTCGGCGTCACATTACTCTCTCTCGCGGTTGCTCCCGAAACGCTTGCTCAGCGTTTTCGGAGAGATTGTGATCGTCGCATCGTAACCACTCGATACTATAGTTCTTACCCTTACCGGACCTATTACAATTCTTACCCCTATAGCGGGGTCGCAGGCACGCGCTATTACTACGCGGCTCCGTATCGTACGGTATCCAGTCGCTATTATGGCCGGAGCTACTACGATCGGGGCTACTACAGTCGGAGCTACTATCGCGGCTATCGCAACCGACATTCAACGAGAAACGCAGTCTTGACCGTCGTTGGACCGGCAGCAGTCGGTGCGGGAATCGGTGCACTCGCCGGTGGCGGGAAAGGCGCCGGAGTCGGGGCGCTGATCGGCGGGGGCGGTGGTGCTCTGTACTACCTGATCAGACATCGACGTCGTTAACAATCAATTCCAATGTTTTTAAAGGCGCCGTGAACGCTTTGTTTTCGGCGCCTTTTTTGTTTTTTAGGTTCAGCTTGTCTTGCCCGTCGGCCGACCGTTAGACTTGCTCGCTGGTTTATCAACCGCTTAAATCAATATGCTCCGAATAATAAATGTGGTTGGCGCCCGGCCGAATTTCATGAAGATCGCGCCGGTTATCGATGAGATGCGCCGGCGTTCTACGCGAATCGAATCCCTACTAGTTCACACCGGACAGCACTACGACGAATCGATGAGCGATTCGTTTTTTGATGACTTGCAAATACCTCGTCCGGATCTTCATTTAGCCGTCGGGTCGGGATCGCACTCCGAGCAGACCGCTCGAGTGATGATTGCCTTCGAGAAAGTGCTGTTGGAGCATCCGGCCGATTGGGTCGTAGTCGTCGGCGATGTGAATTCAACAATGGCGGCTTCGATTGTCGCTTCAAAGCAACTCGTCAAAGTCGCTCACGTTGAAGCCGGTCTTCGCAGCGGCGATCGGACAATGCCCGAAGAAATAAATCGATTAGTCACCGACGCCATCGCCGACTTGTTGCTAACGCCGTCTCGCGACGCGAATGAAAACCTGGCGCGCGAGGGAATTCCCGCCGAAAAAATCAAATTCGTCGGCAATGTGATGATCGATACGCTCTATCGAAATCTCGACCACGCTCGGAACTCGCCAATACTGGACAAACTGGGGCTATCAAAAGGCGAGTATTGTGCGATGACCCTTCATCGTCCATCCAATGTTGACAGCAAGGAGACTCTGTCGGGAATCCTGGATGCACTGGAATCAATAAGTCACCGATTGCCGATAGTCTTTCCGATACATCCTCGGACGCGGATGCGACTCGAAGAATTTGGCCTGAACCAACGAATTCGCAATCTGAACGGTTTGATATCAATCGAGCCGCTCGGCTATCTCGATTTTCTGAATTTGTACAGCAACAGTCGGTTGGTTCTCACCGACAGCGGAGGCGTTCAGGAGGAGACAACCGCCTTAAGCATTCCTTGTCTGACTTTGCGAAACAACACCGAGAGACCGATCACCGTGACCGAGGGAACAAATCGAGTTGTAGGAAACGATCCCGAAGTAATCAAACGTGAGGCGTTCGCGGCACTCGAACGACCCTTAACCTCGAACCCTGCACCTGAACTGTGGGACGGCAACGCGGCGTCGCGGATTGTGGACGCGATTGAGGCGGCAAGCTGAACTTGTGGTTGGTTTGGGTCTTCTGTAATGACTGCGAATCGGCTGAGCTATATAACATCGAATTCGCGAGTGCCGGTTCGATTCGCGATGTCATTTCTGCTGGTCGCCTTCGGCCTGGCGTTCGCCGCCGTGTCGTCGGCCGAGGGAAATTATAGAGACACCGCCGTTTTGACAGCCGTCGCCGTGGGGATTGCAGGTTCCATCGCCGCGGCGGCGACCGTAGAGACAATTCTTCTTGTATGGTTTGTTACAACTCCCGTTGCTTCATTTCTGATCAGATATCCGCTTGACCGATCGGTAATCACCTTTAACAGGATTGTGTTTGGATTTCTCGTTGTGGTCGCTTTGTTAGAGCTGTTTGGAGTGAGCATAATCGGCGTTGAAAAGTCTCGAACGTTCACGACAAGATTTCGGTATGTAGTCTCAGCCTCAAAATTCGAGATCGCATGGGCTCTCCTGTCGCTCCTGGCAATCGCAAGCGCCGCCTCGCAATCAAACAACCTCGCCTACGCGGTTCGAATCGCGGTCGACACGTTCTGGCTGCCGCTCTTTGCATTCTATTTCGCGAGAAACTATCTGGATTTGCAGCGTGCAGGGAGAGTCCTGTTGCTGAGCTGCATCGCTCTTGCGTTTTTCCTTTTCTTATCGGGAGCATTCGAGCTTGCGACAGGAGTTGATCTGTTTCCATTCAAGGGCGGTGAGCTGGTGCGTGAAGGAGAGAGGCGGGTTAGCGGGCCATTCCCCTCCGACACATCCTACACAATCATATGTTTGTTGCTATTTCTGTTTCTGAAGATGGCGCCCTCGATATTGAAAATTTCGTGGGATCGAGCGGGCAAACTGATCTATCGTTGCGCGCTTGTTGCTGCTGGTGTTGGTACGCTTTTGTCTTTGTTCAGGATGTTGTGGTTTGCACTGGCCGTGTGCTGGGTATTGGAGTGGTGGGCTTCGAGACATGAGATCAGCATGCAATCCGCGAAGGCCGCAGCAAAGAGAATCTTTCCGCTAACAATATTAGCGGTGATCGTGCTCGCTGTTGTGGGCGGGTCGCTGTCCGTAATTGCCCCGTCGGTAGCTGGCGGGCGTCTAACAGATCCTCGAAGTGTTTTCGGAAGATTAGCGACCTGGCAAGCGGGGGCAAAAATCGCGGTAGACAATCCTATATTCGGCGTCGGGCTTACGAACTATTCCGATTATTTTCAAGCATCGCACTACGACTCTGGTCTCCCGTCTGAAGAGATAAAGGAGACAAAAGCGCAAGACACTCCGCATTCGAATCTGCTTTGGATCGCATCCGAGTTGGGCGGAACAGGACTGGTCTTGTACGTTATTGCAAATGTTTATCTGGTTCTGATGGGGGTGCGGGCGTTGAGACGCTCCGCCGAAAAGAGACAACAACTGGCGGCGGTCTGCTTCCTTGTGCTGATTGTCGCATATTGGTTGCCTGGCTTAACACTCGCAAGCGCATACTATTCAGAACAGAATTTATGTTTCTTTTTTCTGTTGGGAGTTCTATCCACACAATTCTCGAATGGACGATTTCACACCAATGATTCGGACTCGGTATTGAAAAACGAAGATTGAGACGAACACGCACCATCCGCGACAAGATCAAAGGAATGACTCCGCGAGAGCTTGCGGGCGAGGCATCTCAACGCGCCCAAAAACGTCTGTCCCGTGCGATAAGCCGCGCCGTCGACGACCCTCAATCCACCTTTGTGACCGACGCCGATTTGCTCCGCGCCCTCGGCCGCAAATCGCTTGTAGATGTCCTCTCCAGAATCCGCACCAATCAAACGTCAGTTTTGCTTCCAGGATTGGCCGATCTTGAATCCACCGCAGCCGTTGTTAAACAGCTATTCCCCGATTCGATTCAATCGTCGATGTCGGAGGCGAGCGCAATCATCGATCACAAGATCAGACTGTTCGATAGAATCTTCGATCTCGGGCCAAAGATTGATTGGCATCGCGATCCTTCGACCAACATACGCTGGCCGACCGACCACTTTACGACAGTTCCGCTGGTGCTTGGCGACGGATCAGATGTCCGGCTCGTTTGGGAGCTGAATCGACTTCAGCATCTGGTAGCTCTTGGAGTTGCGTACCAGCTCACCGGGGACGAGCGATACCCTGAAGAGGTTCTGCGTCAGCTTGCCGATTGGTGCGAAGAGAACCCGCCACGCTTCGGGGTCAACTGGACCGTCGCAATGGAGGCCGGCATTAGGGCGGTCAACATCATTGCCGCGCTTCAACTCTGTCGCAATTCCAGAATACTCACCGATCAGGCGATTGAGCTAGTACTCAAAACGCTGATCGCGCATGGAAGGTACATCCGCGCTAATCTTGAATTTTCGCATCGGACAAACAGCAATCACTATCTTTCGAACCTGATCGGATTGTTCGCGATCGGCAAGACGCTTCCCGAGTTTCGAGAAGCGCAGGCCTGGCGCGATTACAGCGCGGTCCGTCTTGTCAGAGAGATGAAACAGCAGGTTCTCAAAGATGGAGTCGACTACGAGGGATCGATCGCGTATCACCGGTTTGTTCTTGAGATTTTCTCGATGTTCTATTCGCTTTGCGGCGACGGTGAGTTTGATCCAGGACCAGACTTGCGCTCCAGACTCGAGGCGATGTTCGAATTTGTCGGCGCCTATTTGAAGCCCGACGGTTCAGCGCCGTCGCTTGGTGACTCGGATGACGGGCGATTGTTGAGATTCAAAACTCGACCGGCGTTGGATCACTCATATTTGCTGTCGATCGGCGCAATCCTTTTCGAAAACGCGAACCTAAAAGATTCGGCTTTGATTGACGAGGAAGCGATCTGGTGGTTAGGTCGCGAAGGCGTTGAAGCATTCGGCAGATTGAAAGCCGTTCGCTCGCAGGGTTCGCAAGCGTTCGAACAAGCGCAGATATTCGTACAACGGCACGAAAATCTTTATTCGATAATTGATTGCGGAGACCACGGCGCGCGTGGCCGGGGGTCGCACGCGCACTCGGATGCGATGTCTTTCGAGCTCTTCGCGTTTGATCGAACGTTTATCATCGATCCCGGAACCTACGCCTACACCGCCAGCGAGAAGGATCGCAATCTGTTTCGCTCGACCGCTTACCACAACACGGTTCGCATCGACGCAGAAGAGATTAGCCAGGTAAATCCCGGAGAACTGTTTGCGTTTGCGAGTAACGTGCGTCCGAAGATTAATGCGTGGAACATCAGCTCGGAACGCGACGAGTTGGATGCTGAGCATTACGCCTACAAACGGCTTGCGGAACCGGTTGTTCATCGTCGAATCATCTCGTTCGAAAAGCGAGACGCTGCTTGGATCATTAAGGATATTTTTACCGGACGAGGCAAGCACCAATTTGAATTCTTTTTCAATCTGGACGCCGATCTTGAAGTCGAAATCCTCGAGGACAATCGAGCGACAATACGTGATGAAAAGACGGCGCTGACGATCTCTCCTAAATCCGATCACTCGTTGAACGTGTCGATTGAGTCGCGATGGATCTCGCGAGCCTACGGGACTCGCCTAAAGTCGTCTGCTATCATCTACAGACTTGCGGCCGAAATTCCGTTGCAAGTCAGCTTCGAAATAGCTGTTTCAAAGCTCGAATAAGATCAAGTATATGTGCGGTATTTGCGGAGTCTATGAATACGGGGTCACGAATCCGTCGGTGAGCGATGCGCTCGTCGCACGGATGCGGGATACGATGATCCACCGCGGGCCGGATGACTCCGGAGTCTACGTAAACCGCGACCGGCGGATCGGTTTGGGTAATCGCAGGCTGGCCATCGTCGATCTGTCACCGGCGGGCCACAACCCGATGCCCAACGAGGACCTGAGCGTCTGGATCACGTTCAACGGCGAAATCTACAACCACGAATCGCTTCGCCCGGGTCTCGAACAGAAGGGTCACGTATATCGATCACGCGCCGACACTGAAACAATCATTCACCTCTACGAAGAGCGCGGAATGGATTTCGTCGATGAGCTCGAAGGCGATTTCGCGATTGCATTGTGGGATGAGTCATCGCGCAGGCTCGTGCTGGCTCGTGATCGCATCGGAGTCAAGCCGCTCTATTACGCGCAGACTGGCGGCCGGTTGATTTTCGCGTCCGAGATCAAAGCGATTCTCGAACATCCGGCGATCTCGCGAGATGTCGACGAAGAGGCGCTGTATCACTACCTCACTTTCATGACGACTCCGGCGCCGCAGACGCTGTTCGCAGGGATTCAGAAGCTTCCTGCAGGGTGCATCTTAAGTTGCGACTCACGGGGTGAAATAAAGATCAGCCGCTACTGGGACGCTTTACCGAAACAACTCGACGCTTCTCTGGCCAACGATGAGAGCGCGATAGCCGCCGAACTGCGACGGTTGCTGAAGGAATCGATCGCCAAGCGTATGATGAGCGACGTTCCGTTCGGCGTCTTTCTTTCAGGCGGAGTCGATTCGACCGCCAACGTCGCGCTGATGTCCGAGCTGATGGATCAGCCGGTTCGGACTTTTACCGTCGGCTTCCGTGACAATCCAGCCCACAACGAACTCGAAGAGGCTCGATTCGTAGCACGCGAATACGGCACCGATCATCACGAGATTCTGATCACCGAAAACGAGCTTCGTGATTTTCTGCCGGAGTTGGTTTTTCATCAGGACGAACCGATCGCCGACCCGGTCTGCGTTCCGTTGTATTACGTTTCAAAGCTTGCGCGCGAAACCGGTACAAAGGTCATCCAGGTTGGCGAAGGTTCCGATGAGTTGTTTTGCGGATACCACGACTATGCGTCTTATCTCGAGCTTTACAATCTTGTTTGGCGTCACGTAGTTCGAATGCCCGGCGTAATCCGAAGCGCGATTGGCGGCACGGGCCAGTTCTTCTGCAAGAGCTTCATCCTGCGAATGCTGCCGAAAGGCCGCAAGATGCTGCCGGATCTGTTTCGTCGGATTGCGGCCGGCGAACCGTTGTTTTGGAGCGGCACCTTTATTTTTGATGAAGTAAACAAGCGACGCTTGCTGACATCTGACACTCAAAGCAGGCTCGGGATGAGCGGGCCGAACCCATTTTCATCTTACTCGGTGGTACGTTCTGATTTAGATCGACTATTCGCGTCGGCGCGCGACGCTGATCAACTGCTTCAGATGATTTATCAGGAACTGAAGCTCAGGCTGCCGGAGTTGCTGCTGATGCGCGTAGACAAAATGACGATGGCGACGTCGGTCGAAGCCCGCGTTCCTTACCTCGATCACAAGCTGGTAGAGTTCGCGATGTCGATCCCCTCTTCATTGAAATATCGAAATGGCGAGACAAAGCAGATTCTCAAGCGCGCTCTCGAGGGAGTCATCCCGGACCGAGTCTTGAAACGAGAGAAGAAGGGGTTCGGAGTGCCAATCGACGAATGGCTTCGCGGACCGTTTGGAAACTTTGTTGAGGATTCGTTGTTGAACTCATCGCTGCGGCGTCGTGCGCTTTTCGACTATGAGTATGTCAAAAAGTTATTGCGAGATCATCGCGCCGGTCAGGCGAACTACGCGTTTTTTCTATGGAGCTTGCTGAATCTCAGTTTGTGGTACGAACGATGGATTGAATCTCCGGCGCCGGCTGCCGGCCCAGTCGAGCAAGCGCTCCACCCCAGCGGGGTGGCATATTTGTAGAGGTCAGGTGAGTCGCAGCCGCACCCCAGCAGGTAATATCTCGTTAGCGTTTAGGACAAATCGCTCACTTGAACGAGATCGAAAGCCGGCATCGGCGATATTGCACCTCGCTGGGGTGCGGGTCCGCTGCCATCCGTTGCTACAACTATGCCACCCCGGTGGGGTGGTCATAAGGAGCCGCACATCTGACTGCTGATTCACCACCCACCACACCGGATGCCCAACCTTCGGGACAGACTTCGCGTTTCAGGCTGGGGGAAACGTCACGTCAAACCGGCATGCTCTTTTCCGCGCAGACCGCGGCGCTTATATCAAATTTCTTTGCCAGCATCATTCTGGGTCGCTGGTTGGAACCAGTAGAACTCGGCCGATTTGCGTTTTGCCTGAATATCATCGTCGTCACGAGTCTCTTCTTCGAGTTTGGAGTCTCGTCTGCAGGCGCGCGACTGCTCGCTCTTGCTGGAGATCGCGACAGGGAGAGACAAGCCCTCGGCGCACTTGTTTTGATGACCCTGTTGATGGGTCTTGTGTTCGCCCTGTTCATTATTGTTGCTGCAAAACCGATCGACATGATTTTTGATAAAGACGTTCGATGGTTGTTTATTGCCACCGCCGCAGTTGCCTTTTTTCAGCCGTTTCAACTTTTTATTGAACAGAGTTGCAAGGGTCTCAATCAGATTCGAAGACTCTCGGTTTTTCAGCTGGTGATGGCGGGATGCTATCTTTCGACTCTGCTGGTGCTGGTTGCGACTCATCGGTTGAGCGCCGGGACCGCGCTTGCGGCTAACCTCGCTGGAAGTGGGGCCGCTTCGATGTGGGCGCTATTCAAGATGAAGCCCAGCTTCAAAGACACCTCTCATTACGTCAAACTAACCCTGAAAGACACTCGCGGATACGGCTTTAATCTTTATCTTGCGCGGATGAGCGGGATGGCAACTTCGCGATCCGATCAGCTCGCAATCTCGTATTTCCTTCCCGGCACGGCACAACTTGCGATGTATGCAATCGCACAAAAGTTCTGCAATCCAATCGCGATGATCAGCCGTTCGCTGGCGACGACTCGCTTTAAAGGTTTTGCCCGGCTAACTAGAGTTCCATCGAAGATCGTTCGATGGAACGTCGCCGTCGCAGTCTGCGCGGCAATCGGGCTCGCAGTGATCGGACCGAATATTCTGCGGTTTGTGTTTCCGAAGTACAGCGAAGCGTCGCCGCTGCTGATCCCGTTTGCGGTGATGAATATGTTTGTCGGGTTGTTTCAACCTTACAACATTTTTCTCGCGGCTAATGGTAAAGGTGCCGAGCTGCGCAACATCGTTCTGACCACCGGAGTGGCAACCTTGGCCGTACTGATCTTCGCCGTACCACGGTTCGGAATAACCGGCGCCGCCTGGACCTGCGCCGGCGCAATGGCTCTGGACTACCTTTTGCACCTTGTCTACTATCGAAAAACCAGACGCGCATTGGAGGAGAAACCTTCTGTTTGAAAGGACAAGAAGCCAAAGACTCCATCGACGTTGCGACGTTTGATCACTCAACGGATCCCAACTCCAGGAACAACAAACTCGCTGTAGTGCTGGACCTTTCCGGAAACCAGACTCGCGCAATCGAATGGGCGAGTCAGTTTCTGAATTTCGCTAACATACGGCTACTGGACAAGACCGATTTGAAGTGGTCATCAAAACGTGCCGCGCTGAAGATGGTCAGGTCGATGAAGCCTGATGCATTCGGTGTTTTTGTTCCCGATCTGACAATTCAAAGCGGTCGAGGCTCGATCATTTTGTTCGGGATCCTGGCCGGTGCCGGAAAAGTAATTCTTGGCGACCGGAAGGGTACCCTCGTTCGCCGCTCGCGTCTCGGTGGATTGATGATCGAGGGGCCTCGATTGGGGCTCGAATTACTTTTCGGATACGGGATGGTAGTCCCGTTTTCTTTGCTGCTCACCTGGCTTTTGAATCTTGCATTGGTGTTCCGGGGACCAGTTCGAGCATCGAGGACCCAGGCTCGAACGGCTGCCTCGAACAAGTCTGAGGTTTCGATTGGCGCACTTTATATCAGGGCGACTGTCTCAGCTTCGACCGACGGCGGTATGCAAAGCCACGTCTCCGGATTCGCAAGCGGCGCAATCGCTTTGGGTCACCGCCTTGAGTTCTTGATGTGTGGGTCGAAACCCGCCGGAGAAGGATCCTGGTTAATTCCGTCGGGAACATTGAGCGCTACGCGAGCGATCTTCGAGGTCTGGAACAACCTGGTATTCTCGTTCAAAAGCACGTCGCTTATTACCACTCGGACTTTCGACATCAATAGAATCGATGCACTGTATCAGCGATACAGCCGTTTCAACTGGACCGGAGTGCTGCTTGCGGCGATCACCGGGCTTCCATTTTTCCTGGAGTACAACGGTTCGGAGGTTTGGCTGAGCCGGCACTGGGATCCGGTTGGGCTCAAGTGGCTTTTGAAATTCGTCGAGAAGTTGAACCTTCGAGCTGCCGACAGGATCTTTGTGGTTTCAAGCGTCGAACGGACAAATCTGATAGCCGCCGGCATTGATCCGTCGAAGATCATCGTAAATCCCAACGGTGTCGATCCCGAGATGTTTCGCCCGAATTGTGGTGGGGACGACGTCCGAAACAAGCTTGGAGTAAAAGGTCGAATCGTTGTTGGCTTTGTCGGAACTTTTGGGCCCTGGCACGGCTCGCCTGTGTTGGCGAAGGCCGCGACACTAATGGGATCTGATTCGAAGTGTCACTTTCTCTTTGTAGGCGTCGGCGAACAACTGCCTCAAACCGAATCGATCATTTCATCGGCAAAGGTTAGCGCGACCTTCACCGGTAACATTCCTCACAAAGAGATTTCGGCTTATCTTGACGCTTGCGACATCCTCGTTTCGCCCCACATACCGCTGACCGATGGAAACGCTTACTTCGGATCACCGACAAAACTTTTTGAGTATCTCGCGATGGAAAAAGCAATCGTCGCCAGCAACCTGGGCCAGGTCGGCGAAGTCATAAAGGACGACCAAAACGGCTTGCTTGTCGAACCGGCTGATCCGAATGAGCTCGCTGCGGCAATTCAAAAACTAAGTAACGATCCCGAGTTGCGATCGCGGCTCGGTACGGCTGCGCGAACGACCGCGATTGAGCATTACACGTGGCGTCAAAATGCACGCCGAGTCTTTGACGCCATCAAAGCAGGCACAGACGTCTATTGAGAACTCTACTGCGTTGAGCCAAAGTCGCTCATACCTTAATCAAAACCGTCTCAGGGATCAGGTCGACATGCGAAAACTTCTTTTTTCATAAGAATTGTTGTGACCCAACCAACTCACCCGCCGTCAATCTACTTGTCGACACTAATTCCAATGTCTCAATCCCGTGCGGGATAAGTGCCGCGGTTGATCGTAGGAGTCGGACGATCATCAAGTCCTGAAGAACAAAATTCAACAAGTAGGGCAATCTTGCCGCGACAGCGGAGCTCTGCGCATCGATGGTTACATAAATTACCAAACCGCGGACCGGCAGTGCCTGTCTAATCCCATATGGAACCCGAACCACGCTGGCGTCTCCTCATGAATCGGTTTGTGTCTCATCATCCGCTCGTCACCGCAGATCATTGGCTTCAACACGCCGCCGACCATGCAAAATCAACTGATCGGGTTCGTTGGTCTTCTGCGCGAGTCAGCGTCATCGTCTGGGCTTCAGTCACACTGATCTATCTTTTCACCCTCACCTCCGACTACTACTGGGACGGCATTACCTTCGCACTCCAAATCGAGAAAATTGCCAAAGGCGATAGCTACGTTGCGCTTCTATTTCATCAGAATCATCTGCTGTACAACTCGATAGGCTTTTTGTTGTACAAGGCATTTCAGGGTCTAGGCATCGCCGTTCGTGCAATAACTCTGCTCCAGATACTGAATGCGGTGGTCGGAGGTTTGGCGGTTGTCGTCTTCTTTCGGCTTGCGGAACAACTGATAGGAAATCGATACGTCGCTCTGGTCTGTTCGGCGGCGCTTTCTGTTTGCGCCGCGTGGTGGAAGATCTCGACCGACGCGGACGCGTACATCCTGGCTTCGTTGTTTGTCTTGATCGCCGCCTACAATCTGTTGAGCGAAAAGCCGCGCTGGTTCGTAGCGGGCTTTGCACTAGCTGGCGCGATGCTAATCCATCAAATGGCGTCGTTGTTCTTTCCGGCCGCGCTGCTGGCGATCTATTTCAGCACAAGCATCAAGCATCGATTGCGATTCGCGGTCGCGATGACTGCTCTAGCCTGGACGATTACCCTATCTGCCTATTACACGTGCGCTGCGCTTCTGATCGATGCGACGCGCCCGGGTGAAGTCGTCAAGTGGGCGCTGTCAAACCCGACCGGCAAAACGTTGTCGAGCAGTCCACTCGCTGGTTTGTCTCTACTTCCAAAGCTCAACATCGATGCAATCATCGGTCATAACTTTGCGGTGTTCCGCGGCCAGGGTGGAATATTTGAGCTGACCGCAGTGTTCGCCTCGCTCATCGCGGCCTTTATTTTTGTTCTAAAGGTTTCTCGAAGTATCGAGGTTGGACAAGCTCTAAGGACCCTGCGCGGCGTGTCGCTGCGAAGAGATCCCTGGGTTCGTACCGCACTGGTTTTGGTAACCTGGATCACAACCTACACGGTGTTTCTTATTTTCTGGGGCCCGCTGATCTATTTCAGGGCTCTCTATGCTCCTGCGATTGTGCTTTGTTGTGGGCTCGCGCTGGCGAACTATCATCGATTAACGGGCACCAAGCCTTCAGGTGCCGCTGCTTTCGCAGTTGCCGCCCTCGCGCTCTTCAATCTTGGCTTTTATATCGGTCCCAACATGCGATCGGACGCGAACGTGATGGTTTCTGCTGCTGAGCGAGCTAGAAATCAGTGGGCCGGTAAGACTGTGATCTTTTTTGCAAACCGGAACGAGGCCGACACCGCATTCGAATACTTCAATCAAGAGACCAGCTGGCAAAAATTGAATCCGGCTTCGGTGGGTGGTTTGTCGGAAGGCATCGCAAAGATTCATAAGGAAGGTGGCGAAGTCTGGTTGAACCGCGGCGCCATCGAACTGCTCGGAGAAGACCGGCTGGACGATTACGAGATACCCGACGAAATCACCGTCGATGCGCCAAACAGCCCCGCCCATTACGTTCAGGTCCAGCCAATAGAGTGAGGGATAGATTGAAACACCACCGACCTTGCGTCGGTGGGGCGATGACTAGCCGGCTAAAACGAGGTCCAGAGGTAGGCGCCACCACCGACCTTGCGTCGGTGAGGCGATGACTAGTCGGCTAAAACGAGGACGCGGCGTAGGCGCCACCACCGACCTCGTGTCGGTGGGGCGATGACTAGTCGGCTAAAACG
>JADMIO010328140.1_pt1 | contig 15165 bp, 10 predicted proteins | sample 8958161 | NCBI WGS metagenome assembly JADMIO01 (sample SAMN16585339, study PRJNA669376) | soil metagenome | isolation source: Crop rotation soil | place: USA: Cullars Rotation, Alabama | collected 2011 | reverse complement strand
TATGAAAAAGCAATTGAATTATATAAACAGTTTTTAGACGGAAAAGAAGGCTGGATAGAAGATTGTATACACGCATGTGGTAAATTAGCAGATTGCTATAAGCAACTGCAAAAGTCGGAAGAAGCGCTGCAAGCATGTTTTCGTTCTTTTCAATACGACATTCCAAGAGGAGAAATTTGTTGTCGTGTAGGTCACATATTTATGGAAAAAGAAGATTATAAACAAGCGACCTTTTGGTATGAGATGGCAATCAATGTCCCATTCCAAAATTCAACTAGATTTACAGACTATGCTTCTTATACATGGGCTCCTCATTTACAGCTATGTGTTTGCTATAGTAGATTAGGGGATAATGAGAAAGCGAATTACCATAATGAACAAGCAGCTGTGTATGTTCCAAAACATGCATCAGTGCAATATAATCGGGAATATTTTCGGAACTTATTTAAAGAAGATATACAAGAATGATTTGTTGTGTAAGAAAATTTATAATGAGAAATTTATATAATATGTGATAAATGAAAAACAAGGCCATCTCACAATATGAGTTGGCCTTGTTTTTAAGCAATTTGTGTTACTGTTAAAGTAGCAGCTCGAACATCTACAGTGCCTCCCACGTCTGCTATCTCTGTTGGGACAATTTGTATTAAGTCTTCTTTGTTTAAGTTAATTAGAATTAAGTTGCTTGTTACTACAACTAGACCTGTGTCATTGAAGGTTGTGCGTATAGCTGTTCCAGAACCAGGAATAAGGTTAGAGACGTCGTTTAATGTTAAGAAAAATGTAGCAGATTCACGGCCATCAGGTGGAGCTGGCAGGTTATCCAAAGAGACTGTTAATGTATAGTTAAGCTGATATATTCCGGATCTTTTGACGCGAAGTCCATTCTTAGGATTATTATTTTCCACATCAAGAAGAACTGGGATGGATACGCTTGGATTCGGATTATTACTTGGTAAAGGAATTGGTTGACCTTCGGAAATAGGGCCATCACCTGCCAAAAAAGCAATCCCAAAAGCAGGGAACTCCTTCACTGGAAAAGAACTGAAATTACAGCAAGAAAACATATTCTCACTCCTTTGTACATTCTCATTCTATTTAATGAAAAAAATAATCAAAATGTTATAGACAGGTTACTAATTTCATTGAAAATAAGGAATATGCCTAATAATAGGCGCATATGGAAACTTTATCTGAAATCGCATTCGATTTCTTCCCATGTCATATGAGTACGTAAAATATCATCTTCTATCAGTTTACTTCCTATTTGGACCTCGATGAATTCTAAGTCAGTAATAGCACGCGCTCCATGCATTGTTCCCACTGGAATGTAAATAACATCGCCAGGTTTTATCGTTTTGAATTTCTCGTCTATAATAAGTTCTCCTTCTCCTGCAATAATTGTCCAAACTTCTTCGCGCTTAAAATGCATTTGATAACTGAGATTTTTTCCAGCTGAAATTTTAAGTCTTTTGGTTAAAACTTCATTCCCATCTTTAAATTTTTCGTAATCTAAAACACGGTAATTTCCCCAACGCTTTTCCTCATACATAGGTCTTGAATTCTCGTGATTAATAAGTTCTTTAATTTTTCCACTTTCCTGTTTATCAGCTATCAAAATACCTTCAGGACTCGTTATTATGATGCTATTGCAGATATTTGCTACAACAAGAGGAAGATTTAGTTCATTGATGATATGAGTATTAAGGGTATTTTCACTTACAATCCCATTTCCAATAATTTGTGTATCCATAATCTCTGTAAGAGTACTCCAAGTTCCTAAGTCACGCCATGCTCCCTCATAAGGCATTACCACAATATCATCGCATTTTTCTACAACTTCATAGTCAAAGCTTCTTTGGGGAAGGGCGGAATATTGTTGAATAAGTTCTTCATACTGAACGGGTATTTTCATAGAAGTTAGGTATTGAATTAAAAAACCTAATTTAAAGGCGAATACGCCGCAATTCCAAAGAGCTTCTTGTTGAATAAGTTCTTTTGCCTTGCTTTGTAGTGGTTTTTCAATAAACTGGTTAACTTTCATATATGGAGGTATTTGTGCTGATGAAGAATGACTAGGAGTAGTCGTAATATAACCATATTGTTCAGAAGGATGGGAAGGCCGAACGCCTATAAGTGCAAGTGATGCGTTTGAGTCTGTTAAAATTTGCTCCAGTTTCAGTAAGGATTCAAAGAAAGAATTCTCTACATACGCATCAACAGGCATGATACAAATAGTCTCATTAACATCAACATTTAGGACAGAGTGGAGATAGACTGATGCTAGAGCAATAGCGGGGAAGGTATCTCGTCGATCTGGTTCGACGAGAAGAGGAAGTTGATTGTCAAGCTGATTTTGAATAATATCAGTTTGTGATTTGCAAGTCGCGATATAAGTAGAGTTTGTTAAACCGGTAGATTGAACTTGTCCTACAATTCTTTGAATCATGGACTCCTGCACACCATGTTCGTTACGAAGTATTTTTAAAAATTGTTTGGATCTAGAGTCATTTGATAGTGGCCATAAACGTTTTCCTGATCCTCCAGATAGTAAAATAAGTTTCATATTATCCCAACTTTCTAGTGATATTAAATCTCGATGTTATGGGTTGTGATGAGTAAAGTAAGTAGGGATTTTTATGCTTATTCGCTTTTTTTAGCATTTGTTCATCCTAAAAGACGAATATTCCCTTGTAATAGTATAATCTTACTTCCAATCATATCTTTCTATTATAAAACTCATCTTCGAAAATTTGTATTGTTCATATTTCTTTTCCTATGTTAATTCATTGTCAAAACAGTTCTTCATACTTAAGAATTAAACGTTGTTTTGAAAAAAAATTTGAGCTTTACATTCCCTGTACTTACTATATTAAGTTTACAAAATATAAAAATTCAACTTAATAAAATTATATGTTTCTTGTAGTTAATAGGTGATAATTTGTCCATAAAATAGTCATATTATCCCGTTATTCCTCCATCTTAAGAAGGGAAAAAGATAGGCTGGGAATAACTGCTGGCATGTTCTTGGTTAGTTTCACTAATCATCAAGGGGGGGAAAACCCCCATTGATGGAAGTTATACTTTATCTATGTTTATTCGACAAAGTACATGTATAACATTTTCGCTCTATTGTTAGTTTTATTTCATTTTCATTATATTGCTATTTATTCTTACAGAGAATTTATTTGAATTATTCAAGGTGAAATTTTAAGTTGTGGTTAAATTAGGTTAATTTTTCAACGATAAGGTTTGGTATTTCACATGTATGGGTTCCATTCCATAATAACCGTATTTCTTTTAGGAGATCTGCATTTTCTGGTGATATTTGTAAGGTTAAGTTTATGAAATTTTTTCCGGCCTTTACCTTAGAAATATTCTGGGAAGTTAATATAATAAACTGTGGACTCCATACTCCTATTGCAAAAGTGCCAATGGCTGAATTGTAATTTGTAGAGGAATTTAGTTCAAAAGAGAATAGATATTCACCCGGATGCATTTTTCCAATATATTGCCCAATAAACATTCCAGGAGAGTCGATTCCTTGTTCCACTCTACGAGTTATAAATTGTCTTGTGTGGTCGTATACTAATTTCCCTGTAAACGAATTGATTTTTTCTGTGCTGAAGATAATTTGCTGCCCTGAAGCTATAGGCAAGTCTGTTTGAATGGAGTTGCTGCGAAAACAATCCTCCTGAGTAAGGTTTAAAGAAATTTCATGATTGTACTGTTGTTTTCTGTGAGCTTCAATGTATGGTTGAATGTTTTTAAAGAAGTTTTTGGCTCTTACTAAAGCTGCTTCTCTTTTGAATATATCTCCTAATATATTAGATTGATCATGAGCAAGCTTTTCTAATTCGGTAAAGTTATTCATTGTTTTAAGAACGAATTCTTTCATCTCTTCTGTGTCAGAACACATACCTATTGTTTTGAGAACAGAATTGCTTACACCATTGTCCCTTGCTTCTTGAGCAAGACCTGACTTTTCTAAAAATACTGTGGGAACTCCCATACTTAAAGCTTCAATAGGAGTGTAGTGCACATGATAGTTAGAACCGAGACCAAAGTAAATAAACATTCTACTTTCAGTAATCTTTGAATAAAAATGATTGTCTTCTGTATGTCCGACTACTTTCTCCGAAATATCTTTGACTACATTCCTTGAGTTTTTTCCTAATACAATAAAAGGGATATTTGAGAATTTTTCATTAAAATCTTTGAATATCTTATTAGCTGCTGGATTACCGTCCAAATATGAGATTGTAGTACTAATAAAGTGTTTAGAGTTTCTTCCTTTCCATTTGAATCCTAACCTTTCGTTGGAAACAAATGCATTTAGATAAAACTTATTTTTAGTAATTCTAGGATCTTCAGGAACGTCCAAGCTCTTTAGTATTGGGCACCATACATATTTATCTGTTTCTACTATCTTATCTATATTAATGTTTAATCTAGCCATTTCGTTTGTATAGGTAGTATAATCACCGTGACCAAATACTCTAAATATGATATATCCTTGATACCATTTTGTAATGTTTTCTAAAATATCTGGGTAGTTGGAAATAAATATTACATCAAGCCATTGATTAATAAGTTTAGCCTCATCTGGATTTAATTTCCCCTTTTTTTCAAGTATGTTAATTCTTCTAATTTTTTCAACGATATTGCTAGGTAAGGTACAAGATTTTCGCCAATGAGGATACAATCTGTCACTTTCATTGTCATAATTACTATCATACTTCAACCAAAAAGGGTCTCCTAGGCATGGTATTACCTCTGCGCCTGCCTCTATTAACAATGGGACTTCTTCGTATCTCAAAGTTTGATGAGTACACAACCAATACACTCTTGGGGAAAGCATATAAATAAGCACCACCTTCAAGATATTTTTTATTATAAGACTTTTTATATTTTGTACTATTCCGTTTAAAACTTAATTTACTGCTGAAAAGGAAATTTATCTTCACATGAATATTTTTATACCTCAATATAAAGTAAATGTTTTGGTTTTCTGATTTTTGCTTTTAATTGATAATTAATTCGGTCACTAGCGTATAATATTCTTGTGCAATATTGATCCAATTTCTCTTAAGTATGTGTTGAATTGCACTTTTTTGTTGTTCTAGCAAATTGTTATCGTGTCGCCAAAGTTTCTGGATTGCGAGCATAATTTCATCTGTAGAGTAGGGATTAAATGTTATAAATTTTTCGATATCTGTTATAACCTCTTCAACAACTTCAATCCTGCTCACTGCTACAGGAGTATCCATAATTAAAGACTCTAATAGTTGAAAAGGACAACTCCCTTCAAAAAGTGTTGGAACAATAGTTCCTATCGCATATTTATATAGAAGTGGAATATCATTTGGTTCAATCCTACCTAAAAAAATGACACTATCTCGTATATTTACATTATTACAATCGTTAAGTAGCGTTACAATTTCTTTCTCTTTAGGACCATAGCGAAAGTGATCAGTTAGAACTAGGCTAAGATTGGACGAAGAACCTTCAGGGGTTTGTCGGAACTTTAAAAAGGCTTCAATAAGTCGATCATGATTTTTATGTAGACGAATGACGGAAGGGTAAACAATATAGTTGTTATATAAATTATATTTATCCCTAAAAAAAACTTCATTATATGAATCTATGACATTGTATTCCTCAACGGGAGGTGCCAATCTAATGACATGAGTTTTTTCCTTGGGTAATTTCAAGAACTTCAATCCCTCATGATTTCTCGTAAAGATAGAATTAAAAACCACTTTTTTAGCTTTTTTAGCCACTTTTTTAGCGTTATCTGTAAATTTATCGTAGAAGTCTGGCTGCCTTGTATATATATCTTTAAAATGCATATAAACTAAATCATGTAAACAAGCGATAAAAGGTTTGTTTAAATTTAGCGCCAAATCCATACCTATATAAGGAACAATCCAAATATCCACATCAATATTTTCATTTACCCATTCTACAGTTTCAAACTTTTGGACAGATAATCTGTTAGGAAAAGATAAAAAGGTCTTTTTGAATCCATTGTTAATATCTATATAGTTTTGTTTAGTAGTTACAACAGTTATAGTTACATTTTCATCATGACAAAGTAAACCTTCTATTAACCGGATAATAAATCGCCCGATTCCTTCTCCATCAAAATGTTTACCTACTTTCACTGAATATCCAAGAAAAAAACCAATTTTTACAGAAGGGACGAAGGAAGAGGTTGGAATGTTTGAGTATATTAAAGTATTAGAGGATACAATATCAGATTCTAAAAGCAAACGGCATTCTTTAGATAATAAAAAGTTTACCATTAAATTTTTTCTTTGAAAGCCAGAAGCTAAGTTATTCACATGAATTTGAATTTCCTTTAAATCCGGGAAACGATTGAGGAATTGTTGGTATAGCGAATAGATAAATTCCGTATCATCCAAAGTGTAAAACTTATAAATTAAATCGGAAATTATGCCCCGTTCAATTGTCTCTGTTTTTTCTGATTGGATGGGGTGTGTATATAGATTAAATGCTTCTTTTGATAACATGATTTCTTTAATGATTTCTATTCTTTGTGTGTGGGCTAGTTTTTTTCTATAGCAATTTAGCTCCTCATGTTGGGGCTTCCTGTATAAAATTTGCTTAAAAAGTTCATGAATAAACGCTTCTTCTGATAGTCTAACTGCTTTTCGTAAAATATTAATGATTGTATCTGAAGGTGAAGTAGGATTATTCATCGTAGCCACTCCTTTATGACTTGAAAATTGAGTGATATATAAAGAATAATTTTTTATTCTTTAAAAGAGTTACCAATTTTAGTAGAAATCTATTTTTCATATTTCTTGTAGGTAGAAAAGATATCTTGCCTTATATTATCAATAAATAGGAACAGAAGATTAGTAAACTACAATTATTATTCTAAATGTATTTAGTTATTATTGATCACGGAGATAAATATAGTCTAATAGTTAGGTAATAATTATTTGATTCGTAGGCACAGCGCATTCGTAATTGTAATTGTTTGGTAACGAGAATAATCAAGGTTTTTGTAAGATATAGCAGTTTATAATAATTAAGTTAAGGAATATAAAAGACATATCGTCTAATTATATGTTTTTTATTACCATCAACATTTTCCTAATTATTAGAATGCATCGGAGATTTTTTGTTTGATAGTTACACTTGACGTTTTATTATATTCTTCTACAGCATTATTATGTGTTTTTTTTTTTGAATGTACAAATTCCATTTTTGGATAGTACTTATAGAAAGTTATGAGGCATATACTGAAAAAAATTAAACGTAAGGAGATGACTTTTAGATGAATGAAGGACAGTCTAGCAAGAAAAGAAGTCCTTTATTATTATTTCTTCATATCCCTAAAGCTGGGGGAACTACATTGACAGATTTGATTTGTAGACAATATCCAAATAATATACATTATGATGTGAATGTACATGGAATACTTCCTCAAGGGGTACTTTCCTATAAAGAGCAATTAACCACTGCTGACACTCTATGTGGCCATTTCTTGTTTGGCATTCATCGTTACCTTTCTAGGCCCTTTACCTATATTACAATGTTGAGAAATCCGGTTGAACAAGTACTCTCATGGTTTTATTTTGCTCATAAGAATTCAAACCAGTACAAAGAACTGTTTTTTGAAGAGACGATTGATGAGTATGTAAGCAATCCAAAATTTAATTATTCTACAGCCAATCTTCAAACTCGCTGTATTACAGGTAATGATGTTGCTGATTTGCAGGTGGCGAAAGAGCATATTGAAAAGTATTTTTCTGTAGTAGGGGTTACTGAGTTGTTTTCTGAATCTTTGTATATTATGAAAAAAGAATTCGGGTGGAGAAATATTAATTATAAAAAGTTAAATGTTAATACAGAAAGACCTTTAAAAGAAGAAATTCCGCAAAAAGTGATTGATAAGATAATGGAAAAAAACGAGGTGGATTTGCAATTATATGATTATGCTAGAAAAAAATTAGAAAATAAGATTGCTTCTCTAGATGCTAAATCAATTAAAGAATTACGTTTGTTTAAAAGGAAACATTAACTTGTGCTTTTTTTAGGCTATAAAAATATATAAATCCAAGTTAAAAAAACGACATAAAACTATTCTTTTTCGATGGGCGAGAGCATCTGGCCATGCATATAAGTGGTGAGGCCCTTTTCTGCCACATGCAAAATGAAACAAAGGGAAAGCAAGCGCAGCCTCCTTTTATTTCCATAGCCGCAATTTATGTGTTGGAAAATTAAAGTGGATTTATATAGATATGCTTCTTCCAGTGTAGGAATTTGATGAAAGACTAGATTATTAATACACAGAAGGAGGCATTTTTTATAATAAAAAAGAACATAAAGTAAAAATTCAATTAGTGGGAGACTTACTCTAAAAGTTTACAATAATGAGTGGTCAAAATATGAATGATTTACCTATAAAAAAGCTAATGCGGGATAAAAAGATAAGAGTATGTCATGCTATTTGAGAGCTTAAAGCAGCATAGGATGATATGTAAGGATACTTGACTTAGTAAAGTATCCTTACATACATTTCAAATATAAAAACAAAAGGTTACGTACAAATAGTTTTATTAATAATGTTATAATATTCCTTTGCAACATCGGCCCACCTTCGATTTAAAGCAGTGCTGATAGCAGCTTTTTGCTGGTTTAACATTTGTTTTCCGTTTTTACTTAACTCATATATTGCTTTTGCTATTTCTTCGACTGAGTATGGATTAAATGAGAAAAAGGCAGTCATATTTGTAACTACTTCACTTGTAACTTCTATTTGACTTGCAGCAATCGGGGTATCAAGTATAAGTGATTCGAGAATAGGGAAAGGGCAACTTCCTTCAAAAAGTGTGGGAACGATTGTCCCTAAAGCATATTCGTATAAGGAAGGTACATTGTCTGACGGAATCCTATTCAGAAAGACAATACTGTTTTTTATTTGCTTATTAGTACAATGCAGATAAACATCTGGAAGATGAATTGGTCTATCACGGTAGTGGTCTGTAAACACTAATTTTAAATTAGAAGGTGGCTCCTCAAGGGATTGCTTGAATTTTATAAATGCTTCAATAAGAAGAGAATGATTTTTATGCAGGCGAATAACCGATGGATAGACAATGTAATCGCCATATAATTTGTATTTATTTCTAAATGAGCTTTCATCATGTATATGATACGCAGTGTATTCTTCTACAGGAGCTGCCAATCTAACAACATGAGTTTTTTCGATAGGTAACTTTAAAAATTGTAACCCCTCATGGTTTCTTGTAAAGTTAGAAGAGAATACGATGGCAGAAGCTTTATCGACTAATCTGTGGATAAAACGATCCAGACGGTAACAAAACTCATCCGTATTTCCTTGATAATATAATTCTTGAAAGTGTAAGTGGACTAAGTCGTGTAAACAAAGAATAATAGGTTTATCTAAATATATAGCTAACTCTAAGCCGACATATGGCACAATCCATACATCTACTGGTAATTCAGTATTAATGAATTCCATACTGTCAGATGCATAAAAGATAAGTCGCTCAGGGTATAAAAGCACGAGTTGTGAAAATAAGTTACGAAGACTACGAAGATTCATTTCATTTGTTACAACATAAATTTTTATGGTTGGATCATACTTAAATAATCCCTCTGCTAATCTTGTACTAAATCGACCGATTCCTTCCCCTTCTAAATTGGCGGGATAAGTTAATCCTAGGAAAACTCCAATATTTTTTATACTTTTGTTTTGATTTTGTTCCCTATTTTTTATATGCAAGTTATTGATAAAATTAGCGTCGGTTAGTATTTTTTGAAATTCATTTGTTGTTAGTATTTTCTTTATTATCTCGATTCTTGATTGTTTTGTTTTTAAGCAAGCTGATAACTGTTGGACTTCTGTTTTTATTGGGTTACGAGCTAAAAATTCATTGTATAAAGCATGGATAAAGTGTAATGCATTTGATAGGAAGAATGAATGAATTAAGCTACTTATCGTTTTGGAAGCATTAGGAGGAAGAGAGGGAGGGGTTTTTTGGCTGTATAAACCTATCGCCTCTCTGCTTGTCAGGATTGCGATTAAAATTTGTTTTTTGGCTACACCTTTCGCAAGTGTAGTAAAAAAATGAAAGAAACCTTTTTCGTCAGGTTCACGATGCAGTATTTGTCTATATAATTCCCATACAAAATCTTCATGATTAAGGGTCCATATTTGATGCAATAATTCAATAATATGTTTACTATTCGTTTGATTAAGTATATTACTGAAATCATTGTTTCTATTTCTTAATCTTACTATGTCCATCGTTCCCATCTCTTTTCATCGTGGTGTATTTATATGAAAGGTAGCTGGAGCAAGGAGGTATTTCTATAGCTACTAATGTGATATGTTGTTTTTAAACAAAGGCTCATTATAAGTTGAAGAGAGGGGCATATATCATTTTTTCACGCTTACCTCGCTTAATGCTTCTTTTATTTTTAAGCTAATATATCGAACATCATCATTTGTTAAGCTTCCGTAACTTGGAACATTAATACCCTGAGCAGAAATACGATTTATTATAGGGAATTCTGATGCCCCTTGTAAATTTTGATAAGGAGGCAATGCATGCATAGGATAGAAAAAAGGTCTAGTTTCGATGCCCTTATCTTTTAAGCGATCCATTAACAAATTTCGTTCGTCTTCAGTAAAATCTTTACATATTATGCTGAACATCCAGTATACATTTTTAGCCCATTCTTTTTCGATTGGTAATATGAGACGTTGATCATCTTTTAGGTTTTTTATATATTGATTAGCAATTCTAATTCGTTGTTCAATATGCCAGTTAATGTTCTCGAGTTGTGCGCAGCCGATTGCTGCTTGAATGTTGGTCATACGATAGTTATATCCGATAACTGGAAACCAATATTTACGTTTTAAGTCTATTCCTTGTGACTTTAGAATTCGAATCTTTTCAGCTATGTGGTCATCATTAGTAGTGATCATTCCACCTTCACCGGTTGTAATAATTTTATTGCCAAACAAACTGAAAGTAGCACAATCACCAATTGCTCCTGTCATTTTTCCTTTATATTGCGCTCCTACGGCCTGAGCAGCATCTTCTATGACAAATAAATTATATTTCTTTGCCAATTCTTTAATAGGGTCCATATCAGCTGGGTGACCATAGATGTGAACAGGAATAATTCCTTTTGTATGCGGTGTGATTTTTTCTTCTATTTTCGCAGGATCAATATTCCATGTTGCTGAATCGGAATCAATAAGTACAGGAGTTCCTCCACAATAGACGACTGCGTTTGCTGTTGCAACGAATGTAAAAGTCGGAATAATCACTTCATCACCTTCTTTAATACCATATGCTAAAAGGGCAAGATGTAAAGCGGTTGTTCCGTTACTACAAGAAATAGCATGTTTCACTCCGCAGTACTGTGCGAATTGTTCTTCAAACTTTTGAATATATGACCCGTTTGAAGAGATCCAATTAGAATCAAGGCAGTCTATGACATATTGTTTTTCATTTCCATTTAATATGGGACTAGCGATGGAATAAAATTTTGACATCAAAATATCCTCCTTGCAAAAAATAAAGTTACAGTATAAGTCAATTTAAAAAGGTTATAAAATTAAATTTTATAATCCTTTTCTTTGTTGTTGCCGCTCTAAATCGCTATCCACCATCATTGTAATTAGTTCTTTAAAATTCACTTCTGGTTTCCAGCCTAATGCTTTTTTCGCTTTTGCTGGATTTCCTAATAGAAGATCTACTTCAGCGGGTCTCATAAACTTTGGATCTTGAATAACATGATCTTCCCAGTTTAATCCGACGTAATTAAAGGCAGTCTCAACTAATTCTTGGACAGTATGAGTTTCCCCAGTAGCGATAACATAGTCATCTGCATTATCTTGTTGAAGCATGAGCCACATCGCCTTAACGTAATCTCCTGCATAGCCCCAATCCCGCTTCGCATCCAAGTTGCCTAAATGGAGTTTATCTTGCAGTCCCAATTTAATTTTAGCCACTCCATCGGTTACTTTTCTTGTAACGAACTCCAAACCACGGCGAGGAGACTCATGATTAAATAAAATTCCTGAACATGCGAAACTGTCATAGCTTTCTCGATAGTTTACAGTAATCCAATGTCCGTATACTTTAGCCACTCCATATGGGCTTCTTGGATAAAATGGAGTTGTTTCTTTCTGGGGAGTTTCTACTACTTTTCCAAACATTTCACTACTAGATGCTTGATAAAATCGAGCATCTGGTTTGGTAAGCCGAATCGCTTCAAGCATATTTGTAACTCCGAGGGCAGTTATTTCCCCTGTATAAATAGGTTGAAGCCAAGATGTTGCGACAAAAGATTGAGCTGCTAAATTATATATTTCATCTGGATTGGAAACTTTAACAGCTTGAATTAAGGAAGCTAAATCACGTAAATCTCCTGAAAGAAATTCAATTTCATCTTTTAAATGTTTAATGTTTTCATCATTTTCTGTTGCAGTTCGTCTTTTTAATCCATAAACTTTATAACCTTTATTTAACAATAATTCTGCTAAATATGAACCGTCTTGACCTGTAATTCCAGTAATGAATGCTCGTTTCATATTTTCACCCCATGCTGTGTATAATCAAAAATTTTACCTCCTTTAATAATATGTTTCTCGTACGTTGACTGCTACTGAAATGCTGTTAATTTTCACCAATATAAGGAGCATGGAAGAACACAGTAAAATAGAGAGACGAAGCAATAATTGGTAAAATTATTGCTTCGTCTCTCTAGAATAATCAATAGATGATTTATATACTAAATGAAATCTAATTCTGTCAATCGTTTTTCAACCATGCTTCCAATCACATTCGGTGAAAAATAGGTCATTATAGTTTCTTGTCCTTTCATTGCGATAAGATTACACTGTGTTTGATTGGAGAGGAGTTGGCGCATAAAATAAACAGCGTGCTCAATATCTGGCTCAGCCCATATTTGATAGTGTTTGTAAGGCCCATAATTTCGTTTTATTGGAATGAGGGTATAATTGACAGGATAAGAATTATCTGTGTTCATAAAATCGGTATTACCAGACCAATTTGTCCCAATTACTGGTTTGCCTAAATACATTGCTTCTGCTAGTACAAGTCCAAAACCTTCAGAACGGTGTAGAGAGACAACACAGTCAATCGATTGAATTAAAGCATTTACTTCTCCTCGAGTTAATGATTGATTAATGAGATAAATATTACTATTCTCTCGAATTAGATGTTGAATTTGTTTCACTTCTGCAAGATTATAATTTGAATTATTGATTTTTAAAACAAGCCCAACGGAAGGATCATTTTTAGAAAAAGCTTTTTGAAATGTTTGAATAGACGCAATCGGATTTTTGCGTTGTTGTATACTTCTCGGATCATACATGGAAAGAAATAAAAAGCGATCTGTCGGTAAATTAAAGTATTCACGACTTATATCTTCAGGGCATTCTACTTGGATACAATGTGGAATACGAATGACAGGAATATCTGTTTTTTTGGATACTGATTCGAGTACGAAAGAAGAGGGAACCCATATTTCATCAACAAGTTTGAAGCTGGTTTCCCATTCTTTAGGTATCTCTGGAAGTTCCCAGTGCCAATAACCAATATTATAACGACCATTAAAAAATTGCTGTCCAAGCTGCTTATGAGCTATTGGAAATAAATCTGGATTTATATGAAAGATGTTGACACGGTGGATAGGATTGGTTATTTCTTTATGCTTCCAAGAGAAATCTAATGATTTTAAATGTGGAAGCGAATAATTGATAATGCCAAACGGAATATTTGCACTTTCAATTGATTTTGCTGCTAGGCGACAAGATTCCCCTAGCCCAAATTCGGCACGAACATATCCTACTAAATTAATACCTTTTTCGAATTGACTTACCTTTTTTCTACGGGAATGTTCAGATAAAAAAGCATCGGTCTTTACGATATTGAATCGAAAGAGGAAGTCATCCTCTTTGTAGTACTCATTAGCAAGATTATACTGAGCCCATTTTAAAAGTTTAAACTGATCTTCTTTCAGTGGATCGGGAAATGTTTGTTGTAAATGAGGATTTTGTTTGTAAATTTCATACAGCAAAAAAGGAATATGTGTTTTGTGATGAACAGGGGAGAGTGCCCACTTAAAGAAAGAATTACGGGTTGCGAACGAAGATGGCTTTTTTATAAAGCTAAATCGGTTAGGTAAGTCATCTCCAATGAAGTATTCTTTTGCCAAGTAGATTTGAGCCCATTTTAGTAATTCTTTTTGATTAACTCCAAATGGGTCAGGAAAAGCTCGTTGTAAATCCGGTCGGCTTTTATAGATTTGATATAGTAAGTTTGGAATATGTGTTTTTTCATGAACGGGAGAAAGACACCACTGGAGTGATCCATAAGGTGTTGAATCTGGCATATTACTTCCTCCTATAAATTATATAATGTAGGTTAAAGGTTATTGGGATAATAAAGTGAACTTTCTATTTAATGGGGATTTTTTTAATCTTACCATTAATAGAAAGCCTGCCCAATCAAGATTACTGTTCATTAATATGGAGCAACTTTAGACGGTGTATTACTTCAATTTTTTACATCTCTTTCCTTGAGGCCTTTCATTAGTACCTCAGCAACTTCTGGACGGGTAAACTCAGATGGTAAATTTTGTCCGCTGCGAAGTATTTCTCTAACTTGAGTACCACTTAAAATAACACGATCGGTATTAGAATGAGGGCATGTTTTTACAGAAGCCATGTTCATACACTTTTTACAATAAAAACTATGTTCGAAAAATAGTGGTTGAATTCCAATTGCAATGGGATCAAAATTAAGAAAGATTTTTTGGGCATCGTACGTTCCGTAATAATTTCCTACTCCTGCATGATCGCGACCGACAATGAAGTGTGTACAACCGTAATTTTTTCGTACAAGCGCATGCATAACAGCTTCACGAGGACCTGCGTAACGCATAGCGGCAGGATAGATAACGAGGCGGGTGCGGTTAGCTGGATAATAGTTCTTCAGTAATACTTTATAGCTTTCCATTCGAATATCTGCAGGGATGTCATCTTTTTTTGTTTCTCCGACAAGTGGATTCAATAATAACCCGTCAACGATTTCAAGTGCTGTCTTTTGTAGGTATTCATGT
>JADMIO010928679.1_pt1 | contig 15166 bp, 17 predicted proteins | sample 8958161 | NCBI WGS metagenome assembly JADMIO01 (sample SAMN16585339, study PRJNA669376) | soil metagenome | isolation source: Crop rotation soil | place: USA: Cullars Rotation, Alabama | collected 2011 | reverse complement strand
AGTATATATGGTACCACCCTTTTTGGGCTGGCACTGAAGGGCACCGTTCACAATTTCGTATTCATTGGTAGGTCCGGCCCAGCCTTTGAAATTTCGGCCGTTAAAGATGGATCCGAATCCGGACCTGCCATGGCTGGAGAGGATTTTGTTGGCCTCGGCCGCACCGATTTCGCGGACGAAGACGTTGCGCCAGCGAATTTCGCCGCCATGGGTTTGGAGCTGAATGGGGCCCTGGGGAGGGACGGGTTTTTTGCGATCGTAATAGTTCTCGAGGATAGCATGGTCAACGACGAGCTTTTTATTGAGCCAGACGCTGACGCGGGCGCCCACCATGATGACACGGACAGAATTCCATTCGCCGAAAGGCTTGTCGGCGAGAACGAGGGGATCTTTGCCGGGTGCACCAGGGCTATTGTTCCAGAGAGCACCGGAACCTTTATCAGCGCCGAGGGAGAATTTTGCTTTCTCGGTGTAATCCCAGATTTGGACCTGGGGGCAGCCGCGCAAGTAAATGCCTGAGTCGGCCAAGGGAACGGTTTTGTAATCGAGGAGCAATTCGAAGTCGCCGTAATCTTTTTCGGTGCTGGCATAGGCACCCTGCCCGTCGTTGACCAGCTCGAGGCCCTGGACCGACCAGTGTTCATTCATGGTCTTGGTCCATTTGGCGATTTGAGCTGCGCGATCGGCGTCGGACATGGCCAGGAGCTTGCGATGATCGAAGGTATCACCACCGCGCCACCCGGAAAGGTCGACACCATTGAATAAGGCGGTGAATCCGGGGGGCGGTTTGACTTTACCTTCGGCCGCGGAAGAGAGGCAGGTGGTAGCGGCCAGAACGAGAAAACTGAGGGCCCAAGGGGCAGGTTTGAAAATGTTCGTAGCTTTCATTTGTGTATACCTGCTGGAGGTTGCACGGGCCGATGTGGGTTGGCAATACGGGAATGATTGGGAATCCGCAGTTGCTTAAGCTCGCTTCCAATGGTGGGAACAGCGGAATTGGCAAGGGAGTCAAACGCGGGCGGCAATGCGCCTGGCGGCGGCGAATGGCTGCGGCGAATCGAAGTGCAATTACCTGCAATTTCCTGCAACCACCTGCAATTGTCTGCAATTTGCTGCATCCAAGTGCAAGTGGCGGCGGGGTGGCCTGAAAAACATTTATATTTATTTAGCCTTAACTAGGGTTAACTAGGCTGAACTAGCCTTAACTAGGCTTAACAGCGTAGTAGGAGATGACCGGCAGGCGCAGGCACGGCGGTGGGTGGAAAAAAATATTTATATTTATTTTACTCGAACCAGGTCGAACTCTTGTCATTACCCACATGTCGATTTCCCGGTAGGCAAAATTTGCCATGTACGTCCGCGCTTCTTCGTTGCATGTTACCGGTTGATGCATGCGACATTACGAAAAGCACCCGAGTGGGCCCAAATGGAATTTGCGCCTACCGGGCTAGGTGACGCGAGGCTCTCCCGGCGTTTAGTGCAAATTGGCGGTGCTCTGGCCCAGTGCCCCAGCGGTACCTTGCCCCAAGCCTTTCCCGAATGGGCGGACTTGAAAGCGGCATACCGCTTCTTCAGTAATGAGAAGGTGAGTTATGAAAAAATCATTACTCCCCATTGGCAGCAGACCCGGGCGCGTTGCACGGAGCCGGGAGAATATTTGCTCATCGAAGACACCACCATTCTGGATTACTCCTCGCATGAGGCCTGCGCGGGCCTGGGACGAGTGGGCAACGGTTTCAATCAGGGCTTGATGCTGCACACCACGCTGGCGCTGCGCGTCATAGCTTGGAACCTGCACCCGTGTCCGCAAGTAACTGTGGCCGGGGTCCTGGCTCAGCAGTCTTGGACCCGTCAGGGGCCTACTCGCCGGGAGCGGAATGAGCGGTGGAACCAACAACTCAAGCGCCAGCGCGAATCGGAGCGTTGGGGTCAAGCCTTGGCCTCATTGCCCGCACGGCCCAGGGAAGTGAGTTGGATTTATGTCGCCGATCGCGAGGCCGACTTTTACGAAGCCTTTGAGCGCTGCCAGGCAGCCAAGATAGACTGTATCATTCGCTCGATACACCGGCATCGGACGACGCAGGAGGATGGGCCCTTAGTGGAGGTGGTCGGGCAAGCTCCACTGCTGGGTTGCTTCGAGTTGGAGCTGCGCGCCCGTCAGGGGCAGCCAGCGCGCAGCGCGCAGATAGAAGTCCGCGCTGCCACGGTGACTTTGCTGCGGGTCTGGCGCCCCGGAGGGGACCGGCCCGCTTTGGTACTCAAGGCGGTGGAGGCGCGCGAAGTAGGCGCACCCGCCAAGCAACGGCCGGTGCACTGGGTGCTCTTGACGACCTTGCCGGTAGAGAGCTTTGTCCAGGCTCGACGGGTGGTGGGGCGCTACGCCAGCCGCTGGGTGGTCGAAGAGTATCACAAAGCGTTAAAGACCGGAGCCAACGTGCAAAAGAGTCAGTTGGAAAGCATCACCCGCTTACAAGCCTTGCTGGCAGTAATGGCCGTGGTAGCGGTGAGATTGCTGAACACCAAATTGCTGGCCCGAACGGAGCCCAGGCATGGGGTTGATGAGCACGCATTCGGACGTGAGCCACTGCAAGTATTGGAGGCCCACTTTGGAAAGCCGTCGAGGGGCTGGACCTACGCAACGCTGCTGGTGGCCATCGCGCGGCTCGGTGGCTTTCTGGCTCGCCGCCACGATGGAGATCCCGGCTGGATTACGATTTGGCGCGGTTGGCAGCGGCTCACCACCATGACGGCCGGCTTTGTAGCAATGCAACACAATCCCGCCCGGAGATGTGGGTAATGACAAGGGTCGAACTAGGTCGAACTCGCTCAAACTAGGTCGAACGGGTGGTTCGCACCTTGGTCCTTTTCGGCCAGGCCAAGGAGGGCGAGCGGGGGAGGATGTTTAGTTGCACTCGCGCTCGGGCAGGCGTGGTACAGAAGCAGGACCGGCGAGACGCCGGTAGAACCCGCAGGCGGGACGCCCGCGCTACGGCTGCCGGGTGTGCTACGTGGAAATATGTGGAAATAAGTGGAAAATTTCCACTTAAGGAGTCGGGGCAAGCCGATAGGCCATCCGAGAGAGTGGACCCGGGGTTTCCCCCGCCGGACCGGGGATTCTAAGCTGCCAAGCTGGCCAGAAGTTGATTTGCAATGACTTAGCTATTTCTAAGCTGGCCACTAAGCTGGCCAAATCGTTCCTAAGCTGGCCAAACCCAATTCTAAGCTGGTCACAGGGTGGGACCGAGGACTGCTCTCACACCAAGTGGTGGCCCGGGGACTTCCCCCCGCCGCCCGGCGGATTTTGAGCCGCTACACCGCTACATTTTCACTTAAAGAGTTCAGGTTGTTTGGATTGTGTATTTTTCGCGAGCCGCTACAAGCCGCTACATTTTCCGGCTGGTGTGCAGGGGGGAGCTCAATGCCGAGGGGAAAGTCTGCTATGGACAAAACATCGTTTCGAGCGAACGCGCCACCTCTCCCTTGACCCTCTCCCCCATTTCATGGCGGAGAGGGAATGTGCTCCGGAGGTGACCGGAGCAGGATTAGACTTCTTCCTGCTCCGCCCCGTCCCCCCGCCGCCCGGCGGATTTTGAGCCGCTACACCGCTACATTTTCTGTAAGGAGCTCATGCTATTGGGATTGTGCATTTTTCAATCCGCTACACAAACCGCTACAAGCCGCTACAAAGCGCTACAGTGCTGGGTGGCGCTTTGCAACGCTCTCTCTTGGATGGACTGCTTTTTTTGGAGGGGCTGGCAATAAACCACACTCTTTAGTCTGAGGACCGCCACCCGGGAGTTTGGCCAGAGTGTATGGGTTACAAAAAAAAGTTAGTCCGAATTAGTCAGATTTAGTCCGATTTACTCAGAGGCGCTGCTGTGTTCTGCACCACTAGCAAGGGCCCAGGTTGAAAGCCCAAGCGGGAACTCGGGCGGGTAAGGGCAAGAGCGAGTAGCGATTGAGGGGGCTTTTAGTGAACCGTAGGTGGGGAAGCATCGCGCCCCGTTGGGGCGCAAAATTGGGCTGATGGGGCTCAACCCTGCCCGTTGGGCTGGGCTGAGGAATACCAGGCCGTTGGCCCAGAACACGGCGCAGCGCGGGAGGGGCAGGGTTTTGGATGCGGCTAGGCGCATCCAGTGGGTTGTCGATTTAGGATTGCATGGGCCTTGCGATAGGAAAGGAGGTGGAAGATTTCCGCTCAAACAAAGCCAAGCGGTGTCGCGGACTTCCCGCTCCCCGCCCGCCCCCCCGCCGCTTCAGGGGGGATCTAAGCGTACAAGCGTACATCGCCAATGTTGACGGGCTTTTTTGCATTTCCTAAGCGTACATCTAAGCGCCGCATGTACGCTTAGAAAAGTGGGTTTAAGTCAATGTTTATGGGCCTATGTACGCTTGTACGCTTAGCTAAAACAGGGCTCTTTTTTGAGCTCAAAAAGTGCACCTTTAACGTTAAACATTGGGGTTTGCAAGCGGTGTGTCACCACGAACCCCAGGGAAGCGGTTTTCCGGATTGATAAACCAGGAAGTTGCATTCCCAAGGCCGCCACGAGTTTGGTGGCCAGGTGTTACGTGCCTGGAAGCGGGGGTAAGCCAAGTTCTTTTAGAAATTTAACATGTTTCTCCGTCGCGGCAGAAATTGTCTTTTCGATCTCGACCAACTTTTTGTGGGTTTCGGTGAGATCGATTTCGGGCTCGGTGGTGGCGGTGCTGATGTAGCGGGAGATGTTGAGGTTGTAGCCTTCGTCGGCGATTCGATCCATCGGGATCCGCTTAGAGTAACGGGACTCCTCCGTTCGGCCTTTGTACGTCTCGATGATCTTGTTGATGTCCTGGTCCCGGAGACGGTTCTGGCGTTTGCCTTTCTCGAAGTGCTCGGCGGCGTTGATGAAGAGGACATCGTCGGGTTTTTTGCATCGCTTGAGGACGAGGATGCACACGGGGATACCGGTTGAGTAGAAGAGATTGGGGGGAAGGCCGATGACGGTGTCGATATGGCCATCCTTCAGGAGCTTGGTGCGGATGCGCTCCTCGGCACCGCCGCGGAATAGGACGCCGTGGGGCAGGATGATGGGCGAGCCCCAGGGTGGCATCCCATCACGGCTATTCATTCACGCGCGGTGCGGTGAGCTAACCTAATTTATAAATGCAAAGTCAAATTGTAATTGGCTCTGGTCACGTGTCATTTTATGAATCGCGGTTGTGAAAAAACTACTACTCGGCGTCGCTTTATTTGGAGCTGGTGTGGTCGCCGGAATGGTGGCTGCCTATATGGCCTTCGGCCAAGGCGCAGCTATGATCTATGCAAGCTCACTCGAAAAGCAGGCAGACACCGCTTTGAAAGTTCGAATGGGGGAGCAGGAGACGTTCCTCCGAGACTTCGAAGTGAACTTACCAGGCGACTTGCAAGCGGTGCATTCGTTTGGAAACCGCCCTTTCGTCAGGACGGCTCTCCAGAAGGTAAGGGCCTATTACGAAGTCACGGGCACCCCCATACCCAGAGAAGCGGCGGATGTGCTGTCGAATCTGCCGGCAACGGAAAAAAGCCGTTCGCTGCTCCTGGACAAGGCTACACGCCTCAGAGTCGGCGACGCATCCCCTGTGCTCTCGCTGCAGTCAATTGATGGTGGAGTTATCGATCTGAAGGAAAAGGTCGTTGTCATTAACTTGTTTGCGACCTGGTGCGGACCCTGCCTGCGGGAATTGCCCCACTTAGAGAGCGACATGGCGACCTTGCAAGATAAAGGTCTAGTCCTCATTGGCGTGGGTAGAGGCCATTCCATTTCTCAGCTTCAGGAGTTCAGAATGCAGAAGCACTGCTCATTTCCGCTTGTTGCTGACCCGGAGAGCCGCACCTACGAGCAGTTTGCAGCGCAGTACATCCCCCAATGCATCCTCATCGGCAAGGACGGACGGATTAAGGGCCAAACTGTGGGGTTCGAGGCTGAGGACTACTCCAAATTTTTGAAACTGGTCCAGACAGAACTCGCACGGTGACGCGGCTCTAGAAATTGCTGGCCGGGGAACCGCGTGGTATCAGCAAGGCGACAAGCTCGGGCTGATCCGCAACTGGTTCGATGGCAGGACTTATATTGTGCTGAGTCCATTGCCGTTGCTGCCGCAGGTGAGCGCGGTGCTGAGGACGTATCAGAGGTGGAGTGTTTAGGAGCTCATCAAGGCTCTTTTGTTTACCCAGCAGCGTGCAAGGCCTCACTTAGGAGAGGCTTGTTTGGCCAAAATGCTGATCATGGCACTCGTGGCACTGTCCGTGGCCTGAAATGCCGTGTCGCCGCTTTGGTTCACGCAGACGAGAATGGCAAAGTCCCGCTGGGGCGCGACCCAAACGTTGGCGAAGTTCATCGTGTTGTCACCGCTATGATTAAGCGCCTTGCCCCCGGCCCAATCGCGTTGAGCCACTCGCCAGCCCAAGGCGTAATCGCCATCATAAGGCGGGGTCTGCAGTTTTTGGTAGGACTCAGGCTTGAGCAGTCCGGTTTCGCCACGGGCGCCGCGCAGCTGGTCCTGAACGAACTTCGCCCAGTCTTGAATTGAACAATGGATTCGACCGGCTGGCCCCATGACTGGAGGATTGTCCATGTTTAGGCCATTGGTTGCACAGGCTTCGCCGCTCTCCTTGTGGGGCCAAGGTTGGTCGATTTGCCCCGGGGTGCCAAGGCCACCGTAGCCAGCAGTTGTCATGTGCAAGGGAGTGAACACTTCCTCGGCAATGATGAGTTCCCAAGGCTTATTGGCGGCCTTTTCAGCAATGGCTGCTGCGATGACATAGCCCAAGTTCGAGTAGGCAGACACCGTTCCCGGAATGGTCTGTGGTTTCCGAGATAGCTCTTGGCGCACCGCTTGCAAGCGCAGAGCCGGCGCGTCGTCGCCGAGGTAGCGAGCTAAGTCGAGATTCTCCGGGAGGCCGGCCCGGTGTGAAAGCAGCTGAAGCAGCGTGGCTTTCCGGAAATCTGGGTGCATTGCGGAAGCAAGATCAGGGAAGGCTTCGGCAACGCTGGTATCCCATTTTAATTGTCCCCGCTCCACCATTCGGGCGACTAGCGTGCCCGTCATTGCTTTGCCGTCGGAACCCAAGTGCCATAGATCTGCGAGCGCCACGGGGACTTCTGTGCCGCGCTTCCGGACACCTGCGACGCCGGAGTACTTCAGCCCATCGCTGGTTACCACGGCGACCGCTAGGGCTGGCACGTTGTATTTCTGCCGGATTTGGACCAATGCTTGGGTTACAACGGAGTCTCCGATCACCGGGCAAAAGGCGGCCGCTTGGTTGGGTGTAGCCGCCTGATCGTGCTTTCTGATTATCCATGCGGCTATAAATAACAGCACGACGCAAAGAATGAACGTAGCGACCGCCCCGACTGCGAGGCCAATCGTGAATGACTTTCGGTCAAGTTTCATTCTTGTGGGGTGAGAGTGCGAAAGGAAATACGGCTATATCGTTTAGCAGACAAGGAAAATGCGACTCGATTCTATACGGGTAAAAGCTGCCTTAGAATGATGACAATTGATGACAGAAAAATTTCGCGAGGGCGCAAAAGTCTGCTTTTGCCAGATTTTGAGGACATGCATTTGCGTCAGTAGTAGTGCGGGTGAAAGCGCTGTCGTACGTTCTGACGAAACCATAAAAGAGATTCAAGTCCTCGCGCGCGCACCATATTTAGGTCGGGCTTCATCCGTTCTCCTTTATTGGCGGTGGTGCTCTTTTTTCTAATTTTGCAGTACCGGGGGGTTATCCAAGGTTCTTATCTACTTCAACCATTGGAACGTGCTGGAGCCCCAAGCCAGGAGCATTGCCCGAGATAAAGCCTTTAACGTGTCGTCGTAAATTATATGGGTACGAAATGACACTGCAGTCTGATGAGGGGACGAAATTACTCGGCGTTTTGGTTTCGGAATCGGGATAGGCTGGGACTAATACGTCAGGGTTTGCTGCTGATTTTCGTGGCGTTTGGAAGCGCAAGCACCCAATTGTGACTGTCCGAAAGACCTCGGATATCGCCGGCAAGACGTTTGAAGAGATCGAAGGATTAGAGCTGAAGATGCTCGGCGACGGAACTTCGTCTTAATGAGCAGTCGACTGATGGCCCCATCAGGACTTATAAAGGACGTTAGGATTTCCTACCGGTCAACTTAATTACGCGGGTCCAGATGATGCGGCGGATTCCTGCGGTATCTGGTCGTGACCAAGGCGCGAGTGGTGGGGCAGCGGAAGTTGCGGGGGTGTGAGCGGGTAGGCGATTCGCTGACGCGGACTCATTACGTTTTTTAGTCTTGAGAAGGGCCGCGCAAAAAAGCAACGCCGTCGTGAATGTGGTGGTAGCCACGACAGCCCAATAAGCGAGCGGCTCGTTAGCACGCGTGCTCACTACGCCGCCATAATGGGTGACTCCCGTCGTGATGTGTTTCAAGGTCACCCATGCGGAAACCAATCCGAGGACAAACACGATTACTCGTGCGGCAGGAGGGATATTGAGGCTTCCGAGCTTCATCCCGATATGATAGCACTTTAATGACAGGGCGAAAGTGGAACCTGCCGACCTCGAAGCGACCGCGCCTCATTCTGTCCCCCCAGCTTAGCGGAGTGCTTTGGTTGGCGTGAAGGATGCCTGCGAGTTGGCGCGTTGCTTGCCACGCGTGTCGAGCGTGGGAGTCAACGCGGGCTACACCGGGCCTTCGGGGTTGCGAAGGAGAAGGCGGAGAACTTAGGCAACGCCAGGCTCTATAACAAGAGATGCAAGCCCAGGACCGGGGATGTGCCGCATCGCTCCTTTTGTTCTGAAAGGGGTGTGACCATAATCCTGCCGTGCCGCCGTGTGAGGGCACACGGCCTACAATGGTACGGTCGCGGAGGGACGGGGTGGGAAGTGGGAGAAGGTCACGGACGACGTGGAAGTCGTCCCTACCTTGGTGGTTTGGAATAGGTTGAGGCTTTTTCGGATCCTGGCGAGGCGGACGAACACGGACGGGACGGCCACGGACGACGTGGAAGTCGTCCCTACCTTGGGCGAGCCACAGGGGGGCATCCCATCACGGCTATTCATTCACGCGCGGCGCGGCGAGCTAATCGAGTTTATAAGTGCAAAGTCAAATTGTAATTGGCTCGGGCCACGTGTCATTTTATGAATCGCGCCTGTGAAAAAACTACTGCTCGGCGTCGCTTTATTTGGAGCTGGTGTGGTCGCCGGAAGGGTGGCTGCCTATATGTCCTTCGGCCAAGGCGAAGCTGAACAAAGGTGCGCATGATGGCAATGTTGACCTCGACGGCGCGCTCCGAACGGAGAACACTGGAGAGCATGGCCACGCCTTGCTCGGTATAGGCGAACGGAACGGCGCCGCCGAACTTCTTGCGCCCTGGTATCACAGATTGTGATACCAGGGCGTCCATCTCCTCGTTGGCAAGTTCAAACAGGAAATCATCCGGTAAACGGTTCCGATTGCGGCGGACTGCCTTCGGGGGACTTCGGCGCGACGGTCCGCCTTCGCAGGGCTACGGCGCGACAAGGCGCAGAGGGTCACGACCTACAATGGTCAGTTCGGGGGGGTGTGAGCGGGTAGGCGATTCGCTGACGCGGACTCATTACGTTTTTTAGTCTTGAGAAGGGCCGCGCAAAAAAGCAACGCCGTCGTGAATGTGGTGGTAGCCACGACAGCCCAATAAGCGAGCGGCTCGTTAGCACGCGTGCTCACTACGCCGCCATAATGGGTGACTCCCGTCGTGATGTGTTTCAAGGTCACCCATGCGGAAACCAATCCGAGGACAAACACGATTACTCGTGCGGCAGGAGGGATATTGAGGCTTCCGAGCTTCATCCCGATATGATAGCTCTTTAATGACATCGCGAAAGTGGAACCTGCCGGCCTCGAAACGACCGCGCCTAATTCTGTCCCCAGCTCAGCGGAGTGCTTTGGTTGGCGTGAAGGATGCCTGCGAGTTTGCGCGTTGCTTGCCACGCGTGTCGAGCGTGCGAGTCAATGCGTGTTCCACCGGGCGCGAGAGTGGGGTTGAGCAAGCAGCGTGACAAGGACGCAGCCTGTCTAAATATAAGAAGAGATTGTGCGAGCTACACCGGGCCTTCGGGAGCTAAGGCGCGACAGTCCGCCTGCGTGGGACTACGGCGCGACAGTCCGCCTGCGTGGGACTACGGCGCGACAGTCCGCCTTCGTGGAACTACGGCGCGACAAGGGCCGAGAGGGTGTTCGCACGCTGTGCGGCAGCGTTCAGGGCAAGGGGACTTTTAATTACGGGGAGACGAGACGATACAGACGGTCGCCAAATTTAACACCATTGGTATCACCCCAAACGAATGGGGAGACCGCGTTTGAGACATTCACGACATCCTGCCATGCGCTCCCGGCGGTGCTGGCTTGAATCCGATAGCCAGAGGGGGCATTCAGAACTATCTGCAATTGAAACAGTGACTTATCGGGGGAGAGGCTGGTGGCAAGGACCGGTACGCCGCCCACACTATCGCTTTGCAACAGAGCGCCATTTTGGCCGCACAACCAAAAGGAATCATTCAAAAATGCGATGTTTTCGGGCGGGACATTCAACGGGATTTTCGTGGTTACGTCTTGCCATTGGGTGCCGTTGGTGGATTGCAAAAAGACGTTGTAGATGTGGAGAAATCCCTGGTTGGCGGTGCGTGAACCACAGGCCACCCACTTGCCATCTCCGACACAGATGCCATTGAGCGTGGCGGTGGTTCCGGAGGTCTGACTTTGCCAACCAAGGCCATCGATGGAAGTTAAAATTGTGCCGTTTTCTCCAACGGCATAAAACAAACCGGCCAACCATTGGACTCGCTTTAGAGCAGCGGTGGTTCCCGAGTCCTGGGCATCCCAAGTGGTGCCATCGGCGGAGGTGATTATGGTGCCAGCGTTCCCGACAGCGACATAAGTGCTGTTGCCAAAAGCAACGCTATTTAAAGAGTTGGCGGTGCCCGAGGTTCGCAGACTCCAGGCAGTGGCCGTGGGCGAGCTCAGTACGGTGCCGTTCATGCCTACCACCACCCACCGATTCAACCCGCGACAGACTGAGGTCAGGGGATTGTTGCCACCATTACTCGTCCGGGGAAGCCAATCGATTCCGTTGGTGGAGGTATACAGGGCGGCACTGCCGGCGATTTTGCCCACAGCGACATAGTTGCTCCCGTCAAAGGCCAGAGCGTGAAACGCATCCGCGGGCGTGTTCAAGGGTGTGAAATGCAGGCCGTCGGAACATCTGAGGATGGGCTGGGCATCGGCGACAGCGAGGTACTTACCCTCCGCGCTGATCACCTGGTGAACGGTGGAACGAAAGCCGCCATAATTTTGAATCCAGCTCGTCCCGTCGGTTGACTGCCATTGTTTTCCAGCGGTACCTAATAAGACGTAGCGGCCGTTTTCGCCGGCCAAATCCACAGCATCCCAAGCCTCAGCGGGGGCAAAACTGATGGAAAGGGAAGTGCCATCGGAAGTTCGGGCCAGGCGACTATCCTGTGCTCCGGGAGAATAATAATCCTGTCCCAGGAAATCCATAAAGGAGCCGTTCGCAAAGGAGAGAAAGCGATGACGGGTTCCGTTAGGGAAATCCTGGCCAACAACTGCGGATGCGATCCAATTCAGGCCGTTGGTCGAGGTGTAAAGCCACTCGGCATATTCGGTGGTACGGTTGTTTATCACGTGAGGCGCGAAAGCAGCACCCACGAAGATGCCGTTGGCAAACAAAACTTCGTGAAGGGCAGGCGGGACAGCGAAAATGGTATAAGGCAATGGCGAAGTTGTCCAACTCTGAAGGTCGCTTGAGGTTCTAACCGTCATGGCGTCCTGGCCGCGGACGAGAAAAGCACCATTCCCCGCAGCCACCCAGGCCAAATCATCAGTTCCCACGCTGCTCGACATCCAAGATGAACCGTTTGAAGAAACGCAGAGTTGGCCGGCCGATCCAGCAGCAATGAATTTGCCGTTTCCGAACGCGACGGCAAACAGGGGATTGGTTGTGCCGGAAACCTGCGCCTGCCAGTCATACCCGTTGGACGATGTCAGGATGGCACCTTCGGTACCGACCGCCAGGAACTGGGAGTTGCCAAAGATTACCTTAAACAAGGTGTTGGTTACTGGTCTGCGGCCCGCGTCCCAATTAAGGCCATCGGTTGAAGTGTGGATCAGGCCTCCATTGCCCACGGCTACGAATTTACCTTGCGCAAAACAGATGCTCCTTAAGGAATTGGCGGAAGGCAAGGGATTGCGCCAATACCAGTTCTGAAGTGGGTCGGCGTGGAGACGAAAGGCAATGGTACAGAAAGAAAGAAAGAGGACACAACGATTCATAAGGTCACCTTGATTTGGCTAAGTTTCTCCCGAAACAACTCCAATTTACCGTCAAGGCGCGAGAGTATTGAGCCAGGACTACGCTGTCAAGAGAAAGCTGGTAAATTCGCAATTGCAACGCGTCTCGCTTCCAGCAGGCCGAACTTGCGGGCCGCAGCAGCCCACGTTCATCAAATGCCGATCGGAACAAACTCAGCCTACTCGGAACGGAGGCGTGGATGACATAAACGTTCAGGGCAACAGGGTGGCGATGGTTTACGGGAGGGGCGACCAGGACAGGGCAACGCTCGGTGAAGGCGATTGGCAGATGCTTGATGTTCTGTCCCCGGTTCAAGGTCACCGATGGTGACGCTGAACGCAGAATGGATTCCGCCACTTGCTTGCGGAAGCGGAATATAAGGTCGGCAGATAACTTCCTGCGATTGCGCCGGACAACTTGATTCAGAGCTTTGGTCGGCGGAACGCCGTAGATGACCGGGGTTTGGGGGCGGCACCCAGATTCAGCGGCGGGACGCCGCTGCCACTTTGCTCTAAACAGGTCACTCCTGGCAGAGTGAGAAGATAAGGACAATGCCGGGTTTATTTACCGATTGGGGCCGAGAGGGTGTTTGGACGCCGTGTGAGGGCACACGGCTTACAATGGTAAGTTCGTGCGGGGACGGCGTGAGTTTCGACATCTCTCCTTTTCTTCCTCTCCCCCAGTCCGCCTTCGTGGGACTACGGCGCGACAAGGCGGGATTTGAAATGCCCGTTGCGCGAAGCGGAGCCGGTCCTATAGTACTTATAGGGGAAGGGCTCCAACGAAGCTTAAGGTGACGGGCGGCAAGAAGCCCAGACTGGTTTAAGGATCCGATTTGCCGAGTGAAAAATCATCGAGGTTTTTTGATTTAGCTGAGGCAGTTGAGAAACCCGGGAGATCAACACGCTGATAACCGATTGATTTTGGGTATTGAGGGTATTGAATCAGAAGGAGAAACCCGCAACTGGAAATCACGATGAAAGGAGAAAATTATGGCAACTGAGCTAAGGAAAAATGATCCAGCACAGGCGAGACAATATTTCGCCGATAAACTGGCGTTCACGACGGGCCCGGTGGAACTGGCGCGCAACCTCAACCGAAGCGACATTACAGTGATTGATGTGCGCGAGGCGGAGGACTACCGAAAGGGGCATGTGCCGGGCGCAATCAATCTGCCCCATGACAAATGGAACAGCCTCGACGGGCTGCGCAAGGACACGCTGAACATCCTCTACTGTTACACGCAGCAATGTCATTTGGCCGCAACGGCGGCAGTGGAGTTCGCGGAGAAAGGATTTTCCGTGATGGAAATGGACGGTGGGTTTGAAGCGTGGAAGGAGAATGAGCTCGAGGTAGAAAGTGAGACTTCCGAAGGAATGAGGAAGCGAGATATCCGGGTCGCCGCGTAAGCGGAACATTGGCCGTGCGACAGCCGATTACCAACCAAGTTGCCGCACGGTTCCCGGCCGATTCCTGGTTTCTTGAGGTGCACCCGTTAGCAAATCCAAGTCGACGGCCAGTGCGGTTGGCACACGGGGTTAGCGAGCCTTTCTTTTGACGAAGATGGAGATACTCTGGTCCTAGGATAGGAAGTTTGGAGAACTGAGTATAACGCACGTTCCGCTCCGGGACGCCGCGTGAGGGCACGCGGCCGACAAAGTCAGGCAGACGAGCACGGCGTGCCGAGTCAGCCCATTTCCATGATGTCGGGCACCGATTCCCCGTACGAAACCGGGGTCTCAGAACCCATAGCCGTTTTTGCCAAGTTCGCCTCTAAAATCATGATGGATCCATTTTTGAACTCCACGCATTCACTGCCATCTGTAAACTTCTCCCGGCGCACTATCGCGCCTAGCAGCTCGTCATGATTGGACGGGGTCTTCGGCATAGGCGATTCTAAGCGGCCATCGATCGGCAGCACCAGCCTCTTTAATTCCGAGAACTGTTCCGATTAACGCCCGTCTTTCCCGGTGGATATGATTATATGACTGGAGGGCAAGGTTTCTTGATTCGATCTCAAGCATCAGCCTGAACCGGCCGCATTGGGTTCAGGTACGGCGCACGTGAAACTGAAGGCGCAGGCGGGTCATTCATGACTCATGACTTCGGGCGCTCAGTGTCCCGGGGCGCGAGCTTTGACAAGCTTAAGTCGAGGACTAAGTTGTACGTAAGGAGAGCAGTTATGAGTACGACAGTTGAAAAGTTGCAAAAGAAAAGTCTTTCGGATCCGGACGAAAAGCGCTCCTTTCAGAAAGGCCACGTGGAATTGGCGACCGTAGGTGAGGTGACTTTTGGGCGCGCGACCTTGCAGCCGGGCTGGAAATGGTCCACGTGTGTCAAACCGCTGGTGCACACGGAGAGTTGCGAGGCGCCCCATCTGCAGTATCACGTTGCTGGCCGGTTGCACGTGGTTATGGACGACGGCAGCGAGGAGGAATTTGGCCCGGGTGACGTATCCATGATCCCACCGGGACATGAGGCCTGGGTGGTCGGCGAGGAGCCGGTGGTGGTGGTCGATATTTCGGGAATGCGGGACTACGCGAAGCAGTAGAGCGGGATTGCCGGAGGGTGCGGATTGACGGGAAGGATTCGGGATCGAGAGGCGTTGGTGGCGGTCGCTTGCCCTGCGTCAGGCCGTTCGGTACTCTCAAGGGTGGTGATCGCTCAAAGTGAGCACAATGAATTGCGCGTCGAAGCGCACCGGGCGCGTTGGGAGCCGAAGCAGAGGCACCTGCGATTGCTTATCGTAGCGGCAGGAATTCTCCTGGGCCAAGCCATCCTTTATGGGCCCTCGCTCATCGGTACGAAAGTGCTGCTGCCGCT
>JADMIO011096061.1_pt1 | contig 15167 bp, 11 predicted proteins | sample 8958161 | NCBI WGS metagenome assembly JADMIO01 (sample SAMN16585339, study PRJNA669376) | soil metagenome | isolation source: Crop rotation soil | place: USA: Cullars Rotation, Alabama | collected 2011 | reverse complement strand
AACCCTGCCGCAAGGAAATCCCGGAGTTTATCGAGCTCCAGGAGAAATTCGGTGACCGGGGATTGGTATTTGTCGGGATAGCCGTCGATCAAAAGGAACGAGCAGCCGCTTTCAGCAAGGCCATCGGGATCAACTACCCTGTGCTCGTGGGGGATATGAGAGCAATGATGTTGGCGGAAGCTGCAGGCAATCGCCAGGGCGCTCTGCCTTTTACTGTAGTGATTGACCGCAACGGGAACATCACGGGCACGAAATTGGGGAGTCTCAGCCGAAGCAAGCTCGAGTCGATGTTCATCCCTCTACTGTAGGTTTCTGTCGATACAGGAATCTGCATTACAGCGATTTATAGCCGCGCGCCTTCGTTATTTTCCACGAATACTCGAGCGTATTATCCGACGGAACCGGCATTGAGAGCGCAGTTTTTGAAAGAGGCTCAAGGTTCAGTTCGATATCATATTCATTGCCACCTGAAGAATCCCGGGTATTCCCGTTCCCTTTGGCCGGCGGCGTGAGGCGGATCGTAACCCCCGTTACGGTATAATCGCTGTTGCCGTTGTAAAGCGTTCCACTAAAGATACCCCAGCCAAAACCGGCATGGATGTCGAGCTTTTCAAACGCGGCCGGTGGCAGTTCGGTATCCTCAGTCCTGCCCTTCTCCGGTAACTGGGCGCTCATGTTTCCCTCCGCACTCGCGATACGGCTCCCTTTAACGCCTTCTGCGGAAGGGTTGAAGCCTCGTTGATGCGATTTCTCTGCTGCCAGATCCCTGGCCTCTGAAGGCGAGATCAAAAGAGCCAGCGGCGCAAGCGCGATCAGATACCGGGTTGAGATTTTCCTTTTCATTGAAGAAACCACTCTAGATGCGCTGGGGAGACGTTTTACTCGTCGATGGTTGAACTGACAATCTAAATCAACAAGCCGCCTGCAACTTGTCATGGCATAGCAGCTGATCGAGACGGCAAAGATCGTGATGGCCCAAGTTCCCTAGAGGGACAGGGCCCGGTAGAGATTGTACATACTGATCATAACGATCAATACACCCACGAGTATCAGCAACGTTTTGGCATGAAGCTTCTTGCACAGCACGGCAGCGAACGGGGCAGCGAACAGACCTCCAAACACCAGACCTATAATAATAGTCCAGGTATTATTTTCCATCAGAAGCGTAAAAACTGTGGCTCCTGCGAGTGTCAGAAAGAATTCGGCAAAATTGACCGAGCCGATCGTAGTGCGCGGATCATTGCCCGAACCCACCAGCGTTGAGGTCACTACCGGGCCCCAGCCACCTCCGCCTGCCGAGTCAACAAAACCTCCGAACAACGCAAGTTTTCCGACATGCCTGGGTGCTTCCTTACGGAGGCGTAACGGACGGAACGCCTTGCTGACAATATAACCTCCGAGCAGCAACAAATAAGCGGATATGTAAGGCTTGAAGGCGGCTCCATCGATGTGGGTGACGAGGACCGCTCCCGTTATACCGCCCAAAATACCGGGCACCAGCAAGCGTACAAAGAGGTCCTTATTGACATTGCCAAATTTGGCGTGCGAGATTCCCGAAACACCTGTCGTAAAAATCTCCGCGATATGGACGCTTGCGCTGGCTGCCGCCGGGCTCGCGCCTGTCGCCAGGAGGAACGTAGTGGCGGTAACGCCATACGCCATTCCCAGTGCACCATCCACGACCTGGGCGAAAAATCCGACTGCCACTGCGCTCCAGAATGTTTTCGCGCCGAGCGTCTCGTTAATGATTTGCCAGCCACCCACCCAATCATTCGATACAAAAAAGCGCCCCGTCAGGAAAAGCACCAGTGCAATCATCACAAGTCCGGCAAACCACATTGCGGCATGGAGAAGGGGATGCGCCCCAGGATGGGAAACAGGATCCTCGATGGGTGGAATTCCCAATTGCTGATGTTCTTCGTTGATGGGGTTAGGGGTTAGATCAAGATTACGTATTTTCATGGGGTTGTGTTTGCTAACTCTTCTATTTCGCAGACACTATACCGATAGCCGCAATCATGAAGAAGTAACCGAATAGAATATGTTTATTCTTTTGCTGTCTGCGCGCGGTTGCCTGTCATTGAATAGCATGTTGCTGGCTGATGTCATTCTTGTGATCCATTTCCTTTTCGCCCTGTTCGTGGTCGGCAGCCTCCCGCTGATCTGGATAGGGTCATGGATGCGTTTTCGCTTTGCGCGAAACCGGTCGTTCCGGCTTCTTCACCTGATGGCGATCATGTTCGTCGCAGGCGAATCCCTGATTGGCATGGTATGTCCCCTGACTTCTCTCGAAGACGCATTGCGCGGCACAGGAGGCGGGGGAAGCTTCATTCAGCGCTGGTTGCATCGCATCTTGTATTACGACTTCCCGGAGTGGATATTGACCGTAGCTTATGTCCTGTTTGCATTTCTGGTCGCACTAACCTACATTCTGGTTCCGCCGCGTGAGAGGAGGCGGGGCTGATCGAGCCGGTTCCTCAGCTGTGAAAGATTGACCCATCGCCTCGCGTGAGGGTAAAGTTGTGATAGAAAAAAGAGGAATAAATTTCTCCACCTCCTTTTGCCAACAAAGCGTTCCCCCAAATCGAGAAACCATGTCAACTGCATCATTTCTCAAGAGAATCGCTGCACAAAAGCGCCGTTTGGGAATTGGAGCCGGAGTTTTGGTCGGCCTGATTGCGCTCTACGGGCTGCTCGGGCACTTCTGGTTGCCGGGATATATCCAGGCAAAAGTGGAAAGTGAGCTGTCGGCGTCATTGCACAGGCCGGTCACGGTACGGTCAATCGAAATCCAGCCCTATACGCTCGAATTTACGGTGCATGGGTTTCACGTCGGAGAGAAGCCCTCGGATTCCGACGAAGGCAATGATCTTCTCTCGTTCGAAGAGCTCTACGTAAATGTGAGCGGCGCCTCGCTGACGAAAGGTGCACCCGTAATCAGCGCTGTTACGTTGAGAGGGCCTTCCGTGCGGCTCATACGTGAAGGTGAAAACCGCTTCAACATCACGGACCTGATCGAGGATTTCATGAAGAAGCCGCCCTCCGAGGGCAAGACGCAGTTTTCGGTCAGTAACATCCTGGTGGAAGACGGAAGTTTCACGCTTATCGACCAGCTGAAGAACAGCCGCCAGGAAATTTCAGGGATCCGCCTCGGTGTGCCGTTCGTTGCAGATCTGGAAAGTGATGAGCAGAGCTGGGTCGAACCCCATTTCAGTGCAAACGTGAACGGGTCGCCCCTGATGCTCAACGGGAAGCTCCGCCCTTTCAGCGTCAATCGTGAAGCCACTCTGGAACTCAAGCTAAATGACGTCGACCTGACCCGCGTGGATGAATATTCACCTGTTCCGGTTGGTATCCGGCTGCGTTCGGGCTATCTGGACAGTAACCTCGTGTTGACATTCACCCAGACTGACAGCGAACCGCCCAAAATCACTTTAACTGGAGAAGCAGCGCTTCGAAAACTCGGAATTGAGAACCACGGCACCGAGATACCATACATGGCCAAGATCGCGGAAATCCTGATCAAGCCAGTCGAGCTTAATCTGAATGGGGCAAAGCGATCGCACGTTACACTGGCCTTGAACGAAGCCGCGATCTCCCGCGAGGGAGAAGAACAATCAGTGCTGAGCCTTCCGTCATTGAAAGTGGGCCAATCCTCCATCGATCTCACGCGTCAATCTGTCACGCTCGGGGATATAACTCTCGACGGAATCCACGCATCCTTGCGTCGGGAAAGTGATGGCCGCCTCAATCTCGCAAAGTTATTTACGCCCGCTTCCCGCTCCACGACCGCCCGGGAAGCGACCGCTCCCAACGCGAAAGCCGACAAGCCATGGGAGGTACGATTCGGCAGTTTCAAGCTGACTGGCGCTGCCCTTCGTTATGAAGATGTGTCGCTAACGAATGTCAGTCCGATGATTGTTCAACCCCTCGACCTGACTGTCACAGATATTGATCTTCGTGGCGCGGAGCCGCTGAAAATTGCGGTAAAAGCAGCGATAAATGAAAAGGGGAGTCTGGAAACGAATGGGAGGCTCGCTTGGGCCCCTCTCGCGGTCGAGCTCGATGTGGACGCGAAGGACGTGGATCTTGTGCCGCTACAAGGCTGGGCGGGAGATAAGATGAACGCCTTGATCACGAGTGGCGCGACGTCGTTTCATGGCAAGATCAAGGCGAATGGCTCGCCGATTAAAGTCGTATTGCTGGGGGATGGGAAATTCACCAATTTTAGCGTGGTCGATAAATCGGCGACCACGGACCTCATGCGTTGGCGCGCACTGGACATCAGGGGTATCGAGTTCGTGAACGAACCCCTGCGGGCAAATATAGAAGCGGTTTCAATTGCTGATTTTTTTGCATACGCCGTAATCACTCCCAAAGGCGACCTCAATCTCACGCATATTGTTCGCCAGGAGGGGAATAATGAGTCACCGGTTCCCCTGCCGCCACCAGCAGAAACAGCCGAACCGGGGCCTGCGACAGCCGCGAAGACTCTTGCCAAAACGACAGCCCCAGCCGCCCGGAAATCAACGCCTGTACGCATCAGCCGGATATTGATGCAAGGGGGGAGCATCAATTTCCAGGATCAATTCATCAAGCCGAATTACAAGGCGAACTTGACAGGTCTTGCGGGGCGTGTCGGCCCTCTGGATCCCCAAAAGCCGGGGGAGATCGACATTCATGGAGCGATTGATAAAACCGCTCCGCTGAAGATATCGGGCAAGGTCAACGCTTTCGCGAAGGAAATGTACCTCGACGTCACCGCATCGGCCAAGGGTATCGACATGCCCGCGTTCAGCCCTTATTCTGCGAAATACATCGGATATGCCATCGAGAAGGGCAAGCTGTCCGTCGATGTCCACTATCACGTGGAAAAGGGCGAACTTACAGCGGAGAACAACGTTTTTCTCGACAAACTAACCTTCGGCGAAAAAATCAAGAGCCCTGACGCCCTCTCGATTCCGGTAACTCTGGCAGTCGCGCTGCTGAAAAACCGCGAAGGAGAAATCAATCTTCACCTTCCGCTAACCGGTTCCATCAATGATCCCCAGTTCAGCATTGGTTCCGTTATCGTCAACGCTTTCGTTAATCTTCTCTCGAAGGCCGCGACAGCCCCTTTCGCGCTACTCGGATCAGTTTTTGGACGCAGCGGCGAAGAATTATCAGAGATAAGCTTTCAGCCCGGTCGCGCGGATCTTGGTCCGGAAGCAGAAAAGAGTCTCGATGTCTTGTCAAAGGCCTTGAAAGACAGGCCTGCGCTCGAGCTAGAAATCACCGGTGAGGCGGATCCAGCCTACGACCCGGAGGCATTGAAGCGTGTCATGCTGGAACGGAAGATCAAGGCGCGGAAACTGCTGGAAAACGTCAAGAAAGGAGAGACGAGCGGTTCACTGGACGATATCGCGTTGACGCCGGACGAGTATGCGAAATACCTTACACTTGCATACAAGGATGAAAAATTCGATAAGCCAAAAAACGTGATCGGGCTCACAAAAAGCTTGCCAGTGCCCGAGATGGAACAATTGATGCTCGCTAACATCGATGCGGGTGAGAGCGAAATGCACGACCTTGCTCAGGCCCGGGCTGAAAATGCACGTGATTGGCTGGTTGAAAAGGGCGCTGTTTCCGGCGACCGTATCTTTCTGCTTCAACCCAAAGTGGACGCGGGAGGGGGCAATAAAAAGCCCGGCAGCAAAGTCGAATTCTCGCTTAGGTGAATTCAGCCTTTGCCCTGAAAGTTTTGGTCGCAGACGAGCCTGAATAAGCAACGTTGTAAATCGTGCGGCTTATTCGGGTTTTATAAGGACTGCCTTCTTAGAAATCAACTTGAACTTGAGTTAAAAAAGAGCTTAAGTCCGCGTTATTAAAGCCGGCGGTGCGAGGGATGGTAGATCCTTCCGTATTGATATTTAAAACGTAAGTAATATTATTCTGTACCTTGATATGGGTGTGAGGGTACCAGTTCAAAGCAAACCTTATCATATCCGCCTGACCGCCTCTGATGACGCCACTGTTCAGGTTGATATAATCATAACCGGCGGCGATTTCCCAAGCTCCCCAGCCTGGGCCATTCCATTGAAAATTCTGTCTGGGCTTTATCCGGTTCCCTGCAGCATTTCTGATGTGATAGGCTTTGGACTCGCCGGTCAAAAAGTAACTGGCGAATCCATAGTAGCCGGTGAAATGCTCGTTGTCATAACCCACTCCGTTTATATTCGTTCGTAAATACTCGGCCTGGAGAGACAGCGGGCCGTGAACCAGCCAGCCTTCCGCCCCATAGCGGTCATAGCTCGTTATCTGGCGCGCGCCAGGTGCGCCTTTATTTCCGATGCTCAAGTTACCGGTGTTTAGCACATTGGTGCGGTCCACGTTCGTTCCCGGGAATGCAAAGAACGCCATCCCTCCGCCTCCTCCCGTTTGGTTTGGTCCCACATTAATCGTGCCATTAGCCTGATATTGCGTATTGACGACGGTGTGTCCTGCCGAAATTCCGACATGCAGGAACTTCGTTTCATTTTCCATCCAGGGTCTTCCTGTTATCCGGCCGATGCCTTCCCAGCCCATATCCCCGGCACCATTATTACGGCTATTGTTGCCCGCAGTGTTGACTGTAGTGGAAGCGGCAGACCACGATCCCACCGGTTCTGTTTGTAAAGCAACGCCAAGCTGAAAGCGCGGCTCCGCATAATTCGCGCCTATGCCCGTTTTGTAGGCATTGGGATTGTCAACAAACGAGTTGACTGCCATGTGCCGCTCGATGAAAGTCAGAAAGCGGTTGCTGGTGGCTTCCTCAAGACTGAAAGGTTCTTTGAACGAACCGACTTTGACGGAAAATGGCTTGTTTACATTGAGGCGGACAAAGGCATCGGTTATTCCTGATTCTACCGTACCGTTGCCCCGGCTGAAGTCATACTCGAATTTGTAATCCCAGATCTTGAAGAAGGTGCCTTCGACCCCTAGACGGGCGCGCCGGAGCGTTGCTCCGCTGTTCAATTCGTTGGGCAGATTGCTTCCGGTGGCAGGCAGTACTTCATTGATGAAATTATATTGTGACCCGACCTGCATGCGCCCGTTAAGCGCAAAGGTGAAGTTGCCGTCCTTGCTCGCGAAATGGGGAGCCCCTTCTTTAAGCTCGACGTGCACCTTTTCCGCCTGCTTGACACGTTCCTCCAGTGAAGCGACATCACTGACCAGCCGTGCTTCTCTCATTTTCGCCTTTAGTTCCATGTCCTTGCGCATGGCAGACAACTCAGCCGGATCTGTCCTATCCTTCATTGTTTCGGCCGTTTTGTCAAAAGCCTTATCTGTTTCAGACGTCCCCCCGGCGGATACCCTCTCCTTCTTCGGCGCGGCATCTTCTCTCACGAAAGAACCAATATGGACGCGATCGGGTCCGGGCTTCGCATATATTTGCTCGGTTTTCGTGTCGACATAAAGATCAATGGCAAACACCAGGGGTGCGACGCTTGAGCCAAAAATAGCGCTGGCGGCCAAACTGATTTTCCATAATTGCATACTTCTCCCTGTCCCGCTTTCGACTTTTCAATGAATAAACCATTGGGAGGATAGTGGAGAGATATGGCCGTTTTATTGCAGTTTTGTCACAGTTTTATGACAGGAAGCAGAGGGCTTCTCAAATAGATCAGCTGGCTGTCCACTTCGTTTGCTGGCAGAGATGAGGGATGGACGGGAGACGCGCTCTGGTCGACCGCTCGCAAGTTCCACTTTTGGAGCGGCCGTGATAGTCTATCGGTTGATGCGACGATATTGATCAGTTAGTGTTTCAACAGACTTATTAATGCAATGAGGAGCGATATGGAAATTCACGTGTATGACACCTATGTCAAGGCCAAGGATGGCCACACGATGCATTTTGATGTGTTTACCCCTGTCAAGGATCATCAGAAAGCAATCGAATACGCGAAGCAGTGGTTGGCATCAATCGGGGAAGGCGATGCGACGGTGACGAGCAGGGAATGTAGCTTTTGCCACAGCCAGGGCGCTCCAGCAAATGTTGAGGATGCCATCAATAAAGACGGTTATTTCATATACAAAATGGAAGGCTGCCGATAATTGGTGAATTGTTAGGCTAGCCGCTTTACATAACACCGATACCCCCAGGGCATATGCGCGGTCTCTCTGGGGTTGCGCCACCTGACCCTCCAGGGATTGCCACTGCTGTTCCCCGCATGGCCTGGCCCTTTGCCGTACAATCTGATCGCTTGATCGGCGTTTGTCGGCCTGCTTTATTTTGCGGCCCGGCAAGCGCGGGATTCTGCCTGTTCTCCAGTTGATTCTCTTGCACGGAATACGATCTGCAATGCCCAGCGGAAATCAATGTTGAATATCAGGCAAGCACTTCCCCGTCTCGTCGGGAGTTATGCTAAAAGCCTGGCCTTCGCAGCACTGCTGTTTGCTCCTCCGCTGTGGGCTAGCGAGCTTGTTAAAACCATCGAGCGCATCAAGCCATCCATTGTGGGGATCGGCACCCTGCAAAGAACCCGATCGCCTCAGCTTAGTTTTCTCGGTACGGGCTTCGTACTGGACGACGGCTTCCATATTGTGACCAATGCCCATGTTGTTCCGGAAATATTGGATACGGTCAACAAAGAGTCCTACGTTGTGATTACCGGCAAGGGTAAAGAACCTGAATTGAGAACTGCGACAGTTGCAGCAGTTGACAGGGAGCACGATCTCGCACTACTGAAAATTACGGGAACGTCATTGCCGGCCATGGAACTTGGGGATGCCAACAGGGTGCGCGAAGGCCAGACCCTGGTTTTTACCGGTTTTCCTATCGGGATGGTTTTAGGTTTTTATCCGGTCACCCATCGTGCAATGATTTCTGCGATCACTCCGATCATCCTGCCCGCGCATAATTCAAGGCAGCTCAATTCAAAAATGATCGGGCAATTGCAGAAACCCCGCTACGCCGTATTTCAGCTCGACGGGACGGCGTATCCTGGCAGTAGTGGCAGTCCGCTGTTCGATCCCGAAACGGGACTGGTTTACGGCGTGATCAACATGGTGTTCGTGAAGGGCACAAAAGAGTCTGCTCTCAGCAACCCCAGCGGGATAACGTATGCCATTCCGGGAAACTACATCCGGGATTTGCTCAATCGGAGCAATGAAGAGAGTTCCGGTGATCCTTTTAAAAAGTAATCTAAGGCGGAAGATTCCTTTTACTTCGTGGTTACCAGTACTTTCCCATACGTTAGGATGTCTTCGAACAACTTCAAGTTGAACCTGGCGGCCAATCGTGAAGCCCGAGAAACGACACGGGAGTCACCTCGCCTGAATCTGGAAAGTGGCCGGCGGTTCTGTAAGGAGGAAGCATGCAAACAGTTACAGTAGCGATAGCCGATAGGGATCCTGGCCGGCGCAAGAGGCTGGAAAAGTTGTTAAAAGGTGGGACAGGCATCGAGGTGATGGCTAACGTCATGAATGCGAGCGGTAAGGCGCCCAGTCGTAAGGCGGACGCGCTGAACGCTGCTTCCATGGAAGACATTGTGCTGGAAGTGAGCCGCCTGAGGCCTCGCATTCTATTCTTCAATCTCGATTCGTTCGGCAGCGCGAGTCTAAAAACGATCGAGGCACTGAACCTGGAGTGCCCGGATACCTTCATCGTGGTGCTTACGGATGGATTGATCGAGGAGGAGCAGGTACTTGACGCTCTGGCGAATGGTGCACGTGGCTACCTGACTCATGAGGCAGACCGATGTTATTTCCTGAAGGCCGTGCGGGTGGTCGATCAGGGCGAGATCTGGGTATCACGGAAGATGCTGGGTCGAATTATGGATAAGGTTTGCACCGATATTTCGCTTTTGGGGAGAGGCTCTCTTGATCTTGCTAGCTAGTTCATCCCAGGATGATTTATCTCGCTGGGAGCGCAGTATTCATCACCTGGATCCAGTTTTCGTTTCAACAAATCTGGCCGTGCTGAACGATCAGCTCGTCCGGGGAAGGCCTCAGATCCTCTTGCTTGACCGTGACTTTCCAGGTGTCGACGGGTCAGACGGGATAGCAGTACTGATGAAATTGAGCCTGGAAACGAAATTCATCATCTTGAGCCGGACGGTTACGGAAGAAATAGAGTGGGAATTATTTAGAATAGGGGTAAGGGGCTGTTGCAAGAGCGATATCGAAGCCGATCAACTCAGCTCCGTCGTCGAGGCCGTGCGAAGAGGCGAGCTATGGATCAGGAGGTCGCTGAGCTGGCGGCTTTTAAACGAGCTTGTCGCCATGACGCGCGAGCAGAACCAGATCAAGCATACCGTAAGCCAACTTCTTTCAAACCTGACAAGGCGGGAATATGAAATTGCCAAGCTGGTGGGAAACGGGGAATCAAACAAACAAATTGCGCGACGTCTGGCGATCACAGAGCGTACGGTAAAGGCTCATTTGACTGAAGTTTTCCGGAAACTGGACGTTGCAGACCGCCTCAAGCTGGCCCTCATCGTAAAAGGCTCGGTGTCATCGATTACGGCGACGCAAACTGAACATTAATCATTTATCCGGCCCGTGTGGTGTTAGGAAATCGATGTTTGCAGCGGGCATCATAATACGAATGGCAATCAACCATTAACAAACAAACAATAACCACAACTATTAAAACATTGCGGAGCTTATCCTCATTTCGTGCAGGGCCTGCACTGATAGCCCGGGTAACAGCTACCCGTGCGCATCGTTCCAACACGTCCGGTCGTGCTGGCGCGCTTGCCGTTTCTGACATGAGTGCGCGTCCCGCATGCGCGTCGTTCCGGAACATGCTGCTTACTCTCAGCCTTAGGTGTTGTTCAATCAGTCAACGGGGCTATAGGAAAGAGGGCCTGGTGCATGTACCAAAGTCCAATTGTTCTCGATGCGTGAATTGGTATGATGCGCGGCAGACGACAGCGCTAGTAAAAAGACCGCTTATGCTGATGCCTCTTTGGCTCGCATATCTGACACTGGTTGTCAGAGAGCAAGCGGCCGAGTAAACGGGTAAACAGACAGAAGAAGAACCGGCTTGCCGGTTGTTCAGCAACGATCGGTGAAAGGTCTGCAAATTGCTACGTATCTCGAATCATTATATCTCCCGGACCACCGTTCTACTTATCAGCGCGGAAATGCTCGTGTTGATAGTGGCCGTTTACTTTGCCGCAGGTATTCGGTTTTTTGATCAGGCTGCACCTCTTCCTTTCACTTTTCCTTCCCTGTTTCCGGAAGCCGGAACATTCACATTCGCCATGATCACGTCGATGGCAGCGATGGGCATGTATCAAAAAGATTCCCGCAAGAGCCTCAAGGACACTTTATTTCGTCTGATGCCCTCCATGATGCTCGGGTTTGGAATCATGACGCTGGTTTTTTACCTCCTGCCCGATCTCTATCTTGGGCGTGGAATACTCGGCCTTGTGCTGCTTGTTGCTTTGCCGGGCATTCTGTTGACCCGGGCGGGTTTTTTCAAATGGTCCAGCCTTGGCATTCTCGAGTCCCAGGCCATCGTGCTGGGCAGTGGCGGCAAAGCCAAGGAATTCGTCGATCAAGCCGGCAGAGATCCTTTACACCGCGGCCTGAAAATTGTTGGTTTCGTGCCATTGCCCGATGAGGAACTCCATGTTCCATCCTCCGCTGTTTTGCCGAGAACGGCGTCTCTGATGACTCTCGCTAATCAATATGGAGCGGGAGAAATCGTTATCGCCATCCAGGAGCGGCGGGGCGGCTGTTTTCCTATTCAGGATTTGCTGGAATGCAAGCTGAACGGCATCAAGGTGACAGATTCAGCTGCCTTTTTCGAGCGCGAGAGAGGGCAGATACGCGTAAACAGTCTTTACCCCAGCTGGCTCGTTTTTGGCGGCGGATTCGATCAAAGCCTTCTTCGATCCGGCATTAAGCGGACGTTTGATATTGCGGCAAGCTGCGTGCTCCTGGCGGCAACTTTTCCGCTCATGCTCGTTACTGCCCTGTGTATCTTCATCGAAGACGGAGCACCAGTCTTTTACCGTCAGGAACGCGTCGGAAAGGGCGGGAAAACTTTCATGGTATTGAAGTTTCGCAGCATGTACAAGGATGCGGAGAAAGGCGGAAAGCCCCAGTGGGCCGCAACGGATGATCCTAGGATCACGCGAGTGGGGAGAATAATCCGAAAACTGAGAATAGATGAGCTTCCGCAGGTATTCAATGTCCTCGGTGGAGACATGAGCTTCGTCGGACCTCGTCCTGAACGGCCTTATTTCGTAGATCAGCTTTGTGGCGAAGTTCCATTCTATAACGTCAGGCATAGCATCAAACCAGGAATTACTGGATGGGCTCAAGTGCGCTACCAATACGGCGCCTCGGTCCAGGATGCAATCGAGAAGCTTCAGTATGATCTTTACTACGTGAAGAACCATAGCTTGTTCCTCGATATCATTATCCTGATCGATACAATCGAAGTCGTTCTGTTGCGTAAGGGTGGACGATGAGGCGGAAAGCCTCCTCGTCATCAACTGACGTGTTCTTCAAGCGCACTCCGTCTCCTGTGGAATTCCACAGCTTCCCCCTTGGAAAGGAGGGGCCCATCGCTCCCCGGGGACCCCGTTGTTTTTTCCTGCTTGCTGTAGTTGCCGGTCTCTTCGTGTGATGGCACCAGGCATTGCGGCGATCAGCTACACAATGGCGGGCGCTGCAAATCTTTTTCTGGCAACGCTCCTACTGACTCGCTGGCGGAGCCGTTCACGTCCGATCGTGCTGCCTGCTGCTTGCCTGCTCTCCGCTGCGTGGGGCTTCGGGCTCGCCTATCACGCAACGCAAAATCCTTCTTCCTCGCTTGTGGCAAATATCCTGGAAATTCTCAGGAACGCGGGCTGGTCAATGTTTATCGTTTTACTTCTGGGGTTGTACCGGCAAGGTTCATCTCCCGCAATCTCAAGAATCAGTCCTGCCGCCCTGGCCCTCGGTGCGCTCTATATTTGCTGCCTGGTGCTCGTCGTATACCTTCAAGCGGAGCGAAGCTTTTCCTCCACGGCCGATCCGGATTTTCTCAATAATATTGCGAGCCTTGCAATGGCGATAACAGGGATGATCCTGGTGGAGCAGCTTTATCGCAATACCCCGGTCAAACAACGATGGGGCATCAAATTTGCCTGTCTCGGAATAGGAGGAATCTTCGCCTATGACTTTTACCTGTATAGCGACGCCTTGTTGCTCAGGCACATCAATACAGAGATATGGGCTGCGCGAGGAATCATTAATGCCTTGGTTGTTCCGCTGATCGCGGTATCGGCGGCACGCAACCCGCAGTGGTCGATCGAGATAACTGTTTCTCGCCGTATCCTCTTCTATTCCGCGGCATTATTCGGGGCTGCCCTGTATCTGCTGGCGATGGCTGCAGCGGGCTATTATTTCCGGTTCTTCGGCGGAAGCTGGGGTACGGTCATGCAGGTGACGTTCCTCTTCGGGGCGCTGATCTTGTTATTGGCGGTTCTATTCTCGGGCACTCTACGCTCCTGGCTCAGGGTTTTCATCAGCAAGCATTTCTTCAGCTACAACTACGACTACCGGGAAGAATGGCTGCGTTTTACCCGCACTCTTTCCGAGGGGGGGCAAGGCCTGGAAGAGCGGGCGCTTCAGGCGCTCGCGCAACTTGTCGAGAGTCCTGCCGGGGCCCTCTGGGTGTGCCGTGAATCCGGCAAGTGCGAGCCTGTCGCGCAATTGAATATCAGCGCAGGGAGCGGGCTGGAGCCGGTAGACAGCCCCTTCTGCCGGTTCATGATCCAGAAGGAATGGGTTATCGACCTGGAGGAATACGCCAAAAGTCCCGAGAAATACTCAGGGCTCACTCTGCCTCAATGGCTGCAGCGTCTGCCAAGGGCGTGGCTCGTTGTGCCATTGATCCAGCATCGCAAGTTGTTCGGGTTTGTCGTACTTGCACAGCCGCGAAGCAGAGTGAAGCTGAACTGGGAGGTGAGCGACCTGCTCAAGGTCGCTGGCAACCAGGCAGCAAGCTATCTGGCGCAGCATGAGGCAGCGAACGCGCTGATGGTCGCGCGTCAGTTTGAATCATTCAACCGGATGTCCACGTTCGTGGTGCACGATTTGAAGAATCTGGTTTCTCAACTGTCACTGCTTCTTTCAAACGCCGAGAAACATCAGAACAATCCCGAGTTCCAGCGGGACATGGTTGAAACGGTGTATCTATCCGTCCAGAAAATGAAACGGCTGCTTGAAAAGTTGAGCTCCGCGGGCTCTCCAGAGAAACCCGCTCCCCTTTTCATTGCTCCGCTATTGAGGGAGACGGTCAAGAGCAAATCGATCGTCGAGCCCAAGCCGATCCTTGAAATTCAGGATTCCAGTCTGGAGGTTTGCGCGAATCCATCGCGCCTGGAACGCGTAATGGGGCATCTCATCCAGAATGCCATTGAGGCGACAAGCCGAAGTGGGCACGTTTGGGTACGTCTGAAACGTAAAAACGACTTCGCCATGATCGAGATAAAGGACACCGGGCTTGGGATGAGCCAGGAATTCATCCGGGAAAAGCTGTTCAAGCCGTTCGAGTCGACTAAATCGGCAGGAATGGGTATCGGTGTTTTTGAAAGCAGGGAGTATGTCTCCGAATTGGGCGGGGAGATGGAAGTCTCCAGCAGCGAATCGGAAGGGACGGTCTTTCGTATTGCACTCCCTCTTCACCGCGGCGAGCAGACAGCTGTGGAAAGAGTACGTTGATAACATTTTGAAAAGAAACTGTAGAGGTATAAGGTGGGTCAGGATAAAAAGGTTCTACTGGTCATCGAAGATGATCCGGGATTGCAAAAGCAGCTACGCTGGAGCTTTGACGCCTACGACGTACTCGTCGCGGGTGACCGGGAGGGTGCGCTCGCCCTGGCTCGAAGGCACGAGCCTGCAGTCATTACCATGGATTTGGGCCTGCCGCCCGATCCGGACGGCGCTACGGAAGGCCTCGCTTTATTGGAGCAGCTGCTTGATCTTGCGCCCGATACAAAAGTAATCGTTCTGACAGGAAACCAGGATCCTGGCCACGCTCTCAAGGCGATCGGCATAGGTGCTTATGACTTTCACCAAAAGCCGTTTGATCCGCAGATTCTTGGGCTTGTCGTGGAAAGGGCGTTTTTCCTGCATGCCTTGCAACAGGAGAACCGCAGGCTGTTGCAAGCACAAATACCATCGCCTTCTGGAGGCATCGTAAC
>JADMIO010970603.1_pt1 | contig 15169 bp, 10 predicted proteins | sample 8958161 | NCBI WGS metagenome assembly JADMIO01 (sample SAMN16585339, study PRJNA669376) | soil metagenome | isolation source: Crop rotation soil | place: USA: Cullars Rotation, Alabama | collected 2011 | reverse complement strand
CCGATGTGCTTGGCAATGACCTGATCGACGGTGACGCCCAGCGCGAAATCAGGACCGTCGGTGCGCTTCGGCGCCATGCCGGCCAGCCAGGAGGCGGGCGCGCCGGCGTGATTCGTGTCGAATCCGAGTTCCGGGCGCCGCAGGTTGCTGATGACCGTGATGCGCGGCTGGTAGGCCTTGATCGGCATCATGATCGGCTTCATGTCGAAGTTCGCGCCGACGGTGGTCGGCGTCCACTGGTCCATGATCACGCCGTGCGGCACGTAGATGGCGCCGAACCGATAGCTCGGGCGCGCCGCGGTTTGCGCCGCGGCCGTCAACGCCGGCACCATGGCTTCGAGCAGGGGCAAGCCCATCACCACGCCCATTCCCTGCAGGAACGTTCTTCGCGGCAGGCTCTTTTTCGTGACGAACATCTGCGTCTCCTCCCTGAACCTATTGTGCCGCGCCGGTCGCGCGGGCTTCCTGGCCCTCGCCGCCGGCGATGTTGGCGCGCATCCTGAACTGCGGGCTGTTCACCACGCCCAGGACGATGGCCGAGAACCGATACTCCTTCTTCGCCGCGTCACGCGCGATCGCGCGGATCGTCGGCTTGTCGTGGTAGTCGAGGCCGCGGCCCACCGCATAGGTGAGCATCTTTTCGCTGAGGCGGCTCACGAACAAGTCCTTGCGCGCCAGCAGCGCCTGGCGCAGCCCGACCACGCCGTCGATTTTCGTGCCGTCGATGAGCTCGGACGACGGGTCGATCTTGACGCCCGCGTCCCGGCCGCGCCACGAGCCGACGGCGTCGAAGTTCTCGAGCGCCAGGCCGATCGGGTCCATCATGCGGTGGCAGCTGGCGCAGGCCGGGTTCTTCCGGTGCGCCTCGAGCTGCTCGCGAACCGTGCGGATCGTCGCGCCCGCACTCTCCTCGAGCGCCGGCACGTTGGCCGGCGGCGGTGGCGGCGGGGTACCGAGCAGGTTGTCGAGAATCCACTTGCCGCGAATGACCGGTGACGTGCGATCGGGATGCGAGGTGAGCAGCAGGATGCTGCCCTGCCCGAGCAGCCCGCGGCGCGCGTCCTCGGTGATGGTCACCCGGCGGAAATGGCTGCCGTAGACGTTCGGGATGCGGTAGTGCTCCGCCAGCCGTTCGTTCACGAACGTGTAGTCGGCGGTCAGCAGGTCCAACACGCTGCGGTCTTCCTGCAGGATGCTCTGGAACAACAGCTCGGTCTCGCGACGGAAGGCCTGGCGCAGGTTGTCGTCGAAGTCCGGGAACTCGTTCTGGTCCGGCGTGGAGGCGCGCAGGTTGCGCAGCTGCAGCCACTGCCCCGCGAAGTTCGCGACCATCGACGCCGCGCGCGGGTCGGCCAGCATCCGCCTGACCTGGCGCTCGAGCACGGCCGGCTGACGCAGGTCGCCACGACGCGCCACCTCGACGAGCTCGTCGTCGGGAATGCTGCTCCAGAGGAAGAACGAGAGGCGTGACGCCAGTTCGATGTCGCTGATCGCGTGCGCCGTGCCGGCCGGCCCCGTTACGTCCTGTTCAGCGCGGAAGATGAACTTGGGACTGGTCAGCACGCTGCGAAGCGCGCGCTCGATCCCACGGTCGAACGACCCTTCCTTGCGACCCGCCTCGTAGAAGGTCAAGAGCCGGGTGACCTCGGTGCTGGTCACCGGGCGGCGGTAGGCGCGACGCGCCAGCGTCTCGACGATACGCCGCGCGCAGGCCGGTTCCTGGGATTCGTTCGCCGGACGACACACGAAGATGCGATCGCGGCTCGGCGTGCGGCTGAGACCGGTGGGGTTGAACGGACCGGTGACGCTGATGTATTCGACGTGCGGCACGCCGGTGTGATCCGTCGTGTCGACGTTGGTGCGCTTGAACTGCTGGAGGCGGCCACCACCCTGCACGGCGCTGCGTCCGAGGAACGCGGCCGTCAGGGCATGCGGCCCCGCCGTAACCGGCACGCGCACGGTGAGACGGGCGCCGATGTCGTTGAGGTTGTCGGTGGAGTTGTCGGTCGAGTCCACGAGATCCTTGTCGCCGCCGACGGTGGCGAGGTGGATGCGCTGTCCGTCGAGCAGCACTTCCAGGCGGTTCTCGTATTCGAGTCCGCGGATGGCGCCGAGCGCGGTTTCCTGCAACTTCACCTTGATCAGATATTCGCCATCGGCCGCGAACATGTGCGTCGCGACGAGACCGCCCTGGGTGCCCAGCGGCAGACCCTCGCGGTGGGAGTTCTGCGACATGTCCGGCGGCACGCGATACATGCGGGTGACCGGCGCCGCCTTCGGGTCGCCCATGGCGAGCGCGCCGACGGTGCGCGCGGCGGAGAGATAGCGTTCGAGGAGCGCGGGCGACACGCCGAGCACGTCGGCGTTGTTGTCGAAGCCGTCGCTCGAGTCGTCGGGCGGCAGCAGAACCGAGGTATCGACGTCCAGCGCCAGCAGATCGCGGATGGCGTTGGCGTACTCGGCGCGATTCAGGCGATGCAGCGCGGGACGGCCAGGGTTGGGCAGGGCGGTCGCCGCGGCGTCGAGCGAAGTCTCGAGATACGAGACCAGTGCCAGCCGTGCCGGCTCCGAGGGACGCGGCATGCCGCCCGGAGGCATCAGGCCGCCGCGCAGCTTGAGGACCACCTTCTCCCAGACATCGGCGTTGGCGCCCGGAGTGGAGAGATCGACGCCCTCGAGGGCCAGTCCGCCGGCCTTGGCCTTCTGATTGTGGCAGCCCAGACAGTACTGGCCGACGACTTTGGTGTGCGCCGACACGTCAGTGGACGGAACAGACGAAGACCGGGCCGGAGACGGCGCAGCCGCCCTGGGGCTTGCTGGGGCGGCTGGCTCCGGTCGGGACTGCGTGAAGCTGGCAACCGACGACGCGATCCAGAGGACAGCGCCGGCGGCGAACACGTATCGGGTCATCCTTGCTCCGGTCGAGTCGCCCGGACACCCGAACGGGCCGCGGGCTGTGTCTTCATGCCCGCCTCCGGCGGGCCGGGTTACGGCTGCGGTCCAGTGCTGGTGACCTTGAGCGCTTCGGCTGGCGTCGCGCCGTTGTCGAGCTCTTTCAAGGCCGCCACCACGTCGGGGCGCAGCTGGCGGTCGCTGCGATCTTTCCGCAGGAAGGCGATCGCCAGCGGCGTCTGGCCGCGCTTGTTCTTCGTGTCTACGCGCGCCCCATGTTCCACGAGGTACCGCGCGATCTCACCACTGTGCGCCACGTGAAGTGCCGCATCGCCCTGGTCGTTCACCGCATTCGGGTCGATGTGCAGTTCCTCGATGCAGAGCTTGACGGCGGCCAGGAGTTCCGCGGGCGTGCCGGCCTCGAATTCCTGGGCGTCGGCGTTGTGGTCACCGCGCCGGCCGAAACCGGACGCCAGCATCAGAATCGTCGTGCCGTTCTTCTGGAGCGCCTTGGGGTTCGCACCCTTGGCCAGCAGCAGCCGCATCACCTCGACGTCACCGGTGGCGGCGGCGCGCAGAAGCGGCGTGGTGCCGTCACCCAGGCTCTGCGTGCTGGTGCTGTTGTGGCGGCGCAGGAGCGGCGTCTTGAGCTTCTGCTCGATATCCGTCTTCTTGTTCGCCAGCAGCAACTTGATCAGGTCGATGTCTTTCAACTGACCAGACGCTTTCGCATGCGGGCGACCATGCATGTACTGCAGCGTGTGCATGTCGATGACGGCGTAGAGCGCACCCATGCCGGCGCTGTCAGCGACGTTCGGATTGGCGCCCGCTTCGAGCAGAGCCGCGGCCACGTCGTAATGGGCGTTGATGATCGCCAGGACCATCGCCGTCGTGCCGTCTGGATCCTGCGTGTCGAGCGGCGCGCCGCCAGCGATCAGCGCCTTCGTCGCCTCGAGCGCCCCGACGCGGGCGGCATACATCAGCGCCGTCATGCTGCCGACCGGCAGCGTGGTCTGGCCGCTCACCTTGCGGGCGAACGTCATCTTCTTGCCCGCCGTATCGGTCTTGGCGCCAGCCTCGATCAGAAGCTTGACGGCATCAGCGTGGTTCTGCGAGGCGGCCCACATCAGCGCCGTCTCGCCGTACCAGCCTTCCTGCGCGTTCGGATCCGCACCACGGGTCAGCAACAACCGCATGGATTCGAGGCTGCCCGACCGCGCGGCGGTCATCAAATACGTCTCGCCTTCCCTGTTGGCGCCTTTCGCATCGGCGCCGGCCTGCAGCAGCGCGTCGATGACCGCGGCATCGCCGCGTTCGGCGGCCAATTCGAGCGGCGTGGTGCCGTAGCGGTTCGCCACCGGCTTCGCGCCAGCCTTCAGCAACATCTGCACGAGTTGCAGATCACCGGCCTCGGCCGCATAGTGCAGCGGGGTCGTGCCGTCGATTTCGACCTGCGACGCGCGCGCGGGCTGCTTGAGCAGCGCCCGCGCGGCATCGTGGTCCTGGTTCTTGATGGCGGCGATGAGTGGGGAATCGGCCGCCGCTGCGCTGCCGCTGAAGGCCAGCGTGAGCGCGGCTGCCGTGATCCCGGCCTGAAGCGTTCTGGTCATGCTCATGTTCACCACCAACAGTTGGCGTTGTCCGATCCGTTCGGCCTACGACAGCGAGACGCGTCCCGTGCTCTCGCCGTAGATGTGCGCCGGAGTGCCGTACTGATCGCCGATCGTCACCCACATGTTGCCCAGCGGCGTGTGCTCGGCAGTGACGTAGTGCTGGTGCCCCTTGCCGCTGCCCCAGCCTCCGACGCCCACGAGCGGCAGCGGATACGGTCCGTGCACGTTCGCGTTGCTCATGCCGCTGCCGTAGAAGATCGTGGAGTGGTCGAGCAGCGTGCCGTCACCGTCGGGCGTCGCCTTCAGCTTGCCGATGAACTTCGCGAACATCGACATGTGATAGGTGTTCAGCGAGGCGTGCTTCATCTTCACATCGGGCTTTTCGCGGTGATGCGAGATGGTGTGGTGCGGCTCGGTGATGCCGATCTCCGGGTAGGTCTTCATGCTGGCTTCGCGCGCCATCATGAACGTGAACACGCGGGTCAGGTCCGCCTGGTAGGCCACGGCCATCAGGTCGAACAGCAGGCCGACGTGCTCGACATACGACTCCGGCACGCCGATCGGCGCGTCGATCGCCACCGAGGACTCGCCGCTGTTGCGCTCTTCGGTGCGCTGGATGCGCTGCTCGATCTCGCGCACGTTCGACAGGTACTCGTCGAGGCGCGTCTTGTCGCGCGGCCCGAGACCACGGTTCAGGTCGCCGAGGTCCGCCGTCACCGAATCGAGGATGCTCGCGTCCTGCTTCGCGCGCGCCGTGCGCTGCGCCGCCGTGCCGGGACGGCCGAACAGCCGCTCGAACACGACACGCGGGTTGATCTCCATCGGCACGGGCGACGTCTCGGACGCCCACGAGATCGTGTTCATGTAGGCGCAGGCGTAACCCGGGCTGCAGCCGCCGACGTAGCCGTCGAGGTTCTCGGTGGCCACCTGGATCGACGGCAGCGGCGTGTCGCCGCCGATCTGCTTGGCGATGACCTGGTCGATCGTCATGCCGAGATGGAAGTCCTGACCTTCCGTCTTCTTGGCGATGGCGCCGCTCAGCCACGCGGCCGAGGCGGTGGCGTGGCTGTCGTCGATACCCGGGCGGTCCAGGTTGCTGACGACGACCACGTGCTCCTTGTACGGCTCGAGCGGCTTCAGAATGGGCGTGAACGCAAAGCCCTTCCCTTCCGTCTTCGGCGTGTAGCGGTCCATGATCGCGCCGTGCGGGATGTAGATCGCACCGAAGCGCCGCTGCGGGTTCGCAGCCGTCTTCGCCAGTGCCGTGAAGGACGGCACCATGGCGTCGAGCAGTGGCAACGCCACCGCCGTACCAAGACCACGGAGAAGAGTCCTGCGCGACAACTGCATTTTGCGGACCTGCATGACGATACGCCTCCTCTAAGAAACCTTACCGCTGGGCCGTTCGAAGAGCGGGTTCGGCCGCCTTCAATCGCATCTGGAAAGCCGGGCTCTTCACCACGCCCAGCACGAGAGCCGAGAACCGGAAATCCTGTTTGGTCGCGTCGCGAACGATGCCACGCACCGTCGGCATGTCGGGCGCCTCGACCCCGCGCTCGATGGCGTAGGTCAAGAGCTTCTCCGTCATCGTGCCGACGAACACCTCGGGACGCTTGAGCAGCGCCTGCCGCAGCTGCACGATGCCGTCCACATGGGTGCCGTCGATCAGGTCGCCCGTCGCGTCGATCGGACCGGCCGCGTCCTTGGTTCGCCACCGTCCGACGGCATCGAAGTTCTCCATCGCGAGACCGATCGGGTCCATCAGCTTGTGGCAGCTGGCGCACACCGCGTTGGCGCGATGCGTGGCCATCTGCTCACGCATCGACTTCGGCTTGTCGGCCGTACCCGCGGACGCCGACAGCGGCGGCACCACGGCGGGCGGCGCCGGTGGCGGCATGCCCTGCAGGTTGTCGAGAATCCACTTGCCACGCACGACCGGAGACGTGCGGTCGGCGTTCGACGTCACGGCCAGGATGGCGCCCTTGCCGAGCAGACCCTTGCGCGCCTCGTCGGTCACCGTGATCCGGCGGAAGTGGCTGCCGTAGACGTTCGGAATGCCGTAGTGCTTGGCGAGCCGTTCGTCGACGAACGTGTAGTCGGCGTTCAGCAGGTCGAGGACGGACCGGTCCTCGCGCATGATGGTGTCGAAGAGGAGCTCGACCTCACGCCGGAAGCTCTGGCGCAGGTTGTCGTCGAACTCCGGGAAGAGATCGTTGTCCGGCGTGATGCGCTGCAGGTTGCGCAGCTGCAGCCACTGCGCGGCGAAGTTCTCGACCAGTGACTCGGCGCGCGGGTCGTGCAGCATGCGGCGGACCTGCTGCTCGAGCACCGCCGGCTGACGCAGCGTGCCCTTGGCGGCGACCGACAGCAGCTCGTCGTCCGGGATGCTGCTCCAGATGAAGAACGACAGCCGCGACGCCAGCTCGACGTCGCTGATCTTGTAGGCGGTACCGGCCGCCACGGTTTCGGGGTCGCGCTCGACGCGCAGCACGAACTTCGGGCTGGCGAGCACGCGCTGCAGCGCCAGCTGGATCCCCGCGTCGAAGTTTCCGCCGTTCTTACGGCTCGAGCGGTAGAAGTCCATGACGCGGTTCACGTCGGAGGCGGACGCGGGCTGGCGGTAGGCGCGGCGCACGAGCGTGGTGAGAATCTGCCTCGCGCAGGGCTCTTCCTGCGCCGCTGTCTTCGGACGGCACGAGAAGACGCGCGCGCGGCTCGGCGTATCGCCCGGCGCATCGACGCTGTACGGCCCCTTCACGATCAACGTCTCGACGTGCGGGATGCCCGTGGCGTCATACGTGTCGAAGGAGCTGCGGTACGGCTGCATCTTGCGCGGGTCGGCCGCGCGCGAACGCTGCAGGAACGCCGCCGTGACGTCCTTCGGACCAGCCGTGACGTGCACGCGCACCTGCAGGCTGAGATCGATCTGGTCGGAGCGCGGCAGAAGACGCGCGCGGCCCGAGCCTTCGTTGCGTCGCCCGTCTTCGCCGGGCTGCGTGACGGCCTCGCCGCCGATCGTGTGCAGGAACACGCGCTCGCCGTCCACGGCCAGCTCCATCTGCCGTGGGAACTCGAGGCCCCGCGTCACGTCGACGTTGGTGCGGAAGAGCGTGGCCTGCAGCACGTAGTCGCCGTCGACCGGGAAGTTGTGCGTCACCTTGATGCCGCCGACGGTGCCGAACGGCATGCCGTCGAGATGCTTGTCTTGCGACAGATCCTGGCGCGCCGAGTAGGTCTCCGAACCAGGCACGACCTCGGTGTCGCCAACTGCCAGGGCGCTGATGCGGCCCGCGGCCGACAGATACCGCTCGAGCAGCGTCTGCGAGACGCCGAGGAAATCGGCGATCTTGTCGAAGCCGTAGGCGGAATCGTCCGGCGGCAGCAACTGCGCCACGTCGCCGATTTCCAGGTTCAGCAGGTCGCGAATGGCGTTGCGGTACTCGGTGCGGTTCAGACGATGAAGAATCGGACGACCCGGATTCGGCGTCGCCGCAGCCTGGTCGAGACGCGTCTCGAGGAAGGTCACCAGCCCCTGGCTGACCTTGACGTCGGGATGTGGAACACCGGACGGCGGCATCGCACCGGCGCGCATCTTCCGCACGACCTTCTCCCACATCGCCGCGTTCGACGCGAGCTCGTGCAGGTCCGCCGTGGGCGTATCGAAGATCACACCTGACGCCGTGGCCGACGTCGTGACGCGGGAGTTGTGACAACCGGCGCAGTACTGCTTGACGACGCCGTTGTACTGCGCGGATTCGTCGGCCGTCGCGACAGCGGCCGCCGGCACGACGACGGCAGGCTTCACGGGAGCGGGCGCCTGGGCGAGCAGACGTCCCCACAGCGCCGCGACACCGACCGCCAACCCGATGAAAAATGCGCCGCGCTTCATCACCAAAATTCCTGCCTCTTGTTCCTGGCCCTTCGGCTGACGCTCAGCCCGGAGCCGCCATCGAACTCGAGCGTAAGTCCCGGCGTTTCAAAGACTCCGGGATCGATGAATACGAGTGAACAATAGTGTCTCCCGGCGTGACTCTCAATACCCAAAAATGGTCGATCACCAGTAATGATTATCGGGCTTTTCTAACGGACCTGCTGCTTGGCGCCGTTGCGTCCCGGCGCCACTTCCGCGACGAATGTGCGGGACTGAAACCGCCAGCCGTTAGGGGAATTGACGTAAACGTCGTCGTACCGCCCCCCGCTCTTGAGGTGGATCTGGCCCTTGACCCCATCCGGGGTGGCCGCAATGGTCAGCCCGGTGGACCGGAACCGCAAGCCATTGGGGGTCTCGGACCAGACGTCGCCCGCGTCCGTGATGCCAGCGCTGGCCAAACGGCGAATGGCCAGGAAATCCTCGCCTTTCAGCCCGGCCTTGGTCTCGTTGCCGGTCACCACCTGCCGGTACTTGAACCGCCAGCCGGCCTTCGTCTTCACGTAGGTGTCGTCGTAGTACGTGGACCCGTCAGGAGGCAGCGGAATCCGGCCGACCGCCCCTCCGGGCGCTGGCGAAATCTCCGCCATGGGGGTCGGTCGCGTCGGCCGGGGGCCGGTGGTGTTGCACTGTGGCTCGCTTTCCACCATGGCCACCAGGCGGTCGTGGCCCTGGATGGCCCCTCGGGGACCGCTGGCGAACACACCGTCGGGCTCGAACAGTTTCGCCCAATCCTCGCCGGCGCAAGTACCCAACGCCTTGGCGTAGTCCTCCGTCAGCTTCTGGATGGCGGCCCGATCCTCTTTGGAAAGCGTTCCCTTGTCCTCGGCGGCCACAAACCCGCCGGCCAGGAGAATCGCCACGAGCGCGCCCGAGATTCCGCTTCGCGTCATTGGCCCCTCCCTACTGGCAGGACGTCGCCACCGGCTCCAACGACACCACGTTCAGACGATCGCCGTCGGGATCCTTCACGATGAAGGCCTTGGCCTCCATCCGATGTCCCTTGTGCTCGTCGATCGGCGCGTAGATACCGAGCAGCGCGAAGTTCCCAGAACCACCCGCGGCCGATGCCAGCTGTTTCAGCTCGTCGGCCGACGAGGCATCCGGCGTCTCGGTCCGGACGGGCTCGGTGCTCTTGGTCAGCTTCCACGCGCCGGCGGCGCCATCGAGGCAACCCACCACCTGCACGAGCGTGCCGGTCGTGATGGCCTCCGCGCTCTTCGCCGTGGCGTTGGCTGACCGCGTGATGAAGGTGCTCGCCAGCTTGGCGTCGGCGACGAGCGGCGTTTCGCCAGCCGGGAACTTGTTGAACTGCAGGATGTAGGCGACGATGCCCAGATACGAGTCGGCGGTGAGGGAGCCGGGCTGATCGCGCGGCATGCGCGTCTTGATTTCGTTGAACAGCTGGTTCACCGACTGGAAGTCCCACTTCGTGGTGAACGCGGTGCCGGTCAGCGGCCGTCCACGACCACCCTCGAGTGAGATGCCGTGACATCCGGAGCACGATGTCTCGAAGTCGGTCTTGCCCTTGGCAGCCTGCTCCGCGGTGTAGATCTTGTCCCACACCGTGCGACGCCCCTGGGCCTGCACCTGCTGCTGCGACGACCAACCGGCCAGTGCCGCAATCGCCACCAGCGCGAGGACCGCACCCCACGTCCGGCGCGTCCGTAGGATAGAAACTGCCATGTAAACCTCCCTCAACGTGTCGTCGTACCGTTCCAACCCGTCACGAATCGCGTCGGTCCGCTCACGCGCCCGCAGTGGCGCGCGGCTTCTCCTTGTCCTTGGCCGCATCCTTCGTGTGCTGGTCGAGATGCTGGAGGACCGCCGTCCACGCGTCCTTCGCGCCGGCGGCGTTGTAGATCTTCGCGCCGGCCCCTGCGTCGTGGAAGTTGCGCTGCACGGCAGGCACCACCTTCACGGTGTGCGGCAGCTTGCCCGTCGTGATGGCCTGCTCGATGCTCGCTGCGCCTTCCTTCGTCGCGGGGTCGTCGGCCGCGAACACGATGAGGGTCGGCGCCGTGATCTTGGCGAGCACTGGAAGCACCAGTTTGGGATCCGGATAGAAGGCCACGCAGGCCGCGACGTCCTTGCGCCCCGCGGCGTACAGCAGCGACTGCGTGCCACCCCACCCGAATCCGACGAGCGCGAGGCCCTTGCCGCCGCCACCGCCGTGCGTCTTGACGTAGCCGAGCGCGGCGGTCATCTGCTGGCCCACCGTGGCCGCGGTCACGGTCGTCAGTGCCTTCTGGACTTCCGCGTCGACGCCGCGGAACCCGGCAGTGCCGCCCTGCGGCGACAGGAAATCGGGAGCCACGACCGCGTATCCCGTGTTGGCGAGGCTTCGCGTGAAGCCGCGGATCGCATTCGAGAGGCCGGCCACGTCGTGGAGTACGACGATTCCGGGACGCATGCCCGCGGCTTTCGGCTGCGACATGTAGCCCAACGTCATCCCGCTGGGCGCCTTGAACGCCACCGCGATCGAGTCGAGCCCGTTGTCGAATTCGGAAGGGATCTGAACCTGCGCGCCCAGCGGGGACATCAGCCCCGACCAGGACACGGACACGCAACCGGCCGCAATCGCCATGCGGCGCAGGAGCTCGCGTCGCCCGATGGTCTCCATCATTTCTTCTCTTCGATCACGCCCGCCGCCTTGGGTGCATCAGCGGAAAGTGGCTCGCTGCCGGCCGGGAATTCGTTGACCTTCAGCACATAGGCCGCGATATCGGCGACCGTGTTTGCGGGCAGGCTGCCACGGCTGCCCTGCGGCATGTTGGTGTTGATGTACTCGAGCAGTTCCTTGACCGTCTTGCCCGACCAGGTGTTCATGAACTCCGGCCCGGCCAGCGGTGGCACGTCCTTGATCGTGTCGCCGCTGAGGTCGTGGATGTGGCACGAGCCGCAGTTGTACTCGTAGTCGTCCTTGCCGCGGGTCGCCTGCGCTTCCTGGTAGACGCCATCCCACACCGACGGCTTCTTCTGCGCGGCCTGGACGGCGGGTCCCATCGCGACGCCCATCACGGCGGCGGCAGCCACACCGACCGCAGCGACTCCGAACCGCACGCGGGCCTTGTATGTGTTCATCTAAGTTTCACCACTGGCAATAAATACGCGAGGATGCACGAGCGTTCTCCCGTACACGAGTCATGTACAAGGATGGACGTCTGCCACACCTCGGACCTTGGGTTATACCGGCCGGACAGGGGCCGATCAATACCATGTTCTGGGGGAATTGTACGGGCTCCAGGCTCCGGGCTCCAGCGTGGAGACGGGGGAACCGGCCAAGCGAGGCAGGGTCAGGCACGCACCTGGGCCGACATCTTCCCTTCTCCAACCAACAGATCGGTGCCCGGCGCGGCGAAGTCCCGATGGACATAGGCGAGCGCCACTGTTCCTGCGCGTGGTGACACGGCAGCGCTGGTCACGCGGCCTACATCGCGGTGCCCGGCCAGGACGGGCACACCGGGAGCCGGAGCGGGCCCGTCGATCGTCAGGCCCACCAGGTGCCTGGCCACCCGGCCGTGCCCCCTGTGGAGGACGCGGATGATTACCTCCTGCCCGACGTAACAGCCCTTCGAGGTGGAAATCGCCCGGCCTTCGATGCCGGCCTCGAGCGGGATGGTCTCCTCCGTCATGTCGGTGCCGAAGATCGGATATCGCGCTTCAACCCGGGCCGCGTCCACCGCCTCCTGTCCCACGACCGCCGCCCCGGCGGCGACCAGTGCCGCCCGCAGAGCCTCCTCGCTCGGCGGGGGCACGAAGGCGCAGTAGCCGGGCACGCCGAGCTGATCGATCCGGGCGAGGACCACCGGCTGCCCCTGGAACTGCAATGGCTGGTGCTGGTACGCGCTCCAGCTGGCGAAGCCCGCGGCACCCTCGAGCACCTGCTCGAGCAACGCCGCGGCATGGGGCCCGTGCAGCCACAGCGAGGTCAGCGATCTGGCGAGGGCGCCGAGCGTGACGTCTTCCGCGAAGTGGAACTGGTCCAGCCGGGCGAGCGTGGTCTCGGCGGTCTGGGCCGGCACGTCGACCAGGATCATCCCCGCCGACGCCAGCACATGCATGTCGGTGGTCATGCGTCCCTGCGGCGTCAGCCAGGCGGCGTAACACCCGGTGCCAGGCGGCAGCGCCTCGATGTCGTTGGTCAGGAAACCCTGCAGGAAAGAGGCGCAATCCTTCCCCGACACCGCCAGCTGGGCCCGGGGCTGCACCGAGCCAATGGCCGCGCCCTCGAGAATGTGCCTGAAATCACGGTCGCTCAAGGGGTAATGCCTCGCGACGCCGGGACTGATACGATCCCGGCAGATGTCTTACCGCCATTGTACGTGGGCGACCGCGGTCCTCCTGTGCGCGGGCGCCCTCGTCGGCGCGGGCGCGGGACTACGGGCGCAGCAGGCCGCGGCGCCGCCATCCCAGGCTCAGGCCAAGCCCGTCGGCTACACGATCTTCCTGCGCGGCACGCCAATCGGGCGCGAGCAGGTCCGCGTGACGACCGACGCGACGGGCACCACCATCAGCAGTGAGAGCCGCACCTCGCTGCCGCAGCCCATCACCATCCGCAAGGCCGAGGTGCACTACACGCCGGAGTGGAGCGCGGATTCGTTCAGCATCGAAGGGAGCGTCAACGGCGGCGAGGTGAACGTCAAGACGACGTTCCAGAACGGCGTGGCTCGCACCGAGGGCGTGCTGATCAACACCCCGCTCACTCGCGAGCATCCGATCTCGCCGCGCGTCATGGTGCTGGCGCCGAACGCCTTCTACGGCGGTTGGGAAGCCTTGACCCGCCAGGTGACGGCCGCCAACGGTCCGGTCGACGTGCCGAGCTATCTGGTGCCGCAGGGTGAGGCGGTGATCAAGGTCACCACCGTGGCGAACGAGCGGATGCAGGTCGGCGCGGAGTTTCTCGACGTCCGCCGCTACGAACTCGCCATCCCCGTCACGCAAGGCGACCTGCCCGCCAGCATCACTGCCACGAAAGAGGGACAGCTGGTGCGGCTGAGCATGCCCACGCAGGGTTTCGACCTGGTCCGCGACGACGTGGCGGCGGCCTCGTCGCGCACGCAGGTCTATAGCAACCCCGGCGATGAGCCCGTGCGGATTCCCGCGCTCGGCTTCAGCCTGGGTGCGACGATTACGCGCCCGAAGACGCCGGCCGCGCGCATGCCGGTCGCCATCCTCCTCGCCGGGTCGGGCATTGGCGATCGCGACGGCACGGTGGCGGGCGTCGCGACACTCGCGCAGCTGGCGGGTCGGCTCGCCGACGCCGGCATCATGGCGGTGCGCTTCGACAAACGCGGCTACGGGCAAAGTGGCGGCCGCGCCGAATCGGCGACGCTCGCCGACTATGCGGAGGACGCGCGCGCGGTCGTGAAGTGGGTCGCCGATCGCAAAGACGTGGACGACAAGCGCATCGCGATCGTCGGCCACTCGGAAGGCGCCTGGGTCGGCATGATCGCGGCGGGACGCGAGGACCGCATCGCAGCGCTCGTGATGCTTGCCGGCGCCGCCACGACCGGCGCGGATCTCGTCCTCGAGCAGCAACAGACCGCGCTGAACACGATGCAGTTGTCGCCCGATGAGCGCGCCTCGCGGGTGGCGCTCCAGAAGCAGATCCACAGCGCGGTGACCACGGGCAAGGGGTGGGAGACCATTCCGGGGCCCATGCGCCGCCAGGCCGACACGCCGTGGTTCCAAAGCGTGTTGACGTTCGAGCCGGCCAAGACGATTCGCCGCGTGAAGCAGCCGATGCTGCTCGTGCACGGCGCACTCGATCAACAGGTCACCGTGTCCCACGCGGAGCGCCTGGCAGAGCTGGCCCGCAAGGAAAGCCGCAGCAAGTCGGTCGAGCTCGTCGTCGTCAAAGGCGTCAACCACCTGCTGACACCCGCCACGACCGGCGACGTGTCCGAGTACGCCACGCTGCCCGATCGCAACGTCAGCGCGGAAGTATCCGCAGCGGTGACTGGCTGGCTGGCCAAGACGTTCCAGGCGATCGACTGACGCCGATGACGACGCCCTCCGCGCTGGCCTTCGCGCTCGCGGCGGTGGCGATGGCCGCGCAGGGCCAGCTGACCCAACCGTCGTCCGCCAATCCGTCGCGGGGCGGTCTGACCACCGTGACGGGCCTCAAGGTGGGCCATCACACCCTCAGCGAGCGCCCGACCGGCTGCACCGTGGTGCTGGTGGATGGCGAAGGTGCGGTGGGCGGCGTGTCGCAACGCGGCGGCGCGCCCGGGACCAGCGAAACCGACCTGCTCCATCCGCTCAACATGGTCGACAAGGTGAACGCCGTGGTGCTGTCGGGTGGGAGCGCCTATGGTCTGGACGCACGCCAGGGCGCGGTCCGCTATCTCGAAGAACACAAGATCGGCTGGAACGTGGGCGCGGCGGGCGTGGTGCCGATCGTGCCGGCGGCGATTCTGTTCGACCTGGGCTTCGGCGGCGACGCGAAGATCCGCCCGACGGCCGACTGCGGCTACAGGGCGGCCGGCGCCGCCACCAACGGGCCGATCACCGAAGGCAACGTGGGCGCGGGCGCCGGCGCGACCGTCGGCAAGCTCGGCGGCGCGGCCAAGGCCATGAAGGGCGGCATCGGCACGGCCAGCGTGACGCTGCCGAACGGGCTTGCGGTGGCCGCGCTCGTCGCCGTCAACGCGGCCGGCGACATCGTCGATCCGCTGAGCGGCCAGATCGTCGCCGGCGTCCGGACGCCGGACGGCAAGGCGCTCGCGGACGC
>JADMIO011367259.1_pt1 | contig 15172 bp, 10 predicted proteins | sample 8958161 | NCBI WGS metagenome assembly JADMIO01 (sample SAMN16585339, study PRJNA669376) | soil metagenome | isolation source: Crop rotation soil | place: USA: Cullars Rotation, Alabama | collected 2011 | reverse complement strand
GGTGAGTTGGCCCGCCGCTGCCGCCGCCGCGTTGGAATCGCGCGAGTTTTGGGAGACCTTCGATCGCTGTCTATCGCAACTACCGCAACAAAGCGCCATTGCGTTTACCCTCCGTGAGATCGATGGCCTGAGTGCGAACGAGGTTTGCGAAATCCTGCAGATTACCCCGAATAACCTGTGGGTAATCCTTCACCGGGGCCGTGTAAAACTGAGGCGGTTGCTCGAGACTGAGTGGTTTCAGAAACACAATCCGTCTACACCCGTGACTCAGACGCGCCCGGAATCCCGTATTGCTGAAACTACTTCTCAAACATACCTGTCCTACAGAGCTGCCGCTGCGTGAAATTAGCCTGTAAGGATTTAAGGGCATCCCCGACCAACAAGGTGGTTGCGAAATCTGAATAGGAGAATTTGAACATGTCGAACAAATTGAAGGTGGCACTACTTGTCCTGATTGTTGCTGGTTTCGGCGCCTGGTATGCATTCCGGCCCGAACGGCTCTTCATCAACCAAAAAGTTAACGAACAGTTTCCGACTGCGTCCGCAGCCAGCAATCAACTTGCTTCCGGACAATTCCACAACGGTGCACACGACACCAAAGGCATTGCCACAGTGTTTCAACTTGCCGATGGCAAGAAAACGCTCCGACTGACCAACTTTGAAACGTCTAACGGTCCCGACGTGCACGTCTACCTCGTTGCTGCTCAAGACGCAAAAGACAACGACGCAGTTACGAAAGCAGGATTCGTGGATCTCGGTTCGTTGAAGGGGAATGTCGGCGATCAGAATTATGAATTGCCAGCGAGTGCAGATCTGGCGACGTATCACGCCGTCACGATCTGGTGCAAACGATTCAGTGTGAACTTCGGCACGGCACCATTGAGCTCGTCAATGCAATCAATGAACGTGCAGTAACTCCAGGGGACGGAGTGTCATCATGACCGGCAACGATCACTACGACGTAATCATCATCGGCTCAGGCGCGGGTGGCGGCACACTGGCCTATAAACTCGCGCCATCGGGCAAGAGGATTCTTCTCCTCGAGCGTGGTGATTACGTTCCGCGTGAGAAGGACAACTGGAGCACGCGTGCAGTAAATCTCGAAGCGAAATACAACACCAAAGAGGCATGGCTCGACAGTGAAGGGAAGGAGCTGCACCCGCACACTAACTATTTCGTTGGTGGTAACACAAAGTTCTACGGCGCGGCGCTCTTCCGTTTGCGAAAGGAAGACTTTGGCGAGATCCGTCATCACGGCGGCATCTCGCCCGCCTGGCCAATCAGCTATGACGAACTGGAACCTTATTACACGGAGGCCGAGCATCTTTATCACGTACACGGCAATCGGGGTGAGGATCCAACAGAAGCCTGGGCAAGCGCGCCTTACAAATATCCAGCCGTAAGTCACGAACAACGCATTCAACATCTACACGACGATCTCGAACGCGCGGGACTCAAACCATTTCATGTGCCGTTGGGGATTCGGCTCGACGAAAAGAACACGCGGACAAGTCTATGTATACGGTGCAACACCTGCGATGGACATCCGTGTTTGATCGGGGCCAAGTCAGATGCCCAAACGATCTGTGTAGATCCTGCTCTCGAACACGCGAATGTTTCACTGGTCACAAATGCGAAGGTGATGCGTCTCGAGACCAATGGTAATGCACGCGAAGTCAGCAAGGTGATCGTCGATCGCAACGGCGTACGCGAGGAGTACTCGGGTGACATCGTCGTCGTTTCATGCGGAGCGGTCAATTCCGCCGCGTTGTTGTTGCGCTCGGCAAATGATAATCATCCAAATGGACTTGCCAATGGCTCGGATGTGGTTGGTCGTCACTACATGGGACATATCAACTCGGTATTAATGGCCCTCTCGAAGTGTCCGAATCCAACAATCTTTCAAAAGACACTTGCGATTAACGATTTCTATCTCGGTTCCAGAGACTGGGACTATCCAATGGGCCACATCTCGTTTGTAGGTAAGCTCGATGCTGAGACGTTGAAGGCAGGAGCGCCGGCGGTAGCTCCGGGATGGACGCTGGACTTGATGGCAAAGCATTCGCTGGACTTCTGGTTGACCTCCGAAGATCTACCAGATCCTGACAACCGCGTAACTGTCGATCGTGAAGGTCAAATCCGCGTCAGTTACAAACTGAATAATGTCGAAGGTCACGATCGGTTGAAGGCGCAGTTGCAGAAAGCGATGAAACAGACCAACTGTGACATTCACGGGCACGAGTGTCATCAAGGTCTGTTCGCACGGAATTTGTATCTCGGCCAACGTTTGCCGCTGGCGGCAGTCGCACACCAAAACGGCACAGTACGTTTCGGAGACGATCCGAAGACATCAGCGCTCGATCGCAACTGTAAGGCCCACGAGCTCGACAATCTCTACGTTGTTGATGCGAGCTTCTTTCCATCGAGCGGTGCGGTGAATCCGGCGCTCACGATCATGGCCAACGCATTGCGCGTTGGTGATCACCTGTTGGAGCGCATGAGATGAATCAAATCAGAAACGCCTTTCTCGGTTTACTGCTTGCGCTGGGCGTTATTACCGCCCAGTACCTGCCGACGGACGCGCGGGCTCTCAATAGCACGCGCGTCCCCCTCCTTCGATTCGTCGCTGACAAACCAGCGACCGTTCCGCTGGTCGAGCAGGTTGGCGCAATTGGCATGACAGTTTCGGATATGGACACGTCAGTTGATTTCTATTCGCGTGTGCTGTCATTCGAGAAGGTTTCGGATATTGAACTGACGGGCGAAGACTACGAACGGCTAGAAGGTGTCTTTGGTTTGCGCATGCGGGTAGTGCGAATGCGTCTGGGTGATGAATTCATTGAGTTGACGGAATATCTCGCGCCGAAGGGCCGGCCCGTTCCGGTCGATTCACGCAGCAACGATCGTTGGTTTCAGCATATCGCGATCATTACGAGCGACATGGATAAGTCTTACGCTCTGTTACGGCAGAACAAAGTCGAACATGCTTCTACTGGTCCACAACGTCTGCCGGATTGGAATAAGAACGCGGGCGGCATTAAGGCTTTCTACTTCCGCGATCCTGACAAACACTGGCTTGAGATTCTGCAATTCCCGGAAGGCAAGGGTGATCAGAAGTGGCAGAAGAAAGACAGACTGTTTTTGGGAATCGATCACACCGCGATCGTCGTTAGTGATACAGAAGCAAGTCTGAAGTTCTATCGAGATGCGCTTGGCCTGCGCATCGCCGGCACGAGCGAAAACTACGGAACAGAACAGGAGCATTTGAATAACGTCTTCGGCGCAAGGTTACGCATTACGAGTCTTCGAGCCGCCAGCGGGGGGCCAGGCATCGAATTTCTCGAGTACCTTGCGCCACGTGATGGGCGGCCTGTACCCGCTGATGCACGCGCATCGGATCTGTTTCACTGGCAAACCAGCCTCATTGTTAACACCGCCGAAACTTTTGCGCACCGATTGCTTGCTGATAACTCGCGTTTAGTTTCACCCGGCGTCGTGTCACTTAACGATCGGAGCTTGGGCTTCAGTAAAGGTCTATTAGCGAGAGATCCTGACGGGCATGTCATGGCGTTGCTTGAAAGATAAGCCCGATGAACAGTCGTCATTCCAGTCGTCCCCGGCATGATTACAGTTATGTCAACAAGAACTGATAAAAAGCGAAAACCAACGGCCGAGGAGCAGCGCTTAGCAGAGTCTCGTCACCGCACAAAGCATTGGAAACGATGGGGACCATATCTTAGCGAGCGCGCCTGGGGCACAGTACGTGAAGACTATAGTCCCTACGGAACTGCATGGGATTATTTTCCTCATGATCACGCACGCTCACGCGCATATCGTTGGAACGAAGATGGAATTGCAGGAATTTCTGACCGTCATCAAAAGATCTGTTTCGCCATCGCACTCTGGAACGGTCGTGATCCAATTTTGAAAGAACGACTCTTCGGCTTGACTGGCAACGAAGGAAACCACGGGGAAGACGTCAAGGAATACTACTTCTACCTCGACTCAACCCCGACCCACTCGTACATGAAGTATTTGTACAAGTATCCGCAGTCAGAGTACCCGTACGGTCAGTTGGTTGAAGAGAATCGCCGACGAGGAAAGCTTGCGACGGAGTTTGAGTTGATCGATACCGGCATTTTTGACGGTGATCGTTACTTCGACGTAGTAGTGGAGTATGCGAAAGCTGATGCCGAAGACATCCTCGTCAAGATCACGGTAAGCAATCGCGGTCCTGAGAACGCTACGTTGAACCTGCTGCCAACGATCTGGTTTCGCAACACGTGGTCGTGGAATCACAACGGAACGGCGAAACCATGGTTACGCAGCAAGAGTGAAGACGTTGTCGAACTCAGTTGCGATCTCGGCAAGCGGTGGCTCTATTGTGACGGCGCGGCCGAGCTGCTCTTCACGGAGAATAATACGAACACTCAGCGGCTCTTCAACTTCACGAATGGTTCCGGCTACGTCAAAGACGGCATCAACGATTACATCGTGCACGACAATCAGCAAGCTGTTAATCCTGAACGGACCGGCACGAAAGTGTCCGCCAATTACAAGCTCACCATTGGACCGAATGACAGCGCAACGATCCGTTTACGTCTGACGGATAAGTCGTACAACAAGAAACCGGAGGCTTTCGCCAACTTCGAAAAGGTCTTCGATGCGCGAGTTCACGAAGCTGACGACTTTTATCAGTCCATAATTCCAAAACATCTTTCTAATGATGCTCGATTGGTTATGCGTCAGGCATTCGGCGGCATGCTCTGGTCCAAACAGTATTACCACTATGTGATCGAGAACTGGCTTGACGGTGATCCAGCGACGCCCAAACCCCCTGCCGAACGTACGCGCGGTCGCAATCATGAGTGGAAACATCTCTACAATGCCGACGTCATCTCGATGCCGGACAAGTGGGAGTATCCATGGTACGCGGCGTGGGACCTTGCTTTTCATTGCGTGCCATTGGCATTGGTTGATTCAGACTTTGCCAAAGACCAGCTCTTGTTGATGCTGCGCGAATGGTATATGCATCCGAACGGCCAGCTTCCGGCTTATGAATGGGCGTTTGGCGACGTGAATCCACCCGTTCATGCGTGGGCCACGTGGCGCGTTTACAAGATCGAAAAGAAGCGACGGGGCGTTGGCGACACTGTCTTTCTCAGGCGGGTCTTCCAGAAGTTATTGTTGAATTTCACGTGGTGGGTCAATCGCAAAGATGCCGATGGAATGAACATCTTTCAAGGTGGCTTTCTTGGTCTCGATAACATCGGCGTCTTCGATCGTAGCGCGCCACTGCCGACCGGCGGCCACATCGCTCAATCAGATGGCACGAGTTGGATGGCGATGTATGCGCTCAATCTACTTGCGATCGCGCTGGAACTCGCCAAAGAGGATCCGTCCTACGAGGACGTGGCCAGCAAGTTCTGGGAACACTTTCTTTACATCGCACATGCGATGAATAAGCGCGGCGACGACGAGATCAGACTATGGGATGAGAAGGACGGATTCTTCTATGACGTGTTGCACTTGCCCGAAGGCAAACCGTTTCCGATGAAGGTTCGTTCGATGGTGGGTTTGATACCCCTGTTTGCTGTCGAGACCTTAGAACCGGAGTTGCTCGATCGATTGCCGGACTTCAAGCGACGGATGGAGTGGTTTATCCAAAACCGGCCCGACCTGACTTCGAACGTTGCGTGCATGCGAACGCCGGGAAATGGCGAACGTCGGCTGCTCTCAATTGTGAACCAGGATCAGTTGCGAAGGGTGCTCCGATTTATGTTAGACGAGAACGAGTTCTTCTCACAATATGGCATTCGCGCGATCTCGCGTTTTCACAAGGACCACCCGTACATGCTGCAGGTAAATGGCACACAACATCGAGTGGATTATGAGCCAGCGGAATCGAGCACGGGATTATTCGGTGGCAATTCAAACTGGCGCGGGCCAATCTGGTTTCCGCTGAACTATCTGCTGGTCGAGTCGCTGCAAAAGTTTCACCACTATCTTGGTGAAGATTTCAAAGTTGAGTGCCCGGTTGGTTCACGTCGGATGTTGACGCTCTGGGAAGTCGCATGTGAGATATCAAAACGACTCTCACGCATCTTCTTGAAAGACGCTGATCAGCGACGGCCCGTCTTCGGCACTGCCGCGAAATTTCAGACCGATGCTAACTGGAGTGACCTAATTCCTTTCCACGAATACTTCCACGGCGACAGTGGTTCAGGCGTGGGGGCAAGCCATCAAACAGGTTGGACCGGCCTGGTCGCGAAGCTTCTGCAACAGAGCGGGGAGTAAGCGGCTTCAGGTATCAGGATCAGCTGCATACAGAGCGCGTACCCCGTCCGTCGAACAGAAGCCCCATCCCTTAACACACGTACGTGTGTTTGGGGATGGGGCTTCTGATCGACGGGGGCGGCCGAGGACGGCCGCGCTCCGACAGAAGAGCGTACGAGTGTTAAGGGAGGAGGCTTCTGATCGACGGGGGCGGCCGGGGACGGACGACGCTCCGACAGAAGAGCGTACGTGTAGTTGGGGATGGGGCTTCTGTTCCGCGGGGACGGACGCGCTCCACAGTGCGTGAGCCCGCCAGCTGCTCCTGCTCCTTTCTTAGGCTCTTTGTAAGGAATCCCTTCGCGAAACGACTCATGATTGTTCTAGCGAACTCCACCAAAAGGAACCGCAGCAACATGAGAGATCGATGGGCAGTGATATTAGCGGGCGGAGACGGAACGCGTCTGCAATCGATGACGCGCGCGATAACCGGTGACAATCGACCCAAACAATTCGTCCCAGTCGTAGGGGGCAGCACACTACTCAACCAGACCAGGCGAAGAGTCGCCTCGTCAATTGACCCCAACCGCACGCTGATCGTCGTCACGCAAAAGCATCGACGGTTTTATGAACCACTCGCTCAGGAAGTTTCGACTGATCTCCTGCTCGAACAACCGGTGAACAAGGGAACAGCGCCTGCGATTCTATATTCCCTGCTACGCGTCGCTGCGAAATCGCCGAAGGCAGTCGTGGCGTTGTTCCCTTCCGACCACTTCCTCGCTGATGACGAGCAGTTCATGTTGCACATCGACGTCGCCCTTGATGCAGTGGAGGTCCAACCGGACGCGGTGATACTGCTGGGAATCACTCCAACTGCTCCAGAGACGGAATACGGTTGGATTGAACCGCAGCCTTCGATACTCGCCGGCGTTCAGAAATCGATTACGCGAGTCAGAAAGTTTTGGGAAAAGCCGAGCCTGAATCTCGCAACTTCTCTAATGCAACGTGGCTGTTTGTGGAACAGTTTCGTAATGGTTGGCTCCGTTGAAGCTTTACTGAAGTTGACACGAGCCGCGATGCCGGAAATGTACGCCACTTTCAGCGCAGTTACGCCTGCATTCCAAACTGCTTACCAACAAAAAGCTCTCGCCCAGCTCTATTCGCGCATCGAGGATTCCAACTTTTCGCATCAGGTGCTAGCGGCACGGCCAGAAGATCTGATGGTGATGAGAGTAGGAGATGTCGGCTGGAGTGACCTCGGTGAACCTAGTCGCGTGTTATCAGCTCTCGCACGCATCGGAGTGGAATCAGAACTCGCAATGTCTGCCAGCTAGAAGGAATGATTATTATGAAAGCAATTGCCGTTAAACCTGGAAAACCGAATACGGTTCACTTGACGGAACTGCCAGCGCCAAACGTCAGTGACATCGCGAATGGACGTGGTGTGCTGGTGCGTGTACTCCGCGTCGGTGTGGATGGGACAGACAAGGAAATCAATGCTGCAGAGTATGGTCAGGCACCTCCCGGATACGACTTCTTGATAATCGGTCACGAAAGTTTTGGTCAGGTTGAAGCGGTTGGTCCAAACGTAACCGAAGTTAGGCCGGGCGATTATGTAGTTGCAACTGTACGGCGTCCAGGCTCAAGCATCTACGACGTCATCGGCACCAACGACATGACGACGGATGATACGTACTTCGAGCGTGGCATCAATCTACGTCACGGTTATATGAGTGAGTACTACGTCGATGATGCTGACTTCATTGTGAAAATACCTCAAGGCCTAAAGGAAGTGGCGGTTCTGTTGGAACCCACAACGGTGGTCGAGAAGGGAATCGCCCAGGCGTACGAGATTCAACGCCGGCTCAGAGTATGGAGACCGAAACGCGCGGCAGTGATGGGCGCGGGGACGATTGGCCTACTTGCGACTCTGGTGCTCCGTCTCAAGGGATTGCAGGTCACAACGTTTGGCAAGACAACAAAGCCGTATCTGAATTCCGATCTGATTGAGGCTATCGGTGCCACCTATCAATCGACCGATGAGCTGTCGATTCTGGAAGGTGCAAACAAGTATGGGCCGTTCGATCTAATCTTTGAAGCGACTGGCTTCTCGCCAGTCGTTTTCGACAGCATGCAAGCGCTCGGCAAGAACGGGGTTCTGGTGCTGTCGAGCGTTACTGGAGGCGATCGCAAACTCGAGGTTCCGGCCGACAAGATCAATCTTGAATTCGTGCTTGGTAATAAAGTGATGGTAGGGACCGTGAATGCAAATCGCGAGTATTTTGAGTTGGGTGTGAAAGATCTCGCTCAAGCGGAGGCCGAATATCCAGGCTGGCTCTCGGGCCTGCTCACACATCCGGTCCGCGGTCTGGAGAATTATCAGGAGTTATTCGCGAAACTTACTAACCCGAATGGAGCAATCAAGGTGTTCTGCGAAGTCGCAGAGCTGTAGGTCTGAAATGTTGAGCCGAGATTGATCATGATTCAGTTCGATCAGGAAAGTTGCCGCGATCTAAATGTTGCCTTAACTCGCGAATGGCTCGAAACGAATGGAATTGGAGGGTTTTCCTCTTCCACAATTTCCGGGTTGAATACTCGTCGGTATCACGGGTTACTTACTGCAGCAATGAAACCACCGGTAGGTCGATTCGTTCTGCTCTCAAAGCTTGAAGAGACACTAGTCGTCGATGGCCGACGGTACGAACTGTCAGCGAATCAATACCCGGGCGCGATTCACCCGCAAGGCTTCAATTATCAAACTGGTTTTCGTCTGGATCCGTTTCCAACATTCTCATATGAAGTTGAGGGCGTGCGTCTCGATAAATCCGTGTTCATGGTCCAGGGAGAGAACACGACGGTGGTTCAGTACGAGTTAGAGCGCACGGCCGGCAGCGATCAACGGGAGATAAGCCTAGAGGTTCGTCCGCTTACTGCATTCCGTGACTATCACAGTACGACGCGCGAAAACGGTGTTCTAAATGCACACGTCGAGTCCGATCCTGGTCTAACAACATTTCGACCGTACGGTGATCTACCCCCGCTTTATCTCGCTCATGATCCAGCCGAGATAGATACAAATGGATTTTGGTATCACAATTTTCAATATGCTATCGAACAGGAACGTGGCTTGGACTTCGCGGAGGACCTCTTCAATCCTTGTACGATCCGCTTCGATATGAATTCCAGAACAAAGATCAGCATCATCGCATCAACGGAACAACATGTTGCCGACAACGCCGACGGTTACCGCAAAACTGAATTCGAACGACGGTCGACCGACAAAACAGACTTGTTGACCTTATTGATGACTGCTGCGGATCAATTCATTGTCGCGCGCGAACGCGGTGAAACAGTCATCGCCGGATACCATTGGTTTGCTGATTGGGGTCGCGACACCATGATTGCACTACCAGGTTTGACGCTTGTCAACGGACGCTGGGAAGTTGCGAAGCACGTCCTCACTGAATTCTCAAAGCACGTCGATCAAGGCATGCTGCCAAACCGTTTTCCCGATGCCGGCGAAGTTCCGGAATACAACACTGTTGATGCAACGCTGTGGTTCTTCGAAGCCGTACGTTCATTTCTGCAGTACACGAACGACTACGAGTTTGTCCGAACCAATCTTTATGAAGTGCTGAAGGGCATTTTGCGCTGGCACGTAAGAGGCACTCGTTACCACATCCACGTTGATGATGATGGCTTACTTTTCTCTGGCGAGCCCGGTATGCAGTTGACCTGGATGGATGCCAAGGTCGGCGACCACGTAATCACGCCGCGTCATGGAAAGCCAGTCGAGATTCAGGCGCTTTGGTATAACGCGCTACGCGTGATGGAACATCTCGCGGAAAGATTCGAAGACGCAAATGCAAAGCAGGGGTACGGCGCGATCGCCGAGAAAGCTCGGGCCAGTTTCAATGAACTGTTTTGGAATGAGCAGGCCGGTTGTCTCTATGATGTGATAAAGGGTGAAATTCGAGATGGCTCGATCAGACCGAACCAGGTGATTGCGATAAGCCTCACAAACACGATGCTTTCAAAAGAGCGAGCTGCCAATGTTCTCCGCGTAATCGAACGTGAACTACTGACTCCACGAGGTCTGCGCACTTTGTCACCGACCGACCCAAATTACATCGGACGATATGAAGGTGGTCCAGAGAGTCGTGATGCCGCTTACCATCAGGGGACTGCCTGGCCCTGGTTGATGGGACCATTCTTCACAGCTTACACCAAGACGTTCGGCAAGAAGGCCGGTCGCAAATTCGCTTCTACGTGGCTCGAGAACTTCCAGGCGCACTTGCATGAAGCCTGTCTGGGACAAGTGTCAGAAATCTTTGATGGAGACGCGCCATACATACCACGCGGTTGTGTTGCGCAAGCTTGGAGTGTGGCCGAGCTCCTTCGGGCGATAGTGGAAGACGTTGAGGAACGTCAAAAAAGAACTGCAAGTGTCACTTTGCTTTGATTGACGGAAGTATTCTCGGGTGTTCCTGCGCATTAGATACAGAAGAAGGATCAACGTACCCGTCTTACAAGAAAGATGGTCCTGGTTCCTGGCTTAATGGCTGTCAATCTAAACCATCCTAACGCAATATTTTCAAAGAATTAATTTGCGCGTCCCGATCAGCGAGATCAGGAAAATACTTCAAAGGGCTCCCGCGAATCCTGCCTATGTAGTAAGCCGCGAAATCTTTTATTCGATATCCATACGAGTTGCCACGCGTGGCTTCCGCACTACCCTGGTACTTCAAGTGTGTGCGCTCGTCATTCAAAAGTTTGGCGAGCGAAGGTATCGCCTGTTTGCCAATCCTGAGAAAGGCGCTGCCGGTCGTTCCATCATCCTCATGTTCGTATAAGAGCCCCCACGAATTCGCCATTCCCGTCCAGTCGTGGCTGAGAGCCTCAGCGTAAATCGCAGCCACTTTTTCCGGAGGATGTCTTTGCATAAATAGAATGTCCTTCTTGAAAAAGACTTCACAGGCCAGGAACTTGGCTTTGTTTGGAACAGTCGGATCATTAAGAACGTCATCCAGCAGTTGGTGGTTGCGCTCGTCCGACCAGATTGCGTCAACGGTCTCATCGTGCATTGGGTAGATAAAAAATGCGCCGAATTCACCCGCCAGAAGTTTTCTGGCGAAAGACGCTGTACTGCTTTGAGCATTCATGTGTTTCCTCGGACCGCGTTTTAGACCACGCAATGATCTATTTCTTCGGAGCCGCTTTTGGGGCCGGGGCATCAGCCGGAATTGGTAAGTCTTTGGTTTCCGAACCATCCCCCAAATCCTTAACATCAGAGTGTTTGATGTAGACGACTTTTCCAGAGCCGGTCCCATCAGCCTTCAATACCTCGGCTTCAACGACTGGATCAGCACCCCACATAGCGGTTGAGCGCTGTTTTAGTTTGGTATCTTTCGCGAGTTTTTCGGTGCCTGAGCCAGAACCTTTTAGGACCGTGGCCTCAGGGTCAGCCGTTACCTGTAGAGTCCCACGGGTTTTGGCTTTGTTCCACAACTTAGCAGCTTCAAGAAAGTTGGGTGATGGCTTCCCCGCAGTTGAAGCGATGCTGATATCCTCGGAGGTGACGGTAGGAGCGGCGTCTGTGCCCTCCATCTTGAATCCCCATTTCACCGAACCGTAGTACTTGCCTGCATCCACGCCATCGATTGCCAGCGCGGCCGTTTCAAAAGTTTTGCTCTCTCCTTTTTTTCCGCCGCCCAGAGGCCGATCCCAAAGTCCGGCGGACTGAACCTTCTTCTTGGTATCGGCAGGTTTCTCTTTGAAGCAATGTCCCAGAATATAGCGAGTGTTTTCCTTAAGCTTGGGGGCATCCGTGGTCGTGTTTTCCGTTTCCGGAGTGTCTTTCAAATCCTTGCCTGTTCCAAGATTCTTGCCGGCATAGAGTGGGTTATCCTGATCGCTGATGGTGTCGTGATAATACCCGGCCCCAGCCTTTCCGCTTCCTACCATTCTTCTGGCGGAGCTTGGATCTATAGCATAAGCATCGCCACTAGCGGTCGTTGTTTTGACGGTTTGGGAGAGGCCAATCTTCTTGGCATCCACCTTGGCTTCATCCGGATGAAACATCAGGAATATTTCCACGCCCCTTCCGTTTGAGGCGCCGAACGACGTAGTTTCAAATTGCCCAAAGTCATCTTTGCCGACAGTGGTCGGAACCTTTTTCAGTTGAGTGACTCGTGCTTGAGCGGGTCTGGAAATGAGAGAAGGATTGTTTCGTGAAACGTGATCGGATAGTGATAGCTGAGAAGCTTTGGCGCCCATGACGTCGGCCTCTTTTTCCAGAGACGTTTCATCGTTGATCCGAGCTCCTTTTGCCATTACACCGGTTGGCTTTGCCCTTCCTTGTTTCTGCTGCACGACATGCCAGGCCTCGTGCGCGAGATGATGCTCCTGTCCGGGTGCCAGGTGAATATCCGCGCCGCGCGTCTGCGCGAGCGCTTGAAACTCGGCCGGATGCGATGAGTTGTAATGGACTCGTACATCGTCCATTGCGAATCCGGAGAGATTCTCAATTCCTGACTTCAACGGGACAGGCAAGCGATTAGAGCGGACGTCATGCTTTCTCACGAAAGGATCCGCGGATGAATCTCGAGACCTGGCACGCCTCGGGGGCGGACCTCCAAGCATCCGTGCGAAGGTTTGATTCCCAAACGAGCGTTGAGGGTCGTGGCCAGGAGGACGCGCGCCGACTCGCTGAGGATTTACTCCACTTCGCACCTGAGATTTGAGGCTGCGCGCTGCGGGTTCTTTCTTGCTGATATTAGACATGATGGCAAATCAAAACTATGCGCTAAACATTTTCCGGAATTCCGGAGACTCTACCAGTGCAGTTCCATCCCCACCGGGGCTGATGTCCGTGGCTTGAATATCAGCGGGGTGCAGGTTTCCAAAATCGACGCCGTCAAGACGCGCCCCATGGATTTTTGTATTGGACCACAAGGCCCCCTCAAGCTTTATTCCGATAAGCTGTCCGCCGCGCAGGTCAACCGAGTTGAGGTAAGACCACTTGAAATCACAATTAGTAAAACTAGCCTCTCGTAAATCTCCGCGATACCACTCGGTCTTCGTAAAGCTGCATTCAGAAAAAACAGCGCGCTCAAAAGTGCAATTGTGAAACTCAGCTTTGTGGAAACTGCAATCCGTAAACCGGCAGCTGAGAAACTTACAATCAAAAAAGCTGGCGCCTGTGAAGTTGCAGGAGAAAAACTCTAACCCTTCGAACGTGACCCGTTCGTATAAGGCACTCTCCAACTCGGCACTTCTGATTTGCTCCTCCTCCAAAGAAACGCCAGTCAGGTCTATTTGGCTACCAGCCGCGTTATTCTTCAGCCAGTCGCTGTGTTGAATTGTGAGTTTGCTCAGTTTCATAGAGAAAGAACGATTGCGATGATAGTCGCAGTCTACTTATTTATGAAAACGATTCCGATGGTCGATCGGGCTCCTTTTATGACATTCGTCATGAAGGGGCCCTTCGCGGCGGCAGGAATGTTTTTCAGATCAACGACATGAAGAACATCAGCAGCCCCCGCCTTTTGCAAAAAGACTTTCTCCCCAATTCCCTCTGCCTGCGCGACAAGATTCCCGCGATTCACAGGCGTCTTCGTGTCGGCCCATTTATAGGGTGGTGGACCATCTATCTTAAAGTCCAGATTGGGTTCTCCTTTATTTAAGTCCGGTCTCCTTGCGTTCTTAACGAGACCTTCGTCTTCAGCCTGTAATATCGCCTCAGCCTCGTTAACAGACTTCTGATTGGTCTTGCCGGTCTGGGGATCTTTAGAGAGTTCTTGTTTCCTTAGCTCGGCTTTGGCCTTAGCTTCTGCTTTGGCCTTGGCGTCAGCTTCTGCTTTGGCCTTGGCGTCAGCTTCTGCTTTGGCTTTAGCCTCAGCCTCTGCTTTGGCTTTAGCTTCGGCCTTCCTTTTTTCCTTGAGGTCGGTACCTGTTTTCCCCTGTTTCCGCTCCTCGAGCCATTTCGCTAAACGGGATGCTCCAACCTTCTGACCGAACTTGGTTCCCTTAATGAAATCTGCGCCCTTCTTTAGCAGATATGCAACCAGTACAGCGAGAACGGCGCTCACTAAGATGCCCAGAGCATCAGCTAGCGTTTTGCCCGCTTCCTTCAGTTGTTTTTGATCGCCATTTGCTCCCCAGCCAAGCTTGACGAAATCTGCGAGTGCGGAAAACAGTCCCACCGCAACTTGCACGATCGCTTCTATGATTACGTAAAGACCATAGTATTCGAGGATGATGAGCCCGATCTCAAATCCGATCTCAGCTCCTGGTATTGCGCCTACGCCGCCAAAAATCGCCCCTATTAATGCCCCTACCGCAGTGCTAATTGCCAGGATTTTTGCGGCGTCCAGCGCAAAGTCGATCAGCCCCTCTACTAAGCCTGAGGCCATATCACCGACATGCTTTTTGATTGCGCCGGGAATAAACTCAACGGAATAGGCGCAAGCGGTCTTAAAGTCTGTGATCTTTTGATCTATCGCCCGAATGATGCGGCGGGTGAACTCGCCGCGAATCGTGCCGCTGCCGACATCCATCCTGGCGGCTACGCTAAAACTGGGAATCCATAGATCGACTCCGGCTCTTAGGAATGTGTCCGTAGCATCTCTTCCGGAAATGAGGTAATTGCCGACTTTGTCGAGCGTATCCTCTTTGACTTTGAAGGCTTCGGGTTTGTTGACCGCTCTAATAGCATTTATGAAATGGTTGATGTTCCGATCTCGCGCACCTTCATTTCCTTGGATGCCGTACACCTCTTTGACCAGACCCCAGAATGTCTGACCGGGCTTGACCTTCACTAAAGACAACCCAGGATCTTTTTTGATCAGATCGTCGGGTGGAGGGTGTAGCCGGGATTTCAACACATATCCCGTGCGAC
>JADMIO011718062.1_pt1 | contig 15173 bp, 12 predicted proteins | sample 8958161 | NCBI WGS metagenome assembly JADMIO01 (sample SAMN16585339, study PRJNA669376) | soil metagenome | isolation source: Crop rotation soil | place: USA: Cullars Rotation, Alabama | collected 2011 | reverse complement strand
GCCGCGACTTCAAGTCACGTGAATTCCAAGCTTCGGATCCCACTGTGCTGGAAAGCCGCGACCGGCCGGCGCGCAGGAGATCCGGCGCGCGGCTCACGCGGCGTCCTGCGTCGCGTTCCACGGTATCATCGGGGCATAGGCAGAACATGCGCGCATTCTACGAGGTTTCGCCCGATTCTTCGCCGCGTCGACGCGCGCCTGCCGTCGCGTGAGTGCAACAGGGGCGATTCTCGTCGTGCGCCCGTCCTCGCTTGGCGACGTCGTGCAGGCGTCGTCGATCGTCGCCGACGTCCACAAAAACCGGCCGGAGCTCGCGATCGATTGGGTCGCGGAGAGCGGATTCGTCGGCCTGCTCGAAATGCATCCGGGCATCCGGCGCATCGTCCCGGTCGCAATGCGGCGGTGGCGGCACCGAGTGTTCGACGCGATAACGTGGCGCGAAGTGTCCGCGTTCCGCGATGCGCTCCGACGCGACGGATACACGGCAGTCCTCGATTTGCAGGAGCAAGTGAAGGGCGCGGTGATCGCTCGCATGGCGCGCGGGGTGCGTCACGGCCCGGACCGCGCAAGCATTCGCGAGCCGATCGCGACGCTGCTGCACGACGTTCATCACACGATCGATCGCGAGCAGCATTTCATCGTTCGCTGCCGGGAGCTCGCCGCTCTCTCGCTCGGCTATCGCGTCGAAGGGCTGCCGCGCTTCGGCTTCATTGCGCCGGCGCCCGACGCGGGAGACGTTCCGGACCTTCCGTTCGTCGTGTTCGTTCACGGCACCTCGCGCGAGGACAAGCGGTGGCCCGATGACCGCTGGCGTCGCCTCGTCGAAGCGTTCGCGACCGCGGGCTTTCCTGTCGTTCTTCCCTGGGGAAGCGACGACGAGCGCGCGCGGAGCGAGCGTTACGCCGCGGGCATCACCGGCGCGATCGTCCCGCCCGCGCCGCGGCTCTCGCTGCCGGGCCTTGCGGCGCTGCTATCGCGGGCGGAGCTCGCCGTCGGCGTCGATACCGGCCTCGTCCATCTTGCGGCGGCGCTTGGCACGCCGACAATCTCGCTGTTCGTCGCGACGGATCCCGACCGTTGTGGTGTCGGGCTCGCGGGTCCGCTGGCGCGCGACCTCGGCGGCATCGGGATGGTGCCAGCTGTAGAGGACGTGCAGCGCACGGCAGGCGAATTGATGCGCGACGCGCCTCGTTGCTGATGGACCCGGTACGCGGTCTCTATTCGCTGCTGTGGAATGCCGCGGCGCCGCTCGCGCCGTTGCGCCTCGCCTGGCGCGGCCGGCACGAGCCGGGTTATCGCGAGCTTATCGGTGAGCGCTATGGCCACTATCGCGAAGCCGCTCCACCGCTCGTCCTCTGGGTGCATGCCGTCTCGCTGGGCGAGACGCGCGCCGCCGCGCCGCTCATCGAGCGGCTCCTCCGGGCGCACCCCGAAGCGACGATCCTGGTCACGCACATGACGGCGACGGGCCGCGCCGCCGGCCGCGATCTCTACGGAGATACGATCCGGCAAGCATGGCTGCCTTATGACGCGCCATTCGCCGTGCGCCGGTTTCTCGCTCATTTCCGCCCGCGGGCGGGCCTGCTGATGGAAACGGAGCTTTGGCCGAACGTCGTCGCGCTCGCGCGCGCAGCGAACGTTCCGCTCTATCTCGTCAACGCGCGGATGTCCGCGAAGTCCGCACGGATCTACTCCGCGTTTCCCGCGCTCACGCGCCCGATGTTTGCTGCGCTGTCGGGAGTCGCGGCGCAGACCGACGCCGACGCCTCGCGTCTCGCGGCGCTCGGCGCGCCGCAGCCTGTCGTGACCGGGAACCTGAAATTCGACGCCGCAGCGATCGCCGCCGACGCAGAGCCGCTGGGGCGCGAGCTCAAGATCCGTTTCGGCGAAGCGCGTCCCTTGTGGGTAGCGGCGTCGACGCGTGACGGCGAGGAGGCGATGATCCTCGACGCGCTGGCGGCACGCCCGCTGCCGGCCGGCACGCTCACCGTAATCGTCCCGCGCCATCCCCAGCGCTTCGCGGTCGTAGCCGATCTGCTGCGGCAACGCGCGATACCGTTCGTCCGCCGAAGCGACAATGCGCTCGTCACGGATGACGTCGCCGTCGTGCTCGGCGATTCGATCGGCGAAATGGGAGGCTACTTTACCGCCGCCGACGTCGCCTTCGTCGGCGGAAGCATCGCGCCGCTCGGGGGCCAGAACCTGATCGAGCCGATCAGCCTGGGACTGCCGACGATCGTCGGCCCGCACATGTTCAATTTCGCCGAAGCTACCGCGAAAGCGGTGGCAGCCGGCGCCGCAATCGAAGTGGCCGACGCGCATGCGCTCGTCGAATGCGTTGCCGCGCTGCTTGGGGATGCGCCGCGCCGGCGCGCGATGCGCGTCGCCGCTCTTGCATTCCACGCGGCCCATCGCGGCGCTGCGGACAGGCTGATGGCGTGGCTCGCGCCGCAGCTCGATGCGGCTCTCGCCGCCGGGAAGGAAACTGGGGAAAGCACGCGGAAAGGCGCCAACGGCGCGCCCGGCGAGGCGCACCGCCTCTAACCGCCGAGGTCGCGATTGACCTTCTCGACGTCCTCGTCGGACAGCGCTCCGACGGATTGCTTGAGCTTGAGCGCGTTGATGATGTAGTTGTAGTACGCCTGCGCGATGTTGAATCGCGTCTGGTACACCTGCTGCTGCTGATTGAGCACGTCGAGGTTGGTGCGCACGCCGACCTCGAGGCCCAGCTTGTTCGATTCGTACGATACCTGCGCCGACTTGAGCGCCTGATAAAGCGCCTTCACCTGCGCGACGCCGCTCGCGACACCTGCATACGAAGTCTGGGCGAGCAGCTGTGCCGCGCGCCGCGACGCTTCGAGATTCTGCCGCGACGCGTCCTGGCTCGCGATCGCTTGCCTTACCCTCGAATTGATGAGCCCCCCCTGATACAGCGGGACATTGAGCTGCAGCCCGATGATGCCGAGACGCGAATCCTGAGTGAAATTGCCGGCGATGTTGGTCGTCGCGGCGCCCCCGGAATAGTTCTGCGCGAAACTCGCGACGAGATCCACCGTCGGGGCGTGGCCCGCGCGCTGGCGGTCGATTTCGAGCGTTGCGATGTCGAAATTCGACTGGGCGATGCGGACCTGATAGTTCTCCCGGATTGCGCGGTCGATCCACGGCTCGATGGCTGCCGGCGAAGGGAGCTCCGGCTCGTACGACCTCTCCACGCGCGCCAGTGAATTCGGCGTGCGGCCGATGATCGCTCGTAGCGCGGCGATCCGGTTCGCGAGATCGTTTTGGACGGCGACTTCCTGCGCGACGATCTGGTCGTACTTCGCCTGCGCGTCGTTGGTATCCGTGATCGTCGCGACCCCGACTTCGAAGTTCCGCTTCGCCACCGCGAGATTCTCACTGACGGCGGCCTTCTGGCTCTCGATCAGCTCGATCGTGAATTGAGCCAGCAGCACGTCGAAGTACGCCTGCGCCACGCGCAGGATCAGGTCCTGCTGCGCCGACGCGAGGGCGTAATCCGCCTGGTTGACCTGCACCTTCGCCTGGTCGAACGAAATCCAGTTCTGGGGGCGGTACAGCGGCTGGCTTGCCGATACCGTGTAGCCGTAGAACGAAAATTGCTGCGTGACGGCCACGCTCGGATCGGTATGAACGCGATTGTAGTAATTCTGCTCGTTGGCGTTGCCGAGAAGACTGAACACCGGCAGGAGACCGGCACGTGCCTGCGGCACCGCCTCCTGCGTCGCGACCCAATTCGCGCGGGCGGCGGCGAGAGTCGGATCGCTGACCAGGGCCTCGCGGTAGATCTGCAGAAAATCCTCGCCGCTCGCGGGCGCCGCAGCGCTCGCAACGCCGAGCGCCGCGAGACACACAACGGCAAGGGATCGCAATTTCATCGTCGGCATTTCCATTCGAGTGCGCGGCACGGCGCACGCCTTTCTGTCGCCACTTTCGGGTTTTGAAGAGCGGCAGCGGCTTTCAGTAACGCTTCATCATCGGGTCGACCTCTATCGCCCACGCGTTGATGCCGCCCTTCATGTTGTGCACCTGCGTGAATCCCGCGCCCTCGAGCACCGCCGCCGCGTGCTGGCTTCGGCCGCCGTGGTGGCAAACCATTACAAGCGGCCGATCGCGCGGCAACTCGTTCGCGCGGCGCTCGATCTCGCCGAGCGGAATCAAGACCGCGCCGTCGATGCAGCACAGCTCGACTTCCCACGGCTCGCGCACGTCGACGACGATCGGCGCTTCGCGCGACGAATCGGCGCGCCACCGCGCAACTTCGGAAGGCGAGAGTTGCGAAATCAAAACTCGAAGTGCGCCGGAACGGGGGCGTTGATGAGCGGCGGAACGACGGTTTCGAACAGCGTTCGCTCGGAGAGCGACCCGGGAGCCACCCAGCGAATGAGCCGCGCCTCCATCACGGGCGCTTCACCGATCACCGCGAAGACTCTGCCGCCGGGGTTCAACTGCCGCACGAAGGCTTCCGGAAGCACCGGAGTGGATCCGGTCAGCACGATCGCATCGAAGGTCGCGCCGCCCCAGCCGTGCGAGCCGTCGCCTACTTGCAGCTCGACGCCACCGAAACCGACGCGCTGAAGCTTGATGCCGGCCTCGGTCGAGAGCAGCGGGTCGATCTCGACGCTCGTCACCCGCGCCCCCATCCCCGCGAGCAGCGCGGCGAAATACCCGCTGCCCGTCCCGATCTCGAGCACGCTCTCGCCGGACACAATCGAGAGCTCCTGCAGAACGCGCGCCTCCATTTTCGGCGACCACATGGCCGCCCCGCCGCCCAACGGAAGCTCGAGATCCGCGAACGCGAGCAGCCTGTGCCCCGGCGGCACGAACTCTTCCCGCCGAACCGCGAACAGGAGATCGAGAACGTTCTGATCGAGCACGTCCCACGTGCGGATCTGCTGCTCGACCATGTTGAAACGGGCTTGCTCGATATTCATGCCGACGATCGAAGTGTCTGCGCAGTTTCCACTGAGTGTAGAGATTGGCGGGCGGCATTATCGCACGCCGCGAGAGGACTAATCGTCGGCGTGGACCTGCGCCGCACCGGATGTCAAGGCCGCCGCTTTCGCGGCCTGCCGCGCCTTGCGCCGCTCGTGCAGCGCGTCGAGATACGTGTAGAGCACAGGGACGACGACGAGTGTCAGCAGCGTCGACGTGATGACGCCGCCGATGATCGCGCGCCCCATCGGCGCCTGGATTTCGCCGCCTTCCCCGATGCCGAGCGCGAGCGGCATCATCCCGCCAATCATCGCCGCGGTCGTCATCAGGATCGGCCGCAGACGGACCTGCCCCGCCTGGAGCAGCGAATCGTGGAGGCTCGCCCCCGCGCGTCGGGCGCGGTTGGCGAAATCCACGAGCAGGATGGCGTTCTTCGTCACGAGCCCCATCAGCATGATGAAGCCGATCATCGAGAAGAGGTTGAGCGTCGTTCCCGTGAGCAGGAGCGCGAGGAACACGCCGATCAGCGAGAACGGCAGCGACGCCATGATCGCGAACGGCTGCGTGAAGCTCGCGAACTGCGACGCGAGGATCAGGTAGATGAAGATGACCGCGAGCCCGAGGGCCGCGAGCGCGGCGTTGAACGACTCCGCCATGTCCTTCGCCTGCCCGCCGACGTCGAAGCGGTAACCGGGCGGCAGCGTCGTCTCCTTGATGATCTGCTGCACTTCCTTGTTCGCGTCGCCGGACGGCCGGCCTTCGACGTTCGCGTACAGCGCCACGCGCCGCTGCAGCTCCTGCCGCTTGATGATCTGCGGCGACGTCGTCTCGATGATTTCGGCGACCTGACGCAGCGGCACCATCCGCATCTCGCCGTCGGGCCCGCGCTTGGACGTGGTGAGATAGAGATTGTTCAAGTCGGCGGCCAGCCGGCGGCTGTCCCTCGGCAGCTGCACGTTCACCTCGTAGTTCTGGCCATCGGGGCCGAGCCAATAGCTCACCGTGTCGCCGGCGAGCAGCGGCCGGATCGTCGAGCCGACCTGCTGCACGGTGATGCCGACGTCGGCGGCGGCATCGTTGTTGAGCCGGATCGACAACGCAGGCGCAGCCGCCTTCTCGGAAGTTTCGAGGTCGGCGATGCCCTGGATCTTCGCGACTTTCTGCGCGAACTCGTTGATGAGGATCGTGAGCTGTTCGGGGTCCGGCCCGAGGAGGTTCACCCAAACCGGGCGGTCGAAGCCGAACGCGAGCTCGATGCCCGGGATCGGCTTCAGCTGCTTGCGAATCGCCGCCTCGATATCCTTCTGCGACCGTTTGCGCTGGGAGCGCTCCTTGAGTCGCAAGTTCACGCGGCCGTAGTTGCGGCCTTCGGTCGAGCCGACGGTGGTCATCGTGAGCGCGACTTCGGGGAACGATTTCAACGCCTCCTCGACCTGCCGCACCTTGGTATCCGTGTATTCGAGGCTCGAGCCGACCGGTGTGTTGAGCCGCAGCGAGATGAAGCCTTCGTCCGCCTGCGGAACGAACTCGGTGCCGACGAGCGGCACGATCGCGAAGCTCGAAACGAACGAGACGACGGCGATGACAATCACGGTCTTCCGATGGCCGAGCGCCCATTCGAGGATCTCGCCGTAGAGCTTGTGCAGCCAGTCGATGACGTGCTCGACCTTCTCCATGAAGCGGCCGAGCCACGGCACGCGCGCGAAGCGCGAGCCGGGCGGATCGTGCCAAACCGCGGAGAGCATCGGATCGAGCGTGAACGAGACGAACAATGACACGAGCACCGCCACGGCGACGGTGACGCCGAACTGGAAGAAGAAGCGGCCGATGAGTCCGCTCATGAACGCGATCGGCACGAAAACGGCGACGATCGCGAACGTCGTCGCCATCACTGCGAGTCCGATCTCGTCGGTGCCCTCGCGAGCGGCAGCGTGATGGTTCTTGCCGAGGCTCAAGTGGCGAACGATGTTCTCGCGAACGACGATCGCGTCGTCGATCAGGAGCCCGATGCAGAGCGACAGCGCCATCAGCGTCAGGAAGTTGAGCGTGAACCCGAACGCGTACAGCGCGATGAACGTCGCGATCACGGCGATCGGCAGCGTGAGGCCGGTGATGATCGTGCTGCGCCAGCTGTGGAGGAACAGGAAGACGATGAACACCGTCAGCAGTCCGCCCTCGACGATCGTCGACTTCACGCGGTTGACGCTGCGCTCGGCCTGGTCGGCGGTCGAATTCGCGACGCGCAGCTCGACGTCGGGAGGAATGCGCTTCTTCAGCCCCTCGATGGCGGCCGTGATGCCGCGGCCGGTGTCGACGATGTTCGCGTCCTGCGACTTCTGGATGTCGAGCGTGATCGACGGACGGCCGTTGATCCGCGAGATCGACTCCTCTTCCTTCGAGCCGTCGATCACGTCCGCGACCTGCGACAGGTAGACGTTCGCGCCGCCTTGCTGCGCGACGATGACCCGCGCGAACTGCGCCGGATCCTTGATCTTGCCCTCGACGCGGACGATCGAGTCCTCCTTGCCGCGCGTGATGCGCCCCGCCGGCACGTCCTGGTTCGCGGCGCGAACCGCGTTGATCACCTGGTCGACGCCGATGCCGAGCGACGTCACGGCGCTTGGCTTGATCTGGATGAGGATCTGGCGCGTCGCCCGCCCCAGCACCTCGATGCGGGCGACGCCTGGAACGTTCTCGAGCGCCTTGACGATCGTCTGGTCGGTCAGCGACGAGAGGTCGCGCAGCGACATCGTCGGCGACAGCACGGCGAGCGAGACGATCGGCTGCTGATTCTCCTGATCGGCGCGGATCACGAGCGGATCCTTCACGTCCTTCGGGAAGTTCGGGCGGACCTGGCCAATCTTGTCGCGGACGTCCTGCATCGCCTTCGTCATATCGGTCGACATGCGGAACTCGGCGAAGACCTGGCTCTGCCCCTCGAGCGAGTTCGAGCGGATGAGACTCGCGCCGGAGACGGTGTTGATCGCGTACTCGAGCGGCTTCGTAACGTCGGACTCGACCACCTCGGGTGAAGCGCCGGGATAGCTCGTGAGCACGAGCACGAACGGCAGGCTCACGTCCGGCATCTGCTCGACGCGCAGCCGGTCGTAGGCGAAGAGACCGAGCACCGCGATCCCGATCATCACCATCGTGGCGAAGACCGGATTGTTGATCGAGACTCGTGTGATCCACATAGCGCGTGTCCTCGCTCGCTCGGCTCGCTCAGTTGCCTACGTTACCCTCAGCTCGCGACCTGCGTGCGTCCCGACGTCGGCGCGGGCGCGGACGCCGGCGCGGGTGCGGGCACCGGCGCCTTGACGATCGCCGGCGCGCCATCCTTCAGGTTGTCGAACTTCGCGGCGAGCACCGGCGTGTCCGCCGCGAGCGTCGTCTTGAGCTCGACGCGCCCGGTCGCGTCATCCTTGCGGCCGGTCATGACGATGCGCTTCACGAGCTTGCCGCCCTCGACGGTCCATACGTAAGTCTGCCCGGCTTCGGTGCGGATGGCGGTTGCGGGCAGCGTCGGCACCGGGGCGCTCGCGGCAAGCGCGATTCTCCCCGTCGCGAACATTCCACCGCGCAGCGCGCCATCGGCGTTGGGGATTCCTACGTAAACGAGTATGGCGCGGGTGCCCGGCTCGGCCGCCGGGTTGATGCGCTCGACGCGACCCGTGAAGCGGCGGTCGCCGAAACCGTCGATCGTGAGCTCGACCGGCTTGCCGATCGAGAGCTCGGGAACGTCGACAGCCGGTACCGCAGCCTGAAGCTCCAAGTCGGTCAGGTCGATGACGGTGATGAGCGGCGAATCGAACGCCACCTTCTCGCCGACCTGCACGTGCCGCTTGGCGACGATGCCCGCAAGCGGCGATGTGGCGATCGCGTCGCGCAGCGCGTTTTTCGCGATCTGAACCTGGGCCTCGGCCGACTTGACCGAGCCCTCCGACACGTGACGGCTCGATTCGGAGTTGTCGTACGCGTTCTGTGAGATGAAGTTCTGCTTGAGAAGCGCCTGATTGGTCGCCTGGGTCTTCTCGGCCATCGCGAGCTGCGCCTTCGCCGATTCGAGCGCGCCGCTCCGCTCGATGAGCTTGGCTTCGAGGTCGGCCGTGTCGATCCTCGCGAGCAGCTGCCCAGCTTTCACCGATTCGCCCTCGCGCACGGTGACCTGGCGAACGTCGCCGGATACCTTGGCCTTGACGGTCGCCTGGCGCAGGGGCTGCACCGTGCCCGACACCGGAAGCCAGCGGGACAGCGGTTGCGCATCGACCTTGGCGAGATCGGCAGGCGAGAACTCGAGGACGATGGCGTCAGCGGCCTTTCCGCCGGCCTTGTCGCCGAACTTCTTCAGAACGGCCGTGGCGATTGCGCCGCCGATGACGCCGATGATCAACAGCACCACCGCTGCGCCGATCAAGCGCCGACGTGTCCACCGCTTGGCCATGCTGGCTCCCCATGACGGGCTGTCCGATGGGACCGACCGCCGCGCACCGGGCAGGCGCCAGGGTGTCCGGCTGCCGCCCTTATTGATTGAATGTCCGCCGTTTGGATGCGCGACGAACGGGTTTCGGATTCGCGAAGGTGCGTAGTTTAGGCTTTGCCCCCCTTGATCGATACCCCGCAGCGACAGCCCGACGCCCTTTGCGACAGGCTGCGGCCGGTGGTCGCGAACGGCGGAACGCGCGTCAGTACGCCGGTGGTCGCATTGACAACACGCGAAATAGGGCCAATAATTATCTGTTGCCCATTCGGCATACCCGTCGGACCCTGAGTCCGACCCTATTTCCCCGCGGAGGACTTGAATGAACATGCACAGCAAGCTCGGCCTGACGTTGGTAGCGGCCGCGCTCGTGACCGTCTACGGTTGCGGAAAGGAAGAACCCAAGAAGGCCGAAACTGCAAAGGCCCCGGCGGCGCCCGCCGAAGAAGTCGTGACCGTGAAGATCGGCCACGCCGGCCCGCTGACGGGCGGCATCGCCCACCTCGGCAAGGACGACGAGAACGGCGTCCATCTCGCCGTCGACGAAGCCACCGCGAAGAAGATCAAGATCGGCGGCAAGACGGTCAAGTTCGAGATGATGAGCGAAGACGACCAGGCCGATCCGAAGATGGGCCCGACGATCGCGCAGAAGTTCGTCGACGCCAAAGTTGCCGGCGTCGTCGGTCACCTGAACTCGGGCGTGTCCATCCCCGCGTCGGCCGTCTACAACCAGGCCGGCATCCCGATGATCTCGGGCTCGGCGACGAACCCGAAGTTGACCGAGCAGGGCTTCAAGGTGGTGTTCCGCACCGTCGGCCGGGACGACCAGCAAGGTCCCGCGGTTGCCGCGTACGTCGCCAACGAATTGAAGGCGAAGAAGGTCGCGATCGCGGATGACGCGACCGCCTACGGCGAAGGGCTCGCCAACGAAGTCGAGAAGACGCTGAAGGCCGCGGGGGTCAACGTGGTCGCGCGCGAGAAGACGAACGACAAGGCGACCGACTTCAAGGCGATCCTGACGAAGATGAAGGGCAAGAGCCCCGACGTGATCTTCTATGGCGGCATGGATGCGACGGGCGGCCCGATGCTGAAGCAGGCGCGCGAGCTCGGCATCAAGGCGACGTTCGCGTACGGCGACGGCGCGTGCACGAGCGAGATGTCGAAGCTCGCGGGCCCCGCCTCCGAAGGCATGATCTGCTCGCAAGCGGGGATCCCGACTCAGATGGCGTCGAAGTCGTTCCAGGATGCGTTCAAGGGGAAGTATGGTGAAGTGAAGCAATATGCGCCGTTCTTCTACGACGCCGCCAACATCCTGATCGCCGCAATGCAGAAGGCGGACTCGAGCGATCCGGCCAAGTACCTTCCGGAAGTCGCGAAGATCTCCTACGACGGCGCCACCGGCCACATCGAGTTCGACGAGAAAGGCGACCGCAAGGACGCCGAGATGACGATCTTCCAGATGAAGAACGGCAACGTCGAGCCCGTCGCGATCATCAAGGCCGGGAAGACGACGAAGATCGGTCCGGAAGCTCCGGCGGCGGCAGCCGCTCCGACAGCGCCTGCCGCGGCACCCGCAATGGCTCCGGCTGCTGCACCTGCCCCGGCGCCCGCGATGGCCCCGGCTGCTCCGGCGAAGGAAGAGAAGAAGAAATAAAGCGTCGGTTCGCAACCGGCAATTGCAATACGAAACGGCGTCCTTCGGGACGCCGTTTTTTTCCCTAGTTCGCGCGTTGCCGGCGCGTTTGCCAACATTGCCGCCAACCCGCACAATCGCCGAACTCGAACGAAGAACCGCGGCCGGGGAGTAAAGGCGGCACGGGCACTTCATCCGCGGCTTTTCGCGCCGCCCGCGCCGGGGGAGAGGTCGGTTGGATATTTTCCTGCAACAGGTGATCAACGGCCTGACGCTCGGCAGCGTCTATGCGGTCGTGGCGCTGGGCTACACGATGGTCTACGGCATCATCCAGCTCATCAACTTCGCCCACGGCGAGGTGGTGATGATCGGCGCGATGGTGTCGTTCTCCGTGATCACCGCGCTCGCCGGCGCGCACACGGGGCTGCCGCCGCTCGCGATCGTCCTCGCAGGCGTGCTGGTGGCGATCCCGGTCTGCATGGGCGTCGGCTACACGCTCGAGCGCGTCGCTTACCGGCCGCTGCGAAAGGCGCCGCGCCTTGCGCCGCTCATCACCGCGATTGGGCTTTCGATCATCCTGCAGCACCTCGCGATGATCATCTGGAGCCGCAATCCAATCGCGTTTCCCCAGATCATCACGGTCACCCCCATCCATCTGACCGACAACGCCAACGGCGCGACAATCACCAACGTGCAGGTGGTCATCATCCTGACCTCCGTCGCGATGATGGCGGGCCTCCTTGCGCTCGTGTACCGGACGAAGCTCGGCATCGCGATGCGCGCGACGTCGCAGAACCAGCAGGTCGCCGGGCTGATGGGGATCAACATCGACACGGTGATCGCGCTTACGTTCGTGATCGGCGCTGCGCTGGCAGCGATGGCCGGCGTCATGGTCGGGACGTATTACGGCATCGCGCAATATCAGATGGGCTTCATCCTGGGCCTCAAGGCGTTTTCGGCCGCGGTGCTCGGCGGCATCGGCAATCTCGCCGGCGCGATGCTGGGCGGCGTGCTGCTCGGTCTCATCGAAGCGCTCGGGGCGGGCTATGTCGGTGATCTCACCAACCTGTGCCAGATCTCGTCGTGGTCCGATGCGATCGCGCGCCGCTGCGCCGACGACCCGAACCTCACGCTGTTCGGATCCAACTACCAGGATGTTTTCGCGTTCCTGGTGCTGATCGCGGTCCTCATCTTCCGTCCCTCGGGTCTTTTGGGCGAGCGCGTCAGCGACCGCGCCTAGGAGCTCTTCGCCTTCATGCGGCAATACTTCGATTGGAAGAAGCATCCGGCCGGAGCGTGGATCGGCGTCGTACTCGTCGCCGTGGCGCTCGTCCTGCTCCCGTTCGTGCTGACGGGAATCGGCACCGCGTGGGTACGCATCACGAATCTCGCGATCCTGTTCGTGCTGCTGTCGCTCGGGCTCAACATCGTCGTCGGCTTCGCGGGACTGCTGGACTTGGGCTACATCGCGTTCTATGCGGTCGGCGCGTATTGCTATGCGTTGCTGGCTTCGCCTCACTTCGACCTTCATCTTCCGTTCTGGATCATCCTGCCGATCGGCGCCGCGATCGCGTGCTTCTTCGGCGTGATCCTCGGAGCGCCGACGCTCAAGCTCCGTGGCGACTATCTTGCGATCGTCACGCTCGGGTTCGGCGAGATCATCCGGATCTTCCTCAACAACCTGTCGCAGCCGGTCAACCTGACGAACGGCCCGCAGGGGATCACGCTGATCGACCCGTTCCGGATCGGCAGCTTCAATTTCGCGACGCCTACGACCGTCTCCGGCGTCACGTTCACCGGGCCGATCAAGTACTACTACTTCCTCGTGCTGCTCGTGATCGTCATCATCGTCATCAATCTCCGGCTGCAGAACTCTCGCATCGGCAGGGCGTGGGAGGCGATACGGGAGGACGAGATCGCGGCACGCGCGATGGGCATCAACACCCGCAACATGAAGCTCCTCGCGTTCGCGATGGGCGCATCGTTCGGCGGCATCTCCGGCGGAGTGTTCTCCGCCACACAGGGCTTCATCAGCCCCGAGAGCTTCGTGCTCGTCGAGTCGGTGATGGTGCTGTCGATGGTCGTTCTGGGAGGGATGGGGAACGTGTTCGGCGTGATCCTGGGCGCGGTGCTGCTGTCGTTCGTGCCCGAGGTGCTTCGCTACACGGTCGAACCGATCCAGCGCGCGGTCTTCGGCAGGATGATCATCGAGCCCGAAGTGATCCGCATGCTGCTGTTCGGCTTGGCGCTCGTGCTGATGATGCTCTACCGGCCGGCCGGCATCCTTCCTTCGGCGCTGCGCAAGCGCGAATTGGAGGCGAAATGATGAATGCCTCCGTCGCCACGAAAGAGAAGCCCGCGCTGATGCTCCTCACTGCGAAAGGGATCAGCAAGCGGTTCGGGGGCGTCCATGCGCTTTCGGACGTGAGCTTCTCGATCCATCACGGCGAGATCTACGGGCTCATCGGCCCGAACGGCGCCGGCAAGACGAGCCTATTCAATGTGCTGACCGGCATCTACTCCGCCGACGCGGGCGATTTCACGTTCGACGGGCTGCCGCTCAACGCTCTCAAGCCGAACGAGGTTGCCGAGCGCGGAATCGCGCGCACCTTTCAGAACATCCGCCTTTTCGCCAACCTGTCCGCGCTCGAGAACGTGATGATCGGCCGGCACGTGCGCACGCACGGCAACGTGTTCGGCGCGATCTTCCGCGATTACAAGACGCGCGCCGAAGAGAAGGCGATCGAGAAGCGCGCGCACGAGCTTCTCGAATACGTCGGCGTCGCGAAGCGCGCGAACACGCTTGCGAAGCATCTCGCCTACGGCGATCAGCGCCGGCTGGAGATCGCGAGGGCGCTCGCGACCGAGCCGAAGCTTCTCGCCCTGGACGAGCCCGCCGCAGGGATGAACGCGACGGAGACCGCGTCCCTCAAGGGCCTGCTCGCCAACATCCGTCGCGACGGCACGACGATCCTCCTGATCGAGCACGACATGAAGCTCGTGATGAGCGTCTGCGACCGTGTCCTCGTCCTCGACTACGGCAAGAAGATTGCAGAGGGGTCGGCCGCGGACGTGCAGAAGGATCCGAAGGTGATCGAGGCCTACCTCGGCGGCGAAGTGCTGCTCAACCTGAAGGGCGGAAGCTAGATGCCGTCGTCGAGCGCGCTGCTCGAGCTCTCGCGCGTCGAGATCGCCTACGGCGGCATCCAGGCGGTCAAAGGCGTCGACCTTCACGTCGACAAAGGCGAGCTCGTGTGCCTCATCGGCACGAATGGCGCCGGCAAGACGACGACGCTCAAGGGCATCACAGGACTCCAGCCCGTCAAGGACGGCGCGATCAAGTATGCCGGCGAGAACGTGACGGGGCGCCCAGCGTTCCAGCTCGTGCGGATGGGGCTCGCGATGGTTCCCGAGGGCCGCGGCGTGTTCGGCGCGCTCACGATCGAGGAGAACCTCGCGATGGGCGCGTACATCCGCACGGACGCCGCCGCGATCAAGGACGACGTCGAGCGCGTGTTCGCACTCTTTCCCCGGCTCAAGGAGCGCAGGCGGCAGACGGCGGGCACGCTCTCCGGCGGCGAGCAGCAGATGCTCGCGATGGGTCGCGCGCTGATGTCGAAGCCGAAGCTCCTGCTGCTCGACGAGCCGTCGATGGGGCTCGCGCCGCTCATGGTGCAGAAAGTGTTCGAGACGGTGCTCAAGGTCTCGGCGGAGGGCGTCACGATTCTCCTGATCGAGCAGAACGCAAAGCTCGCGCTCGAGGTCAGTCATCGCGGCTACGTGATGGAATCGGGACAGATCACCGTTTCGGGCGACGCGAAGACGCTTCTCCACGATCCCGCGGTTCGCGCCGCCTATCTCGGCGAAGGAGCCTGAGTACAGGTCCTCCGGATGACCGATCTGCCGTCACCCGAACAGGAGCCCGCGCGGGTGTTGCCGCATCTCCACCCGCGCATCGTTCCCTGGCAGCACGCGCTCGCCTGGTACGAGGACGCGATGCGGCTCTTCAAGCGCGCGCCCGCCACGTGGGCTGCGCTTGCCGCGATCACGATCGGCGCCGAGCTCGTGCTGCGGCTCGTCCCGTCGCTCGGACCGCTGCTCGCCGAAGTCGTC
>JADMIO010839003.1_pt1 | contig 15173 bp, 15 predicted proteins | sample 8958161 | NCBI WGS metagenome assembly JADMIO01 (sample SAMN16585339, study PRJNA669376) | soil metagenome | isolation source: Crop rotation soil | place: USA: Cullars Rotation, Alabama | collected 2011 | reverse complement strand
CTTTCCCGGGCTGTCGGTCCACCCGAACCGGGTCACACCTGCGACAGCCAGACAGGCCGCCACGAACAACACGACGCGGCGAGAGATCGGGCGCGGCATACGTTCCTCCGCAAAACTGGGGACCAGGCGCATCCGCCCGTGATGTCAAAGAACATGCCAGTGCCAAAGAGCTTAGATGCGGGAGGCGGACCCGGCCCTTCGGGCACCGCGACGACCGACATCTCGTCCCGGACTGTCGTGGCGGACTGATCGAAATGGCGTCTCCATGCCCGGACGACGGTTGGGACGAAGGGAAATCCCAGAGCCGTGTCGATCAGCCGCCTGCCCGTTCGGTTAGGATGTCCGCAATGCGCAACAAGCGGCTGTCCTGGCAGGAGGAGCTGGCGATCGTCGACCGGACGATGAAGGCGATCTCCGGGATCTCGGACCCCGAAGCGCTGGTCGAGGCGTACTGGCGGGGCATCGGTGAACTCATGCCGGTCCTGGAGTACGTCTCGCTGTCGCGCCGCGAGGTCGAGCCGCCGTTTTACCTCGTCACCCGGTCGTCGCGGTTCACCGAGCACCTCAACCCGTGGACCGAGCGCGACCGCCTGCCCCGGCTGTCCGGGGGACTACTGGGGGAACTCATCTACGCGAACAAGCCGGTAATCATCGAGGACCTGCCGGCACGACTTGCGCCGGACGACCCGGGGCGGTTTTACTTGGAAGGGTGCAACGGGCTCATCGCCCTGCCGCAGTACGACGGCGGCGAGGGGCTGAACGTCACGGTGATGCTGCTGCCGCCGGGATTCGACCACGACCCGGCCATGACCCCGGTCCTGCACTGGCAGGCCGGACTGTTCGGGCGCGGGACGCAGAACCTGGTGCTCCGCAACCGGCTCGCCGCCGCGCTCGGCGCGCTGGACCGGGAGCTCCAGGCGGTCGGGGAGATCCAGCGCTCACTGCTGCCCGAGACGTTGCCGTCGATCCCGGGCTTCGACTTGGCCGCATATTACCGCACCAGCGCGCGGGCCGGCGGGGACTATTACGACTTCTTCCCGCTCGACGACCGCGGCGGGCCGGGCGGCGGGTGGGGACTGTTCATCGCGGACGTGTCCGGCCACGGCACGCCGGCGGCGGTGCTCATGGCGATCACCCACGCCGTCGCTCATGCCAAGCCCGGCACCCACGCCCCGCCGTCGGTCCTGCTCGAATACCTCAACGACCGCCTCGCGTACGCCTACACCCGCGGCGGGACGTTCGTGACGGCGTTCTACGCCGTGCTCGACCCCGCGTCGCGGGTCCTCACATATGCCCGGGCCGGACACAACCCGCCGCGGCTCGTGCGCCGCGGCCGCGTGTTGTCGCTGGACGACGCCGGCGGCTTGCCGCTGGGCATCCTCGATGGGCAAGTCTACGACCAGGCGAGCGTCACGCTGGAGCCGGGCGACCTCCTGCTCCTGTATACCGACGGGATCACCGAGGCCATGGCGCCGCTGAAGGGCGCGGACCGGCGGCACCTCTTCGGCCTCGGCCGGCTCGACCGGCTCCTGCTCGAGTGCGCCGACGGCACCCCGGAGGAATGCATCGAGCGGATCCGGGCGGGCGTCGACGTATTCAGTGAAAATGCGCCGCCGGCCGACGACCAGACCCTGATCGCGATCCGGTGTACGGCCTGACGTCGCCCCTGTGCCCGGCACCGGCACGGGCTCAGCGGCGTTTGCCGTGCCCCTTCTTTTCCTCGTCCAGCCGCCGCCGGAGTAGCACGAGGACGGCGGCCTCTTCGGCGCCCAGGTTCCGCAGCTCCTTGGTCATGCGCCCGGCCCGCTCGGCGGCCTGGTCGATGAACGTGCCGTCGAGGTAGGAGTTGATCACGGCGGGGTGGACGTAGCACTTGCGGCACACGGCGCGGGTGTTGCCCAGCCGTTTCGCCACCGCGTCGACCGCGGCGACGATGTTCTTCTTGCGCTTGGCCTCCGAGTCGACCCGCTCCATCTCCTGAAGCGCGCGCGCCGCGAGGACGGTGCCGGCCCAGGTGCGGAAATCCTTCGCGGTGAAATCCTGGCCGGCGACCTCGCGCAGGTAGTCGTTCACGTCGGCCGACCCGACGTCGTGGGGCTGGCCGTCCCCGTCCTCGTAGCCGAACAGCTCCTCGCCGGGCAGGTCCTGACAGGCGCGGATGATCCGGGCGAGCCGGCGGTCCTCCAGTTCGACGGCGTGCCGCACCCCGCTCTTGCCCCGGAAGCGGAATCGGATCGTGCTGCCGCGCACGTCCGCGTGATGGTTGTGCATCGTCGTCAGGCCGTAGGAGTTGTTCTGCTTCTTGTACTCCGCGTTGCCGACGCGGATGAAGGTCGTCTCCATGAGCCGGATGACGGCGGCCAACACCTTCTCGCGCGGCAGGCCCGGCTTGCGGAGGTCGCGGCGCACGCGGCGGCGGATGCGCGGCAGGGCGCGCACGAACGCGACCATCCGCCCGTACTTCGTCTCGTCGCGCACGGCCCGCCAGCGGTCGTGGTAGCGGTACTGCTTACGACCGCGCTCGTCGCGCCCGACCGCCTGGATGTGGCCGTTGGGGCTGGGGCAGATCCACACGTCGTCCCACGCCGGCGGCAGCACGAGGGCGCGGATCCGCGCCAGCGTCGCGGCGTCTCGCACGCGCTTGCCGTCCGGGCCGGTGTAGGTGAAGCCACCGTTGCCGACGCGCCGGCGGCTGATCCCCGGTGAAGCGTCGGAAACGTAGCGGAGTCCCGCCTCCCGGGCGGACTGGAGCGGATCGGGTTGCGCCGCCGCCGCGCCATCGCCGCACTGGGCGGCGCGGGGACGGATGGCGCGGGCCCTCGTTCGCGCGCGCATCAGACCTCGTTGTTCGCCACCGCCGCCCGGTCGCTCAGCGCCGTCGCCCAGGACGGCGCCCACTTCGACCCGCTCGCGTGGCCGGGTACCTTCCACCGCCCGTCTGGGCCCGGCGACGGCAGCGCCCGCGCGAGCAGCGCGTTCAGGTCCGACCACAGGCCGGGGCAGACGCCGTGGAATAGCGCCGCCGCCTTGGCCTGCACCGACAGGACGACCTCCGGCTCGCCGTACCGGCAGGCGCGAATGATGCGCCGCGCCGCCCGGTCCGCGTTCATGCTCGTGATCGGCAGGCTGTCGGAGATCGAGAACAGCGCGAACTCCGCGCGGTTCTGGCCCTTGAACATCGCGTTGCCGTGGCTCCCGGTGCGCATCAGTCCCGGGGCAATGGTGGTGACGTAGATCCCGTCCTTCATCAGCTCCGACCGCAGCCCCTCGGACAGCCCGACGAGCGCGAACTTGCTGGCCGTGTACGGCAGCAGGTGCGGGACGGGCACCTTCCCGCCGATCGAGGTGATGTTCACGATCCGCCCGCCGCCGCGGGCGCGCATCGACGGGAGGACGGCCAGCGTGGCGTGCAGCGGCGCCCAGAAGTGGGTCCGCATCGCCTCCTCGAAGTCCTCGACCGTCATGACCTCCATCGGCCCGACGGTGATCGTCCCGGCGTTGTTGACCAGGACGTCGATCCCGCCGAACCGCCCGGTGGCGAGGACGACCAGCTCGCGCAGCTCCTCCGGGCGCGTCACGTCACACTGGACGGACAAGACCTCGGCGCCGCGCCGGCGCAGGTCCTCGGCGGCGCGTTCCAGTTCGCCCGGGTCGCGCGCGCAGATCACGACCCGCGCCCGCTCGTCGGCGAACCGCCGGGCGAGCAGCAGCCCGAGCCCGCGCGAGCCGCCGGTGATGAGCACGGTCCGCCCGCGGAAGTCCATCCGCCGCCCGAGCCGCAGCGCCATGCGGGCCGCACAGAACAACCCCGCCCCCGCCGCGGCCATTAGCAGGCCGTCTCGCGTCTTGTTATTCGAATTCACCGTTCACACCTCTGTTGCTCGCCGGACGACTGTTTACTTCAACGCCACCGGCTTGCCGTCGATCTTCGTCCGCACGAGCAGGTAAGGCTTCTGCCGCAGGTCCTTGCCCTCGTGGAACAGCTTCTGGCGGTTGAGCTGGTTGGCGGTGAAATAGAGGTAGCCGTCGTTCGAGATGCTCATCGTGTCCGGCCAGAGGAGCTTCGGGTCCTGGACGAGGATCTGGTCGGGAGGAGAGCCGCCTTGGCCCGCCCCCGCTGCCGGCGCTCCATCGCCGCCGCCGGCGATGCCCGGCCACCGGTGGACGGCGTTGTGCTCGTAATCGGTCAGGTACAGTGTCCCGGCCGCATCACATTCCAGCCCGTCCGACGCGTAGCCGCGGTCGCCGTGATCGACGATGGTCTGGCGGACCTCCTCATCGCTCGCCTGCTCGTTGGCCAGCGCGTCGGTGCTCACGCTGTAAAGGTGGTGGCCGATCAACGGCGTGTAGAACAGCCGCTTGCCGTCGGCGCTGAGCGCAATCCCATCCGAGCCCATCGCCATGCGCTTGGAGACGCCGGGCTGCGGCCGCTGCACGAGGGGCTGGCCCTCCACGACGGGCGTGAAGTTTTCCTCGGCCCGCACGGTCCGGTCGCCGGTGAGCTTCCGCCAGCTCCGGCCGGAGCCAAGGTCGACGACGACGATCCCGTTCGGACCCTCGCCGCCAGAGTCGGTGATGTACGCGAACCCGCCCTGGCCGCGGCGCAGGTCGAAGCGGACGTCGTTCAGGTACGTCGTCTTCAGCGCCACGTCGGGTGGGAACGCGATCGTCTTAGTGACCCGGTTGGTCCGCAGGTCCACGGCGACCATCTTCGGCCCGCGCTCGACGACCGGCCCAAACTGCACGCTGCCCGTGTCGAGCATCCAGAGCCGGTCGTCCGGGTCCACGACCACGCTCTGGACGGAGACGAGCCGCTCGGCCACGTGGGCCGGGTCGTACGTGTTGATCGCCTCGTCCGGGAACGCGACGGCCTTGCCGTCCCGCAGTTCGGCGACGGTGAACGGGACGACGTCGCCCCAGCGCGGGAAGTTGACGAAGACCCGCCCGCCGCGCGACACGGTCACGCCGGTCGGCATCGCGCCGTTAAACTCGGCCACGACTTCGTAGCTGCCGACCTGCGCGGGCTTGGCCGCGCTCAGGGGCGTGCCGCTCTTCACCGCGGACGTCTCGCGCGCGGTGATCTCGTGGGACGCGGTGCGCGCCTGGGGTTCGGCGCGACTCGCGCGCTCGTGCTCGGCGCACCCGGCCGCGATCGCGAAACCGACGGTCACCAGCGCGCCACGCCAGGCCGCCCCGCTCGCAAAAGTGTTCCCGCTCATTGGATCTCCCAACTGTTCCGTCTCGTCCTCGGTCGATGCTAAAGGCAGCCGCCCTAATGACGGAACGGACGATTCTGCCGAGATTCGCGGACCGTGGTCAGCCGTTGACGATACGGCCCCCGTTTGGATGCAACATCTGCCCCGTAATGTAGGACGAGTCATCGGCGGCGAGGAAGACGAAGCACATCGCCACCTCATCCGGCTGTCCCGCCCGACCCAGCGGGGTGTCGGAGCCGAACTTGGCGACCTTGTCCGGCGGGAAGGTCGACGGGATCAGCGGGGTCCAGATCGGGCCGGGCGCCACGCCGTTGACGCGGATCCCCTTCGCGGCCAGTGACTGGCTCAGCGACCGCGTGAACGCGACGATCGCCCCCTTCGTCGACGAGTAATCGAGCAGCTTGGGGCTGCCCTCGTAGGCCGTGACGGAAGCCGTGTTGAGGATCGTGCTGCCCTTCTTCAAGTGCTTGAGCGCCGCCTTGGTCAGGTAGAACATCGCGAAGATGTTCGTGCGAAACGTGCGCTCGAGCTGGTCGGCGCTGATGTCCTCGATGCTCTCCTGCGGGTGCTGCTCGGCCGCGTTGTTGACCAGGATCTCCAGCCGCCCGAGCTCCTTGACCGTCTGCTCGACCGCGTCCCGGCAGAAGCGCTCACCCCCGACGTCGCCGGCGATCAGGAGACAGCGCCGCCCCTCCGCCTCGACCAGCCGCTTGGTCTCCTTCGCGTCGTCGTGTTCGTTGAGGTAGACGACGGCGCTGTCGGCCCCCTCCTTGGCGAACGCGACCGCGACGGCCCGGCCGATGCCGCTGTCGCCGCCGGTGATCAACGCAACCTTGTTCTTCAGCTTGCCGGAGCCCTTGTGTGCCGGCTTCTCGCTCGTCGGCTCGGGCGTCATCTCCGACTGCAACCCCGGCCGCCGCTCCTGCTGTTGCGGCGGCTGCTGCTCCTTTTCCTTCTTCTGCTCGGCCATGGCGTATCTCCGTGTTCGGACCCGCCCCGTTTGCGTACCGCGAACTCGCGCGCGGGAGTCGATCGCGCCCGGGGCTCGTGCGGCGTGCAACACCTATGCCGTATATGCCGCCGCGCACGCCCGCCCTCGCGCCGGGGAGACGCTGCGGTCTTAAGTGGGCCAGCCAGCAAACCGAACACAACTAAGTGGGGGACGCACAGCGCGGGTCGGCCTACGGCCGGGGCCGCCGGGCGAGACGGGACGGGTGCGAAATGTCTTATAACTTTCTGATCGTCGACGGCCCGGCCACCGCGCGGGCGATGACCAAGCGGATGCTCCGCCTGTCGCAGCTCGGCTACCGCGTGACGTTCGACGCCGCTAGCGCCGACGAGGCCTTGGAGGTCCTGGCCGACGAGCGCGTGGACCTGGTCCTGGCGGACCTGACCACGCCCGGCCTGGACGAGCAGATCATCGGGCGGATCCTCAACGAGCCGTCGACGCGCGCGATCCCGGTCGTGGTCACGGCGGCCAACCCGGACGTGCGGCAACTCGACCGCCTCCGCCGCCTCGGCGTCCGCGGCTTCCTCCGCAAGCCGCTCACGCCGGAAGCCGTGGGTGCCGTGTTGACGCGAATCCTGGAACCGACCCACGTGTGAGGGCTTGCAAGCACGAAATCCGAGACGAGCACAAAGACCAAAAGAAGCAAATGACCGCAACGGCCCTATCATGAGGGGACCGTTGCGGTCATTTGGTTTTTGGTCTCGGGATTCGTTTCGGATTTGAGATTTCAGATCCTGGATTTCGGATTTCGCGCTTTCGTCCCCATGCACGCCCTCGACGACAACATCCAGCGGGCGATCGAGGCCCTCGGCTGGCCGGGTGACGCGATCGTCCGGCTGCTGCTCGCGGCGCTCTGCGGCGGGTTGGTCGGGCTCGAGCGCGAGGTCCGCGGGCGCCAGGCCGGCTTCCGCACCCACATGCTCGTCTGCATCGGCAGCGCGATCGTGATGGTCGTCTCCACGTCCTTCGCCTACCACGCCTGGCCCGGCGGCCACGGCAACTTCAACCTCAACGTCGACCCCGGCCGCATCGCCTACGGGGTCATGACCGGCGTCGGGTTCCTCGGCGCCGGCACGATCCTCCAGCACAAGGGCTCCGTCCGCGGCCTCACCACCGCCGCGGCGCTCTGGTGCGTCGCCACCCTCGGGCTGGCGGCGGGCTTCGGCTTGTACTTCCTCACGCTCGTCGCCACGACGATCGTCGTCGCCGCCCTGTGGGGGTTGGATTACGTCGAACGGTGGCTGCCGCGCGTCCAGTACCGCGACGTGCTCGTCCGGATGCCGTGGGAGCCAGACTGCGTGCTACGGTTCGTCGAGGAGGTCCGCAGTGCCGGTTTCGAGGTCCACGATTGGACGTTCAAACGGTGCGACGACCTGGCCCAAGTGGACGTGGAGATCCACATCGCGCTCTCGCGGCGGCACCCGTACGAACGCCTGGTCGAATTGCTACGCGGGCGGGAGGACCAGATCCAACTGCTGGCCGTCCGCTTCTAACGCCGCTCATCCACGCCGGGATTAAATGGGTGGACCAAGCGTATAATACGTTCGTCCCAAACCAGGAAAAATGATGCGCGGAATGTTCGGCTTGGTGGCGCTGCTCGTGGGGGTCGGCCTCGTGATATACATCTTCGCCAACCGCGAGATCCCCACGGCGCGCGAGGGCAAGAAGGCCCAAGAGCAGGTCGAGACAATCACCGGCCGCAGCGCCGACGGCGCGCCCGTCTCGGAATCGGTGAAGATCGAATCGGTCACCAAGGGCAGCAGCAGTTCCCTCAAGGTCACCGAGGTCACGGCCGGCGGGTTCTTCGACAAGACGTACGGGCTCCAGGCCGGCGACGTCATCGTCCAGATCGGCGAGGTCACCCCGGACGCGATCGGCGGCGGCGAGGCCGCCCTCGCGATGCTCTACACCCCCGCCCAGTACCAGAAGCTCGTGGTCGACCGCGGCGGGCAGCGCGTCACCCTCACGCCCGCGGGCGGACTGCCAGGACAGTCGGGCACGATCAAGATCCCGCTGCACTGAGTGTTCGATTGTCTGTGTATGGACGACAGATCTTGCCCCGTGTTGTCCTTGTCTGCGTAGGGGCAGGGCTTGCCCTGCCCTGGTCTCGCGGCCGACATCGGGCAGGGCTTGCCCTGCCCCTACGGGCGAACCTCAGGAATTACCGAAGAGCGACGGTTCCTCCGTCCCGCCCTCGGCGGTCGCGCATTCGGTCTGCAACCAGCGCTCGATCACTTGGACAACGTAGCGCTGTTGCTCAGCACTTAACTCCTGCCCCTTCGGGATGTGGTGCCACTTGCGCAGGCACCCGCGACAGCAGGTGGCGGTCGCGTGTTGGGCAACGAAGACTGGGTGGCCGCGGAATGGGGTCTGGCGGCCGTCGTTCGGCGGTTGGGCCGGCGCGAGCCGCCGGGCGATAAGGTGCTCGGCGTGGCGCAGGACCGCGGCCAGCCCCTTCGACGTCAGGTACCGCTGCTCGGCCGGACGCAGGTGAAAGCGCCGGCGAAAGGTGGAACGCGACAGGGCGGCGAACAAGGCATCCATGTCATGCATGAGTAGCCTTTGCACGTACAACGGGCGGGACATTTCACAGCTGGCCATGCCGCAAGCCAGCTACAACAACCGGTTGAGGTCGACCGTGGCGCCGGCCCGACGGAGGAGGCGGGCGAGTTCGAGTTGCCAGCCACCCGTACCGTCCATGGTAATCTGTGGGACATCCGCAAGCGCGGTGCCGCCGTGCGCCGGCGCGCAACCGGGCGCCGAAACCAAGCATACACGCTGCCGGCCAACCCGCCCGGCAAGGTGACCGAGGCGGAACGCCGTCCGGACGTCGGCGGACCATTCCTGCCCCACCAGCACCAGCGCGAAACGCGCCACGGGGCCGGCCTCGACCTGGGTGAACCACTCGTCGGCCTCGTCGGCCTCGTCGGCATCCGCGCCGACGTCCAGCGACACGAGCCGCACGCCCAGCTCGGCCACGAACCGGGCGACGGTCTCGCCCGTGTCCCCCACCGACCCGAGCCGGACCAGCACGCCCGGCAGGCCGGCCGTCGTTTGCAGTTCGGTGGGCAGCGGCGGGATAACCAGGTCTTCCGTGGAATCGTCGCGATCGACGACGGCCACGGGCGGCGCTACATGAGCCGGCTCGATTGCCTCGTCGAGTTGTTCCAACAGCGCCTGGAGCCGCGACAGCCGGTGATCGAGTTCCTCGTGAAAGTGTTCGATGAACAGCGCCGGCGGCGCGTACTCCGGGAAGATGCGCCCTACCCAATCGTTACACGACTGGGCGACCGACTCGACGTCGAACGCCTGGAGTAGGAACTGCGTGTAGCCGTGTACCCAAGCCTGCTTGTCCGCCCGCGCCTCGTCCAACCCCGGTAGGTCGCGCAGCCGCCGGCGGCGGAGTTGCATCCCCCGCCCGATCTGCATGCGCAGGTGCCGCCCGGCCGCCTCGCGGGACACGCGTAGGCGTGGGCCGCGCTCGGCCGCGGGCTCGGGAGGGGTTGCCGTCATCGTCGTCAACATCATCGTCGTCATGGCCGCGCTCTCCTTATGCGACGGAAACATGCGATATGGGACGATGGGCGGCAAACGCCGCACGGATTTCCCCGCCGCCGTGGATTGCCGCGCGGTTGTGGAACGGTATAGACGTTACAGGATGACAAGGTGAAGGGGTGAAGGGGTGAAGGGGTGAAGGGGTGAAGGGGTGAAGGGGTGAAGGGGTGAAGGGGTGAAGGGGTGAAGGGGTGAAGGATCCTATACGGATCGCGAAAACGACGTTGGGCTGGGCCGGAGGTCCGCCACGCAGGGGGCGCGCAACATCCAAGCGTCGTACAAACGCCCACTATTGGTTTGGGATTTCGCCGCGAGGGATCTCACCCGTTTCCGGAATGTCCTTCGTGCCTTCGTGCCTTCGTGGTGCGCCGCCTTCAACTGCTGCAAGCGCATCCGTGGGGGCGTGGATCCACTGGAGGTAGAGCCCGTGGGGCGGCGCGGTCGGCCCGGCGGCCTTGCGGTCGCGGGCTTCTAAGATTCGCGGGATGTCGTCGGGCGCGACGTGGCCCTGTCCCACCTCGGCCAAAGTGCCGACGATGATGCGGACCATGTTCCACAGGAAGCCGCTCCCCTCGATGCCGATGACCAGTCGCGGCGGACGATACGAGACGTCGCAGCCGAAGACGGTGCGGACCGTGGATTCCTTCCCGTGTCCCGGGCGGACAAAGCTGGCGAAGTCGTGCTGGCCGACGAGGTGGGCGGCGGCGGCGCGCATCGCGTCGACGTCGAGTTCCTGCCACCGGTGCCAGCACAGGTCGGAGAAGAACACCGGGCGGTCGGGGGCGTGCCAGATCGCAAACTGGTAGCGCTTCCGCGTCGTCGAGCGCCGCGCGTCGAACGTGTCGGGGACTGGCTCGATCGAACGGATCAGGATGTCGAACGGGAGCCGGTGGTTCACGGCGCGACGCAGGCGCGGCGCGGGGACCTGCACGCGCGTCGTGTCGAAGTGCGCGACCTGCCCCTTGGCGTGGACGCCGGCGTCGGTACGGCTCGAGCCGGTCACCCGGACCGGGTGGCCGAGGACGGTCATCAGTGCCTTGACGAGCGACGACTGGACCGTCGGGATGCCCTCGCCCGGCGGCACCTCGCGGCGGTAGTTGTCCTGGGCCGGCTGCGCCTGCCAGCCGTGGTAGCGCGTCCCGCGGTAGGCGACGACCAGCTTGTAACGCTGTGTCGGCGCGGCCGCCGGCAGGTCCGGCGCGGGGGGCGTGGCGGGGGCGTCGTCGTCGGTCATGAGACGGGTTGCTGGCGGCGCGTCCGCGGCGCCGCGCGCCTGGCTATTCCTGAAACTTGTCGGCGTAATCCCGCGCGAATTCGGCGAAGGGCCGGGCCGGCGCGCCCGTCACCTGCCGGACGCCGTCCCGGACCGCCTGGTTGTTCCCCGCGAACGTGCCGTACAGTTCGGCCACGACGTCCACCATCCAGTGCGGCGCGCCGGTGGCGGCGAAGGCCCGCTTCCACGCGTCCATCGGGACCGGCTGGTACTGGACCGGCTCGCCGATCGCGGTTGCCAGTTGGGCGGCCGCGTCATGGAAGGTCAGCGCCGCCGGGCCGGTCAGGTCGTACTCCTTGCCCTCGTGCCCCGCCTCGGTCAGGACCCGCGCGGCGACGGCGGCGTTGTCGCGGACGTCCACCAGGCTGACGGCGGTGTCACCCAGCGGCAGGTAGAACGCGCCCTCGCCGCGGATCGACCCGGCGTGGCGCAACATCTCCTGCATGAACATGTTCGGCCGCAGGATCGTGTAGGCGATGCCGGACTCGCGGAGCGTGCGCTCGGTCTGGGCGTGCCAGCGGAGCAGCGCCGACGGCGAGTCGGGTGCCGCGTTCAGGGCCGACAACTTCACGATGTGTTTCACGCCGGCCCGTCGGGCCGCGTCGATCGCGTTGGCCTCGAGCTGCACCTGGCGCTGGTCGACGGGGCTGAGGAGGAACAACTGCTCGACGTATCGCATGGCCTCGTTGAGCGAGGCCGGGTCGTCGAGGTCGCCGGCGCTGAGTTCCACGTCGTACGGGTGCATCAACTGCTGGGCCCTCTGCGGGCTGCGGACCAGCGCCCGCACCCGGACGTACTCGCCCACCTCGCCAAGTTGCCGGATCAGCTCCAACCCGTTCGTGCCCGTCGCGCCGGTAATCAGGATCATCGGACCTTCCTTGTCGCTTCCCTACACGCTCCCGCCGATGTTATGCGGACGAGGAGGGATGGAGTAGTCCTTTGTCCTTTGTCCTTTGTCCTTTGTCCTTTGTCCTTTGTCCTTTGTCACTCGATGCCCTGCCTTCATCCTTCATCCTCCATCCTTCAGCCTTCAGCCCGCCGCCCTTCCCTTCGGTTCGTCCGTGCCCTACCTTGCCGACATGCCGATTGTTGGCCACGGGATCGACATCGTTGAGACGGCGCGGATCCAAAAGCTCGTGGAGCACCACGGGGAGCACTTCCTCGACCGCGTCTTCACCCGGGCGGAACAGGCGTATTGCGCGCAGAGCCCGAAGCGGTACTTCGAACACCTGGCCGGACGGTTTGCCGCGAAGGAGGCCGTGCTCAAGGTGCTCGGCACCGGGTGGCGCGGCGGGATCGCATGGACCGACATCGAGGTCGTCCGCGAGCTCACCGGCCAGCCGCGCATCAGCCTGACCGGGGAGTGCCTGCGCGTGGCGACCGACATCGGCATCGCCCGCTGGCACGTCAGCATCAGCCACATCGAGACCCACGCGACCGCCAGCGCGATCGGGTTACGGCAGGCGCTGGACGGGTCGCTGTAACGAGACGCGGGGAGGCGCTTCGGTAGCACGCGCGCCCCCCACGCGCCGCTTTCCGGCGGCGGCTATTTCAGATGCCGGTTGCGAGACGCGCGGGCGGTGTGGGCCCTACCGCACTGCCTTCGCGAGGTCGTCAAACGCGGCGCGGATCTGCTTTCGCTCGTCGTCGCTCAACTTGAAGTTCATCGCCTGGGCGTTGTGGGCGGCTTGTTCGGCGTTGCGGGCGCCGACCAGCGCGCCGGTGATGCCCGGCTCGTGGACGGTCCAGTTGATGACGAGCTGGGCGTAGCTTGCGCCGTGCCGGTCGGCGATCGGCTTCACCTTCTCCAGCGCGGCCAGCACGCGGCGGCGGTTCTCGACGCTGAAGTCCTTGTGCTTGGCACGGTGGTCGCCGGGCGGGAAGACGCGGTCCGGGCCGACGTTCCCGGTCAACAGCCCGCGCTCCAGCGGGGAGTAGACGATCACGCCGATGTTGTTCTCCCGGCAGTACGGCAGCAGGTCCGTCTCGATCGTCCGGCGGAGCAGGCTGTAGGGCGGCTGGAGGCTCTCGACCGGGGCGACCTCACGCGCCTTCCGCAGCCAGGTCACGTCGTAATTGCTGACGCCGATCGCGCGGATCTTCCCCTGCTCCTTGAGCTTCACCATCGCACGCATCGACTCCTCGACCGGTGTCGACGTGTCCGGCCAGTGGATCTGGTACAGGTCGATGACGTCCGTCTGGAGCCGCTTCAGGCTCTGCTCGCACTCGTAGATGATGCTGTCGGCGCGGGCGTTCTTACGGATGACGACGTCCTTGCCCTGGTTGTCCTTCTGCGGCCAGGGGTCGGAGCCTTCCGGGCTGTCCCAGCGCATGCCGCACTTGGTGGCCAGCACGACCTGGTCGCGCCGGCCCTTGATCGCCTTGGCGACGAGCTCCTCGCTGGTCCCCATGCCGTAGATCGCGGCCGTGTCGATCGTGTTGACGCCGTGGTCGAGACTGGCGTGGATGGCCGCGATCGAGTCGGCCTCCTCCTGCCCGCCCCACATCCACCCGCCGATCGCCCAGGCGCCGAAGATGACCGGGGTCACGCGAACGTCCGAGCCGCCGAGTTGGCGAGTGTCCATATGGGTATTGCTCCCGTCTAACCAGCGTTGCGAGGCCGCCCCCTTCGTTAACCCGGACGGTAGGCGTAAGGCGCGTCCGGTGTCCAGCGGGCTGAAGCGCGAGATGTCGCTCGCATCTCCGAGAGCGCGAAGGCGCGATGCCGCGAAGGCGCGCGAACGGGGACAACACCTCAACCCTGTTCTTTTTGTCCTTTGCGCGACCTTTGCGTCTTCGCGGCGTCGCGCTCACTCCGTCGCCGCTCGGGGCGGACGCGTCGCCCGCGGCGCGGCCGCTCCCTATAATCCGCCCGCATGAACGGCTACACGCAGAGCGTCCAGAACCTCATGCAGGAGCTCGCCCGACTGCCCGGCATCGGCATGCGGTCGGCGGAGCGCATCGCATTCCACCTGCTCAAGCAGAGCCCGGCCGAGGCGCTGAAGCTGGCCGATGCCATCCGCGAGGTGAAAACGCGGATCCGGCACTGCTCGATCTGCTATAACCTCACGGAAGCAGACCCGTGCGGCATTTGCGCCGACCCGACCCGCGACGCCGGGCTGATCTGCGTCGTGGAGCAACCCAAGGATTTGCTTGCGCTGGAATCGGCCGGCCTGTACAAGGGCGTGTACCACGTCTTGCTCGGGCGGATCGCGCCGCTCGAGGGCATCGAGCCGGGCGACCTTACGATCGAGCCGCTGATGGAACGGCTGGGGAGCGGGACGATCCGCGAGGTCATCATGGGCACCAATCCGACCATGGAGGGCGACGGGACGGCCCTTTTCATCCAGAGCCAGATCGCGTCGCGCTTCCCGCAGGTACAACTCACGCGCCTCGCCCGTGGCCTGGCCGCCGGGAGCAGCATCGAATATGCCAACCGCAACATCCTCGCCGACGCGATCGGCGGGCGACAGAAGATGTGAACACACCATAGGAAGGGGTTGCGAGACGACCGCACATACATCGCGTAGCGTCCGGGCCGAAGGCGCGCCTTCGGCCCGGGCGCTACACAGGCATCTGAAGAGAATCGCGGTGATCGATGATTACGGGTTGACCTTCGGTGCCTCGATGACGATCGGTCCGCCGACGTCGGACTCGTCGGCGACGATGTGCGTGCCGCGGAGTTCGCCGTCATGCGGATCGGGCTGTCCCTTGGCGGCGGTCGCCGTCCCGTCGGCCGGCGACGACGCCCGCCCGTCCGTGCCCGGCCGGGCCGCGCCCTGCGCGGCGTCGGGCGACGTCTTGGCGGCGCTCGACGGGGATTCGTCCGCGTCCTCGGTCGCCTCGTGGACCTCGCTCCGCTGCGCGACGCTGATCGGGTCCTCATCGACCCGGTTCGGTGCCGGCTGGCCGGTGGCCCGGTCGGAATCGATCGCGGCCCGGGCGGGAGCGCCCTCAGCCTGTTCGCGAGCGACTTCGGTCCGGTTGGGGGCGTTTTCCGCTAGGCCGTCGCCGCCATCGCCGACGCCAACGATGTCGGTATCGAGGTCGCCGCCGCTGCCGCTGCCGGGCCCGGCGGGCGCGCTGCCGACGCCGTGCGTGCGGTCGCCGGCGCCGCCGC